>Ga0335079_10010402_pt1 | contig 10586 bp, 10 predicted proteins | sample Lox_Sample_33_FD_206719 | JGI IMG/M metagenome (GOLD analysis project Ga0335079, IMG submission 206719) | Soil microbial communities from Loxahatchee National Wildlife Refuge, Florida, United States - Lox_Sample_3.3 | ecosystem: Environmental > Terrestrial > Soil > Wetlands | place: USA... | reverse complement strand
TGTAGGGCACGTGCACCATGTCCACACCCGCCTCGGTCTTGAACAGCTCGCCGGCAAGGTGGCCGGCGCTGCCGTTGCTACCCGAGCCGAACGCAAGCTTGCCCGGGTTCGCCTTGGCGTAGGCGACGAGCTCGGCGACCGAATTCGCCGGCACCGAGGGGTTGAGGACCAGCACGTTGGGCGTCACGGCCACCACGGTGATCGGCGCAAAATCCTTCACGGGATCGTAGGGCATGCTGGCGTAGAGGCTAACGTTCACAGCCTGCGTGGAGAGTGCGCCCTCGAGGATCGTGTAGCCGTCGGGCGCGCTCTTCGCCACCAGATCGGCCCCGATGTTGCCGCCCGCGCCCGGACGATTGTCGACGACGACAGGCTGGCCCCAGGCTTCGGTAAGCTTCTGCCCGATCGCGCGTGCCGTCGCATCGAGCGGCCCGCCGGCCGGGAACGGCACGATCAGCCTGATCGGCTTGGCCGGATAGGCCTGGGGGAGGGCGGCGCCGGGCAACCCGCCCAACACGGCGAGCGCGCACGCGAGAACGCCCACAAGGTCGCGCCGACGCACGGATAGGTTCGACACCGTTTACGCTACAAAGGACACAGGACGAGAGGATTCTATCAGCCGGGACGCTGTTTGCCGCCCGGGGACGGGGCGCGGCATAATGCCGGCGGACAGCGCGAGCCCGCTCTTGCGTCGGTGGCGTTGCAATACGGTCGTCACCGCAAGGCTCCAGACTTTCGATCTGCCAACGAGGAGGAATTCATGCATACGCGTAAGCTAGGCGCGGCGCGGGTTGTGCTCGTCGCCGCACTCTTCGGCCTCGCCACCCAGGCGCAGGCTGTGACGGAGATCCAGTGGTGGCACTCGATGACCGGGGCGCTCAACGACCGGGTCGACGAGATCGCCAATAAGTTCAACGCGTCGCAGAAGGACTACAAGGTCACGCCGATCTACAAGGGTCAGTACGACGAGTCGATGACCGCCGCGATCGCGGCCTATCGTGCGGGCAACCCGCCGCAGATCGTGCAGGTGTTCGAGGTGGGCACCGCGACGATGATGGCCGCCAAGGGCGCGGTCAAGCCGGTCTATCAGCTGATGTCCGAGCAGAAGGAGCCCTTCAATCCCAAAGGCTTCCTGGGCGCGGTCTACTCTTACTACTCGGATACTTCGGGAAACCTGATCTCGATGCCGTTCAACAGCTCGACTCAGGTTTTGTACATCAACGACGACGCCTTCAAGAAAGCCGGGCTCGATCCGACGAAACCACCGAAGACCTGGCCCGAGGTGGAGAAGGCAGCCGAAAAGCTCAAGGCCTCCGGAGCGCCCTGCGCGTTCACGACCGGCTGGCAGTCGTGGGTTCAGCTCGAAAGCTTCAGCGCGTGGCATAACGTCCCGTTTTCCACCCTGCAGGACGGGTTCGGAGGACTCGGCACGCGGCTCGAACTGAACGGCCCGGTGCAGGTGAAGCACATCCAGAACCTCGGCGACTGGGCGAAGAAGGGACTGTTCACCTACAAGGGACGCAAGGACGAGCCGCTCGCGTCCTTCACCAGCGGCGAGTGCGCCATGATCACGACCTCGTCGGGCTCCTACGCCAACATCAAGGCCAATGCCAAGTTCGCCTGGCGCGTGGCCACGTTGCCCTACTACCCGGACGTCAAGGGCGCCCCGCAGAACACGATTATCGGCGGCGCGACGCTGTGGGTGCTGAACCAGAAGAATCCGGAGATGTACAAGGGGATCGCCAAGTTCTTCACCTTCCTTTCATCGCCCGAGATCCAGGAGAAGTGGCACTCCGATACGGGCTACGTGCCGATCACGCTCGCCGCCTACGACCTGGCGAAGAGCAAAGGCCTCTATCAAGAGCGGCCCGGGTTCGACATCGCCATCAACGAGCTGAACAACAAGCCGCCAACGGCCAATTCGAAGGGCCTGCGTCTCGGCAACTTCGTGCAGATTCGCAACATCATCGACGAAGAGCTCGAGGCGGTATGGAGCGGGCAGAAGACCGCCAAGCAGGCGCTCGATGAAATGGTCAAACGCGGCAACGAACAGCTGGAGCGGTTCCAGAAAGCCAACGAAGGCTGACGAGCAGCGCCGCACGCAGGTGTTGGACGCCCCGCCGCGCTTCAGCGGTGGGGCGGTTGCGACGAGGAAGGGATGGAAAAACGGGTTGTCTTCAGCTCGCCGTGGCTGCCTTATGCGCTCGTCGCGCCGCAACTCGCCATCACGCTGGTGTTTTTCTTCTGGCCGGCGAGCCAGGCGCTGTACCAATCGCTGTTGATCCAGGACGCGTTCGCAGCCAGGACCCAGTTCGTCTGGTTCGACAACTTCAGGGACCTCTTTAACGACCCGCGATACCTGGCCTCGTTCCAGGTCACGGCAGTCTTCTCGGTGCTCGTCACGTTCATCGGCCTCGCGGTGGCCCTGCTGCTCGCCGTGTTCGCCGATCGCGTGATCCGCGGCGCGACCTTCTACAAGACCCTGCTCATCTGGCCTTATGCGGTGGCGACGGCGGTGGCGGCGGTGCTGTGGGTATTCCTGCTCAACCCGACGCTCGGCATCCTGACCCATCTGATGCGCGCGCTGGGCTACGACTGGGACTATCTGTTGAACGCACGCCAGGCATTGGCGCTGATCGTCATCGCTGCGGTGTGGAAGCAGATCAGCTACAACTTCCTGTTCTTCCTCGCCGGGCTGCAGTCGATCCCGAAGTCGCTGATCGAGGCGGCGGCGATCGACGGCGCCGGGCCTGCCCGGCGCTTCTGGACCATCGTCTTTCCGCTGCTTTCGCCGACGACCTTCTTCCTGCTCGTGGTCAATATGGTCTACGCGTTCTTCGACACCTTCGCGATCGTCGACGCGGCGACCAGCGGTGGTCCGGTCCAGGCGACCGCCATCCTGGTGTTCAAGGTCTACCGAGATGGCATGCAGGCACTCGATCTGAACGGGTCGGCGGCGCAGTCGGTGGTGCTGATGGCGATCGTCATCGCGCTCACGGTGGTTCAGTTCCGCTTCGTCGAGCGCAAGGTCCAGTACTGAGCCGCAATGGTCGAGCACCGGCCCCTGGGAACGACCCTCAGCCACCTGGTGCTGATCGCGGGCGTGGCGATCGTTGCGCTACCGTTGTACGTCGGGTTCGTCGCCTCGACACTTTCGTTCGACCAGGTGACGACGGTGCCGATGCAGATGACGCCCGGTACGCACCTCATCGACAATTACACGGCCGTACTCCTGCACGGCAGCACGGCAGGCGCAAGGGCGCCCGTGGGCCAGATGATGTTCAACAGCCTGGTAATGGCGCTTGCGATCGCGATCGGCAAGATCATCATCTCCATGCTGTCCGCGTTCGCAATCGTCTATTTCCGCTTTCCGCTGCGCCGTACCTGCTTCTGGCTGATCTTCGTCACGCTGATGCTGCCCGTCGAGGTGCGCATCCTTCCGACCTACCAGGTCGTCGCCGACCTCCGCATGGTGGACACCTATGCCGGACTCATACTGCCGCTGATCGCGTCGGCGACCGCAACGTTCGTGTTCCGCCAGTTCTTTCTCACCGTTCCTGACGAGCTCGCCGAGGCCGCACGCATCGACGGCGCCGGGCCGATGCGTTTCTTCATCGATATCCTGCTCCCGCTTTCGCGTACCAGCATCGCGGCGCTGTTCGTGATCATGTTCATCTACGGCTGGAACCAGTACCTGTGGCCGTTGCTCGTGACGACGCAGGAAAACATGTACACCGTCGTGATCGGCATCAAGCGGATGGTGGCGGGCGGCGACGCGCTCATCGAATGGCAGCTCGTGATGGCGACCGCGATGCTTGCATTGCTTCCGCCGGCCGTGGTCGTTCTGCTGATGCAGCGATGGTTCGTCAAGGGGCTCGTCGAGACCGAGAAATGACCCGTAGGGTCATCCCGGCGCAGGCCGGGATCCAAGTCGGGTGGAAGAAGGCGCGACACGACAAATTGGGCCCCGGCCTTTGCCGGGGCGACGAGCGATAGATGCCAGACGATCCCCGTGATGCAATCACCGAGCATCGCATCCAGATACTGATGCGCGTTCTCTCCACGAGCGGCACGCTCGCCGGGCTCTGCCTGACGGGTCTCGGCGTCTTCCACCTGTTCTCGAAGTCGGAGCGCGTGAACCAGGCCGCCGACGTCGTTCTGGCCATCGATTCGCTCCTCTTCATCGCGGCGACGATAGGCTGCTTCATCGCGTTGCGCTTCCGCCACGAGGCGTGGATTCCATCGCTCGCCGGCGCCGTCGAGCTGCTGTTTCTCGCCGGGCTGCTGGGCATGCTGCCGTTCGGCGCGATGATCCTCTACTCGGTCATCTGACATGGCCAAGGTCGAACTGCGCGAAGTGCGCAAGAGCTACGGCAGCAACGAGGTGATCCACGGCGTGTCGATCCACGTGGCCGACGGCGAGTTCATCGTCATCGTCGGCCCCTCGGGGTGCGGCAAGTCGACGCTTCTGCGCATGGTCGCGGGGCTCGAGGCGATCACCGCCGGGGAGATCGTGATTGGCGAGCGCGTCGTGAACCTGCTCGAGCCCAAGGACCGGGACATCGCCATGGTGTTCCAAAATTACGCGCTCTACCCGCACATGAGCGTGTTCGACAACATGGCGTACGGGCTGAAGATTCGCGGCCTGGTAAGACAGGACATCAAGGCCCGCGTGGACCGGGCCGCGGCAATCCTCGAGCTGGAGGGACTGCTCGAGCGCAAGCCGCGACAGCTTTCCGGAGGCCAGCGCCAGCGCGTGGCGATGGGCCGCGCGATCGTGCGCGAGCCCGCCGTCTTCCTGTTCGACGAACCGCTGTCGAACCTCGACGCCAAGCTGCGCGTGCAGATGCGCTTCGAGATACAGAAGCTGCACCGCCGGCTGAGAACGACGAGCCTGTACGTGACGCACGACCAGGTCGAGGCGATGACGCTCGCCCACCGCATGATCGTCATGAACGCAGGACGCGCCGAGCAGGTCGGCACGCCGATGGAGGTCTACGAGAACCCCGCGACCGTGTTCGTCGCCGGATTCATCGGCTCGCCGGCAATGAATTTCCTCCCCGGAATCACGGAAACCGGCGGGCGCATCGCGCTCGACGGCGGCGGCTCGCTCTTGGGCGCCGCCTCATTCGCACCCGGCGGCAAGCTCACCATCGGCATTCGCCCCGAGCATCTTTCACCGTGCGCGCCGAGCGCCGCGAACCTCGTAGGCGGTGTCGAGATGGTGGAGGCGCTGGGCGCGGACACGCTCGTGCACGTGGCGGTTGGCGGGCGCTCGGTGATTGCCAAGCTCCCTCACGGCACGCCGGCCGTCGTCGGCGAACCGATCGCGCTCGCCGCTGCGCCAGGCCGCGTGTATCTGTTCGACGCCGAGACAGGCCAGCGGATCGCGGCATCGTGAAGAGCTGGCCGTATCCGCGCTTCGCGGCGCATCGCGGCGCCGGAAAGCTCGCGCCTGAGAACACGCTCGCCGCCATGCACCTGGGCTACGCGCACGGCTATCGGATGGTCGAGTTCGACGTAAAGCTGTCGCGCGACGGCGTGCCGTTCCTCCTTCACGACGACACGCTCGACCGCACGACAGACGCCCGCGGGCCCGCCGATGCGCTCGCCTGGACGGAGCTGTCGCGGCTCGATGCCGGGAGCTGGCATTCCCCTGCCTTTGCGGGCGAGCCGTTGCCCACGCTCGCCGCGATTGCGAATTGGGCGATCGCCGGAAACGTGGCCTGCAACATCGAGATCAAGCCCATGCCCGGGCGGGAGCAGGCGACGGGTGCCGCGGTCGCGCTTGCCGCGCGCTCGCTCTGGCGCGACGCGAGGCCGCCGCCGCTGCTCTCCTCGTTCTCCGAGGAAGCGCTTGCCGCAGCGCGGGCGGCGGCACCCGAGCTCGAGCGCGCTCTGCTGCTCGAGCGCGTGCCGGCCGACTGGAGCGAGCGGATGGCGAGGCTCGACTGCGTCGCGATCGACGTCGACTACCGCGAGCTCGCCGCCGGGCTCGTCGCCGCAGCGCACGCGGCGGGCTACAAGGTGATCTGCTATACGCCGAACGATCCGCGCGTGGTCAAGAAGCTCGCGGAGTGGGGCGTGGACACCGTCATCACCGACGCGATTGACGTCGTGCGGCCGGCGTAGCGAGTCGTTCTACTGGCACAGCGATTCGTTCGGCCGCAGTAGCGAGTTTGTCATCCCGGCGAAGCCTGCCCCGGAGTGCTTGAGTCCGGGGGCCGGGATCCAAGTCGCCTAGGCCCAGATTGGGCCCCGGCCTGCGCCGGGACGACAGCTCTATGCTGTCCGCGCGGCGACCGGGCGCCTGATCTCGCGCTCGTCGATCGGAAGGTTGATCAGCCCCGCGACGATCCCCAGCGCGATCGACAGGTACCACACGACGTCGTAGCTGCCGAGGCGATCGAAGAAGTACCCGCCCAGCCAGGCGCCGAGGAAGCTGCCGATCTGATGGCTGAAGAACGTAACCCCGGTCAGCATCGCCATGTAGCGCACGCCGAAGACCTGTCCGACGATGCCGTTGGTCGGCGGCACGGTCGACAGCCACAGCAGTCCCAGCGCGATAGCGAATGCGTAGACGGTCCAGGCCGAGAGCGGCAGCCAGATGAAAAGTGCGATCACCACTGCCCGGCCGAAGTAGATGAACGACAGGATGTAGCGCTTCGGAACCCTCGTCCCGAGCCAACCCGTGGTGTAGGTGCCGACGATGTTGAACAGACCGATCAGCGCGAGCGCCGTCACGCCGAGTTGCGCCGGCATGCCCTTGTCGAGGAGGTACGACGGCAGGTGCACTCCGACGAAGACGACCTGGAAGCCGCACACGAAGAAGCCAAGCGTCAGCAGCACATAGCCGCGATGGCCGAGCGCCTCCCGCATCGCCTCGCCGGCGGACTGCTGGAACGTGTGCGCATGTTGCTGGCGTTTCTCCATCATGACGAGGGCGAGCGGAGCCATCAGCAGGCCAACGCATGCAAGCGTGACGAGCGCTCCGTACCAGCCAACGTGCGAAAGCAGCGTCTGCGTGAGCGGCAGCAGGGCGAACTGGCCGAAGGAGCCCGCTGCGGCGGATATGCCGAGCGCCATGCTGCGCTTCTCCGGCGGGAACGCCCGTCCCAGGATTCCGGAGATCACGCTGAAGGTCACGCCGGAGAGGCCGGTGCCGATGAGCACGCCCGCCGACAGCACGAAAGTCCACGGCGCGCCCGGATGGGCCATGAGCAGCAGTCCGAGGACATAGAGCAGCGCACCGCCGAGGACCACGCGACCCGAGCCGTATTTGTCCGCCACCATGCCGGCAAACGGCTGCGTCGCTCCCCAGACGAGATTCTGTACGGCGATCGCCAGGGCGAAAGTCTCGCGGCCCCAGTGCAGGTCCGCGCTCATCGGCTGCAGGAACAGCCCGAAGCCGTGCCGTATCCCCATCGCGAGCGTGAGGATCAACCCGGCGCAATAGAGCACCAGCCTTGGGGAGCGCCAGTCGATGCGAGAAGAGGGCGAAGACACGGGTCCTCGTCTGGGCTCAGGAAGTCGCGTGATCCCGGTCCGGATGCAGGGACTCGAGTTCGCCGAGGACCGCGATCAGTCGGGCGAACCTGGCCTTGCCGATCCGGCGCACCACGTGGTCCTGAGCGTCCTTCCAGTAACGCTCCGCGCGCCGCAGCACGGTCGCGCCCCTTGCAGTCAGAGCGACTTCGCGCGTGCGCGCATCGCGCCCCGCGGCAACCGCGACGAAGCCCTTCTCGAGGAGCGGATCGAGGTTGCGCGACAGCGCCGTGCGATCGAGGAGCTGCTGAGCGGCGAGTTCCGAGATGCGGGCCGGCCCGCCGCGCGCGAGCGTGCGCAGCAGCGAAAACTGCGTGACGCGCAACCCCGCCGGCGCCATCGCGTCGTCGTAGCGCTGGGTGAGCGCCCGCGCAGCGCGGCGCAGGCGCCCGCAGGCGCAGGCTGCGGACAGGGCGGGAGCGTTCGCGGAGTGCGGCACGTGGTTATGGGTCAGCCAAAAGCGAGCATATGCACGTTTTTTGCGAGTATATGCACTTATTTGGGCAGGCGCAAGCTTCGCATCTCAGGCCCACGCCTTCGCCCGGGCGACGGCTTTCTCCCAACCCGCCGTCAACTCGGCGGCTCGATCGCGAGACATGTTCGGCTCGAAGCGCCGGTCGACCTGCCAGTTCGCCGAGAGGTCGGCGGCATCGCGCCAGTATCCGACCGCAAGCCCCGCGAGATAGGCAGCGCCGAGCGCGGTCGTCTCGGCGACCTTCGGGCGCACGACCGGCACGCCGAGGATATCCGCCTGGAATTGCATGAGCAGATTGTTCGCCGTCGCGCCGCCGTCGACGCGCAGCTCGGCGAGCCGGATCCCGGCGTCGGCCTGCATCGCGCGCAAAACCTCGGCGCTCTGGTAGGCGATCGACTCGAGCGCAGCCCGCGCGAGGTGCGCGTCGGTCGCGCCTCGCGTCAATCCGAAGATCGCTCCGCGCGCGTAGGCGTCCCAATGCGGCGCGCCAAGCCCCGCGAACGCCGGGACGAGATAGACGCCACCGTTGTCGGGTGCGCTCGCCGCAAGCGCCTCGACATCGGCCGCCTTGCGGATGATCTTGAGCCCGTCGCGCAGCCACTGCACGACCGCCCCTGCGATGAATACGCTGCCCTCGAGCGCGTAGTCGGTCGCGCCACCGCGGCGCCAGGCGATCGTCGTCAAGAGGCGATTCTTCGAGGCGACCGCCGTGCGCCCGGTGTTGAGCAGCAGGAAGCAGCCGGTGCCGTAGGTGTTCTTCGCCAGCCCGGCCTCGAGGCAGGCCTGACCGAACAGGGCGGCCTGCTGATCGCCCGCGATGCCGGCGATGGGGACGCGCGCACCCAGAACGCCGCCCTCGGCGCACACGCCGGAGGAATCGACGACCTTCGGCAGCACCGAGCGCGGTACGTCGAGCAGCGCAAGCAGCTCGTCGTCCCAGTCGCCGCGATGGATGTCGAAGAGCATCGTGCGGCTCGCGTTCGAAGCGTCGGTGAGGTGCGCTGCACCGCCGGACAGGTGCCACGCGAGCCAGGAGTCCACGGTGCCGAAGGCGAGTTCGCCGCGCGCGGCGCGCGCGCGCGCGCCCGCCACGTGGTCGAGCAGCCACTTGAGCTTCGTGCCCGAGAAGTAGGCATCGACGACCAGCCCGGTCTTGCGCGCAATCGTTTCCGCGTGGCCGGCCGCTCGCAGCGCATCGCAATCCGCTGCAGTGCGCCGATCCTGCCAGACGATCGCGTTCGCGATGGGTCGACCCGTAGCGCGCTCCCAGAGGATCGTCGTCTCGCGCTGGTTGCTGATGCCGACCGCGGCGAGATCCGCGGCGGCGATTCCCGCTTTCGCCAGCGACTCGGCCATCACGCCCGACTGCGTGGCCCAGATCTCGAGCGGGTCGTGCTCAACCCAGCCCGGTTGCGGGTAGATCTGCGCGAATTCCTGCTGCGCGACGCCGCGAACCGCGCCGGCGTGGTCGAAGACGATGGCGCGCGAGCTGGTCGTTCCCTGATCGAGCGCGAGGACGAAAGACTTGGAAGCCATCGACCTTCCTTCTGCGGTCGGATCGTTGTGAGTTGGTGTGCCGCCGCGTAGAATGGCGCGCTTCGCGGCCCCGGTATTCTAGTCCAGCCGGCCGCTGCAGCAGACAACCCGCGCCGACCCCATTTCCCGAAGGAAACCATGCCGCTCGCGCCCCTGCCGGTGAAACGCGCCCGCCTTCACACGCGGAAGGTTGCGTACGAGGCGTTCCGACGCGACGACGGGCTCTTCGACATCGAGGGCCATCTCACTGACGTCAAGGATCACGACTACGCGCTGCTCACCGGGTTGCGGCCCGCCGGCGTGCCGGTGCACGACATGTGGGTGCGCGTGACGGTCGGCCCGGACTACCTCATCCGCGCGCTCGAAGTGAAGACCGACGAGATGCCCTACCCGGGCGCGTGCAACCGGATCGAAGGCGCGTATGCCAAGCTCGTCGGAGCGAGCCTGCTGCACGGCTTTCGCAAGGCGCTCTACGACGCCATGGGAGGCGTGCGCGGCTGCAGTCACGTGACCGAGCTGCTGGCGCACCTGCCGACCGCTGCGATCCAGATGTTCGCCGGCCTGCGCCGCGAGATCGGGGAAGACGGCAGCAGGCCGTTTCAGCTCGATCGCTGCCACGCATTGGAGACGACCACCGACACGGTCCGTCGCTACTATCCCCAATGGTACCGACGCAGTGTGAACGAAGCCGGAATGGACGTCGTCCCGGCGCAGGCCGGGACCCAATCGAGGCAAGCCGTTCGGACCGCAGGAAAGAACTTGGGCCCCGGCCTGCGCCGGGGCGACGAAGACTCGTCATGAAAATCCACGAGTATCAGGGCAAGGAGATCTTTCGCCGGTTCGGTGTACCCACGCCGCGCGGAATTCCGGCGTTTTCCGTCGACGAGGCGGTGAAGGCGGCGCAGGCGATCGGCGGCAGCGTCTGGGTCGTCAAGGCGCAGATCCACGCCGGAGGACGAGGGAAGGGCGGCGGGGTCAAGCTCGCGAAGTCGCTCGAGGAGCTGCGCGAGATCGCAGGCAGGATCCTCGG
>Ga0335079_10010401_pt1 | contig 10587 bp, 7 predicted proteins | sample Lox_Sample_33_FD_206719 | JGI IMG/M metagenome (GOLD analysis project Ga0335079, IMG submission 206719) | Soil microbial communities from Loxahatchee National Wildlife Refuge, Florida, United States - Lox_Sample_3.3 | ecosystem: Environmental > Terrestrial > Soil > Wetlands | place: USA: Florida... | reverse complement strand
TCAGCGGCAAGAGCATTCGCGCGATACGGCCCCTCGGCGGGGGCCAGGAGCTTCCCGTCGCGGAAATCGAGCCGGCGCTGATCACCAATCTATTCGACCAGGCGCGCGAAAAGCGCAGGCCGGTGCGCTACGACGATGTGCCTCCGATGCTTCTGAATGCCATTCTTTCGGCGGAGGACAAGCGATTTTTCGAGCATCCCGGATTTGATTTCGTGAGGATCGTCGGAGCGGCGTGGAACGATTTGCGACACGGGTCGCACTTGCAGGGGGCGAGCACCATCACGATGCAGGTGGCGCGGACGTTTTTTCTTTCCACGGACCGCAATTGGAAGAGAAAGCTTACGGAGGCCATGCTTTCGCTGGAACTGGAGCAGCGCTTTACGAAGCAGCAGATTTTCGAGATGTACGCCAACGAGGTGTATCTGGGAAACCGCGGAAGCTTCGGCATTCGGGGATTCGCGGAAGCCAGCGTCGCGTATTTTGGAGTGGATTTGCGGCAATTGACCTTGCCGGAATGCGCGTTCCTGGCGGGCATCATCCGCGCGCCGAACTACTATTCGTCCTCGGACCGGCATCCGGAACGCGCAGCGCAGGCCCGCGACCGCGTGCTGGCTCAGATGGTGGAAAACAATTTTATCAGCCAAGCCCAAGCAGATCAGGCAAAACTCGAACCACTGAAAATCATCCGAGCGAACGTGTCCGGCGGGGAAGCACCTTACTTCGTGGACATGGTGAAAGACCACCTTCTGGACAAGTATTCCGAGAGCCAACTTCTGAGCCAGAACTACCGCGTGTACACGACGCTGGATCCCGCAGTGCAGCGCGCGGCCGTGGCGGCGGTGGGTGCGGGAATGAAGAACGTGGATATGCTGCTGGCGAAGAGGTACGACAAGTGGCGTAAGGAGCTGGCCAAGAAAAAGAGCAATGAGCCGGTTCCCGAGGCGCAAGTGGCGCTGGTGGCGCTGGATCCCCGGACGGGAGCGATCAAAGCCCTGGTGGGCGGGCGAGATTACGGGCAAAGCCAGTTGAATCACGCGCTGGCGCACCGGCAGCCAGGATCGGTGTTCAAACCATTCGTCTATGCGGCGGCGTTTGACAATGCGGTGGACGGCGTCCAGCCGATCGTGACGCCCGCGACAACGATCGAGGACGAGCCGACCACGTTCGAGTTCGACAATCAGGATTACACGCCAAACAATTACGGCGAAAAGTTCATGGGCCATGTGACGGTACGCGAGGCGCTGACGAATTCGCTGAACGTTGCGACCGTCAAGGTGGCGGAAATGATCGGCTACGGGCGCGTGGTGCAGATCGCGCGGCAGATGGGGCTAGGCAATAACATTCAGCCGACACCGGCGGTAGCCCTGGGCGCTTATGAGATGACTCCCGTGGACGTAGCCGCTGGTTACACGGCATTTGCGGAAAACGGCGTGCGGGCGGAGCCGGAATTCGTGCAGAGCGTGGTGAGCGCCGACGGCACGGTGCTGGAGAAATTCAGTGCGCAGACACACACGGTGCTTGATCCACGGGTGGCCTATCTGGTGACGAATATCATGGAGGACGTGCTGAACAAGGGCACGGGCGCGGCGGTGCGCGCCCTAGGTTTCACGCTGCCCGCCGCGGGAAAGACCGGAACATCGCGCGATGGCTGGTTTGCGGGATTCACGTCCAATCTCGTGTGCGTGATCTGGATCGGTTTTGACGACAACCGGGATCTGGGATTGGCGGGCGGGCAGGCCGCGGCTCCCATCTGGGCGGATTTCATGAAGGAGGCGACAACACTGCCCGGCTATCGCGACGTTAAGGATTTCGATATGCCGGAAGGCGTGCAATCGGTGCTCATTGATTCCGATACTCTGGAACTTGCCACGCCGCAGTGTCCCAACACGCGCCAGGAGGTTTTCATCGCGGGTTCCGCACCGACGCAATTCTGCGAACTGCATGGGAACCACAACGTATTTTCGCAGACCGGGGCGTGGCTTTCTCATGTCTTCGGAGGCGGCGATCCGAAGCCGCCGCAGCAAGCGCTAACACCCGGAACTGGGCAGCCCGGCAACCCTCCTGGCCAGCCTTCGACAGCCAACCCACAGGCCCAGCCGGCCGTCACCCAGCCGCCCGCCGCCGAAAAGAAAAAGAGTCCGTTGCAGAAGATTTTTGGTATCTTTGGAGGCAAGAAAAAACCTGATCCGGATAAACCGAAGCCGGATGATTCAGGCACGGGAGATTCGCCATGACCTTCTCCAGATTGGCGATTCCAACAGTCCTTCTTCTCTTTGTTGTGATCGTTCCCTCTTCCGGGCAAAGCACGGATGATAAGAGTGAACCAAGCGCTCCCCCAGTGCCCGCTCAGCCGGTAAGCCAGGCTCCTCCTTCTAACACCGTTCCCGCGAGTCTCACGCCAGAAGAGCTCGCCGACCTCTTGATGATCCGCAAAGAGTATCGCGAGGCTGCGGAGAAATATAAGGAGTTGACGCGTCAGGATCCGCACAATGCCGTGTACATGAACAAGCTGGGCATCGCCCTCCATCAGCAGATGGATTTGAAGGGAGCGCTCAAGTGTTATGAGCGGGCAGTCAAGCTCAACCCCCACTACGCGGATGCGCAGAACAATATCGGCACTATTTGGTATCAGCGCAAGAAATACGGCAAGGCCATTCGCGCCTACAAAAAAGCGATCAAGCTGCGGGATGACATGGCGGTGCTCTACGCCAACCTCGGTTACGCCTATTTTGGCGACAAGAAATACGAGGAAGCGATTGGTACATTTCGCCATGCGCTGGAATTGGATCCGCTGGTCATGGAGCACAATGCGTCGCGTGAGGGTTCCGTGTTGCAGGACCGCTCGGTCGGCGATCGTGGACGCTTCTTCTATCTTCTGGCCAAGTCTTTTGCTGAAACTGGCAACTTTGACCGGAGTTTTTTCTATCTCCGCAAAGCGAAAGACGATGGATACAAATCGCTCAACGACGTGAAGAGCGATCCGGCCTTTGCCGCCATGATGAAGTTGCCGGACATGCAGGAAGTTCTTGCGCCGCCGACTTTTCCGCTCAATCCCTAGCCGAATTCGACAGATCGTTTTCGGCGCGTTCGCGTCACTCTGTTACAATCTTGAGGATGACGCAGTGGCTCGCTTCGATCCTTTGCACAAGCTGTCTGCTGGGTGCCTCGAGTGCGTTGGCAACTCCTCAGCAGTTGTCCGGCCAACACAGCGGTGAAGTTGCCGCTCCCGCGCAGGGTATTTTCCTAGTATTTCCGTTCGACAACGACGGCGCCGGTCCACGTCTCGACTGGCTTGGCGAGGGACTGGAGGAGCTGACCATCCAGCGGCTTTCCGACGATGGGCAGCAGGTCTATTCCCACGCCGGGCGCGCCGCAGAGCTCGAACGCTACGGGCTCCCTACCTCCGCAAAGTTCAGCCATGCCACCATGCTGCGCATTGGGACCGATCTCGACGCGGACTATGTCGTTTTTGGCCGGTTCAATTCCGATGGACAGACACTGACCGTCGAAGCTCGAGTTCTCCGCATCCATCCCGCCGGGCTTTCACCCGCTGTGCGCGAGAGCGGGCCGCTTTCCTCGCTGATGGATCTTCACGCGCGCCTGATGTGGAAGCTCCTGGCCGCGAACGATCCCAAGGACAAGCAGACGTTCACTCAATTCACCCAGCTTCAGCGGCCCCTGCGGCTCGATGCCTTTGAGCACTATGTACGAGGCCTTCTGGCGTCCGATGACGACCAGCGCGTCAAGGAATTGCGGCAAGCAGTGAGCCTCGATCCCGAATGGCCCGCGGCATCCTTTGCCCTCGGACAAGCGGCATTTTCGCGCAGGGATTGCGAAGGAGCGCTGACGTGGTTTGCGCGGATTCCAAGATCCAACTCCAGATACGTTGAGGCGGAGTTTACCTCCGGCGTTTGCCGCCTGATTCTGGGCCAGCCGGACAAAGCGGAAATCGTGTTCACTGCGTTGCAGGATTCGCTGAAGGATAATCTCGTCTCCGGCGCAGACCTGCCAGAAATCCTGAATGATCTTGCGCTGGCACGGGCTCGGCAAGGGAAAATCGCTCCGGCGATGGACGAGTTGCGGCGCGCCACCGATCTCGATCCGGACGAAGACGATTATCCCTTCAACCTGGGCCTGTTGTATCTCCAGGCGAAGGATCCGGCTTCCGCCGGGAAATATTTCCGAATGGCATGCGACCGCGAGCCTGACAATTCGGAGAATCGTGCGCTTCTGATTTATTCGCTGCAAAAAGCGGGCAAGAAGGACGAAGCGGACGATGAACAAAGCTCCGCGGAAGAGTCTCTGGGCCCCAATGCGCTTCCGACGGTAAAACCCGATTCCTTTGGCAAAATGCAACGCGTTACGGATGAACTCGATATTACCGCTCTGCAACTGGAAATCGTTTCTTCGCAAAACGCGCTTGCCGAGCCTGCCGCAAATGGTGACAGCGCTTCGGCATCCGCGTATTCACTGGTCCGCAAGGCGCGTGCCGAGCTTGCCGCAGGGCACCTGGATACTGCCGAGGCCGCTTATCGCTCCGCACTTGCTGCACAGCCGGATTACCCTTCCGCGCATCGCGGTCTCGCGGAAGTGCTTCGCCGGCAGGGCAAACTCGATGACGCGATCGCGGAATTGCAAGCTGCTTTGGCCCGACGGGATTCCGCAGTGGACCGCACGACGCTTGCGCGAATCTACCTCGAGCAGAAGAAGACCGCGCAGGCACAAGATGAACTGCAACGCGCCCTGAAACTGGCTCCGAACTATGCCGCGGCAAAGCAGCTCCTCGAGCATCTTCAGGGCAAGAACCCCGGAGGCACGGCGCCATGACCGGAAAGAATCAATTTCCTTGGAGATGGCTTCCGATCTTGCTGGTTTCGGCGGGACTGACAGGAATTCTTGCCGGGCGCACCGGTGTTCAGGCCAACGGCGGCTCCTCTGCGCTGGTTGTGGATCTGAACCTGGACCGTGAGGTCGAGCCCGTCGTCGCGTCCTATCTGGACGAGGGCATCGCGAATGCGGCAAAGCGCCAGGCCGCCCTGGTAGTGATCCGGATGGACACTCCCGGTGGGCTGAGCGACTCGATGAAGGACATCATTCAACATATTTTGGCGTCGCCGGTTCCCGTTGTCGTCTACGTCGCGCCAACCGGCGCGCGCGGAGCTTCCGCGGGATTCTTCATTCTTATGTCCGCGGATGTCGCTGTCATGGCGCCCGGCACGCATACCGGAGCGGCGTCTCCGGTCATTTCTATCGGCGGATGGACACCGGCCATTGACGACACCATGAAGAAAAAGATTTTTAACGACACCACCGCGTTCCTCCGAAGCATCACTGAAAAGCGAGGGCGCAATCCGGAGCTCGCCGAACAAGCCGTGACGGACGCGAAGGCCTTCACGGAAAAGGAAGCTCTCGACGATAAGCTGATTGATCTGATCGCGCCTTCGGAAAATCAACTGTTGCAGGATCTGAACGGCCGCACCATCACGCGCTTCGACGGCGAAAAGGTGACCCTGGCCCTCAGCAATCCTGTCCGAACCGAATACGAGTTGTCCGGGCGTCAGAAGTTTCTCGCGCGCATAGTCGAACCCGACGTCTTTTTTCTTTTGCTCATTATTGGCGCGCTGGGCTTGTACACAGAGTTCACGCATCCCGGAATGGTAGCTCCGGGCGTGATTGGTGCGGTTTCCATGGTGCTGGCTCTTTATGCGATGCATCTGCTTCCCGTGAGCATTGCGGGAATCGTGCTGATCCTTTTGGCTCTTGGGCTGTTCATTTTGGAGGCGAAATTTACAAGTCATGGCGTGCTGCTAGCCGGCGGAGTGGTGGCCATGCTGCTGGGGGCTTTATTTTTGATTCGTTCGCCATTGACCGCGGGCGGCGTGAGCCTCGGCGTTGCGATTGCGGTGACGCTGCCGTTTGCGGGAATCACGGTGTTTCTCATGCGCCTGGTTCTGCGGTCGAGAAAGTGGAAGCCCTCCACGGGCCCCGAAGAGATGGTGGGCGAAGAAGGCACGGCGCTTTCCGCATTTCGCGCGGGGAACGAAGGAATGATTCGCGTGCACAGCGAGTTATGGACGGCGATTGCGACGCGGGATGTGGCCGAAGGCCAGCGCGTGCGAGTGCTGCGCATGAAAGGTTTAAAGTTGCATGTCGAGCCTGTGGAACTGCCGGCTCCGAAAGGCTGAGGCCGGATTTTCTCGAAGGAGGATCTGATGCAGATCGGTTTGCTTGGGATGGTGGTCATCGCCGCCATCATTCTGATTTGGTTCTGGAATTCCTTGTACATCATCAAAGAGTGGGAACGCGGCGCCGTGCTGCGGCTTGGCCGTATGATCCCTGAAGCAAAAGGCGCGGGAATCCGCGTGGTTTTCTGGCCGATTGAAGTTTTATATCGCATTCCGCTCCGCGTGGTGACGCTAGACGTCCCGCCGCAAGACATCATCACGCGCGACAACGTCTCCGTGAAAGTGAATGCCGTATGCTACTTCAAGGTCGTGGATGCAAACCGCGCACTCAGCGAAGTGGAGAATTATCTTTTCGCCACGTCGCAGCTGGCGCAGACAACACTTCGCAGCGTTGTGGGCCAGTTCGATCTGGACGAAATCCTCTCGCAGCGTGACAAGGTGAACGAGAAACTGCAGGCCATCCTGGACCAGGATACCGAAGCGTGGGGCATCAAGGTCACCAAGGTCGAAGTGAAGCAAGTTGATATTCCGGAGCAGATGCAGCGCGCCATCGCGCGGCAGGCGGAAGCAGAGCGCGAACGCCGCGCGAAGGTGATCCATGCGGAAGGCGAAGCGCAAGCCTCCGCGAAACTCGCCGAAGCCGCGAAAGTTCTGGAGACGCAGCCCTCCGCGATCCAGTTGCGCTACCTGCAGACGCTGACGGAGATAGGTGTCGAAAAGAACACAACGATTGTCTTTCCGTTGCCCATCGATATTATTAATAAGTGGGTGGAAAGTCTGGGGAGCGGAAAGAAGTAAGGAATGGCGTCTGGGGGGAAAAGAGGAGGCGCTGGGGAGCGCGTGCTGGAGGGACGGCACGTGATCGGGCTGTTTTTTCTGATGCTGCTGTTTTCCGGCGTATTCTTCACGCTGGGCTACGTCATGGGACGCAACCAGTTTGAAGCGCAGGTACGCGCCGAATCTTCCCACGATTTGACTGCTGCTGTTTCGCCCAAGCCAGCGCCGAGCGCGAAGCACGGCGATTCCTGGGCCGCGAATGCAGATCCCTCCACGGATGCCTCCACACCTCCGAGTTCCGATTGGGAGTTCTACCGGGCCGGTGACAAGAAACTTCCCGACGATCATCTGAAGCCGGCTCATCCGGCAAAGACCGTGGATGTCAGCTCAAATTCCGCCGCTCGCCCGAAACCCACGAGTGCGGTATCCCATGCGCCGGTGAATCCGGCAGCGGCGTCTCGCACCTCCTATTCATTGCAGGTGGCGGCTCTCACCAAGGAATCGGATGCGATGCTTCTGGCGACAAATCTTCAGAAGAAAAGATTTCCAGCGTTTGTCCTTTCTCCGCAAAGCGACAAATTCTATCGCGTCCAGGTGGGCCCTTATGCGGATCAGAAGTCCGCGGAGGCCGCAAAGAAAGGGCTTGAGTCCGCGGGCTTCAAAGCGATCGTGAAGCACTGATGCCCGTTCACTCGTGGCGCTCCTTCCTCCGTCCTCATCCATCCAGCCAGACGCCGTCGCTCATGCGGCTTCTTGTCGCTGCCTTGACCGGAGCTGGTCTGGCACTTTCTTTCACCGGTTTTTATCTGGCGATCTATTCGTGGGTTTGCGTCGGTCTCCTCGTCATAGTTCTGTTTGGGGCTACTCCGCGCGTCGCCTTCTTTTGCGGATTTTTGCATGGGGTGGCTTTTGTGCTGGCTTCGGTGCCGTGGATCGCCGCGGTCTTGACCGCGCATGGGGGCCTCTCGGATCTCGGCGGTTGGGGGATTCTGCTTCTGATCGCCGCGGCCTGGGGCGTATTGACCGGAAGCTTCGCGTGGTGTGTTCACCGGTTATGGCGGTGGAGCGTCGTGTACGCCTGCATCGGCGCGCCGTTTCTCTGGGTCACCTTTGAATTTGTGCGCGCGCGGTTGCCGGAGATCAGCTTTCCGTGGAACCTGCTAGGCTATCCGGCCGCTGCCAATCTCGGGCTTGCGCAAATCACGACAGTCACTGGGATCTGGGGCCTGTCTTTTCTGGTTGCGGCGTTCAATGCGCTGCTGGCCTGGGCAGACGCCGCGGAAAAGCCCCGCGCTCTGGTGCGCATCGGTATTCTCGCTGCCGCGGCGGCCGGAGTGCTTGGAATCATGTTCGGGGGCTCGCGCCTGGTGCCCAGGGCCAAGGCGGAGCATCACGCGAGAGCCGTGCAAACAAATTTCCCGGAGGCGGATACCTATCCCGCAAACTGGTTGCAACAAAATGAGGAAGCCATGCGGGATATCGAAGCCTTGAGCGTCGAGCCATCTCTTTTGCATCCGGACCTAGTGGTCTGGCCCGAAGCTCCCGCGCCTTTTTCGTGGCAGGATCCGCAATTTGCGAAACTGGCGTCGAGCCTCGCGATCCGCGCGGGGCATCCGTTTCTCGCGGGCGTGATCGAATGGAAAAACGAGAAGCTGCCGAACGGTCACATGGGTATGGAACCGTACAACAGTGCCATTCTCGTGGACGCCCAGGGCCAGCGCATTTTCTCCTATGACAAGATTCATCTTGTGCCCTTTGGCGAGTACGAGCCATTTCCCTTGATCCATCGCGTGGTCAGCAGCGTCTCGAGCGAAGTGGGCGGCTTCGCGAAAGGCTCGCGCTACGCGGTTGGCACCCTTCCGAATGGCTATAAATTCAGCGTGTTCATCTGTTATGAAGCGATTTATCCCGGAGAAGTGCGGGAATTCGCTGCCGACGGCGCGGAACTGCTGATCAATATTTCCAACGACGGATGGTTCGGCAAGTCCGCCGCTGGGGTGCAACATCTGAACATGGCGCGGGTGCGCGCCGTGGAAAATCGCCGCTGGCTGCTGCGCGTCACGAACAGCGGGATCACCGCTTCGATTGACCCGTACGGCAGAATTTTTGCGCCGATGCCACGAGATGTCCGCGGCGCTGTGGATTTGCCGTATGACTTCAAGCGGAATGAGACTCTGTTCACGCGATTCGGGGACTGGTTCGCTTGGCTCTGTGTGCTCGTTTCCGTTATTCTGTTAGCGTCAACCTTTTGGAAAGGGAATTTTGCTCCGGAGGAAGTGCTGATTGGCGCGGTTTCTTCCGCGCGGAAGCGCCAGCTTGCAGGAGCCACGGACTGAAGACGCCATGATCCTCGAAGACCTAGAACACCGATATGACGGCCTGAAACAGCGCATTGCGCTGGTGCGGAGCTATCTTTGACGCCGCGCGTTACCGCGAACAGCTGAAGACTCTCGAAGAAAAAATCGCCCGACAGGACTTTTGGAGCGACCAGGAAGCCGCCCAGGCTGTCCTGCGCGAGCGCAAGCGCGCCGAAGAACAAATCGCGGCCGAGGAAAAGCTCGATCGCATCGCCGGCGATATCGAGACATATATTCACCTGGCGCATGAAGAAACCAACGCCGCGCAGCGCGAAGATCTCATCAAGGAACTTGACCGGGAGCTAAGCGCGGCGGACAGTTATGTCTCCACGCTTGAGACGCAAACTCTTCTCTCGGGAGAAAACGACCACCTCAACGCCATCATGACCATCAAGCCGGGCGCGGGAGGTACGGAATCGCAGGATTGGGCGTCCATTTTGCTGCGCATGTATTTGCGTTGGGCGGAACGAAAAGGATTCGGCGCCTCGGTTCTGGACGAAACGCCGGGAGAAGAAGCGGGAATCAAGAACGCCACGGTTCAGTTTTCCGGGGAGAACGCCTACGGTTTGCTTGCGGGAGAGACCGGCGTTCACCGCCTCGTGCGCATCTCGCCTTTTGACCAGGCTGCGCGGCGACACACTTCCTTCGCAAGCGTTTTCGTCATTCCCGAAGTGGATGACCGCATCGAGATCAACATCAAGCCCGATGACTTGAAAATGGATACGTTTCGCGCTGGAGGCAAGGGCGGGCAGAACGTCAACAAAGTCGAGACTGCGGTGCGCATCACGCATATTCCCACCGGCGTGATCGTCGCGTGCCAGGCGGAGCGCAGCCAGCACAAAAACCGCGAGCTGGCCATGAAGATGCTTCGTTCCAAGCTTTACGACCTTGAAATCCAGAAGCGCCAGGCGGAAACGGACAAGCTCGACGAAACCAAAAAGGACATCTCTTTCGGCAGCCAGATCCGGTCTTACGTCATGCAGCCCTACCGCATGATCAAGGACCATCGCACGAAATTTGAAATGGGTGACGTGGACCGCGTGCTCGATGGCGACATTGATCCGTTCATTCGCTCCTACCTCATGGCGAAAAAGAAGGGTGGCAGACTTGCGGCAGAGCCCGACGAAGATGCCGCCTGAGAGTTAGACGGAACGCTGGCATCGCCATTCAACCCTCAAAATCTACCATTCAGGCGCGATCTAAGACATTTGGATTCAATACGTTGATTCAGGGCGCGAGGGATGGTATTTTAACTTGATATCAGCTTT
>Ga0335079_10010400_pt1 | contig 10588 bp, 5 predicted proteins | sample Lox_Sample_33_FD_206719 | JGI IMG/M metagenome (GOLD analysis project Ga0335079, IMG submission 206719) | Soil microbial communities from Loxahatchee National Wildlife Refuge, Florida, United States - Lox_Sample_3.3 | ecosystem: Environmental > Terrestrial > Soil > Wetlands | place: USA: Florida... | reverse complement strand
CTTTCCCGAAAACGCGCCGGCACACTTTTTCCGGGAGTAGCACCGCCTCGACGGTCACACTATCCGCGACGGTGGAAGTTGGCGGCTGGCTGCTCTTCGTCGTGCCGGGGTGGGTCTCACTAGCGGCCGGGCCACCGGCTTCCTTCGGGGTTACATTTCCGCTGGCTTTAGCGCCGTTGCCCTTGGCACCAAAACCCTTGGTGACCGTGGCCAAAGGAAGGCCTTCTTTGGCTGCGTCCGTCAGCTTTTGTTTGGCGGCTGCGTCTGCATCCTGTCCTGCTGCTAGGGGCTGACCAAGCGCAGCCAGCAGCGCCAGGCAGAAGAGGGATGGAACCCACGAGTTCTTCAGAGCAAGAATTGATCTCGTCATCCTACTATCCCCTTGTCAAGAGCGAACTGATTTCCCCCCACAGCAAGCGCTTCGGATCCGTTCTTCTTATCAACTAATTAGCTGCGCTCGAGGTGGCAAAGACCCGGCAACAAGGAACGTGCCGCAATGACGCCACCCGGACGGCCTTTTCCGGGCTGAGTAACCGGACGAAGAACTTTCACGATGCTAGTTTCCAGGCGCTACTCGCGCTTCTTGTAGGTTCTCTGCTTGTTAGTAAGTCTGAGACTCCCGGGGATCGGCCGAGGGGAAGTGGGACGTCATGATCCTACATCGCAATGCTGCCGCCGGAAAGATACGGGAGTTGTTACAAAAACGGAACAACCGGATAACGGGCGATCCGGAAACAGGTTTTTGCAGACGAGTGCCATTGCTTCCGGTTTGCCCGTCATGCAGGAGTTACCGCGAACGACTTTGATCGGGCGCCCGCACCGACGCGGTCCCCAGCTTACAGTATGGTTCCAGGATGCGAGTTTCGGCTTTTGAAAGACGAGGCTCTTTCATAATCTCCTACCCATCCCGGCAATGCTACTACAAGAGACGGACGGGTGGCTCGGCCGGTTACGTTCTTTGCGAAGTCCGGGTTTAAGCTGCCCCACCGTTCTCAGTTTTCGAAAGCTCGGTACCGCGATTTCATCGAAGTTTCTTCACCCCGGCTTACTCTCGGCCAGACGAGCCGCTTGTGTCATCAGGTAATTCTGTTCCGGGATGCTCGTCGTCCGGCCCGCCGCAATGCGGTAGTGCTTGATGGCGGCTTCAAAATCGCCAACCGTCTCCAGCAAATTGTCATTTCATTTCCTCTCATTTCTCGCAGCTGGGCGTCTGCCATCGAGCGAGCCGGTAAAGCCGCAAGCGCCGGCGGAGAGAGCGGTAGCGACGAAGCGTCGACGAGACATCCCCCTGGTTCGGCCCGCGGTCGTCGTCCGGTTGGAAGTGCCTGCGTGCCAGACCCTGGTCTGCGTTTTCATGGGGTAGTCGGAGCCGTTAGGGCATTCTCGACATCCCGCAAGAAGATTTTTTCAAACCAAGAATCAGTTCCAGCCTGTCGATTTTGCCCACCCAGAACCGATATACGAGTGGAGGTTGGACAGATGACGACCGACGACGTGGTGGTTGACGTTAGCCAGGACTGGGTGCTGGCCTGCGACGTCCAGCAGCGATTTATGGAGGGGCCGCGCCGGACCAGCGACTCGATGGACTACAGCGCGCGCTGCCGTCAAGTTCGAGCTCTCGGCGGCGATTGCTATGATTTCATGCCCCTGATGAATGACCGGCTGGCGTTGGTCGTGGGCGATGCTTCCGGCAAAGGTGTGGCCGCAGCGCTCATGATCGCCAGCGTGCAGTCCTCACTTCGTACCGCGGCGTTATTCAAGGGAAACGACCTGGCCGCATTGCTCAAGGTAGTTAATGTGCAAGCATACGCTTCGTCGCTCGCAGACCGCTACGCGACCGTGTTCTATAGTCTCTTTGACAGGACAACGCGGATGCTACGGTACGTGAATGCCGGGCAGACTCCGCCGGTTGTTTTTCGGCGCAACCGCCAAATCGGCAGCCTTGAGACGGGGGGCGCACCGGTTGGAATGTTCCCTGATTCAAGTTATGAGGAGGGCGTCGTACAGCTTGATCCCGGCGATGTGGTCATCACTTATACCGACGGAGTCATTGAAGCGGCAAACGAATCGGGCGAGGAGTGGGGAGTTCAGGGCCTGTTGAAAACGACAGCAGCCTGGGCGCGACAATGCTCTAAGGGCGCGGAAGACCTGGTCCAGATGATTTTCAACTCCATGGATGACTTTTCGGGGGGTTGCCAGACAGACGATGCGACCTTGGCGGTCCTGCGCGTGGTCTGAACCTGCTCCACAAATGTGATTCCCTGGGCAACACTCCTTAACCCGTCAAGCAATGGCCTGGCCTAACTCTCGTCCTGTGCCAGGTGTTCAATCAGATCACAGGCACGTTCCAGAGCCAGATCGGGAGTTGGTGCGGCGGCTGAATCTCTCCGCGGATGCCTTCGCGACCGCGAATAACCGTTGAAATTGGCTGCTTAATGGGTTGCGGAGAGATTTGACGCGGAACTGGCCCGGTTCTTCCGGCGCTCGCGCAAGCCCTCAATGACCAGATAGAGCACGGGGATGAAGAACAGGTTGAGGACGGTGGACATGAGCATCCCGCCGAACACAGTTGTGCCGACTGAATGCCGGCCCTTTTCACCGGCGCCCGTAGCGAGAACCAGGGGCAGCACGCCGAGAATGAAGGCGAAGGAGGTCATGAGAATGGGGCGCAGGCGAATGCGCGCCGCTTCGGCCGTCGCCTCGATCAATGGCATGCCGCGATGGCGTAACTGCTCCGCGAATTCGACGATCAAAATCGCATTTTTGCTGGCCAAGCCGACCAGCATGACTACGCCGATCTGGCAATAAACGTCGTTCTGTAGCCCACGCATCCACTGCGCGCCCAGCGCGCCCAATAGCGCCATGGGGACTGCCAGCAAGACGATGAACGGGAGCACGAAACTCTCGTACTGCGCCGACAGCGTCAGATAGACAACCAGGGTGCCCAGTCCAAAGAGAAGCAAGGAAGTTGAACCCGACTGCAATTCTTCCAGCGACGCGCCGGTCCATTGATAGGCGTATCCCTGGGGAAGACTCTTTCGGCTCAAATTCTCCATGGTGGCGATGGCCTGGCCCGAACTGAAGCCGGGAGCGGCAGAGCCGTCAATCTCCGCCGAGCGGAACAGGTTGTAATGGCTGATTACCTGCGGTGTAGTCGTCTGCGAAATAATGATCAACTTATCCAGCGGAATCATGGCACCGGTATCGGAGCGGACATAGTATTCCTGGATATCCTCGGGCTGCGCGCGAAATTGCTTGTCGGCTTGTACGTACACGCGATACGACCGATGGTTGAAGTCGAAGTCGTTTACGTACGACGAGCCCATGTAGACACCGAGGGTGTCCGTGATCTGCTCCAACGGCACGTGCAAGCTTTTTGCCTTCTCGCGATCGATGGTGACCAGGAATTGAGGATCGTTGGCGGTGTAGCCGGTGAACAGGCCGGCAAGCTCTCTGCGATCGCCGCCCTGGCGGACGAGATTCTGCGTAACGTCTGCCAGTTCTTGCGACGTATGACCGCCCTGATCCTGCACCTCAAATTGAAAACCGCCGAACTCGCCCAGCCCTGAGACCGAGGGAGGCAGGAATGCAATGACCATGGCACCGGATATCCCAAACAACTGGCCACGCAAGCGGTTCACAACTGCCTGCGCGGAATGCTCGTCGCCCTTGCGTTGCGAGTAGGGTCGCAGCCCGGTGAACACGAGGCCGCGGTTGGGAGCGTTCCCCGTGAAACTGAAACCGGAAACTGAGAACACACTCTGCACCTCGGGTACCTTGGAGAGGAGGGCTTGCACTTGTTGCCCGATTTTCTTGGTGTAATCGAGCGATGCCCCAGAAGGGGCCTGCAGGTTGATGATGAACCACCCCTGGTCTTCTTCGGGGACGAAAGCCTTGGGCACTCGCTGAAACACGAAGTAAGTCAAACCAAGGCCGGCAAAAAAGAGCACGACAGCCACGAGTTTGTAGTTCAGAAAATGATGCAGCAGTCTGCGATAACCTTCGGTCGAGGTGGCGACTACTCTGTCTACTTTGGAAAAGAACCAGCCGTGCTTACCGTGCTCACGCCCGAGCAGCAGGGCGGAGAGCGAAGGCGTCAAGGTCAGAGCGTTGAACGCCGAAATGGAGATGGAGAATGCGATGGTAAGCGCAAACTGGCGGAATAGAATGCCCGTGGTTCCAGGGAAAAATGCCACCGGCACAAAAACCGCGACCAGCACCAGAGAGGTTGCGATCACAGCACCGGTCACTTCCTTCATGGCATCGGAGGAGGCCTTGCGGGGATCTTTCTCGCCTTCCTGCAGATGGCGCTCAATGTTCTCGATCACCACGATGGCATCGTCCACCACCAGGCCGGTGGCCAGTGTGATTCCGAATAAGGTCAGCGTGTTGATGGAAAAGCCCAGCAGCTTGACGAAGGCAAATGTCCCAATCAGCGATACCGGAATGGTGACGGAGGGAATGATGGTGCTGCGCCAGTCTTCGAGGAAAACGAAAATTACCAGAATGACCAGCACGATGGCCTCGATCAACGTGGCCAAAACATCTCGAATCGACTCGCCTACCGCATCGGTGGTGTCGAAGGCCAGCTCGTACTTCATTCCCGGAGGGAATCGCTTGCTCAGTTGTTCCAGTTCGGCGATGGCTCTGCGATCCACTTCTAACGCATTCGCGGTGGAGAGCTGGGTGAGGCCGATTCCCACCGAATCACGCCCGTTGAATTGAAGTTCAGAACCGTAGTCTTCCGCCCCTAACTCGGCTCGACCAACGTCTTTGAGGCGCACCAGCGTTCCGTCTTTGTTGGTCTTCACGATAATGTTGTCGAATTCGGCCGGCTCGGTGAGCCGCCCAATCGCCCGCACACTGATCTGAAACGCCTGTCCCACCTGCACCGGAGGCTGTCCCACCTGCCCAGCTGCCACTTCCACATTTTGTTCAGAAAGCGCATTGACCACATCAGGCGCTGCCAGGCCGCGACCTGCCATGCGTACGGGATCGAGCCACAACCGCATGGAGTACCTGCGCTCGCCAAAGATAAAGACGTCGGCTACCCCCGGCACGCGCTTCAGAGTGTCCCGGACGTAAACGTCCAGGTAATTGCTCATGAACAGCGGATCGTAACGTCCGTCGGGAGAATAAACTGCCGCACCGAACACGAAGTTGTTGGACGCCTTGGCGGTGGTGACACCCGTCGTCTTGACGGTGGCAGGCAGCCGCCCCATCGCGGTGTTCACGCGGTTCTGAATATCTACCGAGGCGAGGTCCGGGTCCCGATTCAGGTCGAAAGTCGCAGTGATCTGGCTGGTCCCGTCATTGCTGCTGGAGGAAATGACATACTTCATTCCTTCCGCGCCGTTGATCTGTTGTTCGAGCGGCTGGGTGACGGCGGTCTCCACGGTTTGCGCGCTGGCGCCAGTGTAGGAACTGGTTACGGAAACTTGCGGCGGCGCCAGATTTGGGAACTGTGCGATGGGCAGAGTAGGGATCACCACCGCACCTGCCAGGATGATCAGCAGCGCACAGACGGTAGCGAAGACCGGACGCCGAATGAAGAAATCTACAAACATGAGAGCTGGCAGTCAGTGGTCACTGGAGATTCTCTGTCTGGCGGATCCTAGCTGCTGCCGTCCTGCGGTATAACGGGTGCACCGTCAAGCAGAAACTGGATTCCGGAGAGAACTATCTTGTCTCCCGGGTTGATTCCGTCCAGCACGACATAGTCATTGCCCACGATCTGGCCGACTTTGATCGGTTTCTGCCGGGCAATGTATGCGCCGTTCTTGTCCGGCTCGGCGATGAAAACAAAGAACTGTCCGCCAATACGGGACACGGCCAATACCGGCACGAGGGCCGTACTTCGGCTGCCCCAGACAATCCGCGCACGGACGAATTGTGACTGACGAAGGGCGGCTTTGCGGTTGGCGACTCTGGCCTTGACCAGCACGGTTTGGGTGGTGTTGTCCACCTGCGGCGAGATAAAGCTGACGCGGCTGTCGGCGATGTCATTCCCCTCGCTGTCGACGACTTGCACCGGCATATCCATGTGCAGTTGCGTCGCTCGCTCCACCGGCACGTATACGTAGACCTCCAGGCTGCCCGGCTTGTCGACAGTGGTGAGCGTGGTGGAGGTGGTCACACGGTCTCCCACGTGCACAGGAATGTCGCCTACGATGCCGCTCCAGGGCGCGTCTACCTTGTAGTAATGCAGCTGGACCTGTTGCTCGCGCACCTGCGCGTCGAGGGACTGCAGCTGTGCATGCGCCGCGTCCAGAGCCATTTTCGCCTGGTCGAGTTCCTGTCGGCTCACTACGCCGGCGGATGCCAGCCCACTGGTTCGCCGATACTGTTCTCGCAGAAACTTCAGGTTCGCTTCCTGCGCCGCGCGTATGTCCTGCTGGCTCTTCACCGTGGCCTGCTGCCTGGAAGGATCGATCTGCATCAGCGCAGCGCCCTCCGCCACGAGCTCGCCGGAGTGCACGTAGATCTGCACAATTTGTCCTTCCACCTGCGGCATGATGACGGTCGAGGCTCGCGACTTTAGCGTAGCCGCGTAAGCCGTGATGTCGCTTACCGGGGTGCGTCGGGCAACCTGTACTCTTACGGGCATTGCGGCCGGCCCTTGCGGACCTGCGGCCTTGGGGTCCTTGCTACAGCCTTCGGCGAAACAGATCAGAGCCAGAGTCGCGCAAACGACAACGTTGCGCGAAAGAGGTTTCCAAGATCTCCCAACCGCCAACTTATCCGCCACGACTTGCCCGACTGGCTGCTGCCGCATTGGCGACTTGCCCCGCACCGTAGGCGGCGATCCCATCCGATGGTCACGGCGAGCCAGAAAACGATCAAGGGCCGGATGTTCCCTCGATTTGCCGAACTCAACAGGCATAAAGCGCCCTTTACTGCATCGCGCCCGACTGAGCAGAGTGAACAAAGGTCACCCGGGGCTCTCCGCACTCCGCAAGACTCAGGCTTCGCACTGCCCTGCCAAGCATATTGAAAACCAAACCGGCGGGCTGTGACCCGAGACACAAGGGTCGGTTTACCGGACGGAAAGACTCCGACGAAGCTGGATTGGCGTGACTGCTCGCGTTAAACGGCAAGAGGGAGGCGTGGAGTTACTTCCGAGGGTTTTATGGATCGTCGCGGCCATAGCAGGCTGGTCGCCGCCCGTTGGCAGGTAATTCCGCTGGAGCTGCTGAAAATGGAAGTCGGCTACGCAGTTCTGGCAAGCATCACTATAGGAGCAATCGTGGGTGCGCTGTCGGGCGGAGTGGTATTAGGCGGCTGACCCTTTTGAAGTGAGTACGCGCCTCACCTCCTACCAGATCAGCTTCAATCCGAATTGAATCTGTCGCGCCGTCGTGGATGTACTGCTGATGGCTCCCGCGGTGCCTGAAACTCCAGAAGGAGTAAATGTAATCAGATTCGGCGTATTGAAATTGGCCCGGTTCAGCAGGTTGAAAATCTCCGCGCGAAACTGAAGACTCAGTCGCTCGCGCAGGGTTGTCGTTTTCAAGGTGGAGAAATCCCATGTGGCCAGACCCGGACCAATCAAAGTGTCCCTGCCCAGGTTGCCGTAGAAACCGCTGTTGGCCGGGGGAGCCAGAAAGGCATTCGGATTAAACCACTGGTTGGGATTGCCGAGAATTGCCGATCCGGTGAAAGCCGGGTTCACAAAGGGCCGCACCGGATTGCGCGTGTCTCCATTGTTCGACGGGTTGTAGCTGAGTTGAGGCGTGAAAGGGAATCCTGATTGCAGGGTAATGATGCTATTCACCGACCAGCCGCTGGCCAGGAGACCGCACCATCCGGCAAGACTCGCACCTACAGCCTGACCGCGCCCGAACGGTAACTGGTAAACGGCGCTGATGACGCCGATATTCCGTACGTCGTAACCGGCGAGTCCATAGTCCGATTGCAAGTTAAAGGGATTAGACACTAGGGCCGGAGCATTTCCCGAAGTCGTGGCGTTCACAGAATCGCCGTTATCCAGAGACTTCGACCAGGTATAAACGCCTCGCAACGAAAGACCGTGACTGAAGCGGCGGTTCACATCAACCTGCAGCGCGTTGTAAGTGCTGTTGCCAAGAGAGAACCAGGTCCAGGTGTTAGCCAGAGCTGGATTCGCCTTCGGAGCATTCGCCGGAATATAAAAAGATCCCGCAGGAACAGGAGCGTTCGCCAACGCGCCCGGGAAGCTGCTTGGATAATTCGCAGGACATGGCGCCGCCGGACAGATCGTCGGAATTGGCTCGTTGGCGTCGGCGCCAATAATTTCATGGTAGCCGTGAGTCCCAACGTATCCCAGAGATAACGACATGTTCGGCGAAAGTTCCTGCTGCACTCGCAAGGACCACGAAATCAGCGTGGGTGTTTTCATGTCGGGTTGCACTCCCCCCGGAACGAGCTTCGCCTTGGACGATACTGGAGCCGAGGGATCAAGCGGGAGACTCGAAACCGCCAGGGCCGCGATGCTGTAAGTGGGATTGAAGGGCGCGTTCTGATCGGCACGATACCCAAGCGCGTCTTGCAGGTCGTTATACATCCCGAAGCCCGCTCGAAACACGGTCTTGTTCGTCAACGGACTCCACGCTAGCCCGAACCGGGGTTGGGGCAGAAACTTGGCGTTGTTGACCGTGAACAGTGCGTTCCCTATGCGCGGCTGAGTGGAGATGACCCCGTTCGTGAAGGTGTAGTTAGCGGCCCGACCGTGCGCCTCATTCCACCCGGTAGTAAATTCCGACCGGAATCCCAAGGAGACCGTCAGCTTCGGCGTTGCGCGGATCACGTCTTCCGCGTACCACGTGGGAGTCGGATCGTATAGGAAACTCGAGGTTGTCCCCTTCAGGAAGGTCTGCAGACCGGTGAATGTTGCCTGGCCGAATTGGCTCAAGGCGATGGTCTCGTTGGACTGAAAGGGCTGAAACCACGCGCCGAAGGAGAATTGTTGACGGGCCCGAATCAGCGTGACCCGATCTTCAGCGGTGTACAGATTTCGCGCGATCCGCAGATCGCTCCCATTGTTGCTGCCGGCCAATCCGATCTGCGCTTGAGGATTCGACGCCGCGCTGCCTCCCACTACCACCGCTCCCACTGGATGTCCCACCAGGAAACCGGGAACATTGGCCGCCGGAGTTCCGGGCGTTGGCTCACCGGTGAAGAAGTAGCCCGCGCGCGAGAAGCCCACACGCGCAACGTTAATCGTCGATGCGGAGAAGGTGTGCGTCTCGTCAAGACTGAAAACCTGCTCGCGCAGGGACAGCAGATCGCTGCTATAGGGGTCGAGTACGGTGGCGGTCACATCGTTGCCATCGTCGACGGTGTACATCGACGCCAGCGAGTCGCGCTCAGAGATGCTGTGGTCCAGTCGCAACGTGCCAAAGTCCTCCCGAATCGTCTGTAAGGGGCTGCTAAAGACTTGCGCAATTCCGTTGAACTCGGGGGCACCCGCAGGAGCGATGGGCCAAAGATTCAGGAGAGGCAGGACGCTGGGGACCGCGGCTGCACGCGAGGCGGCATCCGGAACAAATGCAGCAGACGTCTGGTGCAAGTGTTGGCGGAGCCCTTCGTAGTTGCCAAAAAGAAATGTCTTGCCGCTCCGGATTGGACCGCCCAGCGCCGCGCCGAACTGGTTCCGTTGGAATGGCGGCGCGGAGGATTGGTCGAAATAATTCGGCGCGTCGAGCGCATTATTGCGCAGAAACTCATACACGCTGCCGTGCAGCTGATTGGTGCCGGATTGGGTGACAATGATGACCTGCCCTCCAGGCCGCTTGCCGAATTCAGCCCCGTATGAATCGCGCAGGACATTGAACTCCCGTACCGCGTCCACCCCCAACAATTCCTGGCTTGAACCGCCCGGCTGCATGTTGTTCTCCGCCGCACCGGTAAATTCGACGCCGTTCAGCAAGAAGAGATTTTGTTGCGGTCGATTTCCCGAGACGGAGAAATTGTTGCCAGTTGTGGAATTTGAAACTCCGATGCCACCTGTTTTTTCCCAGGTGAAATTCACGATGCCGGGATTCAAGGTGAGAAGCAGGTCGTAGCTGCGCCCGTTGAGCGGCAAATCCTTCACTTGCCTCTCTCCGACAAGTCCTGAAATGTCTTGCGTGGTCAGGTTGACAACCGGTGCGTCTCCCGACACTTTGACTTGTTCACTCACCCGCCCGATGCGCAGGCCCACATCGACGCTTGCTTCTTGCCCTACGGCGAGGCGAATGCCGGTTCGAATTCCTTCCGCGAATCCATCCCTCGTAACCCGGACCTCATACTCGCCCACGGGCAGAGAAAGCAACCAGTAGTGTCCCGTCTGGTCGGTGGGAGCGGTGCGCGAAACCCCAGTGTCGACATTTCTTGCGGTCACCGCGGCAGCCGATACCGCCGCACCCGACTGGTCCGTAATCAGCCCAGACAGGTTCGCCGATACCTGAACCTGGGAGAATGGCATACATAAGCACGAGAGAACAAACAACAGGATGAAGAGACTCGATCGTCGGCAAGTGGAGCGTGCAAAAGCAATGTCGCGCATCTTTTCCCCTCTGGGGTAGGGAGTCTCGGCAAAGCCTAAAAATGTATATCTTAAACGATTACG
>Ga0335079_10010399_pt1 | contig 10588 bp, 8 predicted proteins | sample Lox_Sample_33_FD_206719 | JGI IMG/M metagenome (GOLD analysis project Ga0335079, IMG submission 206719) | Soil microbial communities from Loxahatchee National Wildlife Refuge, Florida, United States - Lox_Sample_3.3 | ecosystem: Environmental > Terrestrial > Soil > Wetlands | place: USA: Florida... | reverse complement strand
GCATTTGTCGGTATGGCATGACTGAGACTGGATGCAGCCGAGCGCGAACATGAAGCCGCGCGCCGAGTTGCACCAGTCGGCGCCGAGCGCCATGACGCGGGCGATGTCGAAGGCGCTGACGACCTTGCCCGAGGCGCCGATCTTGATGCGGTCGCGGGCGTTGATGCCGATCAGCGCGTTGTGCACGAAGTTCAGGCCTTCGCGCAGCGGCATGCCGAGATGGTCGGTAAATTCCAGCGGCGCCGCGCCAGTGCCGCCTTCCTTGCCGTCGACGACGATGAAGTCCGGGTAAATGCCGGTCTCCAGCATCGCCTTGCAGACGGCGAGGAATTCCCAAGGATGGCCGACGCAGAGCTTGAAGCCGGCCGGCTTGCCGCCCGACAGCTCGCGCATCTTGGCGATGAACTCCATCATCTCGATCGGGGTCGAGAACGCCGAGTGGCGCGACGGCGAGATGCAGTCGACACCGCGCGGCACGCCGCGGGTCTCGGCGATTTCCGAGCTCACCTTGGCGCCCGGCAGCACGCCGCCGTGGCCGGGCTTGGCGCCCTGGCTCAATTTAAGCTCGACCATCTTGACCTGGTCGTTCGTGGCGTTGGCCGCGAATTTCTCGGCGCAGAACGTGCCGTCGGTGTTGCGGCAGCTGAAATAGCCCGAGCCGATTTCCCAGATGATGTCGCCGCCGTTCTGCCGGTGATAGGGGCTGTAGCCGCCCTCGCCGGTATCGTGGGCGAAGTTGTCCTTCTTGGCGCCGGCATTGAGCGCGAGGATGGCGCGCGAGCTCAGGGAGCCGAAGCTCATCGCCGAAATGTTGAAGATCGAGGAGGAGTAAGGCTTTTTGCAATCGGGCCCGCCGATGACGACGCGGAACGGCTCCTTGACCACGGGCTTCGGCGCGATCGAATGATCGAGCCATTCGTAGCCCGCCGCGTAGACGTCGTTCTGGGTGCCGAAGGGCCGCGTCTGCAAGGCCTGCTTGGCGCGCTGATAGACGATGGCGCGTTTGTCGCGGGAGAACGGTGTGCCGTCCTTTTCGCTTTCCAGAAAGTACTGGCGGATCTCGGGACGAATTTCCTCGAGGATGAAGCGGATATGGGCGGTGAGGGGGTAATTACGCAGCACCGAATGCCGCGCTTGGATAAGGTCGACCAGGCCGATGACGGTCAGGCCGATGAAAACGACCAACGGGATGACCACGTAAAGTTGGGTATTGCCCTCGACATCGAGCGTCAGCAGAAATGCCGTCATCGCCACGACGATCGTGTAGGTGACGAAGCGGGCCGTGAACGGCAAGAACAGGGCGCGCATGAGATTTTCCCCCCGAATCGGCAGGAATCGTTTCGGGCGCAGTCTAACGCTTCGCCCACCTGCCCACGAGCTATAGGATGCTAACTTGTCAGTTTAATGAGCGTTAAAGGGCGCCACGTGACCTGCCCGGCGGGGCCGGTTATGTCGCACCCTTTCGCTGCAGCGCGGGATATCGGAAAGGCCGGCGGCTTGGTAGCAGTGATCCATTACATTCAACGACTTGCAGGGACTTGGAATGCGACTTGGTACCAAGCTACGCCGTAGACAATTTTTGCAGCTTGCGGGTGCCGCCGCAGTCGCGGGCGCGCCGGTGGCCGCCCGGGCCGAGGATTTTCCGACCCGGCCGGTGCGCATCGTCGTGCCGTATCCCGCCGGCATCGCCCCCGACATCGTCGCGCGCATCGTGGCGCAGCCGCTGTCGGAGCGGTTGGGACAGCAGTTCATCGTCGACGACCGGCCGGGTGGCGCCAGCAATGTCGGCACCGAGATCGTGGCGCACGCGGCGCCCGACGGCTACACGCTGTTGGTCGTGACGATGACCAACGTCATCAACACCTCGCTCTACGACAATCTCTCGTTCGATCTGATCCGCGACATCGCGCCAGTGGCGGGGCTCGTCAAACTGGCGCTCGTGCTTGCGGTCAATCCGTCGGTGCCGGCGCAGACGCTGCCCGAGTTCATCGCCTACGCCAAGGCCAATCCCGGCAAGATCAATTACGCCTCGGTTGGCAGCGGCGCCGCGACCAATGTGGCCGGCGAACTGTTCAAGGCCATGGCCGGTGTCGATCTGACCAACGTGCCGTACAAGAGCAGCTACCTGCCCGACCTGCTCAGCGGCCAGGTGCAGGCGTCGTTCACGCCGATCGCGCAGACCGTCAATTTCATCAAGGCCGGCAAGCTGCGCGCCATCGCGGTGACCGGCGAAACGCCGTCCGAGGCGCTGCCCGGCGTGCCGACCGCGGCGGAGGTCGTGCCGGGCTATAATGCCTATGTCTGGGACGCCATCGGCGCGCCGGCGAAGACGCCGCCGGAAATCATCGCCAAGCTCAACAAGACCATCAACGCCGTGCTGGCCGAGCCCGCGATGAAGACGCGCTTTACCGAACTCGGCGCCGAGCCGATGATCATGACGCCGGCCGAGTTCGGCAAGTACATGGCCGAGGAAACCGAGAAGTGGGGCAAGGTGGTCAAGTTCGCGCACATCAAGGCGGACTGATCGCGCGTCCTGTCGATCTCGCACGATCGGAAGAATCGTGCAGCACCGAACGTGGGAGGAAACGAATGACGATGGACCGCCGGAGCTTTTTGCATCGTGCCGCGGGCGTGGCCGGCGCTGCGGGCCTTGCCGCCGCGCCGCGTGCGGCATGGGCGGACACTTATCCGACCCGGCCGATCCGCCTGGTGCTGCCGTTCCCGCCCGGCGGCGTGTTCGACATCGTCGGGCGGCCGTGGGCCGACAAGGTCTCGAAGAGCGGCAAGCTCGGCACGGTGTTCATCGAGAACCAGCCGGGCGCCGGCGGCTCGCTCGCCGCCGCGTCGGTCTCCCACGCCATGCCCGACGGCTACACGATCTTCCTCGGCAGCACGGGCCTGCACCTCACTGACATGATTCTGCGCGACCATCCGCTGCTCGATCCGATGAAGGATCTGACGATGGCCTCCATGCTGGCGACCACGGGCTTCGCCATCGCCGTCAATCCCGCCGTGCCGGCGAAAAATCTCAAGGAGCTGGTCGACTACATCAAGGCCAATCCGGGGAAGCTGTCCTACGGCACGCCCGGCGCCGGCACCATGAATCATCTCAGCGGCGAGATGCTGAAGAGCCTTACCGGCATCACCGACCTGCCGCACGTGCCCTATCGCGGTGCCGGTCCCGCGATCGCCGACGCCATCGCCGGACAAATTCCGATGATCGTGCCAGCGATGACTAGTCAGGTGCTGGAATATCACCGCACCGAGAAATTGCGCTTGCTGGCGATCACCAATCCGACACGCATCAGCGTCGCGTCCGACATCCCAACCTGCATCGAGGCCGGCGTGCCGGGCCTTTACGCGGAGCAGGTGATGGGCCTGTTTCTGCCGACCGGAACGCCGCCGGACATCGTCGCCAAGATCGGCGCGGCGAACCGCGCCGCGGTGGCCGACGAGGCCTATCAGAAATCGCTGGCCGACGCCGCGGTGATTCCGGTGACGCCCGATTGGAGCCAGGAGAAGTTCAAGACCTTCATGGCCGAGGAGGTCGCGCGCTGGACGCCGCTGGTCAAGGCCATCGGCGTGCATCTCGACTGAGCCGGATGCGTATCGTGAAAACTTCACGCCGCCGGTTTCTGCATCTCGCCGCCAGCGCCGCCGCGCTGCCCGCGACCGCGCGCGGCGCCCGCGCGCAGGCCTATCCGGCGCGGCCGGTCCGCACCATCATCGGCTTCAATGCCGGCGGCGCGCCCGACGTGGTGGCGCGGCTACTGGCGCAATGGTTGTCGGAGCACGTCGGCCAGAATTTTCTGATCGAGAACCGGCCCGGCGCCGGCGGCAATATTGCGGCCGAGATGGTGGTGCGCGCGCCGCCCGACGGCTACACGCTGCTGCAGGTCGGCTCGCCGAACTTCATCAACGCCTCGCTTTATACCGACCTGAAATTCGATTTTCTCCGCGACATCGTTCCGGTGGCGAGCATCGGCCGCAATCCCTTCGTCATGGAGGTGACGCCGTCGTTTCCGGCCAAGACCGTCGCCGAGTTCATCGCCTACGCAAAAGCGCATCCCGGCGAGGTCAACATGACGTCGACCGGCACCGGCAACCTGACCCACGTCGCCGGCGAGCTGTTCAAGATGCTGGCCGGCGTCGACCTTCTGCACGTGCCCGGGCGCGGCGAGATGCAGGCGCAGAGCGACCTCATTGCCGGCCGCGTCCAGGTCATGTTCGACCCGATCGTGTCGTCGCTCGGCTATCTGAAGGCCGGGACGCTGCGCCCGCTCGCGGTCACCACGACGACGCGCACGGCGATGCTGCCCGACGTGCCTTCCATCGCCGAGACCGTGCCGGGCTACGACGTGTACGGCGCCATCGGTTTCGGCGCGCCGAGGGGTACGCCCGCCGACGTGATCGATTTTCTCAATACCAAGATCAACGCGTCGCTCGCCGATCCCGCCATCGCGGCAAAGCTGGCCGATCTCGGCTTCGCGCCGACGCCGATGACGCCTGGGGCCTACGGCAAGTTCGTCGCCGACGAAACCGCGTTGTGGGGCAAGGTGATCCGGGCGGCCAATATCAAGCCGCAGTGACGGCGCGTTTCCCGAGCAGCGCCTTCAACCGCTGTGGCGTGACCGGCAGCGCGCGCACCGCGCCCGGAATGCCGATGGCGTCGTCGATCGCCGAGGCGATCGCGGCGCCGACGCCGGTGATGCCGCTTTCGCCGGCGCCCTTGATGCCGAGCGGATTGAGCGGGGAAGTATAGTCCTCGCGCAGCAGCACGTCGGGTGTCGGCGTCTCGTGCACCGCGGGCAGAAGATAATCGGCGAAGGTGACGGCGAGCGGATCGCCGCGTTCGCTGAAGGTGAATTCCTCGAACAGCGCGCCGCCCAGCCCTTGCGCGAAGCCGCCGACGATCTGGCCCTTGACCAGCGCCGGATTGATGGCGCGCCCGATGTCGTAGGCGATGGCGTAGCGCTCGATGGCGACGCCGCCGGTGTCGCGGTCGACCCGCACCACGGCGACATGGCTGCCGTAGGGGTAGACCTGATGCTCGGTCTTGAACCAGCCTTCGTCGGAAAGCCCGGGCGCGCGGCCGTTCAGCAGCTTCGAGGTCGGCGCGAGATTTTGCGCGATCTTGCCGAGGCTGATCGAGGGACCGCCGCTTCTATCGCGCCGCACGACTTCTCCTTCGACGATGTCGAGGTCATCGGGCGCGCATTGCAGCAGCTCGGCGGCGACGCCGAGCGCCTTCTTGCGCACGTTGAGCGCGGCGATGTGGGTCGCCGACGCCGTCATCACCGTGGCGCGCGAGGCGTGCGCGCCGATGCCGAACGGGATCAGGTCGGTCTGGCCGTGGATGACGCGGCAGCGCCGGTAATCGACGCCGAGCACGTCGGCGGCGACCTGTGCCATCACGGTCTCGAAACCCTGGCCGATCGAGGCGCCGCCGGTCAGCACCTCGACGGCGCCCGCGGTGTCGATAGTGATTTTCACGCCGTCGGTCGGGCCGAGCCCGCTCTTCTCCACGAACATGCACAGCCCGATGCCGACCAGCTCGCCGGCGGCCTTGCGCTTCTTAACCTCCGCGTTGAGCGCGTCCCAGCCGATCCTGGCGAACAGCTTGTCGAGCAGGCCGACATAGTCGCCGGTGTCGTAGTGGACTTCCTCGCCGAGCGCTTCGAGCGGGCGCGGGTAGGGCATCTCGGCGGCGCTGATGCAGTTCTTCCGGCGGATCTCGACGCGATCCATCTTGAGCTGCGCGGCGATGGCATCGACCAGGCGCTCGCGCACGAAGGTGGTCTCGTAGCGGCCAGGCGCGCGATAGGTCGCAGCCGGCGTCTTGTTGGTCAGGCGGAAGTGGCCGACCGAGCGATAGGCCGGCACGCGGTAGGGGCCGGGCAAAATGCCCGCCGTCATGTGCACGACGCGGGCGGCGTGGGTGCGCACATAGGCGCCCTGGTCGTGGAAATAGAGGTCGTCGATGGCGAGGATAACGCCGTCGGCGTCGACCGCGGCGCGGATCTTGTGCAGCTGCTGGCGCGAGTGGTTGGCGGCGATCAGATGCTCGCGGCGATCCTCGATCCATTTCACCGGACGATTGAATTTTTTCGCCGCGACGCAGACCAGCACGTCCTCGGGATAAAGCTCGCCACGAATGCCGAAGCCGCCGCCGACATGGGACTCGTGCACGTGAATTCCGCTGGGCGGAATTTTCAGCATGCGCGAGAGCAGTTCCTGATTGCGGTGAGGCACCTTGGCGGCGCCGTGCAATTCGAGAATGCCGCGCGCCGCATCGTAGCGGCCGATGGCGCCGCGCGTTTCGAGCGGCACGCCGGAATGCCGGCCGATGGCGACTTCGATTTCGACGACATGCCTGGCGGTGCGGAACGCGGCGTCAACGTCGCCATAGCCCTGGCGGATTATCGAGGCTTCCGTACTGTGGCCCAGAGAAAATTCCACCGGCGCATTCTGGGCATCGAGCAGCGGCGGCAGTTCGTCGATCTGCATCGTCACAAGATCGGCGGCGTCCTCGGCGACGTAGGGATTTTCGGCGAACACAGCGGCGATCGGCTCGCCGACATAGCGCACCAGGTTTTTGGCTAGAACCGGCTGGCGGTAGGGATCAAGCGCCGGGATCGAGCCCTCGCGAAAATCGATCGGCGGCACCTCGGCGATGTCGGCGGCGCTCCACGCCGCGAACACGCCGGGCAGCGCGCGCGCCGCGGACAAATCGAGCGCGGCGATGCGGCCATGGGCGTGGCCCGAGCGCACGATGCGCATGCACAGCTGATGCGGGAAATTGATGTCGCCGGCGAACTCGCCGCGGCCGGCCACCAGCGGCGGGTCTTCGAGCCGCGTGACCGATTGGCCGATCCACGGCGACTTGGTTGGCGACTTGGCTTTGCCGGCGTTCATGCCGCCGCGCGTTCGAGCGCCCGGCGCGTCACCGCCAGCACGAGGTCGCGGCGGAACTCCGCGGTCGTGGTGGCGTCTTCCATGGCATCGACGGCGGTCATCGCCGCGTCGGCGGCGGCGCGGAACGCCGCGTCGCCGGGCGCGGCACCCGCGAGCTTGGTTTCGGCCTGCGCGATGCGCCGCGGATTGGGCTCGGCGCCGCCGACGGCGACGCGCGGCTCGGCCATCTTGCCGCCCTCGACGCGATAGACGCCGAGCGCTGCCGCCATGGCGAAATCGCCGGCGCGGCGGCTGAACTCGTAGAAGCCGCATCGCGTGTCGCCGGGCAGCAGCGGCAAGCGCGCCTCGACCAAGAGCTCGTCGTCGCGCAACGCCGTGGTCATGATGCCCTTGAAGAAATCGCGCGCCGCGATGACGCGCTGACCGCGGGCGCTTTTTGCCACCACCTCGCCGTCGAGCGCCGCCAGCACCAGGCACCATTCGGAGGCCGGATCGGCGTGGGCGAGGCTGCCGCAGAACGTGCCGCGGTTGCGGATCGGATAGTGCGCGATGTGGCGCATCACGTCGGCGAGGAGTTTTCCTAGCGGTCCGTCGCAAACCGGTCGCTCGAACGCCGCATGGCGGACGCAGGCGCCGATTCTGAGCTTGCCGCCGCCGACTTCGATGCGATTGAGGCCTGCGACGCCGTTGATGTCGACGAGATGCGTGGGCTTGGCGAGCCGGAACGCCATGGTCGGCACGAGGCTCTGGCCGCCGGCGAGCACGCGGCCGTCCTGCGGCGCAACCTCGGCCAACAGCGCGACCGCCTCATCGACGGTCTTCGGCGCGTGGTAGCGGAACGCCGCGGGCTTCATCGGCTGGTTTCAACTTTGGGATTGACGTATCTTTTTGAATTGATGCACGGTTTTTGGCACAGAGTCAAAGTACGCCGAGGCGTAAGGAAGGCCGGTCAAACGGGATGAAACCGCCGCGTTTTTCCTATCACGATCCGCGCAGCATCGCCGACGCCGTCGGGCTGTTGACCAGCCTCGACAACGCCAAGTTGCTCGCCGGCGGCCAGTCTCTGATGCCGATGCTCAACATGCGCTTCGTGCTGCCGGACCATGTCATCGATCTCAACCGAGTCGACGGCCTGAGCTATATCCGCGCGAACGACGGCGCGCTCGAGATCGGCGCCATGACGCGCCAGCGCGACATCGAGTTCTCCGCTCTCGTCGCCAAACGCTGTCCGCTGATGCACGAGGCGATCCGGCAGGTTGGCCACCGCCAGACGCGCAACCGCGGCACGCTCGGTGGCTCGCTCTGCCATCTCGATCCGTCGGCGGAACTGGTCTCGGTCGCGGCGGCGCTCGATGCCAAGGTTTCGGTCGCCGGCAAGAACGGCGCGCGCGACATCGACTTCGCCGCCTTCCCGGTCGCCTATATGACGCCGGCGATCGAACTTGACGAATTGGTCATCGGCGCCACGTTCCCGTGCTGGCCCGAAGGCCACGGCTACGCCTTTGTCGAGTTCGCCCGCCGCCACGGCGACTTCGCCATCGTGTCGGCCGCGGCGCTGCTCGAAGAGGACAGAAACGGTAAGGTGACGCGCGCGTCGTTGACGCTCGGCGGCATGGGACCGGCGCCGGTGCGCGCGCGCGAGGTCGAGCGTGCGCTGATCGGCGACAGAATAGAAGAAAAGCGGCTGCGCGAGATTTGCGAGACGCTGCGGGCCTGCGAAGCAATCGACGACATTCACGCGCCGGCGGCCTATCGCCAGCAACTGGCGACGGTGCTGTCGCGCCGCGCGCTTCTGAAAGCCCATGAGCGCGTCGTTGCGGGGAAGGGCTCATGAGCGAAATGGGTGAGACACGCAGCATCGCCGTGACCGTCAACGGCAAGCGCCACGAGGCGACCGTGCCCGTGCGCCTCACGCTCGCCGACTTCCTGCGCCACCAGCTGGGATTGACCGGCACGCATATCGGCTGCGAGCACGGCGTCTGCGGCGCCTGTACCATCCTGCTCGACGGCCACTCGGCGCGCTCCTGCCTGCTGCTCGCGGTACAGGCCGACGGCCACGAGATTCTCACGGTCGAAGGCATCGCGCCGGACGCCAACACCTTGCATCCGCTGCAGCAGGCGTTCCACGACCATCACGGCCTGCAATGCGGCTTCTGCACGCCGGGCATCCTGACCACCCTGATCGAGCTTCTGCGCGACAATCCCGATCCGACCGAAGAAGACATCCGCATCGGCATTTCCGGCAATCTGTGCCGCTGCACTGGTTATCACAACATCGTCGTCGCCGCGCTCGATGCGGCGAAGCGGATGAAGGCGGCGCGCGGCGCGCCGTAAGCGATGCCCATCCGCTTCGACGATATCGGCCACCGGCTCAAGGCGTTCCGCCTCGGCTCCGGCCTGTCGGCGGAGGAGATCGCACAAAAACTCGGCATTTCCCGCACCGCGCTCTATCGCTTCGAGAAAGGCGAGGTGGCGAAGATCGAGACCTTGGAAAAGCTCGCCGAGCTGCTTGACGTCTCGGTGCCGACCTTGCTCGGCGTCGGCGTCGAATACATCGCCTCCGCCGTCAGCTATTTCGAGCGCATGCGCCAGATCGAGGAGACCGCCGAGCACGTCATCGTGCTGGCCGGGCCGATCTCCTATGTGCTCGCCTCCGATGCGTTCGATCGCGCGCTCGGCGACATCCTGCGCGAGTCGGTGCCCGATGAAATTTCAGGACGCGAACGGGCACTCGCCCAGATCGACGAATTGATGACGGTGTTGCGGGCGCGCAAGGAAAGCTATCGCCGCCGCCGGCCGGCCGTGGTCAATCTGATCGCGGCCAACGAGATGGAGCGCTTCCTGCGCAACGGCTTGGTCGGGCGCCACGATCTGCCGGAAAAAATCCGCCGCCAGCGCCGCGCGCTCGCCCGCGCCGAGGCCGAACACTTTACCGCGCTGATGGAGAACGAGCCGATCGGCGTGCAGATCGGCATCGTGCTCGACACGCTGCCGCATACGAGCTTTCAGATCTTCCGGCAGCCCGACCGGCAGATTCTGGCGTTGAGCCCGTTCCGGCTCGGCGAGGAGCCGAACATCCGCGTCGGCATGGCGATGATCACCTCGGCGCCAGAGGCGCTCGCGCTGCACGACAAGATGGCGCGGGAGCTTTGGGCGAGCGCGCTCAAAGGTCCCGCCGCCGTGCGCTTCATGCGGACGATGATGGAGAAGGCGGGCGAGTAATCACGCCCGCGCGTAGCGGCCGCGGTTGAAGAAGCGGTCCTTCTGATCGTCGGTCGCGGTGTCGCGGTTCGACTTGATCTGGCCGACTTTCGCCAGCGCCGCCTTCACCGCCGGCCGCTCCTCGATCGATTTGAACCAGCGCGCCAGATTCGGATTGTCCTCCCACTTCACGCCTTGGGCGTCGTGGTTGCGCGTCCACGGGAAGGTGGCCATGTCGGCGATCGAGTATTCGCTGCCGGCGATATAGGGCGTGTGCGCGAGGCGCTTCTCCAAGACCTCGTAGAGCCGCTTCACCTCGGTCTGGTAGCGGCCCATCGAATAGGTATTGTCGGCGGCCTTGGGCGCAAACATCTTGAAGTGGGTGAACTGGCCGAACATCGGGCCGACGCTCGAGGTCTGGAAGAACAGCCATTGCAGCACGTCGTAGCGCGCTGCCGGATCCTTCGGCATG
>Ga0335079_10010398_pt1 | contig 10588 bp, 10 predicted proteins | sample Lox_Sample_33_FD_206719 | JGI IMG/M metagenome (GOLD analysis project Ga0335079, IMG submission 206719) | Soil microbial communities from Loxahatchee National Wildlife Refuge, Florida, United States - Lox_Sample_3.3 | ecosystem: Environmental > Terrestrial > Soil > Wetlands | place: USA... | reverse complement strand
TTTCTTCCCGACCAAGCGAAGTTCGACAGGGATATCCCGCTCTTGCGATTAGATTGTGCGATGCAAATTTGCGGATATTTAAACAGGGGGGGCGCGATTTTTCAGGGAATAGGAAGAGAAAGTAGCGTTAAAAACAGATGACGGAGTGACAACGGTTGTTTCCGTGAAACAGGGAACGCTATCAAAAGCAACCGCCCACTGGCTTGTTGCGGAAAGATGATTACTTGCAATACAGATGGGGCAGCCGTGGTCGTCTGCCGTATTTTCATGGTGGTGCGATACTACCACGAACGTGGAAGCTAGAAAAAGCAGGATGAGAAAAACAGTAATGCGCTTGTTCCGGAGCATGGAACTCCTTTCATGATATTGTTTAGTCTAAACTTTGTCGAGGAATTTGTCAAGATATCATGACAGTAGCGTCAGCAGATGGTTTGATGAAAATAGCTTAGTCGATTTGATCAGCGAGTTTCGCCCTCAAGTTTGATAATTTCAGAAATTACCACAGCATGATTCAATCGAGGTTATCACGGAAGGCGACTACGTCGAGCGCACCATGCAGTCTGAGCAAGTTGATCCTAAGGGTGCCCAATATTGAACATGTAAAGATTTCTTGCTTCAAGATCTGCCTTCGTAAGGGAAAAACGGGAATCTTGTGTGACTTAGTTTTGCTTTGCACCGATAAGGCACACTATGAAGTTTTCAATCAACAAATTTAATGAAAGTCTACAGTTTCGGGAGAAAGCTGTTGCTGCTGTTTTCTCGACCTTCTCTGCCCGCGGGCCTACTTCTTCTCGGTCTTCACCCACGGCATTTTCGACGCCAGGCTCTCGCAGGCATTTTCCGCCACAGCCATGAAACTGGCCGGCCGGCCCCGGACGACCTCTGATGCAATGGTTCCTTCACTGGCGCCTTCCCAGACCACTTCACCCGTGACCGTGTCCCATATTTGCACGTGGATGTCAACGCTCGATTGGCGGGTCCGCAAGAAAGCGATTCCAACGATGGTGGCGCGGTCAAAAGTCTCCGACTCGAACCTGAGAAGCCGTGGAACAATGACGTAGTGTGCGCCAACTGCCTGGCCGATCTTCGAGAGAAGGTCTATGCGCAGCACGGCCGTTTCCTCATATTCTCTGTACATGAGCTTGAAATCATTCCAGAGTTCTTTTTTGTTGATGCCGCTCTGTATGGAATCGAGTGATAAAATATGCGGTCCGCCGGAATATTTGATGAGCGCCGTATAGAGGACCCCCGCAATGGTTTCGCGATATATCTCTTGAGTGGGGTCATATTGAATACTTGCGGTCGGTAGAATTGCAACACTCTGGCCGGAGAACGTTTCCCGTGAGATTGTCGGAGAACTGTAGAACGTCCAGGAGAATCGCGCTTCTGCAGGCGGCGCTGACGCACAACCCGCACACGCGAGCAGAACTGCCGTCAGGAAAAACGCGATCGCGCAACGCATATATTCCTCCTTTCCTAAGTATAGCAGTGAATTCTGGAGAACGCCGTTTTCCCTTATCTCTGACAACAGGTGGGCCAAACCCACCTCATTTTCAGAGCGGCGAAGAAAATTACCCAGACGATTACAGCCGTCTCGAGAAAGATGGCGGAATCGGTCGATATGTCGACAGAGGCTATGAAAATTGACTTCAGGTTGCGTGGTTTTTTCAGCGTGTTTCTGCAGGAAGGCTGACATAATGACGCCTCGGGAGAGAAGAGAACATCATTACCATGGGTGGGCGTGACGTGCTTTGCCTTCTCTGTCCGTTACCGTGCTATGGAACTCCGGTTGTGCTCACATCGTGTTACGACGGACGGTGGATCGAATAAGGATGCACCGACATTATCCCTTGGTTTCATCCTTTTGGTCGATCGATTTCGAGTCTGTCAGCTGGTCATCTTTTTCAGACATCGCTTTCTTGAATGACCGTATGCTCTTACCCAGGCCTGCCCCGATCTCCGGCAGTCTTCCCGGTCCAAAAATGATTAAGACGATGATGAGTATCAGCAGCAAATGCATCGGCCGGAACAGTCCTTCAAACATAGTATCCCTCCTCAATCTTCGATTCTCATTTGTGAAAATGGCGCTCCTTAACGGCAACCCTCAACAGTTCACAGTATATCATAATATCGTGGGCGCGAATACGATGAATTTCTGCCTTGATGAATTTTTTCCTCTTCTCGTCCACTCGCTGATTTCTGAACAATCATACCATCGCGGGGGAAAATAAGCTTTTACCGCGTAGATAATGCATTTATGATCAAGTCAAATGGCCTGCCCCTTATCCGCCTTTCCTGCATGAATCCCTCATGGACAGTAGGTTTTTACTCTCATTTAGATCAGAATATCCGTGCATTCAAAATGCACCGCCACCCATAATGACATATTCAAAAAGTATGATATGCTAGTACGCATTGTAACCTGTCATCACAAACCCCAGCATAAACAAAGCATTAATGCATAGAAATTCAATGGTACACAATTTGCCCTTGCTCTTAAGGGAATGAATTCGAAACGACATATACCAGCAAAGCCAGAAAGTGTGAACCGCTACTCGGCAATATTTAACAACCAATGCGTTGCGAAGTTAGCGTGGGTGATCTGAGACTATGACTGGCCATTCTACCCGGGCTAACATATCTTCGTTGTGCTCTGTTATGACGGGAACTGCACCCCGCAGAGCGTTCAAGCGACGCCGCCTGCTCCTGGTGGTGCAGTTGGACAGTCCAGTAAAAGCCAGATATTCTGAGGTCTCCGGCCGGCCCAAACTCGCCGGGTTGTTTTTGGTGCATGTCGTCCTGGACACGAATGTTACAAAGGTCAAAATCTCTCCGGCCTGCAGCCCAAATCGTTTAAATAAAAAAAAGTGGCGCTACTGTGCTGCATTATTAATTACAATACCATGAGCCGAGAACCACGATGGGAATGCAACAACCACCGCATGCTACAAGTAGTGCACGTGGTGGTCGCCTTATGCTATCCACAAGTCCGACGAGGTAGCTACACTCATATAACCATAACGAGGAGCCAGCGTCCCGCTGTTGGATTGAATAGCGGAAGGACCGGCTGTGTTTCCGCTTAACCGCCTCTAGACGTCTTTATTATTAGTATCGTCCATGAAACAGAAAGGGTCTTTGTCCTTAAAGACATTGAGATTGTAACTATAAGCGCTGGCAAAACAGCCGCCACAGACCATATGAAGGGTGCAGGACCAGCAGGCTGCGCTACCCGAACGATAGCGACGCGCTTGATCAGAATCATAGATCTCGGCTAGGCTTTGGCGATAGATGTTGCCGATGAGCGAAGGGAATTTACGGCAGGCGTGGACCTCACCGTCGGCAAGGAGGCTTACGAAATTAAAGCCAGCACCGCAGCCATTGCCTGTACAGCCGCCAAAAGGTGAAACTCCCTTGTGTTGACGGATGATGTTGATGAGATTATCCTTGATGCCCATGATTGGATTTGTGCGGGCAGCAATGAGATATGATTCAAGAAATGATCGGTAAGACTGGATGTCAGGCAGCTTTAGTTGAGAGCCTTCGCCGACCATGGAGAGGCGGTTGAAGTGAAAGACATCGGCCTTCCCCCGCAGAATTTCGGCCAGCGGGAGGACCTGATCGATATTCATGCTGGTGAGTGTAAGCATGACCATGGACGATACATTGAGTCCTTTCAAGACCTTCAGGAATGCCATGACACGGTCGAAATGTCCGGTTCCGCGGATGGCATCATTGTGTTCCCTGAGGCCCTCCAGACTGACCTGGTAGAAAGTCGGCATCTGGATCGTTATCAGCTCCGTGATTCGCTCCGCTGGAGCAGGATTGCCAAGGATAGCCGTGGAAAAACCGCGCTTTGCTGCTGCACGGTATATCTCTGTAAAAGCCGGATGGAGAAGAGGATTACCTCCTGTGAAGGAGACCGCTCCAGCGACGTTTTTGCTCTTGCTGAATGTGCGCAGGTCCTCGAGAATCTGCAATGCCTGATCAAAGGTCGTTTGAGAACGGTTGCTGCGGTCATAGCAATGCTTGCAGTGCAGGTCGCAGGTTTGGGTGATATGCCACTGGAGCGTGAACGACCTCGACGACAGATAGTGTTCGGGAATGCCATCATTCCGCGGAAAGAGCTCGGGATCGCGCCGGATGCGAGAAGGCGGAGTGAGGATGAGACCATTCGCTGCAGCACGAAACATTGCGGCATCAACAGCTCCTACCAGTAGGCCGCCCTGGGCCGCCACAGCCTCCGACGATATCCCCTCCACGACCATCTTAAGTACCAGGAGATCTTCGTCACACACTGGCCGAGCTGTCACGCAATGAGTGAACGGGTTGTACCAAAGGAGAACGCGTTCCCCTGCTCGAATAGGATTTACGGCGGAAATATTCTGATCAGGATTGAGGCGTGAAACCAGGTTTTTCCACGATAATTCAATGATTCGGATCGTTGGATTGACCAAGGGCCGGCTTACCTCCTTTGGGAGGGATAACTTCCCCCCCTCGATGTCGCTGGCGATCTCCTCGAGGCGAGCAAGCTCGGATAGGAATTCAGGAAACGTATTCTTGTCGGCCTGCAACAGCGCAGTCGATAGTGAATGTTCCTCAAGCGCTTTGCCCCACTGTGCGGAGAGACGACCCCATGCCGCATCGCCGAGCACTGACCGGCATGCTCGGTAGCGGTTATCTGATCTATTGTTTGTCAAAGAGTTCACAGGTCTGAAAACAATATCCCGGGAGTGAATATTGTATCCTCTTGTCACCCCCGGGACGGCTCAACTCCAGATTTGTACTGAATGCATCAGGATTGGCCGGAGGCTAATGCATGCCGGCACTTTTCTCGAACATTGATAGTGCAAACTGCACTATTTGCTGCCGCTTCCGCTACCAGATGGCGCAGGCTGAGCCGGCTCGGCTTTTGAGCCGCTTCAGCCGCCTGTTGGGGTCAGTTCTGAAGTCGGATTAGCTTTTGATCCGCTACAACTACTCATTGACATAGTCTGTTCCGTGGTAACGCCTGAACTACCATTCCCGCCAGTGGAGTTGTCCGCGGCAGAGCTAGTCCTGATTCCAGCCGCAAGTCCAGCACCAGCAAGCAATCCGGCAATACTAAACCCCGCCAGGTACTTTTTCAGGTCCTGGGTTTCCATCATTTACCTCCTTCCTATTTATTTAAGCTTTGCACTAAAGACAAACGAACCGATTCCTCCCCTCTGCATAGAATAACGCTCTAGACGGACTTATTGAAATTTCCCCAGCTATAAATTATAAACATTCTTAATTCTATCACTTAATTCTATCACCCTTCTGTGGTGAGTCAAGAAAAGTCATAAGACATTTTATTAGTGTAACGCTGGACTTTGATGAATGACGAATGTTGCTGCAGTATATACGCAGGCGGCCGCCACATGGCCTTCTGGTCGTCACCACGAATAGTTCAATCTTTTGCCTCTGCCCGTCCAATCAATTCAAAGGCTTATTACAAATGTTTTTTTTGTCGGATATAAACAAGACGTCAAAAAGAAAAGAGGATATAGCCATTGCTACATATACCCTTGAATAGTTTGCTAGCAGTTGCCAGAAACATACATTATTATTTATTATTTGCTGTAAATTTTTTTTTACAGATACGCATTAATTTTTTTTTGTATATATTTGATACACTTTATAGATAACTTATTGAATAATAATAAAAATGTATTGTATCCCCTAGATACATCGAAATATTATATTTAAAAATCAAATAAATCTCCACGAGGCAAGATGCCTTATATCTAGAGGAAGATTATCATATGAGAAATCTACGGTTTTTCATGCTCTTCCCTCTATAAAATATGTGACCCTATTAGCGAGCTACGAGGAATTGAAAGTTAAAATTCTGATTTTTTGTTGTGTAGTTTGGATTCACTATCTTGAAAAATTTAATCATGATCTATTTGTTTTTTTCCGCGCAAGGAGGAACCGGGGCCTAAAAATGTATTTCGTTCTCCCTCATCATGTTCTAATAATAATGATGACGTACCAGTAACTTATTAAAAAATAAGAAATAAAAAACAAAGAAGGATTTTTTTATCTTCAGTCGAATCCTCCCTTAATTTGGCATTCTTTTTGCTTAAAAATCAAATACATATCATGTCCAGAATAGCAATATCCTTGGCGATATTATGAGAACTGGCAATTCAAGGGAGAGGAAACATGTGCGGAATCGTCGGATATGTTGGGAAAAAGGATTCTTTGCAGCTACTCTTTGATGGTCTTAGCCGTTTAGAATACCGTGGTTACGACTCGTCCGGAATTGCATTTAAGAACGGATTGGGAATCGAGGTTTACAAGACTCCAGGCAAGCTGAAGAATCTCCGGAAGATACTGCCAACCCTATTACCAGCCATTACAATAGGCATTGGCCACACGCGATGGGCCACTCATGGGGCACCGTCGGCAGCCAATGCCCATCCGCACACCGTAAAAGGCGTCTCTGTGGTACACAACGGCATCATTGAAAATTACCGTGAGTTAAGGGCCGACTTGACTTCTACAGGACATATTTTCACATCCCAGACAGACACGGAGGTCGTGCCTCAGCTGATCTCTCGCTACCTTGACAGCGGTCTTCCGATCGAGGAGGCTATTCGACGAGCGATCACGCGCCTTCGCGGGGCTTATGCTCTGGGTATCATTTACGAAGGCTCGCCAGATATGCTGTTCGCGATCCGCAACGGCAGCCCGCTTGTCATTGGAATAGGCACGGACGCTCAGTATATCGCATCCGATGTTCCCGCGCTCCTCCCCTATACGAAGAACTTCATTCATCTCGAAGATCGGCACATGGCTATACTCAGAAGTAGTGGGGTCGATCTGAAGCATGTCGAATCTCCGGAGACTTTGCAGCTTGAAGGGAAAATCGTAACGGTAAACTGGACGACTGAAATGGCTGAGAAACAGGGCTACAATCATTTCATGCTCAAGGAGATCTACGAGCAACCCGAGGCAGTCATGGATACTCTGAGGGAGTGGATCGACGACACGAACAGGCTCATGGAGGAGATGGGCTTTGCGAGTACCATCAAGGACCTCAGGCGGCTCCATATTGCAGCCTGCGGTACGTCGTACCACGCTGGTCTGGTTGGACGGTATATGATCGAGAAGTTCGTACGCATCCCCGTGGCCGTGGACATCGCCTCGGAGTTCCGATACATGTGCCCGGTCATTCCGAAAGGAACGGTGCTCATCACCATTACGCAGTCCGGAGAAACAGCCGATACCCTCGCAGCACAACGCGAAGCGAGGGAAAAAGGCGCAAGGACCTTAACGATCTGCAATGCCTTCGGCAGCACGACCACACGCGAGGCTGATTCGGTCCTTTACACGCGTGCGGGGCTGGAGATCGGCGTGGCATCCACCAAGTCCTTTACTGCTCAGCTTGCAGCCCTCAGCCTCCTAGGTATTGCCCTGGGTACCAAGAAAGGCAAGCTCAGCGACCTCGAGATTCAGACACTTAAACCCTTTTTGTTCGATTTGCCGAGGCTCATCCGACTGGCGCTCCGAACTGATAGAGCTGTCAAGGAGATCGCAAAGACCCTCGTGGACGTGAAGAGTATGCTGTACCTTGGCCGGGGAATCAACTATCCTATCGCGCTTGAAGGCGCGCTCAAGATGAAGGAGCTCTCCTACATTCATGCTGAAGGATATCCGGCGGGAGAAATGAAACATGGACCCATCGCGCTGATCGAGGAAGGAGTCCCCGTTGTATTCCTGGCAACGATCGAGAGCCTGCACGAAAAGATCCTATCGAACATTGAGGAAGTAAAAGCACGGGGAGGAAGGATCATTGTGGTCACGGATTCACCCGCTGCCTTCCGCGACAAGGCGGACGACATGATCGTAGTGCCGTCGACACATCCTGCACTCGTTCCATTTATCACCGTGATTCCGCTGCAGCTCCTTGCATATCATGTCGCAGTGATCAAAGGCTGTGATGTCGACCAGCCGAGGAATTTGGCTAAAAGCGTAACCGTCGATTGATCGTGATCCGATGATGTCCAAAGTACGGGGCCGAGGAGCGGATGCTACGGGTAAGAATGCTCGGAGAGAATGCGTTTTCCGTGCACATTCGTGAAGAAAAAACCTGAATCCTAAAATCTTTATTCTAAGACGGGCAAGAAAACCTCCATGCACCGTGGTAGCAGCAGTCAAAAACAATGATCTTCACCGTGAGTCTCCCCCGGTGGCCGAATCGCATAATGTCCGCTCCCAATCCACGTGTCACGGGCCTTATGATAAACTCGGCCGCTTACGACGAAGACCTCTTCTGGATATTTATGACTCTTTCCCCCAAAAGGTGTCGCATCAGCTTCGGGAAGAAATCCTGTTAATCGAGTATATTCTCCGGCGCTTTCATCTATGCTTAGCGTTAGTTCCTCTGCCATCCCTTCTAAGCCTTTAACCGGGGTCCATCTCCCCTTCTTTGCCCCAATTAATGGATTCCAATAGCTAATGATTGACTTTGGCATTTGCCCTCCCTTTACAACATACTGCGCACGCTATCATCCTACGGTTTATAGGCGCTCGAAGGTATTTGACAAACAGCCATATTGAGAAATACAAATAACACAATACTAATGCCTCGTGGTGTCATTGGTAGCTGAATGTGTCGCTGCATCAATTCGGTTCTTTCATGCTTCTCGCTTTGACACGTAATTACTAGAGTAATAATTGTGTTTCACCTTGTGATATTCGAGTTCGCCATTTGTAATTGGCTTCTTTGTTTCGTTTGGATAACCAATACTCACCATGCATTCAACTTTGATGTGCTGGGGCAGTCCCAGCAAACCTTGTATGTATTGCTCCGCTGACATCATCATTGTATGATTACGATTCCTAATTTGTATCCAGCAACTGCCTAAACCCAAATCGTGAGCAGTCAGCTGAACAAGAATTGCAGCAATAGAGCAATCCTCAATCCATACGTCGGATTTTGTACTGTCAGCACACACTACGATCCCCAACGGTGCGTCCTGCAGGTGGTGTGATCCTTGTTCTCTTGCTTTCGAAAGTTTAGACAAGAGGTCCCGATCATCTGCAACAATAAATTCCCATGATTTATTGTTTCGTGAAGTAGGTGACCTGAGCAATGCCTCTATAAGCACATCAATCATTTTACTATCAATAGGATTTTGGGTGTATTTACGAATACTTCTGCGAGTGCGCAAGAGATCAATCATAGCGTACCCTCCCTTCGGCGGAAATCAGTGGCAGATATATCGGCTGTTGTTCGGGTTCATTTAGTAGAAGTGGACCCTAAACCGTTTACCTTTATTGCGAAGGTACTAACCCTGTTCTCCGCACTTCTCGCTTTTTCGCCCCTTCGCCAAAAAGCGGCACTCACCTTTCTTTTACGCCCTACCCAATCCCAATCCGCGGTGCTTTGACTGCGATAAAATTTTCACGTAAAATGGCCACATGGAAACCTATAAAAACGAGCAGAGCGGGCACAAAAACAGAGCGACAAATACGGCGAGATCGAGTGAGAGTAATGCCCTAATAAACATAGAAGCAATCATCGTGCAGATTCCACTTAATTTCTGGATCTGCTGTTATAAGGGAATCCGTCGTGTCGATGCCTCAAGTTCTCTTCTCATATCGAAGACATATCACTATTCGTGCCCCGTTGACGGCAGCCGAATGATGATAGAATTTGCCATCACATTATTGGGGACCATGATTTCTTCGTTCTCAGAAGTCCGGAGGGTCGTATAACCAAGCGTCAACGCCTCAACCGTACCACTCGCTAACCCCTTGGGAGTATTCAGCTGAAGTCGATCCCCAATGTGGAACCGCTGGAAGAGAAATATCGAAAAACCTGCTATCACGTTCCCTAGCGAGCTCTGTGACGCTAGGCCTACGATAATCGAAGCAACACTAGCTCCTGTCAGTAAGGCGGTCCCTAAAGATCGAAGGGCAGGGATAAGATGGGCATACAGGATAATTGCTGACAAAAACACGATGAATTGAATGAGTTGAGCGACAAAAATGGCTTCTGCGGTATCAGGAAAAAACTTCGTAGCCCGCTTCAATGAAATACGCACGAGACGGGCGACAAAGAAGGCTAACCCAAAGAAGAGAACGGCATAAACCAATGCGCCAGAAAGGCTGGTTGGGTCAAAAAAGTGTGGGAGATGGCTGCGAACAAATTCCTTCATGGTCGCCTTCCATTCACATGATTCGGGAACGGCACTCGGTGCGAATTAATAGCATAATGATCGATTATTAAATAGTTTACCAGAAGTGTCATAAATTTGTAAGTGAAATCACGAGTACAATATAGCGAAAATGTCATCGGTTGCGAATTGTGGTCTACAAATTTTCCAACCCCGGAGAAGAAATACTTGAAGAAGGACATCGCACTACAAGGTGGAGCTGATATTCTTTACCGCCATTAGATGCGGTCCTTATGACGAACAAACTTGCAGCGACGACCGCTTAGAATATGCGTGAAATATTCTTGGTACCTGGCACATGAACGGATCAAGAAAGCAGCGTCCACAAACGCTGGTCAGGTCGTTTAGCTCCACTGTTGTGCCTCCCAAGGAATTATGTT
>Ga0335079_10010393_pt1 | contig 10592 bp, 4 predicted proteins | sample Lox_Sample_33_FD_206719 | JGI IMG/M metagenome (GOLD analysis project Ga0335079, IMG submission 206719) | Soil microbial communities from Loxahatchee National Wildlife Refuge, Florida, United States - Lox_Sample_3.3 | ecosystem: Environmental > Terrestrial > Soil > Wetlands | place: USA: Florida... | reverse complement strand
TGTTGCAGGAAGGCGACCTCCAAGGGGCGATCAAGCACTACGAGCAGGCGCTACAGATCGAGCCCAATGACGCCCAAGCGCATTTCAATTTCGGGGTGGCCCTGGAGCAAGCGGGCCAGCGAGATCAGGCGATCGACCAGTACCGACAGGCGTTGCGCATCGATCCCGATCTTGCCCAGGCCCATGACAACCTCGGCAACGCCCTGTTCGAGTCGGGCCAACTCGAAGCAGCGGTCGAGCAGTACCGGCAGGCGTTGCGCGTCAATCCGGATTACGCCGACGCACACAACAACCTTGGCGGGGCCCTGCTGCGGTTGGGTCGGCTCCAGGAGGCCATCGCGCACTTCCAAAAGGCGGCGCGGATTGCCCCGAGTATGGTCGAGGCGCATTACAATCTGGCCGGCGCACTCGAGCAGGCCGGCCGGATCAAAGAGGCGATCGAACAGTATCAGCAGGTCCTGCGGCTCAAACCCAACCAGGCCCAGGCCCAGGCGAGGTTGGCCCAGCTCCAGTCCGCCCGATAAGCGCGAACATGACACGGAACTCACCATTGTTGAACGCGCGCAAGATTGCCCCATTGGTGGTGATTGCCGCTGCCTTGCTGGCGTACCACAACAGCTTCACCGATGCGTTCGTTCATGACGACCTGAAGTCAATTCCCCAGAACCCGACGATCCGTCATCTCTGGCCGATCTGGCAATGCCTGTCACCGCCCCATCGGGGTGGGCTTACCGTGGAAGGTCGGCCGCTCATCAACCTGTCGCTGGCCATCAACTACGCTCTCGGCGGCTACAATGTCTGGGGATATCACGCCCTGAACCTGACCGTCCATATCCTCGCGGGGTTGACCTTGCTGGGCATTGTGCGTCGGACGCTGCTCCAACCGGCTCTGCGCGAGCGCTTCGGCGCCGCGGCCAATGAACTGGCCCTGGCCACCGCGGTCCTCTGGACGGTTCACCCGCTGCAGACCGAGTCGGTGACCTACATCATTCAGCGGGCGGAATCGATCATGGGATTGTTTTACCTGCTCACGCTGTACTGCTTCATCCGCGGAGCCGAGTCCTCACTCAGCGGGAATGGTTCAGGGAGACTGCGCCGCCGGCTGTGGTACGGCCTGTCGGTAGCTGCCTGCGCGTTGGGGATGGCCAGCAAGGAAGTAATGGTGACGGCTCCGCTGATGGTCATGTTGTACGACCGTGCGTTTCTTTCCGACTCGCTCCGAGAACTCTGGCGCCAACGCTGGCCGATGTATGTTGGACTATCAGCCACTTGGATCCTGCTGGTGATCCTGACGGTCTCTGCGGGCAGTTTCGGCTTTACCTTGGCCAATGCACGGCTCATAGAACTCTCGTGGTGGGAGTATCTGGCGACGCAGCCGGGGGTGATCCTGTATTACCTGCGGTTGTCGGTGTGGCCGTATCCGTTGAATCTGTATCACCCCTGGCCCATCGCCAGAACGTGGGTGAGCGTTCTGCCGCCTGCGGTTGTAGTGGTGATTCTCCTGGCGGCGACGGCCTGGGCGTGGAGAGCACATCCGGCCTGGGGATTTGTGGGCGCGTGGTTCTTTCTGATTCTTGGGCCCAGTTCGAGTTTCATCCCGCTCCTTGACCCGTTCAATGAACACTCCATGTACCTTTCGTTGGCGGCGGTCATGAGCCTCGTGGTGACGGGATTGTACTTGCTCCTGGGTCGTCGAGGGTTCGCCGTGGTCGCTGCGCTGGCGATTGGACTGGGATTACTCACCTGGCGGCGCAACCAGTATTACCAGAGCGAGCTTGCACTCTGGAGCGATGCGGTAACCAGATTCCCCAACAACGCGGCGGCGCGTTATCATTTTGGGATGGCCTTGCGAAGGGCGGGCAGGATCCGGGAGGCGACCGTTCAGTACGAGCAAGCATTGCGACTCAATCCCGATACCGCGGTGGCCCACTGGAATCTCGGGAACGCCTTGGGCGATGTGGGCAAGGCGACGGAGGCGATCGGCCAGTACGAGCAGGCTTTGCAACTCAAACCCGATTTCGTCCAGGCCTACAACAACCTGGGAGTTGCCCTCGCCCAAGCGGGGAAGATGCACGAGGCGATCGAAAATTATGAGACGGCAGTGCGGCTCGATCCGGATTTCGCAGAGGCGCAGATCAACTTGGGGACCAGCTTGCTGCAGAAAGGCGATGTCGAAGGCGCGATCAGACACTACGAGCACGCACTGCGGTTCGAGCCCAACAACGCGCAGGCCCAGTTCAATCTGGGAATTGCTCTGGAGCAAGCGGGCAAACGACAAGAAGCGATCGGGCACTACGAACAGGCGCTCCGCATCGACCCCAGCTTCGTTCAGGCCCGCGACAACCTCGGCAACACTCTGTTTGAAGCCGGCCAACTCGAAGCAGCGATCGAGCAGTACCGGCAGGCGTTGCGCGTCGATCCGGATTACGCCGACGCACACAACAACCTTGGCGGGGCCCTGCTGCGGTTGGGTCGAGTCGAGGAGGCCATCGGGCACTTCCAAGAAGCGGTGCGGATCGCGCCCGGTATGGTCGAGGCGCACTACAATCTGGCTGTCGCGCTCGAGCAGGCCGGCCAGACCGAGAAGGCCATCGAACAGTACAAACAGGTCCTGCGGCTGAAACCCGATTCCGCGCAAGCCCAAGCCAGACTGGCACGGCTGCAGGCGGCACGGTAAGCGCGAATCATGATACGGAACTCACCGCTGTTGAACCCACGAAAGCTCTCACCGCTGGTGGTGATTGCCGCCGCATTGCTGGCGTATCACAACAGTTTCACAGGTGCGTTTCTTATTGACGACACGGGATCAATCTCCGAGAACGCGACGATCCGGCACCTCTGGCCGATCTGGCAATGTCTATCACCTCCTCATAGGGGTGGGCTTACCGTCGAAGGCCGCCCGCTCATCAATCTGTCGCTGGCCATCAACTACGCCCTCGGCGGCTACAACGTGTGGGGATACCATGCCCTGAACCTGACCGTTCATATCCTGGCGGGTTTGACGCTGTTGGGTATTGTGCGCCGGACGCTGCTCCAACCGGCTCTGCGCGGGCGGCTCGGCGCTGCGGCCAATGAACTGGCCCTGGCTACGGCAGTGCTCTGGACGGTTCATCCGCTGCAGACTGAGTCGGTGACCTACATCATTCAGCGGGCCGAATCGATCATGGGACTGTTTTATCTGCTGACGCTGTATTGTTTTATTCGGGGAGCCGGGTCACAACGGGCTCCGTTGTGGTACGGGCTGTCGGTGTGCGCCTGCGCGCTGGGGATGGCCAGCAAAGAGGTGATGGTATCCGCCCCGGTGATGGTGATGCTTTATGACCGGGCCTTTCTTTCGGACTCGTTCCGGAAAGCGTGGCGGCGCCGCTGGCTGCTGTATCTCGGACTGTCCACGACTTGGATCTTGCTGGGGTTTTTGGTGGTGTCGGCGGGCAGTTTCGGCTTCACCTCGGCCAACGCGCGGCTGATGCAGCTCACTTGGTGGGAGTACTTGGCGACCCAGCCGGCGGTGATTCTCCATTATTTGCGGTTGTGCGTATGGCCGTCCCCGCTTTGTTCGGATCACGGGTGGCCGATCGCCAGTACATGGATGAGCATTCTGCCGCCTACGGCTGTTGTGGCGATTCTGCTGGCAGCAACGGCTTGGGCCTGGAGAAGGCACCCGTCCTGGGGATTCGTGGGCGCATGGTTTTTTCTGATTCTCGCGCCAAGCTCGAGCTTCATTCCGCTTCAAGACCTAATTCACGAACATCGGATGTACTTGCCGCTGGCCGCAGTAGTGAGTCTGGTGGTGATGGGGTTGTATTCGGCGGCAGGCCGCCACAGCTCAGCCGTGTTCGTTGCGGCGGCGATCGGACTGGGGGGTCTCACATGGCGGCGCAATCTGGATTACCGGAACGAAATCACGATTCGGACCGACGCGGTGACCAAGTTTCCCGATGACCCTGTGAGCCACTATAATTTAGGAGTTACGCTGGCAGAATTGGACCGGGTGCCGGAGGCGATCAGACAGTATGAGCGGGCGCTCCAGATCAAGCCTGGTTTCGCCTGGGCGCATTACAATTTGGGAATTGCCCTGATGCGAGTGGGCCGGGTGCGGGATGCGATCGCTCAGTATGAGCAGGCGGTGCGGCTCACGGCCAATACCGCCGAGGCACGCTGGCATCTCGGAAACGCTTTACGCGAAGCGGGCAAGGTGACGGAAGCGATTGGGCAGTACGAGTTGGCGCTGCGACTCAAACCGGATTTCGCCCAAGCGCACAACAACCTGGGAGTGGCCCTGGCCCAAACAGGGCAATTGCAGGAGGCTACCGAGCATTACGAGCGGGCAGCGCAACTCGATCCTGGTCTCGCTGATGCCCGCAGTAACTTGGGAACCATTTTGCTGCACGAAGGCAGGCTCCAGGCCGCAATCGGACAGTACGAACGGGCTCTGCGGATCGAACCCGACAACGCCCAGGCGCACTTCAATCTAGGGGTCGCGCTCGAGCAGGCCGGCAAACAAGACGAGGCGATCCACCAGTACCAGCAGGCACTCCGAATCAACCCCGATTTCGCCCAGGCCCACGACGACCTCGGCAACACTCTGTTTGAAGCCGGCCAACTCGAAGCAGCGATCGAGCAGTACCGGCAGGCGTTGCGCGTCGATCCGGATTACGCCGACGCACACAACAACCTTGGCGGGGCCCTGCTGCGGTTGGGTCGAGTCGAGGAGGCCATCGGGCACTTCCAAGAAGCGGTGCGGATTGTCCCCGGTATGGTCGAGGCGCACTACAACCTCGGAGTCGCCCTGGAGCGAGCCGGACACGCCGAGGAAGCGATCAAACACTATGAACAAGTCCTGCGGCTCAAACCCGATTATGCTGATGCGCGGGCCAGGCTGGCGCGACTGCGCCCGGCCCCATAAGCGGCTGCCAGTCCGATGAAAAATCTGTGCCGATCAATGGGTCCTGGCGCCCTCATCGTCTTCTTGACCGCGGCGGCGTATTTCCCCGCGTTCCGCTGCGGGTTCAATTGGGACGATGAAGCTTATGTGACCGAGAATCACGTGCTCCGGTCTCTGGAAGGCCTGAGAAAGATCTGGACCCAACCGGGAGGGGGGCTGCAGCAGTATTATCCGTTGACCTTTACCGGCTTCTGGATCGAGTACCATCTTTGGGACCTGCATCCTTTCCCGTATCATGTGGTCAATGTCTTGTTGCACGCGGTGAATGCGGTCTTACTTTGGTGCTTGCTGCGACGGCTGGAGATCCCTGGTTCGTGGTGGGCGGCTGCGATTTTTGCGCTGCACCCGATGCAGGTGGAATCTGTTGCGTGGATTACTGAACTCAAGAACGTTCTTTCCGGTCTGTTTTCGCTTCTCTCACTGCTAATGTTTCTGCGGTTCCGCCCGCTCTCGGCCTCGGGGGCAACCGCGCCCCGGGACTGGCGCTTCTATACGCCGGCCCTGCTGCTGTTTCTGTGCGCCTTGTTGAGCAAGACGGCGGTGTGCTGCCTGCCGCTGGTCATCGTGGTGTTGATGTGGTGGAAGTTGGACCGGGTTCCGACGGAGGACGTTCTCCTACTGTTCCCGTGGTTTGTGGCGAGCCTGACATTGGGGCTCATCACCGTGGCGATGGAGAACCATGCACCGGGAGCCGGCGCCGGAAATTTTGCACCGTCGATCCTTCGGGCTCTGTTGGTCGGAAGTCACGCGTTGTGGTTTTACGCCGGCAAGCTGCTCTGGCCGGCGAATCTCTGTTTCATCTATCCGCGTTGGCAATTGCGGGTCGATTCGGTGGCCACGTGGTTGCCGCTGGCCGGGTTGGGCGTTGTCGCGGGAACGCTGTGGCGATTCCGCCGGGCGCACTGGGCGCGTGCCACGGCGTCAGGACTCGGCTGTTTCATCGTCGCGCTGCTGCCTGTTCTGGGTTTTTTCAACATCTACTTCTTCCGGTTCTCGTTTGTCGCGGACCATTTTCAATACCTGGGCGGTATCGCACCGATTGTTTTGGTGGTCGGCGCCGGCACGGCAGTTTCGCAACGGGCTGGTCCGCGGGGCAGCCATCTGGCGACTCTCATCGCCGGCGCCGTGCTGGTGGTGTTGGGCGTGAGTACTTGGGGCCAATCTCACATCTATTACAACCCTGAAACGCTCTGGCACGATACGCTGGTCCAAAATCCAAACGCCTGGCTCGCGCACAACAATCTCGGAGTCATCCTGGGGCAAGCTGGCCGGTTTGAAGACGCCATCAGCCACTACGAGCAGGCGTTGCGGATCAAGCCCGATTATGCCCAGGCGCACTACAACCTGGGTGTGGCACTCTTTCACCTCGGCAGGACACAAGAAGCGGTCGGGCATTGGGAACGGGCACTCCAAATCGAACCTGATTATGCCAAGGCCCACGATTACCTCGGAAACGCTCTGGCGCAGGCAGGCCGGTTTGAAGACGCCATCAGCCACTATGAGCAGGCGTTGCGGATCAAGCCCGATTATGCTCAGGCGCACTACAACCTGGGCCTGGCGCTCCTCCATCTGGGCAGGACACCGGAAGCGGTTGAGCACTGGGAGCAGGCGCTCCGGATCGAACCTGATTATGCCGAAGTCCACAACGATTTGGGAGCCGAGTTGGCGCAGGCGGGCAAGATCGACGAGGCGATCTGGCATTACGAGCAGGCCCTCCGGGCCAGACCCGACTTTGCCAACGCACACAACAACCTGGGAAACGCCCTGGCACGGGCCGGCCGGCTCGACGAGGCTATCGAGCAGTACGAACAAGCCCTACGCATCAAGCCCGATCTGGCTGAGTCGCACTACAACCTGGGAGTCGCCTTGGAGCACGTGGGCCGGGTCGGCGAGGCGATAGAACATTACGAGCAGGCATTGCGGATCAGACCGGATTATGCCGAGGCACAAGACAGGCTGGCGCAACTGAAAGCCGCTCGATAGAGGGCCGGAACTGCGATGAACAGGATATGGAAACCAATGGGGGCCGGGGCGCTCATCATGTTGCTGACGGCGGCGGCCTACCTGCCGGCCTTGCACGGGGGGTTTAGCTGGGATGACGACACCCTGATCACCCAGAACCGAATGGTCAAAGCCAGTGACGGACTGTTCCGGTTTTGGTTTACATCGGAATCCCCGGATTACCGGCCGCTGACCTGGAGTCTATGGTGGCTGGAGTGGCGGCTATGGGGCGACACGGCGACCGGTTACCATGTGGTGAACGTGTTGTTGCATGCCATCGATGCCGTCTTGGTGTGGCTGGTCTTGCGGCGGCTGAAGGTTCCGGGAGCCTGGCTGGCGGCCGCGGTGTTTGCGATTCACCCTGTAAACGTCGCCACCGTGGCGTGGATCAGCGAGCAAAAGAACACGTTGTCGATGCTGTTCTACGCCCTGGCGATTCTGTCCTACTTGAGATTCGACGAGGCCGGCCACTGGCGATGGTACGGGGCGTCGCTCGCCGCATACTTGTTGGCGCTCTTGAGCAAGACGGCGGTCGTCATGCTGCCGGTGGTTTTGTTGGGATGCGTGTGGTGGCGTCACAATCGGCTACGGACGAAAGATTGGTGGTACACCCTGCCGTATTTTGCCGCTTCGCTCGTCTTGGCGCTCGTGACCATTGTCCAACACCAACGACCCCTGAAGGGAATTGAAGTGTGGGGGGGCGGTGTTGGTGCTCGCCTGGCGGTCGCGGGTTGGATACCGTGGTTTTACTTGTCGAAGGCCCTCCTGCCGATCAACCTGATGGTGATCTATCCCAAGTGGAAGGTCGACTCCTCGAACTGGCTCTCGTACGTGCCCGGAATAATCCTGGTCGGCTGCTTGATCGTCTTCTGGTGGAACCGCCCGACTTGGGGGCGACCGTTATTATTCGGGCTGGGGTACTTCGTGGTCACGCTCTTCCCGGTCATGGGATTCTTCGACCAGGCGTTCTATCGCTTCTCGCTCGTGGCCGACCACTGGCAGTACCACTCGATCGCCGGCGTGATCGCCCTGGCGGTTGCCGCCGCGCAACGGATGAGTAATCGACTGGACCGGTGGGAACTGCCGGGTCGCGTGGTGATGAGCGCGATCGTTCTCGGACTACTCGGGGCGACCACCTGGAACCGGAACCGGGTTTACGCGAACAGCGAGGCGCTCTGGCAAGACAACCTGACCAAGAATCCCGCAGCGGAGGTAGCGCACTACAACTTGGGCGTCATCTTGGAACACGAAGACACGCTGCCAGAGGCGATCACACATTTCGAGCAGGCACTGCAGCTCAACCCCGATTCGGCCGATACCCACAACAATCTGGGAGCCGCCTTCTACCAACTGGGCCGAACGCGGGAAGCGATTGCACAATACGAGGAGGCACTACGGCTCAAGCCCGATTTCGCCGAGGCCCACTACAATCTGGGGATTGCCCTAAAACAAATGGGCAGCATCGCCGAGGCGATCGCGCATTACGAGCAGGCATTGAAGATCCGGCCCGACTACTCCGAGGCGCATTACAACCTTGGAAATTCTCTGCTCCAAGCGGGCCGGATCAAGGACGCAATCGCGCATTACGAGGAGGCAGTGCGGATCAGGCCGGATTATGTTGAAGCCCACTACAACCTCGGGATCGCCTTGGAGCAATCGGGTCGGGTTGAGGAGGCAGTCCGGCATTGGGAGCGTGTCCTACAAATCAATCCGCATTTCACCGAAGCGCAGGAGCGGTTGACGCGATTGCGAGTTCCTCGGTAGCAAGCTTCCGGCCCTGAAGGCGAACGAGACAGCTTGCAAACCGTTGAGCCTGGAACAGCCCCGCCAAGTCCTGCGAAGCCACAAATCCGGCTGGCCCCAAAGGTTTCGGGGCTGGCTAGCTGCCGACCATTTCGAATAGACTATCGTGCTCGTGAAACGACAGATGGTTATTCCGTTGCTGGTCATTGCCGCTGGGCTGCTGGCGTACCACAATAGTTTCACGGCTCCCTTCATTTACGATGACGTACCGTCGATCTTAACGAACCTGACGATCCGTCATCTCTGGCCGATCTGGCGACCGCTGTCGCCGCCGCACGAAGGTGGCATCACCGTTGAAGGCCGGCCAGTTGTGAATCTGTCGCTGGCCGTCAACTACGCTCTCGGCGACTACAACGTGTGGGGATACCACGCGTTCAATCTGACCATTCACATCCTTGCGGGGTTGACCCTGCTGGGCATTGTGCGGCGCACGCTACTTCAGCCGAGGTTGCGCCCGCGTTTCGGTGCCGCGGCCCACGGATTGGCTGTGGCCACAGCCGTCCTCTGGACGGTCCATCCGCTGCAAACCGAGTCGGTGACCTATGTGGTGCAACGGGCCGAATCGATCATGGGGCTGTGTTACCTGCTGACGCTGTACTGCTTCATCCGTGGGGCGGAGTCGCGCCGACAGAGTTTCTGGTACGGTCTTTCCGTGATTGCGTGCGCGCTCGGAATGGCCAGTAAAGAGGTCATGGTCTCGGCCCCGCTGATGGTGCTGCTTTACGACCGGACATTTCTTTCAGGCTCGTTCCGCGAGGCTTGCCGTCGACGCTGGCCGCTGTATTTCGGACTGGCGGCTGGTTGGATTCTACTGGGCTTCGTGCTGGTATCGGGGCAGCTTCCCGCCACAACGGCGAACGCGCGGCGCTTGGGACTCAGTTGGTGGCAATACTTGGCGACCGAGCCGGGCGTAATCCTTTATTACCTGCGACTGTCTGTGTGGCCGCAGCCGTTATGCCTCGATTACCAGGGGTGGCCGGCAGCCAAGACGTGGGCAAGCATACTGCCGCCGACGTTGGTGATTGCGCTGTTGCTCGGAGCAACCGCTCGGGCGTGGAAAACAAACTCCCCTTGGGGATTCTTGGGCGCATGGTTCTTTCTAATTCTCGCGCCGAGTTCGAGTGTGATCCCGCTGGACAGCCCGGCGTATGAACATCGCATGTACCTGTCGCTGGCAGCGGTAATCGTGGTGTGCGTACTGGGGATCCACGCCCTGGCCGCGCGGCGAACCGTGGCCGTGGCCGCGGTATTCGCGATCGGACTGGGGACCCTGACTTGGCGACGGAACCAAGATTTCCGCAGTGAACTCGCCATCTGGCAAGACACCGTAGACAAGCGTCCCGACAATCCCAGAGCCCATAATGGTTTGGGACTCGCCCTGCTGGATACAGACAGAGTTCAGGAGGCAATCAAACAGTTTGAAGAGGCGGCGCAGCTCAATCCCGATTACGCCGAGCCACACTGCAATCTCGCAAGCGCCCTGAGACGGCTGGGGAGGCTCGAAGAAGCGATGAGACAATGCGAAGCGGCATTGCGCATCCGGCCCGATTACGCCGAGGCGGACAACAACTTGGGGAACGTTCTATTTCAGGCGGGCAAAGTGCCGGAGGCAATCCAGCGGTGGCAGGAAGCTCTCCGTCTCAACCCCGATCTGGGCGAAGTCCACAACAATTTGGCAGTCGCCCTGGTTCAGCAAGGACGGTTGCCGGAAGCAGTGGCCCAGTTCGAGCAGGCGTTGAGTATCCGACCCGACGACGCCCGGACACACTACAATCTGGGATTCGTTCTCGAGCAATCGGGGATGGTCGAGGACGCCATCAAACAGTACCGTCAGGCGTTGCGA
>Ga0335079_10010391_pt1 | contig 10594 bp, 10 predicted proteins | sample Lox_Sample_33_FD_206719 | JGI IMG/M metagenome (GOLD analysis project Ga0335079, IMG submission 206719) | Soil microbial communities from Loxahatchee National Wildlife Refuge, Florida, United States - Lox_Sample_3.3 | ecosystem: Environmental > Terrestrial > Soil > Wetlands | place: USA... | reverse complement strand
AGTTCACGACTTGGTTTACGACGAGCCTGTTCCGAGACGGTTTCGGAACAACGTCTGCTGGGATATCCGCGCCATCTGGTCCGTTGTGGTGCGACGGCTGGACTCGGGCTGGGAGATAAGCAACGTAAGCTGCGCGGGACAAGTTGAGGAAGATGCGCATGGGTCATGGTTAGTAGCACGCGACTACTTACAAACGGCGGGGAGTCAGACTTCGCCATCCAGCCTCCTTTCATTGCGCTGGCGCTCATCGGCGTCGTTTAAAGACTACGCGGCAAAGATAGAAGACTTGGATCTTTCAAACTATCGCCTCCACGGACGGCCAGGAAGATGTGTGGATGTACTCCAAATTGCGCGTCCCGATCGAACACAGTTGCGGGCCGGCGGGGACTGCTTTCTTAGAATCTCGGGTAAGGCCGTAGACCTGCTCTTTAGTGTTGTGCGAAATACGCAGACAGGTCATTGGGAGATCGACGAAATCAAGATAGAGTGAGGTATGGTTACGCAGCGCAAGCTGACGGCGCACGTGAAAGCCGCGGGTTGAGCGTCCAAGCTGAGTCCAACGGTGTTGGACCGGGTGCTGGCCGCGATTCCGCGCGTCACGAATGAAAACGTGCTGGTAGGGTTTGATACCGCCGACGATGCCGGCGTGTACAAGCTAACGCCGGAGCTTGCCCTGGTGCAGACCGTTGATTTCTTCACGCCGATCGTCGACGATCCTTACACTTACGGCGCCATCGCCGCGGCCAACGCGCTGAGCGATGTGTACGCTATGGGTGGCAAACCGATTTCCGCGCTCTCCATCCTGGCGTATCCGGCGAAGGGCGATCTGGACGACCTGGAACAGATCTTGAAAGGCGGCGCCGCCAAGATTCACGAATCGGGCTGCGTGATTCTCGGCGGCCACAGCATCGCCGATGACGAGGTGAAGTTCGGCTATGCAGTAACCGGCGCCGTGCATCCGGACCGTTTCAAACCCAATGCGGGCGCACGAGCTGGCGACGCGCTGGTGTTCACCAAGCGACTGGGCACGGGAGTGATTACGACCGCGCTTAAACGGGAGATCGCAAGCGAAGTCCATGTGCAGGCGGCCATCGATTCCATGCTGCTGCTGAACCGCCGCGCCTGCGAAGCCATGCTCGAGTTCGAGGTTCACGGCTGCACCGACGTCACCGGCTTCGGATTGATCGGCCACGCCCGCGAGATGGCGCTCGCCAGTGGCGTAACGCTCGAAATCGATACGGCTACTTTGCAATTCCTCCCTGGGGCGCTCGACTACGCGCGTCAAGGCGCCCTGCCCGGCGGTCTGAAGAATAATCGCGAATTTGCTTCCGGGGCGGTGGAGTTGGCGCGAGAAATTCCAGCGGAAGTCGAAAACCTCCTCTACGATCCGCAGACGTCTGGCGGCCTGCTGATTTCGATTGCCGAGAAAGATGCGCCGCTGCTCGAGCGAAAACTTCCCGAGGCCTCCCGGATCGGGCGCGTATTGACGAAAGGTGCAAAAGCCATCCGGTTACTTTGATCAACAAGTGGGGCGGACCCCCTGGTCCGCGGCCGACGCCCTCGTCGGCCTACTCGATTCATGAATACTAATCCCATTATCGTGGCGTTGGACGTCGAGTCGGCCAGCGACGCACGCGCGCTAGTCACCCGGCTCGGCTCCGCCGTGAACTTCTATAAAGTCGGCATGGAGCTTTACGCGGCTGCAGGCATGGATTTCGTCCGCGAGCTGATCGCCGGCGGCAACGATGTTTTCCTCGATCTCAAGTTTTACGACATCGGCGAAACCGTGAAACGCGCCGTCAGCCAGGTGGCGCGCACCGGTGTCCGTTTTCTCACCGTGCACGGCTCCGCCGCCGTGATGCGCGCTGCGGTGGAAGGTCGAGGTGCGTCGCCGCTCAAACTGCTTGCGGTCACCGTGCTCACCAGTTTCGATCAGCAGGACCTCGCCGATCTCGGCTATCCATGCGCGCCCGCCGACCTGGTGGAACTGCGCGTTCGCAAGGCGATGGAAGCAGGCATGGATGGAATCGTGGCGTCGGCTCTGGAAGCGCGTTCTGTTCGTGCTCTCGCCGGTTCGCGCGCCATTCTGGTGACGCCTGGTGTGCGTTCGGCGGGCGCGGGCAAGGGCGATCAGAAGCGCGTGGCCACTCCGGCCGAAGCCATTCGAGATGGCGCCGATTTTCTCGTGATTGGCCGCCAAATCACGCGCGCCGCCGATCCCGCCGCTGCTGCAGGCGAGGTTCTGGATGAGATCCACGCTGTGTCCCGCGCGTAACCGGCATGGAGACTGTCTTTCATCTGATCTCGCAGTATGGGCTGATCGCGGTCTTCTGTTTGCTGGTGCTCGGAATCGTCGGGCTTCCCGTGCCCGATGAAACGCTGCTTACCTTTTCCGGATACCTGGTCTTCAAAGGGCACTTCCAGTTTCTGCCCACCGTTGCCGCTGCCTACGCCGGTAGCATTTGCGGGATCACGGTCAGTTACACCATCGGCCGCACCGGCGGCATTTATCTGATCCACAAATACGGACCCTACGTGCACTTCACACAGGAGCGCTTGAACAAGGTCCATGAGTGGTTCGAACGCTTGGGCCGCTGGGCCCTGTTCTTCGGGTATTTCATGCCGGGGGTCCGGCATTTCACGGCGGTTGTGGCGGGCAGTTCCGAACTTGAACCACATATCTTCGCGCTGTTCGCCTACAGCGGCGGCTTCCTCTGGGTGCTCAGCTTTGTTTCGCTGGGATACTTTCTGGGAGACCAGTGGTCGCGAATCGACCAGCAGATTCACGGCATTTTGCTCTGGTTGACCCTTGCAGTGGTGGCCGCGGGAGTTGCGTATTGGTGGGTCAGGCGCAACAGGGCCGTTAAGTAAATCCGGGAAGTTATTAGTTGGCTGCGGACATGGCCGCGCCGCGGGTTTCTTCGACAATGCGTCCATCGAAAAGCCGGACCACACGGTCGGCAGTGCGCGCATAGCGAGGATCGTGGGTGACCATGCAGATGGTAGCTCCGGAGCGATGCAAATCGCGCAACAGATCCATAACGGCTTCGCCATTAGCCGAATCGAGATTCCCGGTTGGCTCATCGGCAAGCAGGATGGTGGGATTTCCTACAAGCGCCCGCGCCACAGCGACGCGCTGCTGCTGGCCGCCCGAAAGCTGCGAAGGATAGTGTTTCACGCGGTGCGACATGCCCACGCGTTCCAGAGCTTCCTGCACGTGCATCTTGCGCTCGCGCGCCGGCATATTGCGATACGTCAGAGGCAGCTCGACGTTCTCATAAACCGTGAGGTCGCCGATCAAGTTGAACGCCTGGAAGATGAAGCCGATTTCCCGGTTGCGGATGCGGGCTCGATCGCGCATTTTCAGACTCTCCACCGGCGTCTGGTTCAAGACGTACTTACCGTCAGACGGCGTGTCCAGCAGCCCCAGGATCGCCAGTAAAGTGGATTTGCCGCAACCTGAGGGCCCGGAAATCGAAAGGTAATCCCCGCGGTTAATCTCAAGATGAATCCCCGCCAGGGCGTGCGTTTCCACTTCGTCTGTAGTGAAAACCTTTGTGACACCTTGCAGTTGTAGCAGCGGTTCCATCCAGTACCTCCACTTGTTGAGATTTACGAGCCAGTGGACGCAATTGTTCCCAAAAAAGTTTCGGAAAATCTCAACGCAACAAAACCTCCTCAAAAAACTTTACGGCCCGGGGATCCTGCGACTGGCCCAGCCAGAACATCGCCTGTTTCCGCACGGCGGGATTCCGATTGCTGCGGGCAACCTGAATCAACAGCGGCACGCCCTGGTCCGGTGGGAGTTGCTGCAGCGCGAAAACAGCCTGCTTTTTTACGCCGGTATCAGGGTCGTCGTCGATCGCCGTAGTGATGGCAGCGGCGGCCTTCTGGCCCGCCTTCTGGGCCAGCCAAAACAAGGCCTGGCCGCGGACATGACCACTGCGGTCGTTCTTCGCGACCTCGATCATGGCTGGCACCGCTTCCGGCTCTTTGCTCACGCTCAGCCCAAATATGGCTTTCTCGCGCACTCGGTCGCTCGGATCCTGCGTGACCAGCCGTCGCAAAACCTCGCATCCGTGGTGGCCGCGGGCGCTACCTAGCCAGAACGTGGCCTTTTCGCGTAATGACTCGGATTGCCCGGGCGTAACAAATGCATCAAGCGCCTGGTCGGCGGCGGGATTGGCATGCAGCGCAATCGCACTGATGGCGGGCTCGCTGCGGCGGTGAACTCCGTGGCTGTCGTCATTCTGTTCACGAGCGAACTTGGTCAAGAAGGATATGCTTTCAGCGGCAGGCACGCCGGTGAGCCAGTGAACCGGCAACCCGCCGGCGTCCAACTCGCAGTCCGCTGAGAATGTGCGGATGCGGTCTACAGCGTGATTTTCAATACGGAAGAGAACGAAGATGTCGCCCGCTCCTTCGAGCTGAATCGGGCCCGCCGCGCCTGAAATTGTCGCTCCAGCCCTGGCACCCTCGAGTGCGCAGCCACGGCAGCAGCGGTTGCCGGCGCCATCTTCGAACGAACTGTAACAGCACATCTGGTGCGGGCCAGGAACTGCGCGAACGGCATAACCGATCCACGCAGGGCCGTTCTCGGCAGCGGCCATCCACTGCACCTCGTGCTCCAGCCCCGAATTGATGGCGCGGGCATCTAATTTCGCGTTCGAGATCCGCGGCGGTTGGGCCCATGAGAAGCCGGCGCACACCACAAGAAACAGAACCGGTTTCATTTGTTCAACAACTCCATCAGATAATCCGTACCCTCCTTCGACCCCATGTTCGAAAGGCGCTGCACGATTTCCTTCTTCAGCTCGACGTTAGTCTCCTTGCGTGCGAGTTCGACCAGCGCGTGGCTGTTTCCCTGAATGAACAGCGCGTTAATAACCGCCTTGCGGATGCTGGGATCCGACTCGTTCGAATACATGGAGACCAGCGCCGCGCCGGTATGCTCAGCGCCCATCGTGCCCAGGCGATTGATCGCGTCCCGACGCAATTCCGCCTCTTTGGCCGTGCGCGCGATCTCCAGCAGCCGGTCAGAAGCCCCACCGACAAAAAACGCATTGATGAACTGACGTTTGAGCTCCACCGACGTCTCCACTTGATAGAGTTGCCACAGCTCAGCTTGCGCTCCCAGCACGCCCAACTGATTGATGGCAAAATGTCGCAGTTCGGGATTGCTCTCCCCCTTGGCAGCCGCCAGCAGTTGATCTTTTGCCCCGGCCACCATAAGGCCGTTCAGCACGGCGCGCTTGGCGGCAGTATCGGTCGCTACTTTGTACATCTCCCCCAGTGCCTGCCGGGCGCCAAGTACCCCCAGCTGGTTGATGGCAGCGCGCTGGAGTTCAGAATTCTTCTCGCTCTTGGCGGCAGCGAACAATTGGTCCTGGGCGCCTGCGATCATGAGACCGTTCAGTACAGCGCGTTTGACGGCCACATCATTGGCCACACTGTAAACCTCTCCCAGTTCCTTGCGAGCCCCCATCACGCCCAGGTAGTTCACGGCTTTCATCTGCAAATCCGGATTGGAATTGCCCTTGGCCATATCCACCACAAGCTGCCGAGCCCGCGACGAACCGCTCTGCGTGAGGACAAACAACGCCCGCTCCTTCACTTTGGGCGATTGCGAACTGTGCAGCAGCTTTTCCAGCAGCGGAACGGCGCGATCGGGATCGGAGTTCATGAGACCGTTCAGTGCCATGAGCTTCAGCTCTTCGTCGCCGGCCGATTCCGGGCTGACCGGCTTTCCAGATGCCTGCCGCACTTCGACCTCGAACGCTTTGGCGTCATCCAGCCAGCGGCTGCTGGGATAGCTCTTCCGCAGTTCTGTGATGGCGGCGAGCGCCTCGTCACGCCGGCCCAGCTTATTCAGCGCATAAGCCTTCCAATAGAGTGCGCCATCCGCGCGCGCACCACCACGGCTCACCACTTCGCCAAAACTCTCCACGGCTTCGTCCCAGCGGCTGCGCTCGATGCTACGCTGGCCCCGCTCGTAGGACCGGTCGCTATCGTCCGACCGTAGCGGCCGGGGCGTTGCCTGTAAGAGAAACGCCTGCTGCTGCGCTAGGGCGCCTACCTCGGGCGGATGCATCAGCGCGAGAACAGGCTCCATCGGCTCCAGCGGCCCGATCAGTTCGGGCGGCCCCGGCACGCCGTCATCGATCCCTCCGAGAACTCCGTCAACGACGCCATCGATCACGCCATCCACGACGCCCTCGCCGGGAGGTTCCGGCGGCAAGGGCGCGAGCGCGGGCACCGCCCCTATCAACGCGCGCGGCAATGCCGGAGCCCGAGGCGGCAGCGGCGGCTGCGACAAATCCTGCGACCGTAGCACCGATGCACACAGCGCAATGGTGACGGTCAAACCCAAATTGACAAATCTGTTCATCGGTTCTCCATTTGGTCCTGTTCAGCTTGCTCCTGGTCGCGCTCAGCAGCTTCCTGATCGCGTTCGGTAGCTTCCTGATCACGTTCGGCGGCCTCTTGGTCGCGGGCGGCAAACTCCTGGTCACGCTCCGCCATTTCTTGGTCTCTCTCCGCCATCTCCTGATCGCGATCGGCCACTTCTTGGTCCCGATCGGCCATTTCTTGGTCGCGTTCCGCGTCCCGTTCGTCCATGTCAGATTGCTGCTCGTCATCCGCATCCGCAGCCGCGCGCGCCTGATGCCCAACCTCCTGATTCGCCACCGCCGCCGGCTGCTGCGCCGGTATCAAACCGGCCACCACGAATGCAAACATCGCCAATGTCTTCATCTCTCCTCCTGTCAAAGCGCCGTGCTGGCCTTACCTTGCGGCGGCGGCACCTCACGCTCCCGCAAATTGCTGCTCACCACGCGTATCTTGAAAAGAATTCCCTGCGACTCAATCCGCTGGCGCACCTGCTCGAATTCGGCGGAATCCAGCTTCGAAGGACTATGCGCGATCTCGAGCAAAACCCGCTCCAGTTCCTCCAGCACGCTGGAGACGGCTCGGTCACCGCTCTTCAACGCCGCCTGGCGGTACAGCCGGTTCTCGCCAATCAGATCTTCGGCGCGCTGCTGCTCTTCGGAGATATCTACCGGCCCTTTGGACTCATTGTTCACCAGTTCGACCAAAATCATCTGCGAGCGATCGAGATGCTCGCCCACCGCCACCATCATGATGCGCTCGCGCACCGGCGCCGACAGGCCCGCCATCTGCCTGCGCTGTGAGACTCTTCCCGCCAGAAATGCGCCAATCAACAGCGCCGCCATGGCCGCCGTTGCCACCAGCCGCCTCGGTGCAAGCCCGCCCGCCCACCATCGCTCGCGCGTTTGCGCCAGTCGGGGTGCAACTCTCTGCCAAACCCGGCTCCCGTAAGCCTCGGAAGGCTCCGGCACCTCCAGCCTGTCCATCGCTTCGAGCACGCGCACAAGCGATTCCAGATTCGTGCGGCACGCCTCGCAAGCTTGCAGATGCTGCTCGACCGCGGCGTCGTGACCTTCCCCGTAATAATGCAGAACCAGTTCGTCTTCGTTCAGATGCTTCATGATCTTGCCGTACTCACCGCGGACTCGAGCGCCCGGCGCAGTTTCTGCACGGCGCGAAACACGCTGTGCTTTGCCGCCCCGCTATGTACTCCCAGCGCCTTACCGATATCTTCAATGCACACACCTTCGTAGTGGCGGAGCACAAACGCCGTTCGCTCCATGGGGCTCAGGCTTTCAAGCGCCGGAGCGAGCAACTGCTTCAGCTCACCACTGAATGCCAGGCGGTCGGGCGTAGGGTCGGCAGCAACCAGCGCGACTTCCAGTTCCTGGCCTTGATCATCCACCGGCGTTTGCTGCTCGCGCCGCCGCTGCCGCGACCGGATGAAGTCCAGAGAGCAGTTGGCGGCGATGCGGTATAGCCAGGTGCTGAAACTGGCCCGCCCATCGAACTTGCCGATCTGCCGATAAGCCCGCAGAAACGTCTCTTGCACCAGGTCTTCCGCGTCCTGTTCATTGCCCGTCATACGAAAAGCCAGACGGAACACACTATGGCTATGGCGTTCCACCAGCACACGATACGCGTCGGGAGTCCCGGCTCGAACCTGTGCGACTGCCGCGGCATCGCTTTGTTCCATCCGGCTGCTCTTTAGACTGTAGAATGGTTCGGCGGTTAGGCGTATCTAATGACAAATTCGGAACGCATCGGCCACTATCGCTTCGTTCGAAAATTGGGCGAAGGCGGCATGGGCGTCGTCCATGAGGCCTACGACGAGCGCCTTCAGCGGCCCGTGGCGATCAAAATGCTCCGCCAGGCCGGACTGGACGAGCAGGCTTCCAAGCGCCTGTGGCGGGAGGCGCGCGCCGCGGCCTCTGTGAACCATCCGAACGTCTGCCAGATCTACGAAATTGGCGAGGAATCGGGCGTGCTGTTTATCGCCATGGAACTGCTCCAGGGTGAATCCCTGGCTACGGTCCTCGATCGTGGGCCTCTCCCGGCCGCGGACGCAACCCAGATCATGCTGGGGGTCCTGGTGGCGCTAGAGGCGCTGCAACGCCGCGAGATCGTGCATCGCGATCTGAAACCGTCGAACATTTTTCAAACCGCGCACGGGATCAAACTGCTCGACTTTGGCCTCGCCGCTCCGGTGAAATCGATCAGCTCGGATCTCGAGACCGCAACTGCCTTGACTACCGCCGGCACCGTGGTTGGCACCTGGAACTACATGTCACCCGAGCAACTGCAGGGACAGCCGCTAGATGTCCGCTCCGACATCTTTGCGACAGGCGCTATTTTGTTTGAGCTTCTCGCCGGCAAGTGCGCTTTCCCCGGTCGGACCATACCGGAAATCTTTCATGCCATCCTGTTCGAACAACCCCCGGCTCTGGCAGGTTCCACGGCCATTGCAGCCGTCGACCGCATCATTCATCGGGCGCTCGCCAAAAAAACCGAAGATCGTTACCAGACCGCCGATGCCATGGCGCAGGAATTACGCAACGCCCTGCTAACCACCGATACCGGCGCAACCGTTCGCGCGCGCCCCATGACGCGCCTCATCGTTCTGCCCTTCCGCATTCTCCGGCCCGATCCCGAAACGGATTTCCTGGCGTTCAGCCTCCCCGATGCCATCACCAACTCGCTGGCGGGCCTCGAATCACTGGTGGTGCGATCCAGCATGGTGGCATCGCGGTTTGTGGATCACGCCGCCGATCTGAAAGCCATCGCGACGGAAGCCGAAGTGGACATCGTGCTCACCGGGACACTGCTCCGTGCCGGCGACCAGCTCCGCGTTTCAGCACAACTCACAGAGGCGCCCAGCGGAACGCTGATCTGGTCGCATATGTCGCAGGCGCGTCTCCACGACATCTTTCAGCTGCAGGACGACCTGGTCCATCGCATCATCGAATCTGTCTCTCCATCGTTAACCGTGCGCGAGCAGCGGATCCTAAATCACGACGTTCCCTCAACCGCAAAGGCCTATGAGTTTTTCCTGCGGGCCAACCAGTTGGGCCAGCGGCCCGAGAATCTCACGCTGGCGCGCGATCTCTATCTCCGATGCATCGAGGAAGATTCTCAGTATGCGCCCGCCTGGGCCCGTCTGGGAAGATGCTACCGCGTGATCGGCAAGTACGTTGAAAGCCCTGACGAAAATCTCCGGCTGGCCGAAGCGGCATTTCGGCGCGCATTGCAATTGAACCCGGAACTGGCTCTCGCGCACAATCTTTACACTCAGCTCGAAGCGGAGCGCGGGTGCGCCGTGGAAGCTATGAAGCGCCTGCTCGAGCGGGCTAGGGCCAACCAGAACGACCCCGAGTTGTTTGCCGGACTGGTGCATGCCTGCCGCTACTGCGGCCTGGTGGACGCTTGTTTTGCCGCCCATCGCCAGGCGCGCCGCCTGGACCCAAACATCGTCACCACAGTCGGGAATGCCCACCTCATGATGGGCGACTATCAGGCGGCACTCGAGACGGACCCCTCTGATTACTCGCGCGTTCTCACGCTCACGTTCATGGGGCAAGAACAAGAGGCTCTTCGCCAAATCGAAGCATTCGATGCGAGGGACCTGCCCGCCATAAGCCGTTTGCTCTTGCTCACCCTGCGCACATCATTGCAGGGCAGAAAAGAGGAAAGCGTGCAAGCCGCTAATCAGGTCATTAGCCTGCTTACCGACCCGGAAGGCCTGTACTACATGGCGCGGCAACTGAGCTATCTCGGCGAAATCGCCGGCTCACTGGCCACGCTGAAAAGGGTTGTCGACGGAGGCTTTTTCTGCACACCAGTCTTCGCCAGGGATCCGTGCCTCGATCCGCTCCGTACTCATCCTGAATTCGTGAATATTCTGCGCCTGGCGGAGACACGGCACCAAGAGGCTCGTGCTGTTTTTATAGAAGCCGGCGGCGAGCGTTTGTTGGGCGGCAGACCAGCTTAGCAACCGTCAGAAGCTTCAAAGAACTCACCGAGCCGGCGTTATTTCACTTTCCGCCGCGTAATCACCCGGACCTTGCGCGCTTTCGACACCGCACCAAGCGTCAGCGCCTCGCGAACGATTTCAGCCTGCTCTTCCTGATGCCGCTTCAGCGAGCCGGTGGCCGGGCTGGCGCTCTCCGGACGGCCCACATAGCGCAGTTCGCGGCGCGTGGGTTCGAGC
>Ga0335079_10010389_pt1 | contig 10595 bp, 14 predicted proteins | sample Lox_Sample_33_FD_206719 | JGI IMG/M metagenome (GOLD analysis project Ga0335079, IMG submission 206719) | Soil microbial communities from Loxahatchee National Wildlife Refuge, Florida, United States - Lox_Sample_3.3 | ecosystem: Environmental > Terrestrial > Soil > Wetlands | place: USA... | reverse complement strand
CCACGCGGTACACCGACCCGGACCGGCGGGGGCTGCCGGCCGCGCCACCGGACCGTGAACGGTCTACGACCTCATTGACGGGATCGCCGTCGAGAGCTGGTCCGCGAGCCGGCGCATCGATCGCTCGTTCCCGCGCCGCAGGATCCCGCGGACAAGCGGCGAGGCGAGGCGCTCGCTCAGCGGCGCCCGCTGCCAGGCGTACTCGAAGGTGATGCGCGTCCCGCCGCCGGGCAAGTCGGCGAGCACGTACGTGCCGTTTGCCACCCGGCGTCCCCCGGCTCCGATGTTCTGCTCGACGATCCGCGTGGGGCGTTCGGCCGCGACCACCTCGATCTCGATGATGTCGGTCCGGCCGCCGGCGCGGACCTTCACCTTCGCTTTGGACCCAACTCCGCGATCGGGACCTCCATACTCCCAGTCACGCATCATGTGGTTGGTGAACGGCTCGTGGTTGGCCATCACATCGAGAAAGTCGTACACGTCCTCGCGTGGATAAGGCACGTCGATAGTCACTTGTACCGGGTTCATGTACCAGATGGTACAGTAAGCGCTGCGGAAACGCAAGTGACCGCTTCCGAGAGCGCTGTAGATGTTGCTGGGCGATGGGCGAGGAAGTCGACTGCTCGCCGCCGGTGGGCTCCTCGCGCACCGCCCGGATCCCGACTCGCCAGAAGTTCCCTCCCGGCGCGCGCCGCTGTGAGGGGCTTCGTTCGATGCCGTGGATGCCAGAACTGTTCTCCGCTCCCGGCGTTCGACGGGGCGACGGGTCACCCGAAGCGGGACCTTGATAGCCGAGTCAGGTCGCCGGCGACCTCGAAGCGTTATCGCGAGGCACCGGACTGGCTATGACGTCATCGTCCTGGGAGGCGGCGCCCCGGGTGAGCGCTGCGCCGCTGCGCTCGCTGCGCGCGGACTGCGCGTTGCCGTCGTCGAGCGGGAGCTGGTGGGCGGCGAGTGCTCGTACTGGGCATGCATTCCGTCGAAGTCGCTGCTGCGCCCAGGCGAGGCCGCTCACCCACGTCGGCGACGCTCGCCATCCGCGCCCACGTCCCGCTCGAGGTGCTGAACGACACGATCCAACCGTTCACGAGCTTCTCGGGGATCTACGACACGGCGGTGATGGAGGTCCGCATGCAAATCGCGGACAGGCCGCGGCCGGTGAGGCCTGTGGACCACCAGATGGCGAGCATGACGGCGTGAGGGAACCTCTCGTCCTTCCATGGCTCGAACGAGACCACCCAAGCGCCTGACCCGGGAGCGAGTCCCCGACGACGCCGGGGTGACGACGCGGCCGGTCGGTCGTCCGGCCCTCCGTCGCTTACAGCAACTCGAGCACGCCCTTCAGGACCAGAAGCCCTCCGACGATGGACAGCCCCGCGACCGCGACGGGGCGCGCATGGCGGCCGATCCAGGCCTTGGCACGGTCGATCGCCCTCGGCGTCCAGTCCGGGGCGATCAGGAAGAAGAGCAGCGGGACCTCGAGCAACGCCAGCATGATCAGGTTGAAGCCGATCACGACGAGAACCGTTTCGGGCACCGAGTAGTTCTGCTTGTCGATCCGGCTCAGTCCGGCGAGGTACGAGGCCCCGGGAAGCGTGAGCATCGCCCCGACGACGAACGTGACGCGCGCGGATCCTTTCCCGAGCTCCTTTTGCCACCGGGGCGGACCCTTGTCCTTCTTCCTGTCTTCATGCGCGGTCCGGTCGGCTCTCTTCCGTCGGTGACGGTCGGTGCCGAGCACCAAGGCGCCCACGAGGGCGATGCCCCCGAGCGCGATCGTCGCCGCCGGGCTCAACGTGTTCTTGGTCGTCGCGACGGTGCTCGACCCCTCCAGCGCAGAGATGATCAACAGGCCCAGCGTGATGCTGGTCAGCAGCGCGCCGAGGAGATACCCGAGCATCAGCCGCACCGGATTCGGCAGCAGCATCATCACCGTCGACGCCGCGACCAGCGTCGGGTTCAACGCCGCGGTCAAGGCCAAGACGAAGATGTCGCTCACGGTCGGCGCTCAGGCTAACGCGCGATGTTCCCAGGGGTCGGGGTCCGCGTCCCGCGGTGCCCCGGCAACGTCCGGACGGGCGACCTTTACCGTTGCCGGCGGCCGGCCTCGGTGTCAGGCGAGATCGGCGACCGACGGCTCGCGGGCGGCTCGATCCGGGGGCACGCACACCATATCCTCCGAAAAGCCCGCGGACCCGATCCCGAACGCCGCGTTGAAGCGATCGAGGTTGACGACCGTGAGCAGCGCCGTGATCTCCACGAGTTGCTTGTCGCTGAAGTGCTCCTTCATATGCGCGAACAGCTCGTCGGTGACCTCGATCGGTGTGCGCATCACCGAGACGGTGTAATCGAGCGCCAGCTTCTCGCGTTCGGTGAACCGGTCGCTCTGGCGGTAGCGCGGCAGCGCCAGCAACTCGTCGTCGGAGAAGCCCGAGTTCCGGCAGATCTGTGAGCCGAGATCGACGCAGAACTCACACCCGATCAGCTGTGCGCCCTTCAACTCGACGAGGTACTTGAGCCGATCGTCGACGGTATGCCCCCTTACTTGTGCAGGGGACCGTTGTCAAGCGTTCGCGGGTCCGTGGTTGTCAGGATGAACTGCGGCAAACGGCTGGTGGTGCGTGCGCGCGGTTGTTAGTGCGGGTGTTGTGCGCGCGGGCGCCCAGCCTTACTTCGGTCCGCGACCCTCGGGTTGGCTCCGGGGCCGGCGACATGATGTTTGATTGGGTGATCCCGCTGGGGGAAGCGTTGCGGCCGCTCGGTCTTTCAGGGCCGTCCACGTGAGCGTGGCGGGCAGGGGCATGCCGGGAGCCGGCCGCGGCGATCTGTGTGACGAAGGGCTTGGCGCGCACCGGGAAGCTCATGCGGGCTGGAGCGCCTCCTCGCCGAGGTCACGCAGCGTGTGGTAGCTGCGCTTGAGGAGCTTGCGGGCGACCGATCAGGCACGGGCGGTTGTGCCCGAGCCGCGCGGCCGTCTCGGTGTAGTAGTCGCGGTCCGGGCTGCCCCGCCGGCAGGCTGACTGGGCGGCCTCGAACAGCGCCCAGCGCAGCGCCGGCGGCCCCTGACGCGAGAGATGACCGGGCGCGCGGCGCTGATCGGACTGGTACACGGTGATGTCCAACCCGGCGTAACGGACCGCGAGCCGGGAAGACGAGAACCGGGTGCAGTCACCGAGCTCGGCCAGGATCGTGACCGCGACCAGCGGTCCGATCCCGTAGTGGACCATTAGCGCCTTGCACCCAGCCTGGCGATCGGCGTACGCCCGTAGCTCCCGATCCAGCGGCGTGATCTGCCTCTCGAGCGCGTCGATCATCGTCAACGCCACCGTCACTTGCTCGCGCGCAGTCGTGGGCAGCGGCTGAGCGGCGAGCCATTCGCGCCCGTCGCCGACCATCAACGAGCGCCGCTGCGGGCAGCCGTGGTGATACAGGGTCGCCTGGATCCGCTGCTGCCACTCGCCGCGCTGCTCAGAGAGCGTGTGCCGCAGCTTGACCCGAGCACGGAGGTCGAGGATGTGAGCGGGCGGGATCCACGACTCCGGCAGCCGCTTGAGCATCAACAACTCCCGCAGATGCCGGGCGTCCGCACGATCGCCCTTCGCGCGCTTCTTCGGCCCTCTGAGCCCGGCCGTCTCCGCCGGCTCGGCCAGGTGCACGACCGCGCCGACCCGGCGCAGCTCCTCAACCACGAACCGCCAGCCCGTCGTCGCTTCCAGCGCGACCTCCAGCTCCTTGCCACCGAAACGCCACAGGAACCTCCGCACGGCCGCGCGGTCGGCCGGCACCACGCGCGTGCGCTGGACCTCGCCGGTCTCCGTGTCGATCCACTCGCCTGTGATCTGTCCTCGATGCTGATCAAGTCCCATTACGATGCTCACAAGTCGTGATGGCGGCTTCGCCACCCGCGGGGGATGAAATCGGGGCTGCAGGGCTCGCGTGATACGCGATCGGTGAGCACCATCCGGTCGCCGCGCGCCGACGCCGACCGACCCCTTGGTGCTCGTGAGCCCGTTCACAAGTCTGGCGTGGGAGCTTTGGCCGGAACCCCGGACTGTTGCCTTGAGCACGCGCTTCAGCATCGCCAGAACAAGCGAAGCTCCTGCGGGCGGCGAATCTCATCGAATGTCAGCCTCAGGAGTTGGTGATGGACAGGATCGTTGATCGCCCGGGCGCGCTGGACGTGCACAAGGCGAGCGTGACCGCGTGCGTGCGGGTCTGGGACGGCCGCGAACTTCAAGAAAGATCCTCGAGGACACCGGCATCAACCTCGGCCGCGTCGCCACCGACATCCTCGGCAAGTCCGGGCGCGACATGCTCGACGCGCTCGTCTCCGGCACCACCGACCCTGAACTGCTCGCCGACCCCGCGCGCGGGCTTTGCGCAAGAAGATCCCGGCGCTGCGCGAAGCGCTCGAGGGCCGGTTCGAGACCGAGCACGCGCTGATCGTCTCCCAGATCCTCGCGCACCTCGACTTCCTCGACGAAGCCATCGCCCGGCTGTCGGCCGAGATCGAGGAGCGGATCGCCCCTTTCGCCGCCCAGCGTGACCTGCTGACGACGATCCCCGGCGTAAAGCAGCGCACCGCCGAGGTCCTCATCGCCGAGATCGATGTCGACATGAGCGCGTTCCCGACCCCCAAGCACCTCGCCTCCTGGGCCGGCGTGTGCCCCGGCAACAACGAGTCCGGAGGCAAACGCCGCTCGGGCAAGACCCGCAAGGGCTCCAAATGGCTCAGAGCCACGCTCGCGGAAGCGTCGATGGCCGCCACCCTGACCAAAGACTCCTACCTCGCCAAGCAATACCAGCGCCTGCGCGGGCGACGCGGACCAGCCAAGGCCGTCACCGCCGTCGGGCACTCGATCCTCACCGCCGCCTGGCACATGCTCGGAACCGGCGAGCTGTACCACGACCTCGGCGGCGATTACCACACCCGCCAGCATCCCGACCGCGCGACCAAACGCCTCGTCCGACAGCTCGAAGCGCTCGGACACCACGTGACGCTCGAGCCCCGGCAGGTCGCCGCCTGACGCCGATTTCGCTTCAGGTCCCTACAAGTTGGGTCGGACGGACTGCTCATGACATCTTTCTCACCGCCTGCTGGAACTTGCCCATGCCGCTCATCATCTTGGGCTGGTAGGCCCAGATCTCGACCGGCTCGATCCCGCTGCCGTGAGCGGCCTCGCGTCCGGTCATCTTCTTCATGCCCTTGCGCATGAACCGGTAGACGAGCCTGACGATCGGGCCGGCCTGGTCCTGCGGTACGCCGTGAATCCGTGCCATCGCATGCATCTCCTGTCACGTCGCGTGGTTGCCTGCCTCTGACCAGCAAGACCCGCCGCTGCCCGTGGATGTGACGCCGATCGATCAGCCGCCGATGACGTTCATGTCGGCGCAGGCGACCGCGAGACAACGGCGATTCCCGCGGCGCGCAGCTTGGCTTCGACGCCGCTCAACGTCCATATCTCCTCCGGGTCGAAGCATCCTCGAGGGGTCGGTTGCGTGCGCAACGCGTCGGCGAACACGACCGTGCTGCGGGCGGCGCCGAGGAATCCGCCCACACACTCGACCGTGCGGACGCTCAACCGTCGCCCGGAGTGAATCGCCGCGATCCAGTGCCCAACCGGTTCGGTGCTGGCGGTCACGTGGGCGCGCTGCTTGCGCATCGCGATCAGCGACCTGGGCAGGTCGGCCATCGCGCCCGCGCTGTTGCGCTCGAGCAGACGTTCATGCAGCGCCGGCTCGGCGACGCACACGTACTGGCGAACGATCCGGCCTTCGGCGATTCCCCCCAGCCAGCCGGCATCGCGCTCGCCGAAGCCGAGGCAGCGGCGCTCGCCGAAGGGGGCCGGGAGAGGAACCAGCGCGGTTCGGTGGCGGGCCATCGCGGTCAGGCCGCGGTGGATGAAATCGGCGCTTGCCGGCCCCCGGGGGACCGCGAGGGACACCGTGTAGACGATCTCGAGCTCGCCGGCAGCGGGGTGTCGCCCCAGCAGATCGGCGGCGACGATCGCGGTCACGCCGGGCGCCAGGCCGGCGTTCATCACCACGGTTCCTCGGGCGCCGCCGGCCACCGCGCGCAGCGAGCGTCCTGCCGCCGCGGGGAGGTCGGAAACGTTGATGAGCGCGCCGCCATGCTCGAGGACGTGCCGCTCGGCGAGCAGGTCGGGGTGAGGCACCGTGTTGACGACGAGTTCGTGCTCGTTCACCGTGGCCGCGACCGAATCTGGTCGGCCGAGGTCGATCTCGACCTGTCCCGGCCGGGGCCGGCGGGCGCCGGAGCGCACGACCCAGCCGGCGGCGGTCAACGCGCGCGCCGTCAAGCCGCCCAGCACGCCCTGAGCGCCAATGACGAGAGCGCGGTTCGTGCCTTCGACCTCCATGACGACTGCCTCCGCTCCGACTGCGACGTGGATGGCGATCGTACGACCGCGCCGGTCGTTTGGGGAGGGCCAAGTCAGCCCGCGTTCGGTAGACCAATAACGGGCGGGCACCGGCCGCCGCCCACCGCGGCTGCCATCGACGTCTGCGCCGAGGCGCTACCGCGCGGTCGCCGCGGCCAGTTCTCGGACCGCGCGCGGAAGACCCGGCTCGGCGGTCAGCCCGTACCCGAGCAAGAGCGCAGGGCCGAGCGGCGCCGATACCGCGCAGTCCTGGTGGAGGGTGTGGATCGCCACGCCTCGGCTTGCCGCCGCCTCGCTGATCGCCGTCTCGTCGGCGTCGTCGGGAAGCCATGCGATCACGTGCAGCCCGGCGGCGGCGCCGCGGACCCGGGCATCCGGCAGCCACTGCGTGAGCGCTTCGATCAGCGCGTTCCGCCGGGAGTGATATACGCGACGGGTGCGGCGGAGGTGGCGATCGATCTCGCCGCGGTCGAGCAGCGCCGCGTAGACGGCCTGGGTGAGAGTGCTCGGCGCCGCACGCGCCACTCCCTGCTGGGCCGCCATCTCGCCGACGAGGTGACTCGGGACCAGCACCCACCCGAGGCGAACCGCGGGCGCGAGCGTCTTGCTGGCCGTCCCGATGTAGGCGACACAGTCGGGGGCGAGCCCTTGAAGCGAGGCGATCGGCTCGCGGTCGTAGCGGTACTCGGCGTCGTAGTCGTCTTCGACGATCAGCGCTCCGCGGCGCCTGGCCCAGGCAATCAATCGAGCTCGACGGACCGGAGCCAGCACCGCACCCGTGGGGTATTGGTGAGCGGGCGAGAGCGCAACCGCGTCGACGTCGACCTGCTCGAGCCGTCCCACGTCGAGGCCGTGCTCGTCGACCACGATCGGGACCGCCTCGAGCCCCGCTTGGGCGATCGTCTCGGGTATCGCCCGCCAGCCCGGATCCTCGACGGCCACTCGGGTGGCGCCACGCTGCCGCAGCGTGTGCCAGATGACGCTCATGGCCGGCGCCGCGCCGGGAGAGATGAACAATCGCTCCGGCTCCGCGACGACTGCCCGCACGCGCCCGAGATACTCGGTCAGGGCCAACCGCAACCGGCGCAGGCCCCGGCGCGACCCGTACGACAAGGCCGCGTCCGGCAGCTCGCGCAGCACGGTCGTCATCGCGGCCTGCCACTCGCGGCGGGGAAAGTACGACAGGTCGGGCATGCCGCTGCGCAGGTCGTACCGGATCCGGCGCGCCGCACCGGAAGGCGCGCGCGGCGCGGGCGGCTGCTGAGCGAGCCCGTCCGCGATCCTCGTCCCATCCCCGGAGCGGGCCACGAGGTAACCCTCGGCGACCAGCTGCGAGTACGCCTCGACCACGACGCCCCGCGACACCTGGAGCTCATCGGCGAGCAACCGACTCGGGGGCAGCTTGGTGCCCGCGCGGAGCCGCCCGGCCCGTATCGCCGCGCGCAACTCGCGCTCCAGCTGAGCCCGCAACGGCGCGGCGCGATCTAGGGCGAGATGGATATCCACGCCAGAGGATCGTAAGACCCGACCGCTCGGCCCGATCGCGAGCTGCCCGGCGTTGGTCCTGTCAGCGCTCGACGGATTGGACCTTCCCATCGGGCCAGCGACGATCTAGCTTGGCCGGCATGAGTCCCGAGATCCGCCCCGACCTGGTCGATCGGTTGATCGAGTTGTATTGCGACTGGCGAACCGGATGCTGGGACGTGAGGGCCGCCTACGACCGGTTCCTGGAGGCGCCGGCCTCCGATCGGGCGGTGGCGTTCGCGGCGTACACGGCCGCGCTCGACCGAGAAGAGTCCGCGTGCGAGGCATACGCGGACCAGATTCGGGCGGTCCAGTCTCGATATGCCGACGCGCCCGCGCCCGCACGCCGGCCGCACGCGAAGCTGCGCTGATCAGTTCAGCACGCGGTAGCGGAGGTGGACGACGCCGCGTTCGAAGCGCCGCTGGTCGAGCAGCTCGAGCCGCGCCAGGACGCCGTCCGGCAGGGCACGCTTCCCGCCGCCCACGATGGCCGGCACGAGCAGCAGCTGGCACTCGTCGACCAGGCCCGCCCGCATCGCCTGACCGGCGAGCTCGGCGCCGCCAACCGTGACGTCCGCTCCCGACGTGGCGACGAGGCGGCCGATCGCTCCAGGCTCGAACTCGCGCTCGATGCGCGTCCTCGCGCTCGACACCGTCTCGAGCGTCCGCGAGAACACGATCTTCTCGGCGGCCCGCCAGATCTCGGCGAAGTCGCGAGTGGCCGCCGACTGATCGGGAGCTGTGCTCACGGTCTCCCAGGAGGCCATCGTCTCGTACATCCGGCGCCCGTACAGGTAGATGCCGACCGGCCGCTCGAGGTCGTTGATGAACGCATGCACCTGTTCGTCGGGCGCCGCCCAGTCGAACTTGCCACGTTCGTCCTCGACGTAGCCGTCGAGCGAGGCGACTGACGAATAGATCAGTTTGGCCATGTCGGAGTCCTCCCAACGAGGCGCCGCCGTCAGGCGCCGCCGCAGAATTTTCTATATGAAACCGGGCCGCACACCCTGGGAGACCGCGGCCGGACGCGAAATTCATCGGTCGTGCGAACCTGTTTGGCCGTTGACCGGGTCATACGTCAGGTGAGCACGTTCGCGGATCGAGAGCGCTTCGCGCGCGACCATCGGTGGGCCCCGCGGCACATGTCCGACTACATCGACGGCGAGCTCGGTGCAAGCGGACTAGGGCGGATCGAGCGCCACCTCGGTGAATGCCACGACTGCCGTCGGCTGCTCGCGGGACTCCGCGCGGTCGTGGACGGTTTGCATCGCCTGCGGGCGCCGAGCGGCGGCACCGAGGCGGTCCAGATCGCGGCATCGGTGCGAGTGCGGCTGACCGATCCCTCGCGAGGCTGAATCGTTTCCGGGCCTGGGCGGGTCAGAGTTGGCATGAACAAGCACACCAACATCCACAACGAGACTGCTCAGCCCCGCGTCGAGAGGACCGACCACGAGTGGCGCGAGCAGCTGTCGCCGGAGCAGTACGACGTGCTGCGCCAGAAGGGCACCGAGCGGCCATTCACCGGCGCCTACGTACACGAGAAGCGCGACGGCACCTACCGCTGCGCCGGCTGCGGCGCGGAGCTGTTCTCTTCGCAGACGAAGTTCGAGTCGGGCACCGGGTGGCCCAGCTTCACCGAGCCGGCCGACCGAGCGAACGTCGAGCTGCTCGACGATCACAGCTTCGGCATGCATCGGATCGAGGTCAACTGCGCCGCGTGCGGTGGACACCTCGGTCACGTGTTCCCCGACGGTCCCGGGGCAACCGGGGAGCGCTTCTGCATCAACTCCTGCTCGCTCGAGTTCGACCAGAGCTGAGCGGCGGAGCTTCCGGCGGGCGCGCGTTCGCGCAGCGCCCGCCGGGCGCGCGGGGAGAGGCGATATAAACCCGCGGTGACCGCCGGGCCGAGCTCCGAGATCGAGCTGATTCGGAAGGCCCGTGACCGCGACGAGGAGGCGTTCGCCGAGCTCGTGATGCTCCACGCCGACCGCGTGCACGGCGCGCTGCGGAGGTTTGGGCTCGACGCGAACGAGGCCGACGAGGTGGCACAGGAGGTGTTCCTGCGCGCCTGGCGGGGCCTGGCCCGGTTCGAGGGCCGGGCGCGGTTCTCGACGTGGCTGTACCGGATCGCCTTCAACGAAGCTCAGCGCAGACTGTCCCGGCGACCCCCTCCCCGCGTCGAGGCAGATCCGGATCGCGATGACCCGGTCGTCTCGTTACCCGAGTCCCCGGATCTCGGCCCCGAGGCGCGGACGCTCGATCACGAGTTCGAGCAGAAGCTCGCGTCGGCGCTCGAGCAGCTCGCGGTCGAGTGGCGCGCCGCGGTCGTCCTGCGGGACATCGAGGGCCTCTCCACCCACGAGGCGGCCGAGATCGTCGGCGTCGGCGAGGCCGCGTTCAAAAGCCGCCTGCACCGGGGACGGATGCAGCTGCGCGCCCTCCTCGAGCCGTACCTGCAGCTCGGGGAGGGCTGACCGGCAGCTGACGAGGCGGTCCGGGGGCCTCCGGCTAGGCGGCCGCGCCCGTTGGATATCCGGCGGCAGTGGACCGGTCAACTAGCGCACCGTCGCTGCACACGCCGCGCCGCCGTGCTTCTCGAAGTAGCGCTGGTGGTATTCCCCGGCGTCGTAGAACCGCGGAGCGGGGACGATCTCCGTTACGATCGGCCGG
>Ga0335079_10010383_pt1 | contig 10598 bp, 9 predicted proteins | sample Lox_Sample_33_FD_206719 | JGI IMG/M metagenome (GOLD analysis project Ga0335079, IMG submission 206719) | Soil microbial communities from Loxahatchee National Wildlife Refuge, Florida, United States - Lox_Sample_3.3 | ecosystem: Environmental > Terrestrial > Soil > Wetlands | place: USA: Florida... | reverse complement strand
CTCCCTCGACCCCAAGAATCGCTGCACCGAGAATCTGGTTCGTTTCCGCGTCGACAATGGCCTTCATGAACCCTCTCGTCTCATCCACCTCAAGTGCGCGCGCGACCGAACTCATGGGAAGCTTTGCCACTCGAATTTTCTTTCCCTCATGCCGTGCGTCAGTTTCCGTGATTCCGACCCGTCCCAATTGAGGATCAATGAAGACCGTGTAGGGCACAATGCGATTTTTGACGGATGCGTGACCGTGTTCCAGGATGTTGGCGCGAAGGACCCGGTAGTCGTCGTAGGAGATGTGCGTGAATGCGGGCCCGCCTTTGATATCGCCGAGAGCATAAATTCCCGCAACGCTCGTCTCGAGACGATCATTCACCTGGATAAATCCGTGCTCGTCAGTCTTAATGCCGGCATCGCCGAGATTCAGGGAATCAGAGTTAGGCACACGTCCGGTCGCGACCAGCAGATGGGAACCTTCGAGAATCGTGCTTGCGCCGGAGTGTTGCACGTCGAGATGGACATGCGAGCCATCCATCCCTACCCGAGTAGCCTTTGCACTTACTAGCACTTCTATGCCATCTTGCTCAAGAATTTTTCTGACTTCGTCCGCCACATCAGGATCTTCACGCGTAAGCAACTGAGGTTCGGACTGGATGATGGTGACGCGGCTTCCCAAGCGGCGAAATAACTGTCCGAACTCGAGGCCGATGTATCCGCCGCCCAGGATCAACAGATGTTCAGGAACTTCGCCGAGTTCCATGATCGAGACGTTGTCAAGAAACGGAACTTTATCGAGTCCGTCGAGCTTCGGATGAGAGGCATGAGTGCCCGCATTGATAAAAATGAGTTGCGCGGAAACTTTCCGTTCTTCTCCCTTTGAGCGAATGCTCACCGTTGTCGGATCGACGAACCTCGCCTCCCCAAAGATCAGATCAAGGTTCTTAGCCTTTCTAATCTTCGACTCGCTGCCGCCGCGGAAACTCTCAACGATGTCACGCTTACGCTGGCGAATCTTCAGCATGTCAATAGTGATTGCACCAGTGTGCACACCGTAATCGGCAGCTCGACGGGCGAGGTAGGCAACGCGGCCGCTCGCGATCATCGTCTTCGTCGGAGTACAGCCCTCATTGATACAAGTTCCGCCCACGTGTTTGCGTTCTATCAGCGCCGTCCGCATTCCGGCATCAGCCAGCGCTGTCGAAAGAGGGCCCCCGCCTTGGCCAGAGCCAATCACGATTGCATCGTATTTCTGAGGAGCGTTCATGGCAGGTTTTGCTGGTGCAACTGAAGACCGCTGGGAATTCTGCGGATTTAGTTGGAATTCGGTGCCAACGGCAACCACACCTGAAAGCGCGTTTCGCCCGGCTTTGACTGCACTTGGACGTTGCCGCGATGCTTCTTCACGATTCGTTGCACGGTGTCGAGCCCGAGTCCCGTACCTTCTCCCACATCCTTCGTCGTGAAGAATGGCTCGAAGATTCGTGGCAGCACCTCGGGAGAAATTCCCGGGCCGTTGTCTCTGATCTCGACGACCACGCAGTCATCTTCACGATACGTCCGCACCCGCAATTCTCCCTTTCCTCCCATCGCATCGATCGCGTTATCGATAAGATTCGTCCAGACCTGATTGAGTTCGCTGCCAAATGAATCGACGAGCAATGGGATGGGCTGATAATCGCGATAAACCGTGACCCCACGCTTCAATTTGTGATTCAGGATAGTCAACGTTGTCTCGAGCGTTTTCACGATATCCACGTTCTGCACTGGAGACTGATCCATGAAGGTGTATTCCTTGATCGCCTTCACGAGATCAGAAATTCTCGAAGTGCTGCTCTCAATTTCACTCAGCAAACCGGCGATTTCGGCAAGAGTAGAAATTCGTATCAACGCCGCTCGAGCGGTCTCAGCATCGAGCATTTCAAACAAGTGATCGACATCGGTGGGCTTGAAGTTCCTGTGCGCGAGATCTGCGGCCAGCTGCCACAAGTCATTCTGTCCATGGCTGCGAAGCAAGGTGCCGATTTGCTCCTCCAGTTCACTGGCAGCCAGTGGGTTTGGCGGAGGAGTATCGCTTTGCATCAAAGATGCTTCCAACTTCTCAATCTCAGCTTTCTGATTGGCACTCAGATCGCGCCGTCCGAGTTCGTGGCTGGCATCGCGAATGCGCTTCAGCATATCCCGGAGATGGCTGGAGGCGCGCTTCGCTGCAGATGCCGGATTGTTGAGTTCGTGAGCGAGCCCTGCGGAAAGCTTGCCTAGAGCAGCGAGGCGGTCCCTCTGCTGTTCGAAACGAGTAGCGTAACGGATCCGGTCAGACATCAGACCGACCAGCCTGGAAGTCAGTTCCGGCATTTTCTGGACGAGGGCCGGGAACTGCGCTGCGGGGAATCTCAAAACTCGCCCATCGGTCAGGGCACGGCCGCTGAGCGTGTAGTTTTTCATCCGGGAGAATGGAAGCACCCCCGTCACTTCACCAGGCTTCAGATCCAGGACAACGGGTTCGCCTGAGAGTTCGCCGCGCCACTGAAATTCGCCCTCGAGCAGCACAGTCATGGCATCGGCCGGATCTCCCTGTTTACCGTAGAGGTCGCCCGCTTTGAGTCGCACGTCGTGCGCCTGAGTCAAAAACCAATCAATTTGATCCTGCGGCAAGTCCGCAAAGACTGGGACCTGCCGTAGCAATTCCGTCAATTCGGGCATTTAGACCTTGCTCAGATATTGATGAACAAACTGAACCGCCACGGAACCTTCACCAACGCCGGAAGCGACCCGCTTGACCGAACCGTGCCTCACATCGCCCACCGCGAAGATTCCGGGAACATTCGTCTCCAGCAAAAATGGATCGCGGTCGAGAGACCACTTCTTCGGGTGCTTACCGTCGTGCAGCAGATCCGGGCCAGTCAGGATGAAACCCCGATCATCGCGCTCGACGGTATCGCCTAGCCAATCCGTACGCGGCAGAGCGCCAATAAAGATGAACATCGATCCCGCCGGCACCCGCTCCACTTTATTGGTATCCGAACAGAGCACCGAGATTTCTTCCAGGTGCTTATCGCCATGAACTTCGGCAACGCTGGCGTGATTCCATACCTGGATCTTTGGCGTTTCCTTGATTTGATCGATCAGGTATTGCGACATCGTGCTGGAGAGAGAGTCGCCGCGGACCAACATGATCACGCGTTCCGCATACTTGGCGAAATTCATGGCCGCTTGGCCGGCGGAATTCGCGCCGCCCACTACGTACACGATCTCGTTTTTGCATGACAAAGCTTCAGTCGTTCCACCGCCGTAATAAACACCCGCTCCTTGCAATCGATCGATGCCCGGAGCATCCAGCCGGCGCCATTGCACGCCAGTGGCGATCATCAACGCATGCGACGAAATTTCGCTGCCATCGGCCAATTTGATGATGCGGTACGGGCCTTCTATCCGCACGCCCTCTACAGTCTGAGGCGCGAGAATCTCCACACCGAAACGCTTCGCCTGCGCAACGGCACGGCGCGCGAGATCTCCGCCACTCAGTCCCACAGGGAATCCAAGATAATTCTCAATGCGCGAACTCATTCCGGCCTGACCGCCCGGCGCCTCCCGCTCGACGATTACCGTCTTCAGCCCCTCTGACGCACCATACACCGCAGCGGCTAGGCCCGCCGGTCCACCACCTACGATCGCCAAGTCAAAGAACGAAGTATCGGCTCGAGTATGCAGCCCAACCTTTTGCGCAACTTCGGAGGGCGCACCATTCAGAAGTTTGTTTCCATCCGGAAACAAAACTACCGGCAACTCTTCGGCATCGGGACCAAGGGCATCGAGCAGGCGCTTGGTCTCAGGATCGTTCGCCGAGCCTTCGACATCGATCCACTGATAAGGAACGTGGCTTCGGGCCAGAAAATCTCGAAGTTCATAACAACGCGGAGACCAGCGCGTCCCGAGCACGCGAATTCCCTGGTATTCCGGCCGATGAGTCGCGATCCAGTCATCCAGCAAATCATCGAGTTGTGGATATAGGTGTTCGCTCGGCGGATCCCACGGTTTCATGAAAAAGTAATCGATATTCGCTTCATTGATCGCGCTGATAGCAGCGTTGGTATCGGCGTAGGCCGTCAACAACGCACGTTTAGCATCCGGAAAAACCTGCCGTGCCGACTGAAGAAAGCCGACGCCGTCCAGCTTCGGCATTCTTTGGTCGGCCAGCAACAGCGCCACAGAGTCGTTGCGTACTTTCAACTGGTTCAACAAGCCTAGAGCGGCTTCGGGCGAATCACTGCTCAATACTCGATATTCCGCGCCATATTGTGTCCTAAGATCGCGCTCGATCGCGCGCAACACGTCGGTGTCGTCATCGACCGTTAACAGAATAGGTTTCGACATGACTGCTCTCAAAACTCCGAGGAATAAAAACTTTTCTTAAGTCCCAGAATAAACAGGGTTAGATGGTCGCATGACGGCATCGGTCTCGCAAACTGCTGACTGTTCGGCTCACATACTCATCTACGCATCGGCCGTTATTCTCTCAAGCATTGATTTCCCCCGGCTCCATCTGATCGACGTAGCACCATACCCACGACTCACCCGGCTCGATCGAACGGATGAGAGGATGTTCCACTTTTTGAAAGTGCTTGGTAGCGTGTTTGTTCTTCGAAGAGTCGCAACATCCCACGTGCCCACAAGTCAGGCAGAGACGCAGGTGGACCCAGGTATCACCCATTTTCACGCATTCTTCGCACACATGCTTGCTGGTGTTCTTGATTTTGATTTGGTCGAGATGGGAGCACTGATTTCGCATATTTTTCTCTCCGGAAAGATATCGTGTCCGCGTCAAGTGACTTTCGTTATACAGCAATGGGCCTTCGTCACATCCTTACAGCCCAATTGTCGCTCACAATAATCGCGGAGGGGCTTCATACGTGCTTCGTCTTGATTATCTTTCTTGTGTGTTGACTATCGCTTCGACGATTCTTATTGGCCGTCGTTGTTGGGAAGGCTGGGTGCTTTCTGGCATCAACAGCCTGATCGTTTGTGTTATCGGGTTTCGAACCGCGCAGCTTGGTTTTATTCCCGCCAACGTTTTCTGTGTGGTCGTGAGCGCGATTAACCTGCACGCCTGGCGCAAGGCAGTTCCTACCGCGGAGCGTTGAGCTCACTCGGCAATGAGCAAGTTTTCGGCAAACGGCCACTGCTCGTCGATCCACTGAACTTTGCAGCAGAATCCGGCTTTCTGCGCCATTTCGTAAACTTCGCTGGACGAATACTTGTGACTACTTTCGGTCCAGATCGTCTCGCCTTCCTGAAATTCGATCACAACCTCAGACGCGGGTATAGAAACGATCTGACGCCGTTTCGACTGTAGATGCATTTCAATGCTGCGCGCTTCAGAATTGATTCGGGCCATGTGCTCAAATTGCGCCAAATCGAAGTCGGCCCCGAGCTCTCGATTGGCACGTCCCAGTAGGTTCAAATTAAAAGCTGCGGTTACCCCGAGCTCGTCGTCGTAAGCAGCCAACAGTTGTGCAGTGGATTTCTCGAGATCTGTGCCTAGCAGAAGCGAATCATCAGGTTGCAGAATGCTCCGCACCTCCGAAAGAAATCGAATACCCGCGGCTCGATCGAAGTTACCGATCGTGCTACCAAGGAACAATACAAACAAATGCTGCCCGACTTTGCGGCGGGCTGCTACCTCCACCAGGCCATCGAGATATTCCCGTTCAAAGCCGACGATACTGATGGAATCTATATCGCTGAGCTCGCGCTCACACATCACGAGCGCCGAATGCGAAATCTCAACCGGATAGTACGACGTCCGTTGCCTTCGGCAGAAAGCCTCCAGCAACCAGCGCGTCTTGCGCCCACTGCCGCTGCCCAGTTCCGCAACTGCCACCGGACCCTCCACTCGATCCACAATGTCTGACGCGTTTCTCCGCAGCAGACGCTCGTCTGCCCGCGTAAGGCCGTACTCCGGTAAATGGCTGATTACCTCGAACAGAGCTGAGCCTACGTCGTCATACAGATATTTCGAAGGAAGCTCCTTCTGGTCCAGACGAGTCAGGCCTGTGCGGACATCGGTCGCAAATTCGTATGAGGCGTTTGCTGGAATGGCGTGGATCAGCATGCATCGCTCCTTGACTAGGTGTTCACGCAGCGAAATCCCGCATACACATACTGGTAATGAGCCTGGAACCAGTTGCGGAATGTCGGCCGCAGCATGCAGGCTGCCGTGCGTGGCGACCCGCCTTTCATGACGAAGTGCTTGCCATCGAAGAAGTCGGCAGAGTAGCCCCGATAAAAAGGAAACGCTTGAAAACCTGGATACGGTCCAAACGGAGTCGAAGTCCACTCCCAACCGTTGCCCAGCATTCCTTGCACTCCAAGGATGCTGGCGCCATCCGGATATGCATTTACCGGAGCGGGGTCCCAACTTTGAAAGTCAAAGTTGCCTAGCTTACTGCTTGGACCCTGGCTCCCCCATGGAAATAAATTTTTCTGCCCATTCTGAGTTCCGTAGGCAGCCCGCTGCCATTGCTCTTCCGTCGGCAGCACCTTTCCGGCCCAGCGCGCGTATGCTGAAGCTTCGGCTTGGCTCACGTAGACTGGCCAATCCAACGGCAGATCAAATTCTTCGAACATCGTTCGGTACAGCCACTCATTTCCGGACTTTTTCCAGAAAACCGGATGATTCCTCGCGCCCGCCGCCTTCCAGCGCCAGTCCTCATTACTCCAGAAAGAAGGGGTCTCGTATCCGCCGGATTTCATGAACTCGAGGAACTGCCCGTTCGTGACCATGTACTTGTCAATCTTGAATTCGGGAACCTGGCTGGCATACGACTCGAATTCGTTGTCCCAACCAAAACTGCCTTCGTTTCGGGAGAGGCCAAGAGTCGCCGACCCGGCTGGAATATGAATCATGGATGGAGAAATGGAAGAGTTTGTTTGGACAATCGAGGCTGACTGTTTGATCTTGGCCGTAACCGGCAACTGATGGAGCATGTACGCTAATGTCTCGAGATGCATCAGGCGATGTTCAATCGCGACGTTGAGTAACGTATCCAGCCCATATCCGTCTCGTCCGCACGACTGAGGATCTAGATCCGATCCCAGTTTTTCGTCGAGCCTTGTGCGGATGTCCCGAAGGTATTCACGAACCGTGGTGAGGGAAGGCCAATCAGAGGGCTGGTCGGTTGGCAATCCCCCGCCGACCGGATCAATCCCAAAGGCAAACAGACGATCGAATTCCGGATGGAAAGATGAAATCTTCAGGACGTCGTGGAGCAGGTTCCAATCGAAGGCTTCGAGGTGCCCCACGTAGAAAATGATGCGATGCCGTTCCGGGATAGGGCGCTCGAAAATTGACTCTGGCCGAACAACATCGAAAAAAGCATCACTTTGCCGGCGAGCCTCTGCCAGTCTTTCGACGAGCGGCTGTATTGCAGATTGAGTTTCAGCAGTCAGCATTAAGCCCTCCGTTCTTGAAGCGACAGCCACGAGCCGGTTTCGAGATTTGGAACGATGGAACAATTGAGAAGACCGAGGGTTAGATTCCAGACAGACGCGGAAGATACGCAGTCTTCAACGAAAACGCAGATAAAATAAGACGTGTTGCGCATTCCGCTATTCCATGTCGACGCATTTGCTGACCGTCCCCTTACCGGCAATCCGGCCGCGGTATGCCTTTTAGACTCGTGGTTAGATGACGAGTCGCTGCGCAAAGTCGCTGCAGAAAATAATCTGCCCGCCACGGCGTTTCTGGTGCCAGGCGACGACGCGTATCAACTACGTTGGTTTACAACGTCTTGCGAGATAAGGTTATGTGGACATGCAACCCTGGCCGCCGGCTTCGTGGTTCTCAAAATGCTGCAGCCCCCTCGAGAAGTTGCACGTTTCGAAACAAAGCAGGGGGGCATTCTCGAGGTTCGCTCCGCGGAAGGCGCCCTTCAGATGGATTTTCCCGCTTTTTTCTCTAGGAACTGGTCCGGTAACCCTGATCAACTGATTCGGGCCGCGGGCGTGCAAAGTACGCCCGTGGAAATATTGGAAGCAAATCAAACGTGGATCGCAGTCTTGGAAAACAACGAAGTCGTGGCGACGGCCCACCCGAATTTCGAATTGCTTAAGAAAATGCATCCCTACGCCGTCGCCATCACGGCGCCGGGCAAGTCCGAGGACTTCGTCTCGCGCTATTTCGCGCCGTCATACGGGATCTCCGAAGACTACGTGACTGGCTCTCTCCATTGCGCATTGGCGCCATACTGGGCACGCCATCTTGGAAGGAACCATCTCACGGCTCGTCAGCTTTCCTCTCGTGGCGGAGTTTTGACCTGCGAGATGGCCGGCGACCGGGTTCGCCTCACGGGAAACGCAATCCTCACAATGCAGGGGACGTTGCAGATTTAACGAGCCACTTCAAGGTACTAAGTGCTTCGCTCGCAGGAAATCGCGTGCAACGTTTTGCGGGTCCTCGTGCTGCGCATCGACGGAATAGTTCATCTTCTGCATGTCTGCGTCTGAAATTGTGTCTCGAAGAGCGGCAAGAGCGGCAACTACGTCGGGGTGTTCCATCGCGGTCTGCTGCCGGACGATTGGCACAGCCTCGTAAGGTGGGAAGTAATGGCGATCATCTTCGAGCACAAACAAATCGAGGGCAGGGATCAGGCCGTCAGTCGCATTACCGCCCGCGAAATCGATCTGATGATCTTTCAAAGCGCGAGCCAGCAGGCCCAGGTCCATGATTCGTGGAGGCTCGTTGAAATGTAGCCCATACGTTGCCGCCATTCCTCGGAAACCATCGGGCCTTTCCATGAATTCGTAACCGAAACCGGCCCGCCATTGCGGAGAGAGTTGTGCTGCCTGCGTGAGAGTTCGGATGTTCAATCGGCGCGCATCTTCTCCGCGGATCTCCATCGCGAACGTGTCGTTGAAGCCGAATGGAGGGCCGAGCGTCAAGCCGAAGCGGCGCTCATATTCGCTCTTTACGCGCTCGTAGACCTGTTTTTTCTCGGTTGCGGGCTTTTCTTTCAGCACCGCAGTCAACGCCGTACCGGTGTACTCGGGATAGATATCGATGCGTCCGGCAAGCATCGCCTGCTGACAGATGTAGGTTCCCGCGAGATAAAAACGACGCTCAACTTTAAGGCCAGTATGCGCTTCAATCTGTTGCGCGATGAGTTCACCCAGAATGAAAGATTCGGTGAAATTCTTCGAACCGACGACGATGCGATTGCCGTGCGACGGCGAACATGAAGTGCATACTAAGAGAAGGGGCATCACGCCGCAAAAAGTAATCTTGGCAAAACTCATCGCGGACGCAGCCGCCTTTCGGCCCAGCCCACTGTAAAATCGGCGAGCAATGCCAGAATAGCCGCTGGAATAGCGCCTGCGAGGATGACGCGATCGTCAACCATCGCGAGCCCACGGAAAATGAATTCCCCAAGCCCTCCCGCTCCAATCGCAGCAGCAATGGTTGCCAGGCCCACTGAGATCACTGCTGCAATCCGCACTCCCGACAAGATCACACTCGCGGCAAGTGGAAGTTCCACCTGATACAGAAGTTGCGACTCGGTCATTCCCATGCCGCGCCCGGCCTCGATCACGGCGGCATCGACTCCGTGGATTCCGGCATATGTATTCCGAATGATGGGCAAGAGTGCGTACAGCGTAAGAGCCAGAATCGCGAGACGGTCAGAGCGAGCCCCTAACCAAGGCACTGGGAGTAGAAATCCGAATAAGGCAAGAGCCGGAATCGTCTGAATGATGTTCGCGGTCGCGAGTACAGGTTTGTTCCAGGTGGTTCGATGGGCAATCACAATTCCAAGCGGAATCCCGATGAGCATCGCCAATATCGTGGAGATTCCCACCAGCCAGAGATGTTCAAGGGTCAACTGCAGCACCTGCGTGTGGTTCTGTATCAAGAAGCGGAGGAAGCTCATGATGCTCCCCGATCCGCCGCCGAGTCCAATCCACCACCAAAGGCTCGCACGTAGGCTGCTGCCCAAGGATCTTCTGATTGCAAGAATTCCTTAGGTGTCAGCAGCGTAACGAGTTTTCCAGCTTCCATCAGCGCGATCCGGGAGCCTAGCCGTAAAGCCTCTCTTAGATCGTGCGTCACGAATACAACTGTCTTGTGCAACCTTTGCTGCAGCTGAAGAAACTCTCTCTGCAGTTCGTCTCGGGTTAGAGGATCAAGAGCGGCGAACGGTTCATCCATCAGCAAAATCTCTGGGTCCGCTGCGAGCGCACGTGCCACTCCAACCCTTTGCCGCTGACCTCCAGAAAGTTGATGAGGATAGCGGTCCGCTAATTCTGGAGAGAGGCCCACCACTTGCAGCAACTCCTTCGTGCGCGCGCTGATTCGATTCTTCTCCCATTTTTCAAGCTTCGGAACTAATCCAATGTTCTTCGCGACGGTGTAATGCGGAAAGAGTCCGGCCTCCTGAATCACGTATCCGATACCGCGTCGCAAGCGGATCACGTCGCCTTGATCGTTCGGCGAGCCGTTGACAAGAATCGTTCCTGATGTTGGTGAGACCAGACGATTGATGAGCTTTAGCGTCGTAGTCTTTCCGGACCCGCTGCGCCCCAGCAAAACCAGAATCTCTCCACGCGCAACCTGC
>Ga0335079_10010382_pt1 | contig 10599 bp, 6 predicted proteins | sample Lox_Sample_33_FD_206719 | JGI IMG/M metagenome (GOLD analysis project Ga0335079, IMG submission 206719) | Soil microbial communities from Loxahatchee National Wildlife Refuge, Florida, United States - Lox_Sample_3.3 | ecosystem: Environmental > Terrestrial > Soil > Wetlands | place: USA: Florida... | reverse complement strand
CGTCACCGTCACCCGCGAGAGCGCGCCGGCGCGGAACGTGGTGGCGGTCGTCCGGGGCAGCGATCCGAGGCTGCGCGGCGAGTACGTCGCCATCGGCGCCCACAACGACCACATCGGCCTCACGCTCCCGCCGGTGGACCACGACTCCATGCGCATCTTCAACCAGGTGGTGCGGCCGGAGGGCGCGGAGCAGACCGGCAAGCAGGCCACGCCCGCCGAGCAGGACCGGGTGGACAGCCTGCTGGCGGCATGGCGGACGGCGCACCCCGGCACCCAGCGCGCGGACTCGATCGACAACGGCGCCGACGACGACGGCTCGGGCACGGTGTCGGTGCTCGAGATCGCCCAGCGCATCGCCACCGAGCGCGTGAAGCCGAAGCGCTCGATCATCTTCGTGTGGCACACCGGGGAGGAGCTGGGGCTGTTCGGCTCGACCTGGTTCACGGACCATCCGACGGTGCCGCGCGATTCGATCGTGGCCCAGCTCAACATCGACATGATCGGCCGCGGCGACTCGGCGGACGAGACGGGCCGCACCAAGGAGGGCGCGCCCATCCACGGCAACCCGAACTACCTGCAGCTGGTGGGCTCGCGGCGCCTTTCGACCGAGCTGGGCGACCTGGTGGAGAAGGTGAACACGGAGGACCACCACGGGCTCGCGTTCGACTACTCGCTCGACGCCGACGGCCACCCGCAGAACATCTACTGCCGCAGCGACCACTACTCGTACGCGCGCTACGGCATTCCGGTCGTGTTCTTCACGACGGGCGGGCACGCCGACTACCACCAGGTCACCGACGAGCCGGAGTACATCGACTACCCGCACATGGCCCGCGTCGCCAACCTGGTCGAGGACGTCGCGATGCACGTGGCCGACCTGGACCACCGCGTGGTGGTGGATCACCCGAAGCCGGACCCGCAGGGGGCCTGCCGGCAGTAGGGCGGACCCGCGCAACGAAGCCCCGGCCGGTCACCGCGACCCGCCGGGGCTGCGTCGTTCGGGCGGCCGGCTAGCTGGCCGGCGGCAGGTCGAGCACCTCGCGGACCTTGCGCAGCAGGTCGTCGATCGTCCAGGGCTTGGCCAGGAAGGGCACGTCCCGCTCGAGCAGCGAGCGCTCGTGCACGTCGCGCGCGGTGTAGCCGCTGGTGAACAGCATCCGCGGCGCGGCGCCGGCGGCCCGCAGCGCGGCCAGCAGCTGCGGGCCGCTGGCCCGCGGCATCACGACGTCGCTGATGATCAGGTCGGGCGCGGCGGGCCGCGACTTGACCAGGCCGAGCGCGTCCTCGCCGTCGGTCGCCGTGACGACGGTGTAGCCGTGCTTCTCGAGGACCCGGGTCGCGGTGCGGCGCAGCGAGGCGTCGTCCTCCACGAGCAGGATGGTCTCGTGGCCGCCCCGCGGCTTGGGCGGGGGCTCCACCCGGTGCTCGCCGGCCTCCTCCGCGACCGCCGGGAAGTAGACGCGCACCGTGGTGCCGCGGCCGGGCTCGCTGTAGACGCTGATGAAGCCGCCGTGCTGCTTGACCAGCCCGTACACCATCGCCATCCCCAGACCCGTGCCCTGCCCCACCGGCTTGGTGGTGAAGAACGGCTCGAAGATGTGCTGCACCGTCGCCGGGTCCATCCCGACGCCGCTGTCACTGACCGACATCGTCACGTACTCGCCCGGCTCCCCCCAGCCGTAGGTGCGCAGGTGCTCCTCGTCGAGCCGGCCGCGGGCCACGGTCAGGCGGAGGGTACCGCCGGCGGCCATCGCGTCGCGCGCGTTGGTGACCAGGTTCATCAGCATCTGCTCGACCGCGACCGGGTCGGCCCGGATCACCGACCGCGGCGTGTCCACCTGCACCGACACCTCCACGTCCTCCGGCACGACCCGGCGCGCCAGGCGCACGAAGTTCGCCAGCAGCGCCTCCAGCGACACGGCGCGCGGCTCCAGCGCCTGCTGGCGGCTGAAGGCCAGGAGGCTGCGTGTCAGCTCGGCCGCGCGGCCGGCGGCCTGCCGGATCATCTCGAGGTCCTCGCGGTGCGGGCCCTCGGCGGGCAGCAGGGTGGCCAGCAGCTCGTGCGAGGCCAGCACGGTCGTGAGCAGGTTGTTGAAGTCGTGCGCCACGCCCCCGGCGAGCTGGCCGACCGCCTCCATCTTCTGCGCCTGCCGCAGCTGGTCCTCGAGGCGCCGCTGCTCGGTCACGTCGAGCACGGTGCCCGTCATCCGCAGCGCCGCGCCGCGGGCGTCGCGCTCGATGCTGGCCTGCTCGCGCACCACGCGCTGCGTGCCGTCGGGACGCCGGATCCGGTGGTCCACCTGGTAGGGCGCGCCGGTGCGCAGCGCCTCGGCCACCGCGGTGCGCACCCGCGGCACGTCGTCGGGGTGGACCGCGCCGAAGAACAGCTCGTTGGTCACCGCGACCGCGCCGGGCTGGTAGCCGAAGATCCGGCAGGTCTCGTCCGACCACCACAGGGGGTTCCGGTCCACGTGGGCGGCGTCGGCCAGGTCCAGCTCCCAGATGCCGAGGTGGGCGATGGCCTGCGCCTGCGACAGCCGGACCTCGGTCCGGCGCAGCGCCTCGTCGGCCTTCACCCGCTCCGTGATGTCGCGGTCCACGCCGCGGTACCCCTCGAGGCTCCCGTCGCCGCCGAAGATCGGCACGGCGCTGCTCTCCAGGAACCGGTACGCACCGTCCTTCCGCTGCCAGCGGATCACGAGGTTCCGCCAGCCCCGACGCTCCGCCGCCAGGGCGGCGAACTGCTGCGCCACGTCCGCCCGATCGTCCGGGTGCACCAGGTCGAAGGCCCGCCGGCCCACCAGCTCCTCCGGGCCGTACCCCAGGATGCGGGCCACGGCGGGGTTGGAGTACGTGTGCACGCCCTGGGGATCCACCGACCACACCCAGTCCGTCGTGGACTCGATGAACGAGCGGAACCGCTCCTCGCTGTCGCGGAGCGCCGCCTCGGCCCGCATCCGCTCGCCGATGTCGCGGACCACGACCTGGATGGCCGGCCGGTCACGGTACAGCAGCGGCGTCGCGGCGACCTCCACGTCGATCGGCGTCCCGTCCAGCCGCAGAAAGCGCTCGGTCACCAGCGGCACCGGCCGGCCGCGGCCCACCATCGCCTGGACCCGGTCCGCCACGGTCGGGCGCGAGTCCGGATGCACGAACTCGAGCATCGGCCGCCCGATCAACTCGTCCGCCGACCGGGCGCCCATCATCCGCACGCCCGCGGGGTTGATGAAGACCACCTTGCCGTCGCTGTGGACCGCGATCAGGTCGGGCGCCACGTCCACCAGGCGCCGGTACTGCTCCTCGCTCGCCCGCAGGGCCGCTTCGGCCCGCTTGCGCTCGATCGCCATCGCCACCTGCGTGGAGACGAACTGCAGGATGCTCCGGTCGGTCTGGGAGTAGCGCACGCCCTCCGTGTAGGACTGCACCACCAGGACGCCGATGGTGCGGCCGTCAGTCTGGAGCGGCACGCCGAGCCAGTCCACCGAGTCCGACCCGATCAGCTCGACCTCCTTCCGCCGCCGCAAATCGCGCATCACGTCCGGCGTCGCCAGCAGCGGCTGCCCGGTGCGGAGCACGTAGTCGGTGAGCCCGCGGCCCGGCGGCTTGGGCTCCGGCGCCTGGTCCAGCTCGTCCACGAAGTAGGGGAAGGAGATCAGCCCGCTGGCCGCGTCGTACAGCGCGATGTAGAAGTTGCGCGCCGGCATCAGCTCGCTCACGATGCGGTGGATCGCCGTGTACAGCGCCTCCAGGCTGGGCGACGCGTGCGCCGCGTCGGAGATCCGCTGCGTCGCCGCGTGGATCTGCTCGGAGCGGCGGGCCTCGGTGACGTCCACCGCGTCCACCAGCGCCCAGGACACGCGGCCGCCCCGTGCGATGGGCACCAGCCGCGACTCGAACACCCGCGTCCGCGAGCCGGGATCGGGGAACGCCACCTCGTAGCGGCCGGGGACCCCGGTGCGGAACACGCGCTCGAGGACCGCCGCGACCCGGTCGCAGTCCTCCGCCGGCAGGTGCTCGCACAGGCTGGTGCCGAGCAGCTCGCCCACCGCGCGCGACGCCAGCGGGCGGTTCGCGTAGGCGATGCGGTAGCGCCGGTCGATGACCATCACGACGTCGGGGGAATGCGCGAACAGCTGGTGCCAGAACCGGCGGCCGCCGGGCAGCCGGTCCCCGGCCGTCTTCCGGCGGCGGGCCCGGGAGCGGCGCGCCGCCGGCTTGGCCTTCCGGGGCTTCACCGCGTGGCGGCCCGCGCGGTGCCGCGCGCCAACGAGGTCATCACCTAGGGTGCAGCCCCCGGCGCGGCCGCGCAAGCCGCGCCGGCGCGCGGCTCAGCCGTGCTTGATGAACGTGCCGTCGTTCAACTCGGCGTACGCCTGCTGCAGCTCCGCCTCGGTGTTCATGACGATCGGGCCGTACCAGGCCACCGGCTCCTCGATGGGCTGCCCCGACACGAGCAGGAACCGGATGCCGTGCTCGCCGGCCTGCACCGTGACCTCGTCGCCCCTCCCGAACAGCACCAGCGAGCGGTTGCCCGCCTCCTCGCGCACCACCGTGGCCGCGGGATCGAGCTGCTCGGTGAGCACGCCCTGCGGGGCCGAGCCGTCGCGGAAGCTGCCGCCGCCCTCGAATACGTAGGCGAACGCGTTCCGCGTCGTCTCGACCGGCAGCGTCTTGCGCTTCAGCGGCGGCACCCGCACGTCGAGGTAGCGCGGATCGGCCGCGACCCCGTCCACGGGGCCCGTCTTGCCCCAGAACGTGCCGCACACCACCCGGACGCGCGTCCCGTCGTCGTCCGTGACCTCCGGGATGTCCTTCGCGGCCACGTCCTGGTAGCGCGGGTCCGTCATCTTGAGCGCCGCCGGCAGGTTGGCCCACAGCTGGAATCCGTGCATCCGGCCGGCCGGATCGCCCTTGGGCATCTCCTGGTGCAGGATCCCGCTGCCCGCCGTCATCCACTGCACGTCGCCCGGACCCATCGTCCCGCTGTTGCCCAGGCTGTCGCCGTGGCTCACCGAGCCGGCGAGGACGTAGGTGATCGTCTCGATGCCGCGATGCGGATGCCACGGGAAGCCCGCGAGGTAGTCCGCCGGGTTCTCGTTCCGGAAATCGTCCAGCAGCAGGAAGGGGTCGAACTCCTTCGTGCTGCCGAAGCCGAACGCGCGGCGCAGCTTCACGCCCGCGCCTTCGAGCGTCGGCCTCGATTCGATGATGCGCTTCACCGGCCTGATGGACACGGTCGCTCCTTGCTGCAGACGCCGTCGGAGTGGATGAAGGGAAGATAAGCCCGCTGGCAAGGGCGACGCCCGGCCGGCCGGGCGGGCCGCCCCTGCCGGAGGGGACTCTGGTCCGCCCCGGCGACGCGCCCCATGTTGGGAGGCGCCGGGCGCCGGACCCCGGCGGTCAACCGCACTGCTGCCCGGCGCCATTGCGTGGGAGGATGGATGCGCACCCGTCCGGTTTCCGTCGCCCTTTGCACCCTGCTCGTCGTCGCCGCCGCACCCGGGTCGGCCCGTGCCCAGCAGGCCGAACCGTCCTGGGCCGGCCACTGGACCGGCAGCATCCAGCTGCCGACCGGTGACCTGGCGTTCGAGGTCGTTCTCGCGCCCGCCGGCGAGCATTGGACGGGCGACATCTCGATTCCCGCGCAGAATGCGTCGCACCTGCCGCTCGCGGCCATCACGGCCCGCGGCGACTCGCTCGGCTTCACGATCCAGGGCGTCCCGGGCGAGCCCACCTTCCGCGGCGCGCGATCGGCCGACGGCACGTCGGTCACCGGCCAATTCACGCAGGGCGGCCAGGCGTTCGCCTTCACGATGCGGACCGGTGCGGGTCCCGCCGAGGCCGCCCGCCAGGCGCTCGCCGGCTTCGACGCGTGGGTGGATTCGGCCCTGACCGCCTGGCACGTGGTGGGCGCCGGCATCGGCATCGTCGTGGACGGCGAGGTCGTCTACGCCCGCGGCCACGGCCTGCGCGACCGCGACCGGCATCTCCCGGTCACCACCCAGACCCTGTTCGCCATCGGCTCGGCGTCGAAGGCGTTCACGGTCTTCGCCCTCGGCACGCTGGTGGACCAGGGACGCATCGCGTGGGACCACCCGGTCACCGACTATCTGCCGTGGTTCCGGATGTACGATCCCGACGTGACCCGCCGGCTGACGGTGCGCGACCTGGTGACGCACCGCTCCGGCCTCCCGCGCCACGACCTGATGTGGTACAACAACCTCACCGCCACCCGCGAGGACCTGGTGCGGCGGCTGCGCTACCTCCGGCCCAACAAGGACCTCCGCGAGACCTTCCAGTACAACAACCTGATGTTCCTGACGGCGGGCTACCTGGCCGGGACGCTGATGGGCACGTCGTGGGAGGCGGCGATCCGCTCACTCGTGTTCCAGCCGCTGGGGATGACCGGCAGCAACTTCTCCGTCGCCGAGTCGCAGCGCGCGAGCGACTTCTCGCAGCCCTACGAGGTCCGCCACGACACGGTGCACGGCATGCCGTTCCGGGACATCTCGCTGGTGGGGCCCGCCGGGTCCATCAACTCGAGCGTGGACGACATGCTGAAGTGGGTGCGGATGCAGCTCTCCGACGGCACGGTGGACGGGCGACGGGTCATCCAGGCCACGACGCTGCGCGACATGCACACGCCCCACATGCCGATCGGGCTGTCGGACCAGAAGGAGTTCGGCGCCACCGACTACGGCATGGGCTGGTTCCTGACCAGCTACCGAGGGCACTACCGCGCCGACCACGGCGGGAACATCGACGGCTTCTCGGCGCTGGTGACGCTGTACCCGCAGGACCATCTCGGGATCGTAATGCTCACCAACCAGAACGGCTCCGCGCTGCCCGGACTGGTGGCGCTGCACGCGGCCGACCGGATCTTCGGACCTCCGCTCCGCAACTGGAACGCCGAGGCGCTCGCGCGGCGGACGGCCGCGCAGGCCGAGCAGCGCGAGGCGGCGCAGCGCAGGACGTCGGTGCGCGTGCCGAACACCCGGCCCTCGCACCCGCTGGCCGACTACGCCGGCGACTACGCCGATTCGGGGTACGGCACGCTCGGCGTGACGGTGGACTCGGGCCACCTGGTGGCCGTGTACAACGGCATCCGCACCGCGCTCGAGCCCTGGCACTACGACGTGTTCAACGGCGTGCGGAATCCCGCCGACCCCACCTTCGAGGACATGAAGTACCTGTTCAGCGGCAACGTGAAGGGCGACATCGACGCCGTCAGCGCGGCGTTCGAGCCGTCGGTGGACCCGATCGTGTTCCGGCGTCAGCCGGACGCCGAGCTGCGGGACTCGACCTTCATCCAGCGGTTCGCCGGTCGCTACGCGCTCGCGACGGACACGATCAGCATCGTGCGGCAGGGGATCGTGCTGGTGCTGAACGTGCGCGGCCAGCCGCCTTACCCGCTGGTGCCGTACCGGCGGGCCGAGTTCGACTTGGCCGGGCTGCAGGGGTTCAGCCTGGCCTTCACGACCGACGCGTCGGGCGCCGTGACGGGGCTCGTGTCGCGGCAACCCGACGGGGTGTACACGGCGAAGCGGCTGCCGTAGGGCGACCCGGGGGAGCCTCACTCGGCGAGCGGCCCGGCGCCGTCGCCACAGGGTGACCGCCGGAGGAGTCCGGCGGCCGTCACGCCGCCGGGGGCACGCTCCGGTCGGCGTCCTTGGCGAGCCGCGCCGCGAAGATCCCGAGCACCGCGGCGACGAACAGCGCGATCACGGTGCGCGGGGCGCCGCCCAGCGTCGGCCACACCGCGTCGAACGCCGTCGCCCGCTGCAGCATCGTCCACGCGACGAACGCGATCGGGGGGATCAGCGCCCGCCCGACGTCGAGCCTTTCGCGCGTCCGGAAGCGGGGCACGAGGTACAGCGCGACGCTCAGCACGATCAGGCCCACGAACGCATAGCGCAGCGTCCCGGGCTCCGTGATGGTCACCTGCGGGAGCCCGTCCTGCACCACCGTGGCCGTGGTGACCGAGAGGATCAGCCCGTGCAGCGCGAGCACCTCGGCGGGCACGAGTGCCGCGAGCGCGTCCACGTAGGTCCCGAGGCCGGGCGGTGCCGCGTCCAGGCTCGTCCCGGGCTCGGCCCGCAGCCTCTGCGTCGTCAACGCACCGTACAGCAGCGTGCTCATCGGGTGCCTCCTCCGGATCCGTCAGCCGCCGAAGGCGATCCCGCCCGCGACGCGCACCGGACTGGTGCGGCCGCGACCAGGACGGCCGCGACGATGCGATCGGGCGAGCGCGGAATCGGGCGTGGCATCATGCGTGACCCGGGTCGGGGGATACGCACGTTAGCGAACGACGGGCCCCGGCGTCCAGCCTGGCGCCGGGGCCGGCGCCGGCTCCGCGCGCGCCGGGCCGGCCGCGGCTCGACCAGCGGCTACGAGAGGGCGCTCAGCAGCGCTTCGACGTCGTCGGAGCCGTTGAAGATGGACGGCGAGATGCGCATCCGGTCGCCGGAGAGGCTCACCGCCACCCTGGCCTGCTTCAGCCGGTCGGCGAACCGCCGCTCGGCGTCCGGCGCGGTGAACGCGATCAGCGCGGACGTGGTCTCGGGCGGCGTGATGGGAGTGAAGCCCAGCCGCGGCAGCTCCTCGCGCAGCCGGCGGAGGAGCGGCTGCCGGTACGCCCGGATGTTCGCGACGCCGATGCGCCGCAGGTAGGGCAGCGACACCGCCAGCGCGTTCACCGCGGCCTGCGCGTAGGTGCCCACCTCGAAGTGCCCGCTCGCGTCGGGATGCAGGGTCCAGGTCACCGGCGCGGCGCCGGGCGGATCGGACGGCAGGTAGTGCAGCTCGGTATCCGCCTGCTGGTAGCCGGTCTGGGTGCGGTGGATCACGGTGTCGAGCAGGTCCTCCCGCACGTAGAGGAACCCCACGCCGAAGTCGCCCATCAGCCACTTGAACGTCGAGCAGGCGCAGAAATCGAGGCCGGCGGCCTTCACGTCGAGCGGCGTGTTGCCGGCCGCCTGCACGACGTCGGCGTACACGTACGCCCCGTGCGCGTGCGCCAGGTCGCACACGGCCTTGAGGTCGTGCTCGAAGCCGTTGTACCACGACACCTGCGACACCGCGACCAGCCGGGTCCCCCGGTCCACGACGCGCGCGAGGTCGTTCAGCTCGATGCGCCACTCGCGCGGCCGGACGAGCCGGACGTCGAGGCCCCGCTTCGCCAGCTCGCCGTACAGGACCAGCGAGCCCTCGAAGTGCAGCGCGTCGGTGACCACGTTGCCGGCGCCCGCCGGGATCCCCAGGCCGTTGACCACCAGGTTCTCGCCCGTGCTGGTGTTCTGGACCAGGCTGATCTCGGTGGGCCGGGCGTTGATCAGCGCCGCGAACTCCGCCTTCACCTCCGCCGCGAGCGAATCGCCGCTGCGCCGCCGCTCCTGGCGGAAGGTGCGCGTGTCGAAGTAGCCACGGACGGCCTCCGCGGCGGCCACGGGGATCGGGTGGATGAAGGCGCTGTTGAGGTACGCCTGGCCCGGCGGGATGGCGAAGTCGCCCCTCACCGGCAGCCCGCCGCCTTGAGCGCCCGTCGTCGGGACCGCCGGCAGCGCGTGCTCGATCCGGGGCCAGGCGGTCGCGGCCACCAGGCCGCCCAGGCTCGCCAGGAGGCCGCGGCGGGTGACGTCCATCGTGTCGCTCCGGGTGCCGGTTCGCGCCACCGCGCCGGCGGCGCGTGTCACTTGGTCAGCCCGCCTTCTTGATCGGGATGTGGACACGGGTCTTTTCCCACTCGACCACCAGCGCGGAGGTCGGCCCGGCCACCAGGCGCATCGTGAGCTGCTCGATCGGCGTGGCCAGTGTCTCGACCGCGACCGTGCCCTTCCCCGCGTCCTGGGCCTGAACCTGATCGTCGATCGGGATGCCCCAGCGGTCCACGACCTTGTTGACGTGCACTTCCCAGCTCGCCTGCTGGGGGACCACGTACAGCGAATACGTCCCCGGCGGAACGTGCACCCCGGCCACGTCGGCGGCGAAGGGGACGTACAAACGCGTGGGCTCGTTGGCCCCGAGCCGCCACGGCGTGCCGAAGGGGAGCACGTCCCCCAGCATGGTCCGGCCGCGCGCCGAGGGCCGCCCGTAGCAGACCTTCACCACGGCGCCGTCGATGGTGGCCTCGACCGAGTCCAAAGGGCTGGGCCGCTTCGCGAGGTCGGCGGGGGTGCCGCGGTGCGTGCAGGCCCCCGGCGGCGCCTGGCCGGCGAGGGCGACGGGAAGGGCGAGTCCGAGCACGGCGAGCAACGTGATTCTCACGGTTCCTCCTTGCGGTCGCGGCGGGGCCGGTGCGTCCGCCGACCTGAATCGTATTACCGCCGGCCCCGGTGCGGGCAAGCCCCGGGGTCGCGCCCGTGGGCCGAGAGGGGCCGCGCCCGAGCGGGCGCCCCGCCACGACAGCGCCCCGCCCGAGGACCTGAGCTCGAGCGGGGCGACGGGTCTCCCGCGGCGTTTCCGCCCCGGGCGGGACAACTCCTCAACGATGCTGTGGTGCCGGCGCGGACGGAGGCTCAACCTCGATCGGGAACCTGATCATCACCGGTACGGCGCGCCCGCCGATACGACCTGGCGCGTAGGTGGACGCGATGACGGCCG
>Ga0335079_10010381_pt1 | contig 10600 bp, 7 predicted proteins | sample Lox_Sample_33_FD_206719 | JGI IMG/M metagenome (GOLD analysis project Ga0335079, IMG submission 206719) | Soil microbial communities from Loxahatchee National Wildlife Refuge, Florida, United States - Lox_Sample_3.3 | ecosystem: Environmental > Terrestrial > Soil > Wetlands | place: USA: Florida... | reverse complement strand
GAGCAAAAGCCGTTACCCAATATCCAAGACTTGTCGCCGCGGCAGACCAACCTCAGCCAGAAGAACGGCTGGCAATCGTATTTTTTCTGCCTGCTCGGCAATCGGATCGACGAAAGTTACAAGCGCTGCCCGGAGACCGGCAAACTCCTCGATTCTATTCCGGGCCTGGCGCTCGCGTTCTTTTCGATCCTCGCGCCGGGAATGCACATCAAGGCCCATCGCGGGGCCTACAAGGGCGTGGTCCGGTGTCATCTCGGACTGATCGTGCCGGAGCCGCGGACAAGCGTGCGCATGCGCGTCGGCAACGAGATGGTCTATTGGGAGGAAGGCAAGTGCGTGATTTTCGACGACACGCACAAGCACGAAGTCTGGAATGACACCGACAAAGTCCGTGTCGTGCTGCTGTTCGACGTCTGCCGGCCGCTTCCGGGATGGCTCACGTCCGTGAACAAGCGGCTGCTCAATCTGGCTGGTTATCTGCCCGAAGCCCGGCGGCTCATTCGCAGCCAGCGGGAGTGGGAAGCGCAGTCCGCGGCGTCGACCGCCCGTCATTAGGCGGTGTAGGCAGCAATGTCAGCTTAGGCTGGCGGTCCGCAAGTGGGCGCGCGGATTGGATCACGTCATGTCAGCCCAGATAGAGTACCCACCGATTTGCCTAGGAATGGGTCGGCCTCGCGGCCCGCGCGAAAGACCACAACGAGCGTCAAATTTTCCTAAAAATGGCTGATGCGATGACCAGGCTTGTCGCAGAGAAAATTATCGAACTGAGGCAACGCGGTGTGCGTGATGTACCCACACTGGTATCGATGACATTGAAAGAGTTCAATCGCGGCGAATAGGCTGCCGTTTCCCGTCCCCTACACGCGCACCACCGTCACCGAGCACGGTGCTTCGGCCACGACCTTGGCCGAGACGCTGCCCATATAGCGCCGCAGCTTCGACGACGCCCGTGCGCCGGTGACGAGGTGGCGGACATGGTTGCGTTCGGCGAACGCGATCAAGGCCGCGGCCGGATCGATCGCCTCGATGACGTGATAGGTCACCGCATTGGGCAGGCGCTGCAGCGGCGCCGCCCAGTGCTTGAGCGCGGCGAGACGCAGCAGATGCAGATTGCGGCCTTCGGCGTCCTCGCTCTCGTCGAGGGCAAGGCGCGCGCGCTTGAGTACGTTGACGCAGGCGATGCGCGCGCCCGGCTCGCCGGCCGCGAGCCGTTCGACGGCGGCGATCAGCGCGCTTTGCAGGGCCGCGTCGTCTTCACCCAGATCGACGGCGGCGACGATGATCGGCGCCGCGTCGGCGACCGCGACCGGCTCCGGCGCCAGGGCGACCCGGTCCCGGGCGTGGCGCAGCCAGCCGAACAGAGCGGCCAGCGCGCCGGCCGAGGCAGTGCGCTCGGCCCGCGCGGTGAGCCGCACCAAATCGGGATGGCGCAGATCGAAGGCCAGATGGGCCGCGCTCTGGTAGCGCGCCTTCGGATCCACTTCGAGGCAATGCAGGATGATCTCTTGGAGCCACGGCGGCAGGTCGGGCTTGAGCCGCCGCGGCGGCACCGGCGCCCGCGTCAGGCGCTTGCGCCACTGGCCGACGGTGCGCGGCTCGCCGAACGGCCGGGTGCCGGTTGCGAAGAAGTACATCAGCACGCCGAGCGCATAGAGATCGCTGCGCCGGTCGGTACGCGTGCCGAGGAGCTGCTCGGGCGCGATATAGACGCCGGTACCGAGCGGCCCGTCGATTTCCTCGGCCGGCAAGTCGGGCAGATCGAGATGGCGCGACAGGCCGAAGTCGAGCAGCACGACTTCGCCGGTGCCGTCGCGGGTCATGATGTTGCTCGGCTTGAGGTCGAGATGCACGACGCGCTGGCGGTGCAAATCCTCCAGCGCATCGGCGATGCGGGCGCCGAGATCGGCGACCTCGTCGGCGGGCAGCGGCAGCCCGGTCAGCCATCCGATCAGCGAACGGCCGGCGACTTTCTCCATAACCACATAGGGGCCGTCGAAATCGCCCGCGGCGACGAATTTAGGAATGTGGCTGCCGGAGAGCCGCGGCAGGATCATCTGCTCGGTCTCATAGCTGACGATGCTGAGCGAATCGTCGCCGGGCGACAGGAACGGCAGCTTCATCAGAAGCGGCGCGGCGATGTCGTCGCGCGAGACTATCCACAACGCGCCCAAGCCGCCGCGGTGGACCTCGCCTTCCAGGCGGAAGCCGCCGATGACGGCACCGGGGGCAAGCTGCCGGGCCATGTCAGTAGCCCTGCTCCAGCCGCGCCGCGAGCACGTCCGGCAAGCCGGAAGTGCGAATCTTTCGCGCCGCAGACGCGACGTCGTAGGGCACGCGCACATAGGTCAGCGTGTTCTGCGCTTCGTCGAGCAGGCCGTAGCAGGCCGCCGGATTACGGTCGCGCGGCTGGCCGACGGCGCCGAGCACGGCGAGCCAGCGCCGGCCGCGCAACAGCGGAATTGCGACGCCGGCGCTCGGCGTGAACTCGGCAAGCTTGCCGGTGCGCGACAGAAAGTAGAGTTCCGGCCGGTGCACGTGGCCGCAAAACGTCTGCTGCAACGGCGTCGCCATGAGCGATTTGCGGGCACGCGCGGCATTGACGACGTAATGCCACGCGTCCGGCTCGTCGGCGCTGGCGTGGACGTAGAGCCGCTCATCGCGCGCCGTCGACAATGGCAGGCTTTCGAGAAAATTCCTCTGCGTGGCGTCGAGTTGGCCGCGGGTCCAAACCATCGCCTCGGCTGCGGTTCGCTCCATCGACACGGTCGCGCCGGCCGCCGCAGCGTCATGGTTGCCGCGAATGGCGGTGGCGCCGCGCGCCACACGGTCCATGACGCAGTCGGTGACCCAGCCGGGATCGGCGCCGTAGCCGACCAGATCGCCGAGGAACACATAGTGGGCGACGTTGCGCCGCGCGGCGTCGTCGAGGCAAGCCGACAACGCTTCGCGATTGCCGTGAATGTCCGCCAGCAACGCGATCATGATAGCCCCATCATACCGGCAAGCTAGGCGCGGTTGGCAATTCGTCCTTGATTCACGTCAAGGGCGTGGCGGCGAGCGCCAGCGCGGCCTTCTTTGAATCCCGCGCCGGACCTGTTACACCAGCGGCGCCGTCGCGGCCTGAATTCCCTTAGAATTACGAGAACCACAGCGCGGCCAAGATCCAGACCAATGAGCGCGTTCAAGTCCGATTTCCTCAACATCCTGTCCAGCCGGGGCTTCATCCATCAGGTCTCCGAGCCCGAGGCCTTGGACGCGCTCGCCCGCACTTCGACCATCACCGCCTATATCGGCTTCGACTGCACGGCGCCGTCGCTGCATGTCGGCTCGCTGTTGCCGATCATGCTGCTGTACTGGCTGCAGCAGACCGGCCATCGCCCGCTGCCGCTGATGGGCGGCGGCACCACCCGGGTCGGCGATCCGTCGGGCAAGGACGAGAGCCGCCGGCTGCTGACCGACGATGACATCGGCGCCAACCTGAAAAGCATCCGCGAGATTTTCGCGCGGTTTTTGCGCTTCGGCGACGGCAAGGAGTCCGCCAACAAGACCGACGCGGTGATGGCCAACAATGCCGACTGGCTCAACAGCCTCAACTACATCGACTTCCTGCGCGACATCGGCCGGCATTTCTCCATCAACCGCATGCTGACCTTCGACTCGGTCAAGCTGCGGCTCGAGCGCCAGCAGGAGCTGTCGTTCCTCGAATTCAATTACATGATCCTGCAGGCCTACGATTTCGTCGAGCTTTACCGCCGCTACGGCTGCGTGCTGCAGATGGGCGGCTCCGACCAGTGGGGCAACATCGTCAACGGCATCGATCTCGGGCGCCGGCTGCACAATGCGCAGTTCTTCGCGCTGACTTCGCCGCTGATCACCACCTCGTCGGGCGCCAAGATGGGCAAGACCGCGGCCGGCGCGGTCTGGCTCAACGCCGATCAGGTCAGCCCGTACGAATACTGGCAGTACTGGCGCAACACCGAGGACGCCGACGTCGGCCGCTTCCTGAAATTGTTCACGGTGTTGCCGCTTGGCGAGATCGGGCGGCTTGCCGCGCTCAAGGGCGCCGAGATCAACGAGGCGAAGAAGATCCTCGCGACTGCCGCGACCGCCATGGTGCACGGTCAGACGGCGGCCGACGAAGCCGCCGCCACCGCGCGCACCACTTTCGAGGAAGGCGGCCTCGGCGCCAGCCTGCCGACGGTCGAGATCCCGCGCGCCGAGTTGAAAAGCGGCATTGGCGTGCTCGCCGCATTCGTCAAGGCCGGGCTCGCCTCCTCCAACGGCGAAGTGCGCCGCGCCATCGCCAACAACGCCATCATGGTGAACGACGCGCGCGTGACGAGCGACAAGGCGGCAATCGGCGAAGCCGACGTCACGGCCGATGGCGTCGTCAAGCTCTCGCTCGGCCGCAAGCGCCACGTCCTGCTCAAGCCGGTTTAGGAGGCGCTACCGCACGCCACCGCTGCTGTAGGTGTTGTAATTGTAGCTGTTGCCGTTTGCCGCGCCGCTGTTGGCGTTGTTGTCGTCGAACGTGGTGCCGCCGCCGACCGGATATTCGAACACCTTGCGCAGCAATCCCGGCGCCAGCGCCGAAATCGGATTGATGTGCAGCACCGGATTGCCCGGGTGGCCGACCACCTCGTAGGTAATTCCGACCAGCCCCTCCTTCTCGCCGCCGAGGAACAGGCCGACGATCGGCAACTGGCCGAGCAGATTGTTCGGGCCGTAGAGCGGCACCAGGGTGCCGCGCAGCCGTAATTCGTCGCGATTGTAGTCAACGGAGCCGTCGATGGTGGCGCCGAGCACCGGCCCGCGCACGACGCCGTCGCGCAGCACGACGCGTCCCGGCGTCTTGTCGAACTCGACCTTCATGCTGGAAAAGCTCATGTTGCTGTTCGGGTTCGGCGCGCCGTTCGACGACGCCGCCGCGCGCTGCAACTGGGCTTCGTCGTGGACCTCGAAGTTGCGCACGGTGATGGAGCCCTGCTGCGGCGCATTGTCGGCGGACGGCGCGTCCATGGTGATCACCATCTGGCCGCCGTTCATGCGGGCATAGATGTCGGTGAAGCGGAACAGCGCGCCGCCGTCGCCGGCCGTGAGCGCGATCACCGCCCGGCCGCCCGAGCGGCCGCGCAGATCGCCGGTCAGCGGCGCATCGCGGCCGATCTTGGCGTTGAGACCGAAGCTACGGATCTCGCCGTTGCGTCGCGACATTTTCAGATCGAGCCCGCGCAGCGCCTCGCCGTTGAAGCCGACCACGGCGCCGAGCTTCATGTCGAGGTCGAGGTCGATCGGACGCTTGGTCGGCGCCGCCGCCGGCGCGGCGCCGCCGGTCATGGTCTTGATGAAGCCGCGGCCGTCATAGACGTCGCCGCGCATGACGACGCGCAGCGCGCCGTCTTGGGTGCGGTCGATCTTCAGGCTGGTGCGGTCGCCGTCGGCAAAGCCATAGGACGGAAAGTTCGCCGATTGCAATTCGCCGGCGCCGTCGAGCTCGATCGAGCCCTTCACGCCGCCGCCGGAGCCCTCGATCCACAGATCGTCGACGCGGATCGATTGCGGCTTGGTGGCGAGCGTGAATGTCGCCCGCGCCGGCTTGCCGGCAGGCTTCACCCAGCCGGGCAGGAAACCGTCGAGCTGCGCCGGCGTCAGGTCGGCCTCGACGGCGAAGCGGCCGCTGCGGTCCGGGCCGTTGTTGTCGAGCCGGCCGCTGACCCGCAGCGGTATCGAGCCGCTGATATTGTTGCCCGGATCGAGGCCGAAATTGTTGCGCGCAGTCTCATCCAGCATGCCCTGCATGCTGATCTCGGCGTCGGGCTCGGCCCGCGCCTTGCGGTATTCGAGGCTCACCGGCGTGCCGCCGATCTTGACGTCGCCCTTGATGGCGAAGCCGTCGTTGTTGGCGGTGACCTTCAACGACTGCGCCTCGACCTTCTGGCCAATGATCATGCGGTCGGCGACGAAATTCGTGGCATCGACGGCGATGGTGTAATTGGTCGAGCCCGGTGGCAGGTCGGCCTTCATCGGCAGCCCGAGCGTGATGTTGGCGCTCATGGTGCCGCGCGTCGAGGCCGGATCGAACGGCGCGCCGGCCGAGGCGTCGCGCAAGCGCTCGAAGGTCAGAAGCTCGGCCGCGGCCTGCACCGAACCGTCAAGCTTGAAGCGCACCTTCGCCGGCGGCTCGCGCGGCGCGGTGTCGGGCACCTCGAACTGCGCCGCCGACATGGTGAGCTTGCGGCCCGACGGCAGGTCGGCCACGCCCTTGTTCAAGGTGACGATGGCATCGCGACCGACGATATGCAGGTTGAGATCGGCGTCGTGCAACGCCGGCAGGCCCTGCACCGGCTGGACCACGCAGTTGGTCGCCTGCGCGTCGATCGACAGGCCGTCGTCCGGTACCGGCGGACCGCTGGCCTTGAGCGTATTGAGCGGCGCATTCACCGCGATGACGAGGCGTTCCACGGTGCCGCTGGTCAAGTGGGTGAGAATCCACTCGCGTACCTTGGGCGAGATGAAGACCGGCCACAGCCGCTTCAACGCATCGACCGACATGCGCGTGCCGGCAAAGCCCGCCGCCAGCCGCAGCTCGCCGGACGCGTAATCGGCCTTGCCCGACATGGCGATGGCGACGTCGGCGTTGCCGATATCGCCGCCGTCGATGACGAAGCGATGCTTGATGGGATCGTATTGGCCGCCGGCCGCGACATGATTGAGCACGAGCGCTTCGCCGGCGTTGTTGGACGGATTGAGCACCACCGTGCCGCCGCCGATCTTGAACTGCCAGATGCCGCCAGCCTGCTCGGGCGCGCGGATTTCGCCGAGCAGCGTGAGGCGATTGCCGCCGGAAATGACCTGCAACGGCACCGACAGCACCCGGCTGGCGGCGTCCCAGTTGAGCCTGAGCTCGGCATGGTCGACGTCGAGGCGCCCGTCGGCGCCGCCGGCGTCGCTGATGAAACCGGATTCGGCGACGATGCGGCCGGACAGCGCATGCGGCACGCCGTCCCGACCGATCTCGCCGCGCAAGCTCGCCGACAGCGGCAGGTTCGTATCCAGATTGCCGTCGTCGAGGCGGGAGGCGAGCAACAGATCGTTGGCCGCGACGTGACGGCCTTCGAGCTCGATCATGCGCGAGCCGTCGCGCAGCGGCGTGATGGCCGCCGACAAGCCCCACGGCCGCTCGGCATTGTTCGAGCCGACCGTGATCACGATGCCGCCGCCATGCGGCCGCTCCAGGCTCAGCGAAATATCCTTGAACGCCCAGCGTTTGCCGGTGCGGGCGTCATCGACGGTGAGGCTGCCGTCCTTCAAGCCGAGCTCGCGCAGATCGTGGCCGTCGAGCCCCGACTCGCCGATGCCGTCGATCCAGGATAGTAGCGCTGCGAAGGCCTCGGTGGGGTGGCGTTGCGGTGCCGCGACTGCGGCGGCGGCGGACGGCGGCCGCGACGGCGTTGCCGCCGATGCGGCTGGCGGCGTTGGCGCTGGCACTGCCGCCGGCACCGCCACCGCGGGCGCGGTCGCGATCGGGTGCTTGTTGGCGCCGGCAAAGACGGTGACGTCGCCGTCTTGCTCGATGCGCACCGACATTTCGGCGCCGACCAGATTGAGCCGTTCGGCGCGCATGTGGCCGCTGAGCAGGCTCATGCCCGAGACGTGGACTTCGGCCTTCGGGGCGCTGGCGACGATGGTGCCGTCGGGATCGCGCACCACGATGTCGCGGATGCGCACCGCAGCGCCGCCGCTCTGGGTCCGCTCGATCTGAGTGCCGCCGACCTGGACCTGGCGGTGACTGCCGAAATTTTCTTCGATCGCCGAAGCGAGCCAGGGCGTGACGACGTCGAGCTGGATCGGGCCGCTGGCCAGGCGCCACCACAGCGCGCCGGACGCGAGCACGATGATGCCGAGGACTGCGGCACTGCCGATGCCGACCCGTCGAATGAGCCTTTTGTGCCGGGCCAGCAGCCGCCAATAGGCCGCCACAAAGTCGCCGCCTGGGTGGGCGGCGCGAGGCTTTGCGGCGCGGCCGGCCGGCCGGCGCGCATGGGCAGCAACCGACTCCCATCGCGGAAGCGTTGTGTTCTGCCGGTCCTGGTTGGTCATGCCCCCCGGGCGTCCCCTCGTCCGTGGCTGCGGCCGGAACTCGCCCCGGCGCGCCCGATCGGTGATCGACCCCCTGCCCCGGCACGGCTATCCTGGCCGCCCAGAATGCGCCCGGGAAAGCGTCGAAAGGAAGGCACATGGTCACACGAAAACCACCCGCCAAACGGGCAATTAAGCGCTCGGCCAAACCAGCTTTCAAGCCGGCCGGCAAGACGCCGGCAGCCAAAGCGTCGAGCCCGGCAAAGGCCAAGAATTCAGCGGAATTGCCCGCTCCCGGCAGCAAGGCGCCGGCCTTCAGCCTGCCGCGCGACGGCGGCGGCACGGTGGCGCTCGCGGACTTCGTCGGCAAGAAGCTCGTGCTCTATTTCTACCCGCGGGCCAATACCTCCGGTTGCACCAAGGAGTCGCTCGACTTTTCCCGCCTGCGCGGCGACTTCGCCCGGGCCGGCGCCGAGATCGTCGGCGTCTCCGCCGACCCGGTGGTGGGCCAGGACAAGTTCAAGGCCAAGCACAAGCTGACCATCGCGCTCGGCTCCGACGAGAAGCACCACACGCTGGAGGCCTACGGGGTGTGGCAGGAAAAATCCCTGTACGGCCGGAAATTCCTGGGGATTGCCCGCACCACCTTCCTAATCGGCGCCGATGGCCGCATCGCCAAGGTGTGGCCGCGCGTTTTCGTCGACGGCCACGCCGAAGACGTGCTCGCGGCCGCCAAAGCGCTGTGATTGTTGCGTAATCGTTTACTCAAAGACGTAAAATCGATTCCGGAATTTGCTGAATGTTAACCATACCGGCCGCAAATTCCCTGCCCGGTCGGCGTCACAACGCCGGCTCGGGTGGGAGCGTCAATGTCGAAGTTTTCGGCGCAGCAATCGCAGCGCACGAACCGCGTGCCGTATGAGCCGCGCCAACAGCGCGGCACCGCCGCGCGCGGCGGCAGCGGCTACACCTTTGCGCATGCCGGCCGGCAAATCCGGCTCGGACCGGTAGCGTTCTGGATCGGCGTCGGCTCCGCTGTGATCCTCGCCGGCTGGTCCGTGGTCACCGCCACCTATTTCGCCTTCTCCGACGACGTCATCAAAGGCTTGATCGCGCGGGCGACCGAGCAGCAATACGCCTTCTAAGACCGTATCGCCGAGTTGCGCGCCCAGATTGACCGCACCACAAGCCGGCAGCTGCTCGATCAAGAGCAGTTCGAGCAGAAGCTCAACGACCTTGTGCGCCGCCAGACGACGCTGGAATCGCGCGCAACGGCGCTGAGCGGCATCGCCGATCCCGTCACCACCGGCTCGCTGCGCTCCTCGGCAAGCCCGATCGAACCAGCAGCGAAAGCGGCGCCGATCGGCAGCTCGCTGCTGGCGCCGCATCCGCTCGATCGCGGCACGTATCTGGAGCCCGAGCGCGCGGCGCCGAGCCGCAAGCCCGGCAAGGAAGCCGACATCGCCGGCAAGCTCGGCCGCATCGAAGCATCCCTCGATCGCGTCGACCGCCGCGAGGCGGCCACCCTCGCCCAAATGCAGCAACGCTACGAAGGCAAGGCGCGCAAGATGCGCAACGTCCTCGCCCAGCTCGGCCTGAAGCTCGACGGCAATCCGCCGGCCGGCATCGGCGGGCCGTTCGTGCCGGTGTCGCTACCCTCGGAGACGCAAGGCTTCGAGCGCGCGCTCACGCGCGTCAACGTCGCGCGCGCCTATGCGGAGAAGCTCAGCGCCACGCTCGCCACGGTGCCGGTGCGCGAGCCGGTCGCCGGCGATATCGATTTCTCTTCGCCTTACGGGGTGCGCGTCGATCCATTCCTGCGCGTGCCGGCGATGCATACCGGCATCGACTTCCGCGGCACCTATGGCGAGGCGATCCACGCCACGGCCGCGGGCACCGTGACCTCGGCCGGCTGGAGCGGCGGCTACGGGCAGATGGTCGAGGTCGACCACGGCAATGGGCTTGCGACGCGCTACGGTCACCTCTCGGAGATCGACGTACATGTCGGACAGACCATCCGCATCGGCCAGATCGTCGGCCGCCTCGGCTCGACCGGCCGCTCGACCGGTCCGCATCTGCACTACGAGACCCGCGTCGACGGCGAAGCGGTCAATCCCGAGAAATTTTTGAAAGCCGGCGCGTCGCTCTACGGCGGGTAGCGGCTACTCCACGTCCTCGACTTCGGCGGGCGCGGTGCCGAACGCCTTTTGCGCGAGCGCGGCTTGCGTGAATTGATCGATGTCGCCGTCGAGCACCGCGCCGGTGTTCGAGGTCGACACGCCGGTGCGCAGATCCTTCACCATCTGATAGGGCTGCAGCACGTAGGAGCGGATCTGGTGGCCCCAGCCGATATCGGTCTTGGCGGCCTGGTCGGCGGCGGCCTTTTCCTCGCGCTTTTTCAGTTCGAGCTCGTAGAGCCTGGCGCGCAGCATCTGCCAGGCCTGGGCGCGATTGCGGTGCTGCGAGCGGTCATTCTGGCACACGACGGCGATGTTGGTCGGAATGTGAGTGAGTCGCACCG
>Ga0335079_10010380_pt1 | contig 10600 bp, 8 predicted proteins | sample Lox_Sample_33_FD_206719 | JGI IMG/M metagenome (GOLD analysis project Ga0335079, IMG submission 206719) | Soil microbial communities from Loxahatchee National Wildlife Refuge, Florida, United States - Lox_Sample_3.3 | ecosystem: Environmental > Terrestrial > Soil > Wetlands | place: USA: Florida... | reverse complement strand
CACTTATCTCCAGAATAAGCCCGCACGGAAGCATGGCGGCTCGAAGCGTACGGCCCACCCAGGGCACACCCAGTTGGGGTGAACCCCTTCCACCGGGATCTGCGGAAGGTGCCGAGCAGCCCGTCTCTGAACATGATCAGCGTGCCCCGTCGTGGAGGCACCATCTTCAATGAGCTTTGGCAGTCCTCGCAGCTGGCGACTTGAAGGCGAACGTCCTGTGGGGTGCGCATTTTGGAGTTCGGTTTTCTCCCAGCGTGGTTTTAAACCCCGGGTTCCGCCTTTACCTTACCGGAAAGTAACAGATTCCTGCGGCAGCCAGTCCACCGCAGACGGTGTGGTGGAGCAGGAGATTGTTCTGGTCGGTCACTTTTTGTGGCTGGCTGCGGAACATCGCGAACGGACTGATTCAATATGCATCTGCAGGTAGCTGGTTCTCTTGCAGATCACCGGGTGGAACACCGGCCACGGCCACCGATTTCAGGGCATCCAATTCGTTGATGAGCTCATGCCAGGCCTTGGGGTTCCGCTTGGTTGCAAAAGGCTTTTCGAGATCGGCGTAATAGGAGAGAAGGTCCCGGCGCAGAGCATCCGAGACGGGTTTGCCGCTCGTTTTGTTGAGCAATTTGGCGTAAGTTTCGTCAGTGAGTCTATAAGCGGCTGCTTCGGTGACTGCTCCGGTGTCAAGGTTGTCGTTCGGCAATTGGAGTCGATTTTCCTGTTGTGCAAGGAGCAGCGCCCGATAGTGGTCCAGGGTTTTGTTGAAGCTGCTCATATACAACTGTTCTACAGCCGGCGTGGGTGGATGAAACGCAAGGCCGCTGAACGGGCCGATTTTGGGTACCACGCGCAAGAAAAATGCTTTGAGGCGGGCGAAGAAGCCCGGCTTTTCATAGACGTGGCCCCACTCCTTTCGGTACCCCGAACTTGAGATGTTGTAGATGAATTCCTTCTTAGTCTCGCTGGGGTGGCTGTTCTGAATCTCATCTCTCTTGAGATGCCACGCCACTTTCGTCATGCGTGGAATAACGGTTGAAACAGCGTGGCGATAGCTGCCGATGGACAGATCCACCGAAAAAAAGACGCTCGACATATCGAGCGAATAGGTTCTTGCAAACGCTCTTTCGAGGACCGGCTTTGAAACCTCAAAGCCAACAAGGTCATGATAAGCTTTGGGCGCGTAGTTGCCTTCGGCGACCTGGTCCACATCGAAACCGTACTCCACTTTCATGTGTGCGGATGGTTTTTCCTCATAAGTAACGACGGGACCATATTTCTTTGCCAAGCCCGGATACATGATTGCAACCGCTCGGTTGGTGGCAAGCTGGTGACCCGAGGTGTCAGCAGCGTAATGCGATAGAGCACCCAGCGCGAACGCGTATTCATTTAAATCCTTTGATTCTTCGATCAGGGCAAGTACAAAATCACCGCTTCGGACATAGTGGGTGAGGTCACTGAAGAATTGATTGCCGAAAGGGTAGTAACCCAGATCCTGGATAATCGCGCCGCCGTAGGCATAGGCGTGGGCCTTGAATAGTTCCTCCGGAGTCGCGTTCGGGAATCGGCTCAAGAGTAGAGGTTCAATACGGTCCTTCCAAGCGGCATCGATAATAGCCTCATGCGTAAGAACGGAATACCCCGCGCAATTGGGGGTGCACGACATTCCCAAGAGAAGTCCCAGAATCAGAAGCCTGGACAAAAATCTTCGGAGGCCAATGGATGTGAACGAGAGGTCGGGTTGTCCTGTCATGATGATACCCATCGTGTCCGGCTCCGCCGGCAGAAATGACAGTCGGTTCATGGAGTGCGTTGTCAGCATCTCACCTCATCCCGACGCATCCGCAGGAAAAGGGCAGGGATGGCCAGTCCGATTCCAAGGGCCCCGCCCGTAAACATGACGCGAAGACTATTGTCCACGGCAGTGATGACCGTTTCGTTCGTGGCAATAGGATGTTGTGCTGTAATGGCAAACAGCCCCAGGATCGCCTTGGTGGCGAATCCGCCCGGAAGCATCGGAATGCAGCCGATCCAGTCGTGCCCGATGCCGAGCGTGATCGTAAGCGACGCGTAGCCCACGCGCGCGTCCATGCGCTCAGCACCCAGACCGGCTGCCACCTGTCCGGTAATCTCCTCCACGTTACGGGCGCTGGCGCCGGTTTCCATCAGCAACCGGCCGAATTCCAGCGCCACCATTGCGATCTCCTCCAATGACTCGCGCCCAAGCGCGGGCTGGAGGAGTTCGGTTTTCATAACAGTTTCGCGACGATATCGACGAAAAGAATTTTGAGTATCGTCATGCTGGGAAAGATCATGGCGTAGCCGATATCCGGCCGGTCCGTGGGCGCAAGCTTGTTCGAATAAGCGAGGATCGCCGGATTGCCACAGGCCCCGGCAACGATGCCAGCCACCTCGTCGTAGGGCATCCGGAAGACGAACAGCCCGAGGACCATGATCGGCAGGACCAGCGCAGCCAGCACGGCTGCACCCATTCCCAACATTTGAAAACCGGTTTGCGACACGGTCGCGGCGAACTTAGGTCCGGAAGACATTCCGACCTGCGCGAGGAACAGCGTGAGCCCGAGGTTGCGAAGGACGAGGTTGGCAGAAAGCGGGATGGTCCAGTTCATGCCGCCCGTGCGGCGCATCTTTCCCAGGACCAGCGCCACGATCAGTACACCCGCCAGCCCCACCGCGATCTTTCCAATGAAGGGTAGCGGGATCTGAAGCGCACCAAGCAGGAAGCCGAGAGCCATGCCGAGACCAATGGAGATGTAGCTGAACTCGGCGGTGCCCTTGATCGAGTCGCCGAAGAACTTGCGCAATGCCGCAAAATTCCCGCGATTCGCCAGCAATCCGATTCGGTCGCCGAACTCGAGTACCAAATCTTGCTGTGCCAGAAGGTCGGCGTCGCCACGACGAACGTGGAGAACGGACGAGCCCTCCGCTCCCGGCAGGTCGAGATCACCGAGCGCCCTGCCGACAACGGTCGGGCGGGACGCAAACACGCGCAGATAATCGAGATCGGCACGATCCTTGATCAGGTGCCCGTGCGCCGCCTCTCCGATACTCACCCTTGCCCGATCGAGCACTTCTCTACTAGGACCGACAGCGAGCAACACGTCGTCCGCTTCAAGAACGGCAGTGGCGGAGGCCGGCTCATTGCGCCCCGCTCTGCGCAAGGCAGCAATCTGCACTCCGGCGGGCAGTGTCGTCGTGAGTTCGCCGAGCGTCCTGCCGGACACCTCCGCTTTGCGCACCATGATTTCGAGCACCTCCAGTCCCGTGCCTGCAGAGGTTGCGATCTTCGGCTTCAGGATCATGAAAGCGATATACAGGAACAGGATGGGTCCGGCCACGCCGAACGGGTAGGAGACCGAGTAGCCCACTGCAGGATCGTCGCTGCGGAGCGCGGCTATGGCCGCCTGAAGCGTAGGAGTGCTGGTTCCCGATCCGGCGAACAGCCCGAATCCGTGTCCCAAGCTAACGCCCATCGTTTTCACGAACATGAGGCTCACCGCGCCCGCCAGCAGTACGCCGATGAGTGCCATCGCGTTTGAGCGGAGCCCCCTGGCGCTCGTCAAGCCGATGAAAAACTGCTTGCCGTACCCGACGCCCACGGCATAGAGGAAAAGAGCGAGTCCGAGAGTCCCGACCATCGGCGCTGGCGCTGACTTCGGCGCGAACCAGCCCATGGCCAGGGCGACAAAAAGGACCGCGCCCACACCCAGGGAGAATCCCTTGATGTTGATTTCGCCGACCAGATATCCAATCGCGATGGTGAGAAACAGCGCCATCAGCGGCTGCTGCTCGAGGAAGGCCTTGACGAATTCCATAAATCCCTCCGTGCTCCTATCAGTAGACGGTAAGGCCGCGGCTGCGGAACTGGCCGCGCACGCGCTCCGTCAGCTCGGCGTCAGGTGGCTCGGCGTTTTCCAGCGGATACGCGAGGCCGAGCTTTTGCCACTTGTCATGGCCCATCTGGTGAAAGCGCAGAATCTCCACGCGCTCGACGGACTTGAGACCAGCGCAGATGTCGGCCACCTTTTCGACGTTGTCGTGGCCGTCGGTAAGGCCCGGCACGAGGACGTAGCGGACCCACATCGGGCGGCCCAGCGCCGACAAGCGGTGCGCGTAATCGAGCGTCGGCTGCAGCGGCTGGCGCGTGACTTTCTCATAGGTCTCCGGGTCGCCGGACTTGATGTCGAGCAGATTGAGGTCGATGTCCATCAACTCCTGGTCGGTGAAGCGGTCGCCGAGTCGGCCCGAAGTGTCGAGACAGGTGTGCAGTCCCAGCTGCTTGCAGCGACGGAAGACCTGCATTACGAACGGCCTCTGCAGCACGGGCTCGCCACCCGAGAGGGTGACGCCGCCCTTGCTGATCTTGAGCACTTGTGCGTACTTGCTGATCTGGCGCATCGAGCGCGCCACAGACACGGGGTGCCCGTTGTACTTATGCCAGGTGTCAGGGTTGTGACAGTACTGGCACCGCAACGGGCAACCCGTCAGAAAGCCGACAAGGCGCAATCCGGGACCATCAACGGTACTGCCCACCTCCCAGGAGTGAACGTACCCAATGACGTCATCTCCATCCTGGGCCTCCTCGACGTCACCGGGATGCACGGCGAAGTAGTCGTGCGCTGCCTTGTTTTCTGCCGCCCCCTTGCGCGCGACGTACAGCTCGTAGCGACTTCCGGTCTGTGGCTCGCTCATAGCGCTCTCTTTACATGCTGCCGTGGAACGTGCGGTTGATCACGTCGAGCTGCTGTTCCTTGGTCAGCTTGACGAAGTTCACCGCGTACCCGGATACGCGGACCGTGAGCTGTGGATATTTCTCCGGGTGCTCCATCGCGTCTTTCAGCATTTCCTTGTTCAGCACATTGATGTTGACGTGGAAACCGCCGCTTGCGAAATACGCATCAAGCGCGTCGGTCCCGCGCGTGACGCGATCACGCTCGCTGCCGAGCGCGGCCGGCACCACCGACAGAGTGAGCGAGATGCCGTCCTCCGCATCGTCGTATGGGATCTTGGCGACCGACATAAGCGCCGCCAGTGCGCCGTGTGTATCGCGCCCGTTCGACGGGTTCGCACCGGGTGCGAACGGCTCGCCCTTCTTGCGGCCGTCTGGCGTGTTCCCCGTTGCCTTGCCGTAGACGACATTGGAAGTGATGGTCAGCACCGATTGGGTGTGGACCGCGTCGCGGTAGCTTGGGTACTTCCGGATTTTGCCCATCATCATGGAAACGAGCATGCGGGCGATGTCGTCCGCACGGTCGTCGTTATTGCCGAAGCTGGGGAACTCGCCCTCGGTCTTGAAGTCGACGATGATCCCGCGCTCGTCGCGCACCGGCTTCACTTTGGCGTACTTGATTGCGGACAGGCTGTCGGCGGCGTGCGAAAGGCCGGCAATCCCGCAGGCGAGCGTGCGCAGCACGTCCCGGTCGTGCAGCGCCATCTCGATCGCTTCGTAGGCGTACTTGTCGTGCATGTAGTGGATGACGTTGAGGGCGTTGACGTAGGTTTTGGCGAGCCAGTCCATCATCTTGTCGAGGCGATCCACCACTTCCTCGTAACCCAGCACGTCTGCCGTGATGGGCGCAAGCTTCGGTCCGACCTGATCGCCGCTCTCCTCGTCGCGCCCCCCGTTCAACGCGTACAGCAGGGTCTTCGGCAGGTTCACGCGTGCACCGAAGAACTGCATCTGCTTGCCAACTCGCATCGCCGAGACGCAGCAGGCAATGGCGCAGTCGTCGCCCCATTTGGGCCGCATCAGGTCGTCCGATTCGTACTGGATGGAACTGGTATCGATCGACGCCTTGATTGCAAAGCGTTTGAATCCATCGGGCAGCCGCGGCGACCAGAAGACGGTCAGGTTGGGCTCGGGCGCCGGTCCGAGGTTGTTGAGAGTGTGCAGCATGCGGAACGACGTCTTGGTGACGAGCGTACGGCCGTCCTCACCCATCCCGCCCAGTGCTTCCGTGACCCACACCGGGTCGCCGGAGAAGAGTTGGTTGTACTCGGGCGCGCGCAGAAAGCGCACGACGCGCCACTTGATCACCAAATCGTCGATGATTTCCTGGGCCTGCGATTCGGTCAGCGTGCCCTCGCGCAGGTCCCTCTGGAAATAAATGTCCCAGAAGGTGGAGAGGCGCCCGGCCGACATCGCCGCACCGTTCTGCTGCTTGATGGCGGCGAGATAGCCGAAGTAGGTCCACTGCACAGCCTCACGAGCATTGCTGGCGGGAGCGGAGATGTCGTAGCCGTAACGCGATGCCATCTCTTTTAGCTCCTGCAACGCCCGAATCTGCTCCGCCAGTTCCTCGCGCAGACGGATTACGTCCTCGGTCGAATGACGGTCGTCCAGTTCGCGCTTCTCGCGCTGCTTGTCGGCAATAAGGAAATCCACCCCGTAGAGGGCGACGCGGCGGTAGTCGCCGATGATGCGGCCGCGGCCGTACGCATCCGGCAAGCCGGTGATCACGTGCGACGAACGAGCCTTCCTGATCTCCGACGTGTAGGCGTCGAACACTCCGTCGTTGTGCGTCTTGCGGTACTTGGTGAAGATTTCGCCGACTCGCGCGTCCGGCATATAGCCGTAGGACTCAAGACTCGCTGCAACCACGCGCCAGCCGCCAAACGGCATGATCGCGCGTTTGAGCGGCGCATCGGTCTGCAGACCGACGATGATCTCGCGGTCTTTGTCGATGTAGCCGGGGGCATGCGCCAGGATGCCGGAAGGAACTTGCGACACATCGAGTATGCCCTTCTCGCGTTCTTTCGCGAGCAGCGGGTGCAATGTTTCCCACATGCCGCGTGTGCGCGGGGTGGCGCCTTGGAGGAAGGTTGCGTCCCCCTCGTACGGGGTGTAGTTGCGTTGAATGAAATCGCGGACATCGACTCCGCTCTGCCACACGCCTGGCGTGAAACCTCGCCACGCGATCTCCCATTTCTCCTTGGCAAGTGCTGGACTGGCTGCCATCTCACCCTCCTTGGTTGTCTTCAAATCAAGCTGCTGCCGCTGCGGTTGCAATCAGGCGCCGAGTGTGGCGCGCGATCATGAGTTCTTCGTTTGTGGGAATGGTCCACACTGACACGGGACTCGATTCTGTGCTGATGCGCGGTCCCCCGCCATTGTTGGCGGTGGCATCAAGTTTCACTCCAAGCCAGCCGGCGTCTCGGCAAACCCGCTCGCGAACCACTGCCGCGTGCTCGCCGATGCCGCCGGTAAACACCAGTGCGTCGAGGCCGCCGATCGCCGCGGCCAGCGAACCGAGCTCGCGCCCGATGCGGTAGATGAAGAGATCGACTGCGAACTGGGCGCGCGGCTCCTTGCTCTTCAGCAACGTGCGCATGTCGCTCGAAACCTCCGACACGCCCAGCAACCCCGACTCCTGGTAAATAAGCTTCTCGATCGCACGCGTGTCCATCTTGAGCTCGTCGATCAGATAGAGAATCACGCCCGGATCGATCGCGCCGCAACGCGTGCCCATGGGCAGGCCATCTGCCGCCGTGAAGCCCATGGTGCTCGCCACGCTCCTGCAGGCGCGCAACCCGCACATGCTGGCCCCGTTGCCCAAGTGCGCGACCACGACGCGGCCCGCGGCCGCCTTGGGCTCGAAGCGTGGCAACACGCCGGCGATGTACTCATAGGACAGGCCATGGAAGCCATAGCGCCGCACGCCGCGCTCGGTGATCGCGGAAGGCAACGCAAACGCCTGCGCAATCTCAGGCTGGGAGGTATGAAAAGCGGTGTCGAAGCATGCGACCTGCGGCAGTTCCGGTAACCGTTGGGCGGCAATGCGGATCGGCACCAGATTATGCGGTTGATGCAGCGGAGCGAGCGGTATGAATTTCTCGAGTCTGGTGAGGACCTGCGCACTGACCAGCGTCGGATGGGAGAATTCGAGCCCGCCGTGTACGACCCGATGCCCCAGGGCCACCAGGCGGTTGTCGTGCCGCTGGCGCCGCAGGAATTCGATCAAGTAATCGACGGCGCCGTCATGACCAAGGCGTGCCCCCTCGCTCCACTTGTGCGCGCCGATTTCCGTCCCCGCCGCATCTTTGGCGACGAAGCGGGGCGAGGAGTAGAGCCCTTCGATCTGTCCACGCTGCTTGAGTTCGACTTGGTCTCCGCGTTCCACGAACAGCGAGAACTTGATGCTGGAAGAGCCGGCATTTAATACCAGAATTACGTCGTCCATGGATCACGCTGCCATTTCTACGCCGCTGTCGCGACGGAATTTGGCGACAAGCGCCGCCACTGCACAGGAGGCGAGCCGCGTCATCACGGAATCCGCCCGGCTCGTAAGGATGATTGGCACTCGCGCGCCGAGCACGATGCCAGCGGCGTCGGCGTCCGCGAGGAAGGACAGGCTCTTGGCAAGCATATTTCCGGCTTCAAGATCGGGGGCGACAAGGATGTCAGCCTGGCCTGCTACAGGCGACTCGATCTTCTTTATCTTCGCCGCCGTGAGGTTGACCGCGTTATCCAGCGCCAGCGGGCCGTCGAGGATGCCGCCGGTGATCTGACCCCGGTCCGCCATTTTGCACAGGGCGGCGGCTTCGATGGTCGACTGTACCTTGGGATTCACCGTTTCCATCGCCGACAAAATCGCCACCTTGGGATGCGGCTTGCCAAGCGCGTGCGCAAGATCGATGGCGTTCTGGATGATGTGGACCTTGTCTTCGAGCGTCGGGAAAACGTTCACGGCTGCATCGGTAATAATGAGAACCCGATCGATGGCGGGTACGTCCATGATGAAGCAATGGCTGATCCGGCGCGCGGTCCTGAGACCGATATCGCGCGCGACCACCGCGCTCATCAATTCATCGGTGTGCAGGCTGCCCTTCATCAGCATCTCGGCTTTGCCTTCGCGGACAAGGCGCACTGCCGCCTCCGCGGCAGCCTGGCTGTGGGGCGTGTCGATGATTTCATAGTGTGAAATGTCCATGGCGGATTGCTGCGCGACGGCTTCGATTTTCGCGCGTGGCCCCACCAGGATCGGCGAGAGCAGCCCCAGTTCCGCGGCCTCGACTGCCCCTTGGAGCGAAGTTTTATCGCAGGGATGTGCCACCGCGGTCGAGGTCGGCGGTAGCAACTTGCATCGCTCGAGTAGACGCTCGTACTTCTCGTGTTTTCTTTTCATGAAAATTGCCTTTCGACTTATCAATGCCTGCCGTGGCAGCACGACCATTCACACACCACAATCGCTGTTTATCTTCACCGACCTCAGGTTGACTGCAACCTGTCAAAACTGCTGGTTCGGCACTGGAGAAGGTTAAGTTGACCCAATAGCACAACAGAGAGACCGCCATAGGCCCGGCCAGGTGCAGGTGGGCGCAAGCAGAACATCTTCGCGCGATGTTTCTAGCAGGGCATCCCATCCATTAGAAGAGTGTCTGTTACTTGTGACAGTTTCGCTGCTCTTCGGGGTTCTCCTAGTCTGGCTTCAGCCGCGTGAACGAAGCACACTTACATTTCGCTGGCCTGCAACAGACACTCCTGAAGAGCGAGCGGCTCCGGATCTTGTGTATCCTGGGATTTGTTGTCTTCTTTGAAGTGGTTTATGCGGTACGGATCTTCTTGCTTGGATCGCTTGTGCCTCGCTGGGGGTTACTGGCCTTCCCCGTGTTCGGGATTTATGAACTCCTCGTCCTGCTTGCCGTTCACCGGGCTTTGGCTGCGCAGAGAGATCTCCCAGCCGCGGTGTGGATTTTCAACATTGTTCTGGAGATGTCGATGCCGGCGCTCGCTCTGGCATTCCTCATCGGCGCGCGCCTGCCAAACGCCTGGGCCCCATTGGCATCCCCATTTGTCCTGACATTTTTTCCCTTCATCATCCTTTCCACTCTGCGGTTAGATCCACGGATTTGCCGCCTTGCCGGAGTCGTGGCGACGGTCGGCTATTTCGCTGCCGCGTACTACCGTGGATGGAGGATCAGCTTCGAAGGCGCGTCGCGCTCTTCGGTGACGCAAAGCGCGGTGATTGTTTACGGGGTCATTATTTTGGCGAGCGGGTTTATCGCCGGAGCCGTCGCCCGCGAAATTCGCAAGTATGTGCAGGCAGCCCTGCAGGAGGCGGAGACCCGCCAGCAACTGCAGCAGGTGCAACACGACCTCGACATAGCCCGCTCGATTCAACAATCTCTGCTTCCTCGAGTCCGTCCCCGCCTTGCCGGATTTGAGATCGCCGGCTGGAATCTCTCGGCTGACGCCACTGGTGGCGATTACTTCGACTGGAAACAACTCCCGGATGGAAGGCTGGTGGTCACTCTAGCCGACATAACGGGACACGGCATCGGACCGGCATTGCTGGCTTCTATCTGCCGCGCCTATTCACGGGCAAGCTTCAACGTCCGCGATAGCCTTCCGGTAACCCTGCAGCGGATCAACGAATCATTCGGAGAGGACCTGACAGCCGGAAGTTTTGCCACCTTCGTGGCGGTCATCTGCCAGGCCGACAAAGATCAGGTGCAACTTGTGTCCGCAGGGCACGGACCGCTGTTCGCGTATTTCTCGCGGACGGATCAGTTTGAGGAGATCATGCCACAATCGATCCCGCTGGGGCTCATGCCCGATTTGAACGTTGACGCTCCGAGAGCAGTT
>Ga0335079_10010378_pt1 | contig 10601 bp, 10 predicted proteins | sample Lox_Sample_33_FD_206719 | JGI IMG/M metagenome (GOLD analysis project Ga0335079, IMG submission 206719) | Soil microbial communities from Loxahatchee National Wildlife Refuge, Florida, United States - Lox_Sample_3.3 | ecosystem: Environmental > Terrestrial > Soil > Wetlands | place: USA... | reverse complement strand
AGGCCCGAGGCGACGTCGAGCGTGCCCCCGTCGATCAGGAAGCGCAGGGCGAGGAAGGGGTGGGTGGTGCCGCCCATCCGGAGGTTGATCTCCAGGGCGTGCAGCGCCCACGGGTCCGAGGGCCCGGCCCGCGTGGCCAGGAAGTCCACCCCGAAGCGGCTGACCACGCCCTTGCTCCCCAGCACCGCGCCGACGCGCATCGCCGCATCCTGGACCGGCATCCGGTAGGCGCTGGCGGCCGGGAAGAGGCACCCCAGGTAGACCTGGCCGCTCGAGCCTCCCAGCACCTGGTCGTGGGTGGAGAGGAGGATGGCCTCGCCCGAGGGGTTCACCCGCAGCTGGGCGCTGGGGGAGGTGGACTCCTTGGCGTCCAGGAACTCCTCCACCACGCCGCCCATCTTCGAGAACTTCCCGAGGAAGTGCTCGGTGCTCTCCGAGGGGATGGAGAAGCGCATCCCCTCCAGCGAGCGGCGGATGCCCTCGGTGCGAGGAGCGCTGGGGAGCTCGACGATGGCGTTGCCCTCGCCGGAGAAGCCCTCGTTGAGCTTCACCACCGCGCGGCGGAGGCCGGGGCGCATGCGCTGCAGCTCGGCCAGGCTGCGCTCGACGTCGTCCTCTCCGCGGAGGTCCTCGAAGCCGGCGGGCATGGGCACACCGGCCTCGCGGAAGACCTTGCGGCTGCCGGACTTCGTGCCCAGGTAGCCGAGCTTCGGGTCGAGCCCGTTCATCGGGATCTCGAGCAGGACCGACAGCTTGCGCTCCAGCGGCGTGGCGTTGAAGACGGTGAGGTAGGCCCGCTCCGGGTCGGCGATCGACGCCCGGATCCGCTGGATGAGACGGGGTCGCTCGAGGATCTTCTCGGTGAGGGGCCGGGGCGAGCCGTCGTACGCCGAGAGGATGGTCAGGCGGGTCCGGGCGTGGCTGGCGGGAACGCCAGCGAGGAACTGGAGGTAGTACTCCAGCAGCATCGGGTGCACCGGCTGCGAGGTGACGTAGACCATCCGGGCCCGCGGGTTGCGGAGGCGGATGAGGAGGAAGAGGAGCCTCTCCTCGTAGAACGTCGCCCCGGGAATCTTCTCCAGCTCCACCCGGTCGAGGGTCATCGAGGGGACGACCACCGAGGTGTACGGCTCGTCCTCCCCGGCGTGGATGACGTTCCAGAGCGGAGCCAGTCGAGGCTTGAGTGCCTCGAAGGCGGCCGTCTCCTGCGCCTCCGACAACTCCCACGCGAACGGGGGCCGCGGAATCACGGGCCGAGCCTCGCCGATCTCGCGGTGCGTCGTCGATGCTCCTGCGAGGGGAGCAGGGCAGCGAGAGGGCCGGCCCGGCGGCCCCCGAGCCCTGGAACCGGTGCCCGGAAGGTTCGTGATTCCGGGCGGGTGGGGCCCGCCTTCCGCCGTCCGGAGCCCCTTCGTCCGGCTCCGTTCAGCGCGCGGGCGTGGGCGGCTTCTCGTCGGCGGGTGGGAGCGCCTGCCGGGCGGTCAGGGCCTCCAGCAGCTGGTTCAGGTTGAGCGTCTGGAGCCCCACCCCCGACTTGCCGCCGGGCAGGAACACCAGGTCCTTCCCGGTCAGGGCCTCGGCGATCTTCAGCTTCACCAGCGCCGTCCCGCCGCTGCCGGCCAGGGCCTCGTTCTGCTTCCGGACTCCCTGGGCGCGCGCCTTCTTCTCGGCGACCAGGGCCTCGGCCTGCTTCTGGTTCTGGAAGAGCTGGGCGTCGGCGGAGAGCCGCGCGGTGTCGAGCGACCCCTGAGCGGCGGCCAGGGTCTGGTTCACGCTGCCCTTGGCCTTCTGGAGCTCGCTCTTCATCTGCTCCCCGGCTGCGCGGGCCTCGCTGTGCATCCGCTCGCTGTTCTGCTCCGCCAGCTTCTTGTCCCGGATGACCTTCTCGTACTCCTGGTTGAAGTGGTGCTCGCCGAGGATCACCTGGCGGACGAGGATGCCCTCCGGCTCGAGCACGGAAGCCAGCCGGTCGCGCGCCTCGGCCGCCTTGGCGAAGCGCTTCTCGGAGACGTAGAACTCCTCGCTCCGGAGCGAGTTGAGCACGTCGCGGACAACGCTCCGGCACGCGGGGCGGACCAGCTTCTCCTTCACCTGGTCGGTGCTCTCGCCCACCTTGTTCAGGAGGTAGGGAGCGCGCCTGGGGTCGATCGCCCAGGCCACCGTCACGTCCACCCGGATGTCGTTGCCGTCGATGGTCTTGAAGAAGAGGTCGTCCTCCTTGCTCCGGTCTCCCTTCTTCACGTCGCGCACCATGCTCAGGTTCTGGAGCGAGACGTCGAAGGTGTGCCAGTCGGTGAGGAAGACCGGGAAGAGGTAGGTCGCGCCGGGGGCGTAGACCTCCGTCTGGATGCCCGGATGGCCGAGGAGCCCGCCGAGGGTGGCCCGGCGGGTGAGAACGCCCACCTCGGTGCTGTGGGTGGAGTGACAGGTACAGCCCGCCAAAGGCAGGCCCAGGAGCAAGGGCCAGAGCAGCCGTCTCATGGCCCCCCCTTCACGTCGAAGCGCTTCAGCGCCGAGCGCAGGTCGAGCGGGTTGACCCCGGACTCGCCGTCGGTGGGGACGACGATGATCTTCGTCCCCCGCAGGACCTCGGCCATCCGGAGCCCGACCAGGTTGTCGGCGCCCACCCCGCGAAGCGCCTCGTTCTCCAGCCGGGTTCCCTCCGCCTCGGCCAGAGCGACGGCCAGCTCGCCCGCCGCGCGTTGCCGGCGCGAGTAGAGGTCGGCCTCGGCCTCGAGCTTCTTCTTTTCCGCCTCGCCCCTGGCGAGTTCCACCCGCACCGTGGCCTGGCCGAGGGCCAGCACCCGGTCGCGCTCGGCGGTGGCCGCGGCCAGCTCGGCCTCGGCGATGTTCTTGAAGACCGTCTGGTCCTGGATCTTCCGCTGCTCGATGGCCGCCTGGTAGCGCTGGTCGTACTCGTAGCGGCGGAGGAAGATGTGCAGGACCCGGATGCCGTTGGGCACCAGCTCGGCGTTGAGCTCGTCGAGCGCGGTGCGGGCGCGGGTGGTGCGCTTGTTCACGTCGTAGAACTCCTCGGCGTCCAGCTCGCCCAGCCGCTTGCGGAGGATCTGCTCGGTCCGGGGGATGACCAGCGCGTCCTCGTACAGCTTGCCCGGGCCGATCGTGGTCAGGACCTTGTAGGGATCCTCGACCCGGTAGAGGACCGAGCAGTCGACGGTCACCGTGTATCCCTCGGAGGTCTGGATGTTGATCGCCGGCGTGACCCGCTTGTCGTCCTTGGGCCGCTCGGTGGGGTCGTTGGTCAGATCGAGCGACTGGATGTCGGTCGGAAAGACGTGGAGCCGCTCGGTGCCGGGGCTCACGAAGTGCAGCCCCGGGTAGTAGACCTCGGGGAGGATGCCCTTGTGCCGGCCGACGGTGACCTGCTTCACCGCGAACTCGTTGGGGTGCACGTAGACGGCGCAGACGCCCCAGACGATGAGAACGAAGAGCGCCGCGGCCACGACCAGGTACAGCTTGCGTCCGGGGCGCTCGCCGAAGACGCGGCGGCCCACGGCTCGCAGGTCGAAGCGCCGCCGGGGAATGGAGGAGGGCTGCACGTTCACCCCTTCTGCCGGACCGATTCCCGGCGCGTGCCGAGCGCGCTCTCCGGGGCGTCCGGCGAGGACAGCGGTTGGTAGAGCTCGAGCTTCGCCTCGGCATCCTGCAGGTCCTCGACGATGGCCCGGAGCGCGCGGCGGTGCCGGCGCCGGTAGAGGGACATCTGGAGGTCGGGCAGCAGCGGCGCCGCGAGGCCGAAGGCGAGGATGAGCAGGTCCCAGGTGGTGGGGATGGGGATGAAGGGCGCCTTCACCAGGAACGCCCCCACGCAGAGGCCCCCGAGCGCGAGCACGGCGCGGGAGAGGAGGTCGCCCCCGCGCCAGATGCCGTACCCGCGCTGCTCGAGCTCGGTCTCGCGGCGGGCCTCGGCCAGGTAACGGGGGAGGGCGATCTCGTCGAGCTTCTCCTCGACGCGAGCGAACCACGCCGGGTCGTCGAACGACTCGAGGAAGCTCCGCCGGACGTCCTGGAGCTCGGAGTGGAAGGCGCTCCGGAGCTCCTCCTCCGCCTCCGGCGACCACGGCCCGAGGGCAGGGCGCCGGCGCTCGGCGGCGGCGATCAGAACGCCGGCGAGGAAGGGAAGCCGGAAGCGGTCCGGGTACATGCGCGGCGGCAGGGTAGCATCACCGCCGCGGGCGAGTCGGTCGACCACGCTCCCCGTCCGGCCCCGTCAGTGCTTCCGGGACGCCTCGAGGGTGAGCCGGCCCAGCCGGGAGACCTCGCCCGGTGCCTTGCCCAGGAGCGCGCAGAGGACGTCGCGGTTGAGCGCGCGGCCGGCGTCCGGGGGAACCTTACCCGCGGTCGCCCACTCGGAGAGCGTCTGCTGAGCTCCGAAGAGCGCGGCGGTGAAGGGGAGCACCCCGATCCTCTGGCTCTCCTCGTACGAGCGCTTCGAGAGCTCGTGGAGATCCACCAGCCGGGCGTTGCGCTCCTCCGGCGTGAGCGCGTTCCGGAGGTAGACGTCGAGGAAGAACCGGGTCACCTCGGCCGCGGCGGCCTCGACCGTGTGGCCCTCGCGATGCGCCTCGGCGAGAAAGGCGGGGAGGACGGGGATCTGCGGTCCGACGACGGAGGCGGGATCGTCGCCGAGGTTCGGCCAGAGGCGGCCGACGGCGCTCCAGACCTCGCGGGTGAACACATCGAGCGGCGGCGGCTGCCCCATCGGAGACTCCCTCCGGTCCGGGGCTCTCATGCCGCGGGGATGGCCGGAATGCCACCCTCAGTCGATCGGCGGGGCGTCGCCGAGCGAGATGCCCAGCTCGCGACAGGTCCGGATGGTGTCGCCATCCACCGGGACGCTCTTCCGCCGGGTGGCGGCCCCCTCGAGCGGAACCGCCACCATCTCCGGGGGGTGGTAGGCCACGAGCACGTTGCGCCGGCCCTCGGCGAGGAAGCGCACCGCAGCGGCCCCGTAGCGCAGCGCCACCAGCCGGTCGAACGGGGTGGGAGAGCCCCCGCGCTGCAGGTGCCCGAGCACCAGGGTGCGGGTCTCCTTCCCCGTGCGCCGGGCCACCTCGCGGGCGACCCACTCCGCAACGCCGCCCAGCAACGGCTCCTGCCGGCCCACCGCGCTCACCTCGCGGGTGGTGAGCTGACCGCCGATGGGCCGCGCGCCCTCCGCGGCGACGATGATGCCGTAGAGCTTCCCCCGGCGCTCGTTGGCGCGGATCTTCGCGCAGACCTGCTCCAGATCGAACGGCACCTCGGGAAGGAGGATGACGTCCGCCGAGCCGGTGAGGCCGGTGTGCAGGGCGATCCATCCGACGTAGCGGCCCATCACCTCCACCACGAAGACGCGCTGGTGGGCGCTGGCGGTGGAGTGGAGCTTGTCCACCGCGTCGGTGGCGGTGGACACCGCGGTGTCGAACCCGAAGCTGTGGCTGGTGTCGGCCAGGTCGTTGTCGATGGTCTTGGGAATGCCCACCACCGGGATGCCCAGCGCCGCGAAGCGCGCGGCGAGCGCCATGCTTCCGTCGCCGCCGACCGCCACCAGCGCGTCGAGCCCCAGGGCGCGGAAGTTCCGCACCACCTCGTCCGAACGGTCGGTGGGAACGAGCTCGCCGGTGGGGCCGGGGAGCAGGAGGCGGAAGGGGTCCTCGCGGTTGGTCGTCCCGAGGATGGTGCCACCGCGATCGACGATGAACTCCACCGCGGCCGGCGTGAGCCGGGTCATCGAGCCCGGGTCGAGGAGGCCGTGGTAGCCGCTCTGGATGCCAAGCACCTCCCAGCCGCGGTGGTGCGCCGAGAGGACCACCGCGTGGATGACCGCGTTGAGCCCCGGGGCATCGCCCCCGCCGGTGTTGATGGCGATCCGCATCGCCCAGGAGGCGAGCAAGAGCCATACCGCCCGGCCCCCCCTGGGAGGAGTGGCGCGTCGCGCAAGGGCTGCGCGCCAGCGGGCGGGGGAATCGCCTCCCGCTGCCGATGGTGCGACACTGCCCACCCGAGGAGGAGCCCCCTGTGTTCGAGCTCAAGTCCCTCCGCGCCGATGCCATCCCCGCCGCCCTCGCCAAGGCCGAGCGGTACCGGCTCCTGAACGAGCCCGAGCAAGCGGCGAGCATCTGCCAGGACGTGCTCCGGACGCAGCCCCGGCACCAGCAGGCGGTGACCCTCTATCTGCTCGCGGTGACGGACGGCTTCCGCTTCCGTCGCTCGCCGGACGTCTGGCGGGCGCGGGCGCTGCTCGACCTGCTCGATTCGGAGTACGAGCGCTGCTACTACGCGGGCATCATCGATGAGCGCCACGCGCGGGCCGTCCTGGAGCACGGAGGCCCGCTGGCCACCCACGAGGCCTACGCGGGCTTCCGCCGCGCCATGGACTGGTACGCCCAGGCGGAGGCGCTCCGTCCGCCAGGGAACGACGATCCCATCCTGCGCTGGAACACCTGCGCCCGCGTGCTGATGGAGCATCCGGAGCTGCATCCGGCGGACGAGGTGACCGAGCTTCGGCTCGAGTGAGCGCCGTCCGGACTCCTTGACACTCCCGGCTCGCTGCCCGGAGACTCCCGCGACTTCACGGGCGTTTCTCTGGACGGAGGGGAACGATGTCGGCCGTTGCACCGCAGGCGCCGCCCACCTCGATGGTCACGCGCGCGCCCCAGCGGGCCGACGCCTGGTGGATCACCCCGGTCGTGACCGTCGCCGTGCTCGCCGGCTTCGTCGTCTACGCCACCTGGGCCGGACTCCAGAACGCGAACTACTACGCGGCGCCGTACCTCTCCCCCTTCTACTCGCCGTGCCTGAGCGCGAACTGCAGCCACGTCACGCTTCCCCTGGTGGGAAGCTGGTGGAAGTGGTCGCCGGCGATCCTCATCCTCTGGGCCCCCGGCGGCTTCCGGCTCACCTGCTACTACTACCGCAAGGCCTACTACCGCTCCTTCGTCTGGGCCCCGCCGGCCTGCGCGATTCCCGACGCGCGGAGCAAGTACTTCGGCGAGAGCCGCTTCCCGCTCATCCTCCAGAACCTCCACCGCTACCTGTTCTACGTCTCCATCCCCGTCCTGGTGTTCCTCTGGTGGGACGTGGTGAAGGCCTTTCGCTTTCCCGGAGGCGTCGGGATGGGCGTGGGAACGCTGGTGCTCATGGCCAACGCCACGCTGCTCTCGCTCTACACCCTGTCCTGCCATTCCTGCCGGCACGCCTGCGGCGGCGGGCTGAGGAAGTTCTCCGCGGCACCGGGCCGCTACCAGCTCTGGAAGCGGCTCTCGGTGCTCAACGAGCGCCACGCGCAGATCGCCTGGGTGAGCCTCTTCGGCGTCGCGCTCACCGACCTCTACGTCCGGATGGTGGCCAGCGGCGTCGTCCGTGACCTGAGGATCTTCTGATGGCGGAGTACGAGACCCACGAGCACGACGTCATCGTCATCGGCGCCGGCGGAGCGGGCCTCCGCGCTGCCATCGAGGCCTCGGCGCAGGGCGCGAACACCGCGCTGATCTGCAAGTCGCTCCTCGGCAAGGCGCACACCGTCATGGCCGAGGGGGGCATCGCCGCCGCGCTGGGGAACGTCTGGCCGGAAGACAACTGGAAGGTCCACTTCCGCGACACCATGCGCGGAGGAAAGCTGCTCAACAACTGGCGGATGGCCCAGCTCCACGCGCAGGAGGCGCCGGCGCGGGTCCTGGAGCTGGAGGAGTGGGGCGCGCTCTTCGACCGCACGAACGACGGGCGCATCCTCCAGCGCGACTTCGGCGGGCACCGCTACGCGCGGCTGGCCCACGTGGGCGATCGCACCGGGCTGGAGATGATCCGCACCCTCCAGCAGCACGCGGTGCACAAGGGCATCACCGTCTACATGGAGTGCACCCTGGTCAGCCTCCTCGAGGACGGCGATCGCATCGCGGGCGCTTTCGGCTACTGGCGGGAGTCGGGGAAGTTCGTCCTCTACAAGGCCAAGGCCGTGGTCCTGGCCACCGGAGGCATCGGGAAGGCCTGGGAGTTCACCTCCAACTCCTGGGAGTACACCGGCGACGGGGTGGCGATGGCGCTCGAGGCCGGTGCCGACCTGATCGACATGGAGTGCTACCAGTTCCACCCCACGGGGATGGTCTGGCCGCACAGCGTGCGGGGCATCCTGGTGACCGAGGGGGTGCGGGGCGACGGCGGGGTGCTGCGCAACTCGCAGGGTCGCCGCTTCATGTTCGATTACATCCCCGAGTTCTTCAAGAAGGAGACCGCGGACTCGGAGGCCGAGGCCGACCGCTGGTACGAAGACAAGAAGAACAACCGCCGCCCGCCGGAGCTGCTTCCCCGCGACGAGGTGGCCCGGGCGATCAACGCCGAGGTGAAGGCCGGCCGGGGCAGCCCGCACGGCGGCGTGTTCCTCGACATCGCCAGCCGCCGGGATGCGGCGACCATCAAGCGGCGCCTCCCCTCGATGTACCACCAGTTCAAGGAGCTGGCCGACGTCGACATCACCACCACGCCGATGGAGGTCGGGCCGACCGCGCACTACATGAACGGCGGCGTCCGGGTCGACGGCGAGGGATCGACCACCGCGGTTCCGGGGCTGTTCGCCGCCGGCGAGGTGGCGGGCGGGCTCCACGGCGCCAACCGTCTCGGCGGCAACTCCCTGTCCGACCTCCTGGTCTTCGGGCGCCGGGCGGGGCTGGCGGCGGCGGAGTACGCCAGGGGGGCGAGGTCCCCGGGGATCGACGGCGCCCGGGTCGATGCGCTCGCCCGGCGGACCCTCGCCCCGTTCGAGCCCAGCGGCTCGGAGAATCCCTATGCCCTCCACCACGAGCTCCAGAAGGCGATGCAGTCCGACGTGGGCATCATCCGCACGCAGTCCGAGCTCGACCGGGCGGTCGGGAAGATCGGCGAGCTGCGGGAGCGGCTGAATCGCGTCCGGGTGGAAGGGCACCGGCAGTTCAACCCCGGGTGGCACCTGGCGCTCGACCTGCGGTCGCTCCTCCTCTGCGCCGAGGCCGTTGCCCGCGCCGCCGGTGAGCGCAAGGAGAGCCGCGGTGGGCACGCCCGCGACGACTTCCCGAAGCCGGATCCGAAGTTCGGGAAGGTGAACATGGTGGTGCGCAAGCGCGGCGACGCGCTCACGGTGTCCCAGGAGCCGATCGCCGAGATGCCGCCGGAGCTGAAGTCCCTGCTGGAGGGGTGAACGGATGACGGAGACGGCGACGCTCGAGGTCTGGAGAGGAGATGCCCAGGGCGGCGAGCTCCACTCCTACCGGGTGCCGTTCGAGGAGGGGATGGTGCTCCTCGACGTGATCCACGTCCTCCAGGCCACGCAGGCCGGGGACCTGGCCGTCCGGTGGAACTGCAAGGCCGGCAAGTGCGGCTCGTGCAGCGCCGAGGTGAACGGCAAGCCGCGGCTGATGTGCATGACCCGCATGAGCTCGCTCGACACCTCGGCGCCGATCACCGTCGCCCCGCTGAAGACCTTCCCGGTCCTGAGGGATCTGGTCACCGACGTGTCGTTCAACTTCGAGATGGCCAAGAAGGTGCCGGCGTTCAAGCCCGGGCCACGGCCACCGGATGGCTACCGGATGATGCAGGAGGACATCGACCGCTCGCAGGAATTCCACAAGTGCATCGAGTGCTTCCTCTGCCAGAACGTCTGCCACGTCATCCGGGACCACGGGGACAACAAGCAGCACTTCGCCGGGCCCCGGCTGTTCGTGCGCTACGCGGCGCTGGAGATGCACCCCCTCGACACCAACGATCGGCGGGAGCTGCTCAAGGAGAAGATGGGCCTCGGGATGTGCAACATCACCAAGTGCTGCACCGAGGTCTGTCCGGAGAGCATCCGCATCACCGACAACGCCATCATCCCGCTCAAGGAACGGGTGGCGGACCGGTACTTCGACCCGCTCCGCTGGGCCTGGCGGAAAGTGACCGGCGAGCCGGAGGCGGGCGGCTGACCTAGCTCCGGTCGAGCGCCAGGGCGTCCACGACCCGGCAACCGGGCAGCCGCCGGAACACCTCGGGGTCGACCCGGACCTTCTTGGCCCGGCTCCCGCCTCCGATGATCACCGTCGGCCGGCCGAGCACCCGCGCGTCGACGTAGAGCGGCACCGAGCCGGGCATCCCGAAGGGCGTCACCCCGCCCAGGACCATGCCGGTCACCTGCGCCGTCTCCTCGGCCGAGGCGAAGGAGAGCTTCCTCACCCCGAGCAGGTCCGCGACGGCGTGGTTCACGTCCAGCCGGGTGGTGGCCAGCACCAGGCAGAGCGCGTGAAGCTTCGGCTCGCGGCGGGTGGCGATCAGGATGGCGTTGGCCGAGTCGCCGGGGTCGATGCCGTAGCGCGCGCAGAAGGCCGCGGTGTCGGCGAATGCCGGGTCGCAGTCGAGCACCTCGTACCGTGCGCCCGCTCGCTCGAGCGCGGCGACCACGCTCGCTTCGAGCGCGGCATCGGTGGAGGCGGGGGTCTCGTCGGGCATGGGGAGAGTGTCTAGCGCGCCCCGGCGGGCACCGCCGTGCTAGGACCGGTCGGCTCCATGCCCAGCTCCCTGTTGCGCCGGAAGCCGGTCGACCTCTGTCAGGCCGACGCCGACCAGGCCGAGCACCGACTGAAGCGCTCGCTGGG
>Ga0335079_10010376_pt1 | contig 10601 bp, 8 predicted proteins | sample Lox_Sample_33_FD_206719 | JGI IMG/M metagenome (GOLD analysis project Ga0335079, IMG submission 206719) | Soil microbial communities from Loxahatchee National Wildlife Refuge, Florida, United States - Lox_Sample_3.3 | ecosystem: Environmental > Terrestrial > Soil > Wetlands | place: USA: Florida... | reverse complement strand
TCAGCCGCGAGCACAACAATGCCAATGTCCTGACGCTGGGCGCTCGCGTGCTCGATCCAACGGCGGCGGCAGTGATCGTCGATCGCTTTCTGAGCACAGCCTTCGCCGGCGGGCGCCACGAGCGCCGGGTCAACAAGATCATGGAAATCGAACAGGCAGAACAGCTTTCGCCCCCAAGGTAGATACCAACAACGGAGCGTCATCCCGAAGTGCGGCGCTTTCTCCAGCCGGACGAGGGATCTCGCGTGCAGCGCCAGACATTCCTTCGGCACCCAATGGCTTCAACCCCTCAACCCGAGCCCGGGCAGGAATACCGTAAGGACCAGCTCCTCATCACGACCGATCGCGCGCGGCTTGACCTGAACTTGATCCACGGCTTTCTCGCGGAATCCTATTGGGCTCAAGGCATCCCACGCGACGTTGTGGCCCGGTCGATAGAAAATTCCCTCTGCTTCGGGATCTACAGTCAGGCAGAGCAAGTCGGCTTCGCCCGCGTGATCACCGACTACGCCACCTATGCCTACGTTGCCGACGTGTTTATCCTGGAATCGCATCGCGGCCATGGACTTGGAAAGTGGCTGATGGAGTGCATCCGCCTGCATCCCCAGCTACAGGGCCTGCGGCGCTGGAGCCTGGTGACGCGGGACGCTCACGGCCTGTATGCTCAATGTGGATTTACGCGGTTGAAAGCGCCGGAGCGCTACATGGAAATTAACCGGCCAGACATATACAAGGAATCAAAATGAAGCTCACAGGAATCGCATTCGTTCTGTCGTGCGCGGCCTTGGGTGCCGCGCAGGCGCCTCCGGCCAAACCCCATGACGCCGAGGTCGTCACGGCCGTGAAGCAAACCCCGGTCTCACAACTCGATCAGTCCCTTCCCCGGATCAGCTTCGAGAAATGGATGCGCGCCGAGGCCGGCACCGACGCCAAAATCAGCTGGGATGTGATTCATTGCGGCAGCCAGGCCCAAACCGCCAACGATTCGGCGGTCTGCGTGGGGGCCGACGCGCAAATGAAGGACGGACGGTCTATCATGATCATGGTGGCGGTTGATAAGCCCGGCGCCAAACAACCGCCGCGCGTCTATTTCATACAGTTGATTACGCCCGCCGAGGCGCGAGTTTTGAATCATCTCGGCGATCTCGTAGTCGCACTGTTTCGCCCGGGGAATTAGAAGGCTTGCTGGCTGCGCCGAGCTCGGACGCAGGAGAACCCGCGTGCCGGAAACCAATTTGCGACGAGCACTCGGGTCTCATCACGGATAACTTCTATGAAAAACCAAAACGCCATGTCGCGTTCCCTCTATGAGGCCGATCCCCAGATTGCTGAGGCGATCGATAACGAAGTCCGCCGCCAGTATGAAGGCCTGGAGCTGATTGCTTCGGAGAATTTCGTCAGCGAGGCCGTGCTCGAAGCCATGGGCTCGGTGTTTACCAACAAGTATGCCGAGGGGTATCCCGGCAAGCGTTACTACGGCGGCTGCGAGTTCGCCGACATCGTGGAGAACCTGGCGCGTGACCGCGTCAAGCAATTGTTCGGCGCCGAGCACGCCAACGTTCAGCCGCACGCTGGATCGCAGGCCAATATGGCGGCCTATGCGGCGATCCTGCAGCCCGGCGACACCATCCTTGGCTTGAACCTGGCGCACGGCGGCCACCTCACCCACGGGCATCATCTGAATTTTTCCGGGAAGACTTACAAAGTCGTTCCGTACGGCGTCACCAAAGAAACCGAGACCATCGATTACGACGATCTCGAGAAGCTGGCGGAAAAAGAACATCCCAAGTTGATCATTGGCGGCGGCAGCGCGTATCCGCGCATCATCGACTTTGCCCGCATGCGGCAGATCGCCGACAAGGTCGGGGCGTTGTATCTGGTCGACATGGCGCACTTCGCCGGGCTGGTGGCGGGCGGCGTGCATCCGTCACCCGTACCGCACGCGCAGATCGTCACCTCCACGACCCACAAGACGCTGCGCGGGCCGCGGGCCGGCATGATTCTCTGCAAGCAGGAGTTTGCCGCTGCCGTCGACAAGACCGTCTTCCCCGGCATGCAGGGCGGGCCCCTGGTCCACATCATGGCCGCGAAAGCCGTGTGCTTCCGCGAGGCCATGCAGCCGGACTTCCGTACCTATGCGCAGCAGGTGGTCACCAACGCCAAAGTGCTCGCCGATTCACTGGCCACTGAAGGCTACCGCATCATTTCCGGTGGCACCGACACCCATGTCATGCTGGTCGATGTGTTCTCCAAGGGCATGCTGGGCAGCGAAGCGGAAAATGCTCTGGGCCAGGCGGGCATCACCGTCAACAAGAACGCCATTCCCTTCGACACCAATCCGCCCCTGAAGCCGAGCGGCGTTCGCATCGGAACTCCGGCGCTGACCACGCGCGGCATGAAAGAAGCCGAAATGCGGCAGATCGGGCGCTGGATCTCCGAGGTCCTGCATCATCGCACCGATGCCGTCGTCTTGAGCAAGGTCCGCAAGCAGGTGCTGGAGCTGGCGGAGACGTTCCCGCTGTATCCGGAGCGGCGGGCGCGAGCGGAAGTGCGCCTGTAGATCAGCCGCTTGCGCTCCGCGCCTCTGTGTATTTCGCGGGAAACTCCGCTGCCCACAGGGGCACTGAGGTACACAAAGGAAAGTCGGACATGCTTCCGCGTGAACACAATTACTGGTTGACGACCGTCGCTATGCCCGCGAGCGAGGCCCGTGGACCTTTGCCGGAGACGGCCGACGTGGCGGTGATCGGTGCGGGGTTTACCGGGCTTTCGGCGGCGCGAACCTTGGCGCAGAAGGGGGCGCGGGTCGCTGTGCTCGAGGCCGAGACCATTGGGTGGGGCGCCAGCTCGCGCAACGGCGGCATGGTGCTCACCGGGCTGAAGCTGGGCGTCAACCAACTGATCTCGATGTACGGGCGCGAGCTCACGCATCGCATGTACGCGGCGTCGCTGGATACGATCCATTGCGTCGAACAGATCGTGCGCGACGAAAACATCGACTGCGATTTCGCGCGCTGCGGCCATCTTGAGGTCGCCTGCAAGCAGAAACATTTCGACGATTACGCACGCCAGGCCGACGTGATCGCCCGCGAATTCAATCATCACCTGCGCGTGGTGCCGCGCCCCGACCTTCGCACCGAGATTGGCTCCGACATCTACTACGGCGGCATGGTGGACGAGATCAGCGCAGGCCTGAATCCGGCACGCTACGTTGCGGGCCTCGCGCGTGCGGCGATGAAGGCGGGCGTCTGCGTTTTTGAAAACGCCCGAGTCGAAAAGATCGAACGGGAATCGCGGCAGGGCACGCCAGGCTGGCGCTTGACCACCTCGCGCGGGCCACTCTGGGCGCGCGATGTGTTCGTGGGCACGAGCGGCTACACTGGCGCGGCCACGCCGGCGTTGCGCAAGAAGCTGATCCCCATCGGTTCCTACATCATCACCACGGAAGTTCTGCCGGAAGCGCTGGCGCGGGACCTGAGCCCACGCAACCGCATGATCTACGATTCGAAAAATTACCTGTACTATTACCGGCTTACGGCGGACCGGCGGATGCTGTTCGGCGGGCGCGCCGCGTTTTTCCCCGAGACCGAGAATTCCATACGCGAGAGCGCCGAGATCCTGCGCGGCGGCTTGATCGACGTTTATCCGCAGCTGCGGGACACCAAGGTCGACTACGTCTGGGGCGGCACCCTCGACTTTGCCTTCGACATCATGCCGCACGCCGGCCAGATGGACGGTATCTACTACGCCGTCGGTTATGCCGGCCACGGGGTCGCCATGGCGACGTGGCAGGGCCAGAAGATGGCGGAGCAGATCGCCGGCGGCAAGCCGGAGAATCCGTTTGTCGGAATTCCTTTCCCCGGTGCGCCTCTGGGTTTGTACAACGGCAATCCGTGGTTTCTTCCGTTGGCCGGCGTGTACTACAAATTTCTCGACTGGGTCAGTTAAAACCCGCAATGGTTTCAACCACATAGCTCGCAGATAATCCCCAGTTAGCCAGTTCGGGCGGCCACAGCCAGGAAATCACGGGCAGCTAGCCTCGTAGGATGGCCTGTAATTGCGCGTAGAAGCCCGTAGGCGACAAGCTGTCGCCTGGCTCAGCCCGCAGAGTGTCCGGTCAGCATCGAGCGCTCCTGTGCAATCCTGGCGAATAGTATGCCATAAGCTATACAATGCCCGTGATTTCCTGCCAACTGGCTGGCGGCGGGATGGTTAGCTCCACTTTACTCGATTTTCTGGCTCTCAGGTTTGGCTGGAATTCGCGAGACTTTAGCTTTGAGTTGGCAAAATTGTTCGCCCGACCGGAGGCTTATCACTCAGCCGCGTGATTAGGATGGACGGGGACGCTTTTCCTCCATCGTCCGTTTGGGCAACAACACATACACCAACGGCCCGGCGGCCAGTGCCGCCATCCCCCACATGGTTCCGTAACGATCGCTGCCCAGCATTGCCACAACGCTCATGATTACGGGCGCGACGACGGCGTACATCAACCCGGCGCGGCCCCAGGGAATGACGAACGGGCGCTTGAGTCCAGGCTGCTTGCGCCGAAGTTGCCAGGCGGCGAGCACAGTGAGCAAGGTGGTCGCGATCCGCAACCAGCTGTAGACGCTGATCAATTGCGTCAGCGATAACACCGACAGCAACCCGTAGATGACCGCCGAGACAATGATCGCGATCCACGGCGTGCGGTAACGGGGATGGATGTGCGTCAGTGTCGGCGGCAGGTAGCCGTCCTCGGCCATGGCGAATGGCATACGCGTCGAAGCCAGCACGGTCGCGTTGAGCAGCGCGATGTTGGTGACCATGGCGGCCAGGGTCATCCACGCTCCGAGCCAGGGGCCGCCGACCAATTTTGCCGCCTGCGAAAAAAATCCCGTATGCCAATCCTGCCAGTTGCCCAGCGCTGCCAGCGAGGCGAAGGTTGGCAGGAAGTAAACCGCAATCGACATCGGTACCACAAACGCCAGTGCAACAGGATAGGTACGCTGCGGGTTCTCCACTTCCTCGGCAACGGTAGAACACTGCTCGTAGCCGGAATAGAGCCACAGTCCCAGCGCCAGCCCCACGCCGAAGACGCTGAATTTCGGCTGATGCGGAGGGATCAGCGGCACAAACGGATTGTGATGCCACTTGGCGAGACCGATCACGCTGAGCACCAGCACGGGCAGAAGAATGAACAGCTCTAACCCGGTCGCGAATTTTCCTACCGCCTCAATACCGCGAACGTTAATCCAGGTAATTATTGCGACCACCACGAGCGACACTGCGTGATGCCGCCAGCCGGCAAGTTGCGGAATGTAGAAGCCGAGGTAATCGGCGACCTGAACCGCGTAAGCCGCGCCCAGCAGAAACGACGCGCACCAGTTCCACCATCCGGCAAGAAATCCCCAGAAGTCGCCAAAGCCGGCGCGCGCCCAGCGGTAGAAACCGCCCTCAACGGGCATCGCGGTGGTCAACTCTGCCGAGACCAGCGACACCGGAATTGACCAGAAGAAGGGCAGAATGAGCAGGTACAGCAGTGTCATCCCCGGGCCTGAGGTCGTGACCATGTCCTCCAGGCCAAACGGGCCGCCGGTGCAATAAGAGAACATCACCCACACGAAAAAGAAGAGCCCGGCTTTATGTACGGCAGACTTGGTGGAGTTCTTGGTCGCGGTGCTCACGGGAGGTTAGTGGTGGAGCGACTGGTCGAGCAGCCACGGGATCAGCTTCGGGTCGGTATAGGCTTTGTCCCAGGAGTTATGGCCGACGCCGGGATACTCGGTGTACTGGAAATTCGCGCCAGCGGCCTTCAGGGCGGCCGCCATTTTTCGCGCTTCCTCGACCCGCACGGAGTCGTCGACGTCGCCGTGAAAAATCCAAACCGGGGTCTTGCCGATGCGGCGGGCGGTTTCAGCGTAGGGATCGGCGATCCTGGGATCGTCCATCATGGGCACGTGCAATTCGGGCCAGTCCTTTGGTCCGGCAAGGCCGCCGCAGATTACCGCCAGCGCGGCGAACTTGCCAGGCATTCTAGCAGCGTAGTCCCATGTGCCGTATCCGCCCATGGAAATTCCGGTCAGGTAAATGCGGTTGCGGTCGCCATGAAATTCCCTGATCGCATGATCGAGTGCGGCCAGCGCCTGCGCTTCCATGGCGGGGTCGCTCCAGATCTTTCCCTCCCGGCACTGCGGCATCACGACGACGAAGGGAATGAGGTGGGGACTGAGGCGGATGGCGTGCCCGATGCCCACATCCGTCGGCTTTAGACCATCGTTGCCGCGTTCTCCGGAGCCGTGCAGGAAAAGAATCACGGGCCACTTCTGAGTCTTGGTCCAGTTGGCAGGAACGAAGACCTGGTAGCGGTAGGCCTCACCGCCCAGGGACACAGTGCGGTCGAGAAATCCGGTATCGCGGCCGAATGCCGGCATGACGAGCAGTAAGGGCCAGAGCACGGCGAGGGCGCGGGTGCAGAGCCTGGCCATGTCAGGCGGCGAGAGTTCCCGTCACCGCCCCTTCCAGTTCCAGCAGTTTGCGCTTGAGATCGAGGCCGCCGCCGTAGCCGCAGAGCGTGCCATCGGAGGCGATCACGCGGTGGCAGGGCACGACGATCGCAACCGGATTTCGGTTGTTCGCCATGCCTACGGCGCGAAATGCCTGCGGCCGACCAACGGCGCGGGCGATATCGGCGTAGGTGCGAGTCTCGCCGTAGGGGATTTCCAGCAGCGCCCGCCAGCAGCGCACCTGGAACGGCGTGCCGCGCAGGTCGAGCGGAAAATCAAACTCACGACGCCGCCCGGCGAAGTATTCTTTCAACTCGCGAACATATTTCCGCGTAGCTTCGGTAGACTCCCGCCAGGTGACGCCGGTGCTCTTCCGCGGAAAATTGCCGCGATCGAATTCCAGCACAACCAAGCCCTTTGCTGATACGCCAACGATGAGAGAACCCGCCATCGAATCGAAGCGGGAGTAGTAAAGAGTTTCCATGCAGCACCCCGGTGAAGAATACGCGAGCCGGGTCAGCGTGGGCAACTGCCGGTTGTCCCCAGGACCCTCGCCAGTTCTCGCCGCGAAACGGGAGTCATCCCGAAGCCCGGCGTTTTTCCGGCCGGGCGAGGAATCCGGCGGGCAGCGGGATTGCTCCTGGTGACGCGCTACATAGTTGCTCGGGAAGCGCTATGGCGCTAGCTCCTGGCCCCGGCTGGGTTGGCTTGCAAGTGCTCGAACACTTCCTCGGCTCTCTGCAGCGCTTGCTGCACGTTATCGCAGATGTTCTCGGGGCCCACCACTTCTTCGAATTCTCCCTGATGGATCAGTTGTGCAGGCTGCTCGCGCGCCCCGCACAGGATCAAGGTCCGTTTGGTGGCGTGCAGTTGTTTGGCGACTTCTTCAAGCGCATACAGTCCGGTGGCGTCGAGCGCCGTCATATTGCGCAGGCGCAGGATGACCACGGGCGGCAGCTGGTGCAGGTTTTCCGTTACCAGGGAGATCTTGTCGGTCGCGCCAAACAGGAACGGGCCGTGAATGCGAAAGATGGTCGCATAGTACGGAATGTCCTTATCCTGAAGGATGTGGACGCGGCCGTCTTCGATGTAATCGTCGGTGACCTGCGAAACCGTGGTGGTGGCGGCGACCCGGCTGATGAACAGCAGGGCGGCCAGAATCATTCCGGCCTCAACTGCAACCGTGAGGTCGGCAAACACGGTCAGGGCAAACGTGACCAGCCAGATACTGATGTCGGTCTTGGTGAGCTTGAGGAGTTGGGGGATTTCCCGCCATTCGCCCATGTTGTAAGCGACGATCAAGAGAATCCCGGCAAGCGCGGCCATGGGCACGTAACTGACCAGCGGCGCGGCAAACAGCAGAATGCAGATCAGAGTCAGCGAGTGAATGATGCCGGCCAGGGGCGACTGGGCTCCGGAACGGATGCTGGTGGCAGTACGGGCGATGGCGCCGGTGGCGGGCAAGCCGCCGAACATCGGCGAGGCGATATTGGCGACACCCTGGCCGATCAACTCCACGTTGGGATTATGGCGGTCGTTGCTCATGCGATCGGAGACGACCGCCGACATCAGCGATTCGATCGCTCCCAGCATTGCCACGGTGAAGGCCGGACCGAGCAGGCCATGAATCAGGTCGACGCGAAAGCGTGGAATCTGCAGGTGGGGCAGGCCGCTGGGAATTCCGCCGAAACGTGTACCGATGGTTTCTACCGGCAACTTCAAGAACACGACCGCGCCGGTAGTGAGCAGCAACCCCACGATAGGTCCCGGGATGCGGCTGGAAATAGCGCGGCACAGCAGCAGGATCAGCACCGTGCCCATGGCAATCGCGGTCGCCGTGTAGGAGAGCGTGTGGAAATTCTCGGCCAATGCCGCCGCGCGCCGCGAGAAGACTCCGGGCACGTTGTCCAGACGCAAGCCGAAGAAGTCTTTCACCTGGGTGCTGGCGATCAGGACGGCAATGCCGTTGGTGAATCCAATCACCACCGGCCGGGGAATATACTTCACCGCCGTGCCCATGCCGGTGATGCCCATGATCACCAGGAGAATCCCGGCCATGACCGTGCACATGAACAAACCGTCGACGCCGTGAACGGCAACGATGCCCGCCACAACGACCACGAATGCCCCGGTCGGCCCGCCGATCTGGGTTTTCGATCCGCCCAACGCGGAAATCAGCAAGCCGGTAACGATCGCGCAGTAGATTCCCGCCTGCGGAGTCAGGCCGGAAGCAATGGAGAAAGCCATCGCCAGGGGCAAGGCCACCAGGCCCACGGTGATTCCGGCCAGCAAGTCGTGCAGAAATTTGTTGCGATTATAGCCGCGCAAACAGAGGACAGACTTCGGAAGCCATCGTTCATCAGGGAAAACAATAGCCATTTTGCCATTATGCCAACCCGGACGGGAGGATAGTAAGAAATCTTCCACGATGAATAATCCAAGGGACGTGTACGGCAAAATCCAAGCGGGTGGGGAGGTGTGCTGAGCCGTAGAAATTGTCCAGCAGTTAAGAAACGGCTTGACTAAAGCTCGCGTAGAGAGCCAGTCGCAGAGAGCGGACGACCTGCAAGTTGGCCGGCTGGCAAGCCAGGTTACGTACCTTCGATACCTTGGGGAGGCTAGTTCCCCGGCGCATGCTGGAGCATGGTGAATGGAGGAGACGCTATCCATATGCCGGTGCTTCGCAAGCTAAAGCGCTTTGGATTGTTCTGCCTGGCAGTGGCCATGACCGGATGTGGCGGGGGCACAGGCACTCCCGCACCGGAGCCGGGTTCGAGTCCTCCTCCGGGGACTGCGTCTTCGATTTCCAAGGATGGCATCACTTGGACTTTCAGCGCGCCGGCGCCAGTCGGGCAGTTTGTGAATGGTGACTATTACGTCGTTGGCCCAGTCACCGTGACTAAAATCGATCCGGCGCCAACCAACTCATCGCCTTATCTGAACGGATCGGTGGTGAATCTGCCCACTGCGAACAGTAAAAGTGGATTCGATTCGCGTTTGAATGATGGCACGGACGAGTCATGGTGGTTCGATGCAAGCCTGCGTTCGTATCCGCCCATTTCGCTGAAGGCGGGGGACACGCTGGTGTCGTCGGTCAGCCTGGCGCAGATTCACTCGCAGGCCGAGGTGATGCGCGCGTCGGACATGAGCGCCAGCCCCGTGAAAAGCGTATCGGTGCTGACGGTTTTGTCGGCGGCGCCTGCGGCGGACGCCTTCCGGCCGTCGTACTGCGACCGGAATCAGACGATCTATCGCGCGGGCTCGCTGCAGAGAAATCTGCTGCCTTCGCTGGCTCCGCCGAACCCTTCGCAGACTCCCACCCTAGCGACATTCGAAGGTTATTACCGCCGCCCGTGGATTGATACCAACCCATTTCTGTTCGACGCGCCGGCCGAGTACATGCCAAGTTACGGCCAGCACATCGCGTTTGCGGATTCCTATGCCGCGCTGCTGCTGATGCTCAACTTTCCGGACAGCGACAAAGTCAGTCTGACGAATTACTTCGTCCAGTATGGAATTGATCTCTATGGTTGTCTGCAAGCGGGCGTGGGCTGGCCGGCGTTTGGCGGACATCGCAGCGGACGTAAGCTCCCCATTCTTTTTGCCGGGATCCTGCTGAACAACGACGCTATGAAGAACGTCTCGACCGGATTTCCGAACCAGTTCGGCGAAGACATGCAGACGGTGTACATCAACCAGGTTCCGGGCGGATATACGCAAGCCTGGCAGGGCGCGACCGTGATCTATGGCGGCCACTACGGCGTGCTGGAGGATGGAACGCCGGTCAGCGCGGGACTGTATGGGCCCTATGAACAACTGCAGCCGGCGGCATGGCCTTTGATCAACGGCAACGAGCAGTTGGGCGAAGCCTATCGTCGCTGCTGCACATCGGTGTCATGGGTGGGCGAGGCTCTGGCCGTTCATCTTCTGCAAGCCGAGAATCTGTGGAACCATCCGGCATTCTTCGATTACGTAGACCGCTGGATGACGGAAGACGACAGCCAGGCCGTGATCGACATCAAGACGCAATCGGGATTCGACTATAGCTCCGACTGGGAGCGGCAGGGACAGACGCGATTCTGGCTGCAAGGGGAGTTTCCCCAGTATTCGTTTATC
>Ga0335079_10010375_pt1 | contig 10602 bp, 14 predicted proteins | sample Lox_Sample_33_FD_206719 | JGI IMG/M metagenome (GOLD analysis project Ga0335079, IMG submission 206719) | Soil microbial communities from Loxahatchee National Wildlife Refuge, Florida, United States - Lox_Sample_3.3 | ecosystem: Environmental > Terrestrial > Soil > Wetlands | place: USA... | reverse complement strand
AAGCGAGGTTGCCCGCGATTTGATTTACGGTATCCACTGAACGGATCAGCGCGATGCCCGCCAAGGTCATGGCCACAAGAACGATAAGTGCGATAAAGAGCACGACACCTTGCTGGCGGCGAAAATAGTGCAGTTTATTTACGGATGTTTTCATCTCTACGCTCCCCAAATAATGTTACGCAAAGGGACCACGGTTTCGAATACCTTATACCGGTAGCAGTGCGGCAAGCTGCCGCCAGGTCCGCTGCCCGGGCCGTTGTCTGGCGGCAACCACATGCCGACATCCCCGGGCGGATTAGTTCCACTCCAGGTCGGCGCAACTGTGGTTGCGGTGCATTTGCCGGTAACCGAGTCAGGCTTTTCACGCTGGGCACTGCGTGCCAGTATGGCAATGCGCAACGCGATTATCTGCTGCCACTGGGCGGTCGTGCCCGCACCCGCGGGTGGGAGCACCGCGGGGGTGACAGTGTCCCAAGCGTCTACAATGTCATCACCCGGTACGTAGCCGGCGTGTATTCCCGTATCCTTGCCGTACTGCACTTGCAAATTGACGATTTCACCGGCCTCAAGATAAGTGGTGGTGCCGTTGGAACCGACCGTGGTGAGCAGTAGATTGTTATTAACGGTGTCGATGCTGTAAGTGTGGTGCGCCATGGCACCAAAGTCGAAAACACTGGCGTTAATGTCATACCCAGATGCCGGAAATATGGCGCTGGTGTTCCAAGGACTGCTTGAAGCGTGATTGAAGACTGTGCTGCTTGGAACCGTGGTGACTTGGGCGAGCGTGCAGTTTCTTCCAGACTCGTAATAGACCACTAGATCATTAGGTGCCACCGTCAACGTACTGCCAATTGTGGATTGCGCGTCGCCATTCAGATTTGGATAAGCGAGTGTCTGCGGCAAAGCGGTCATGGCGTTCGTGCTGTAGAGGACGCGCAGAGTATCTGGCAGTGCAAAGCCCGAGGCATCGACACCGCCGTCGGTGATGATTACCGGGGAGAGAATCAGCGCGCCGGGATTTGTAATGCTGCCATTGAATGAAGTATTGACACTGCACCCGAGTGCCGCAAGGTTTATGCCGTAGCCTGCTTGGCGCGCATCGCGCTCAATCGTGTAAAGCGCGATGTTGCCATTGGTCTGAGCATCCGCGCCGCTGGTGGTAGTGCGTCTTTGTCCTTCCGCCAGCGCAAAAATCTGCATGATAATAATCACGCCAAGCAAGCCGATGACCATGCCGACCAGGATCTCCACCATTGAAAAACCCTTGTTAGAAAACATCCGAACAACTCCTTTGCGATTCATGATCAAACCGGCCACTAACTAATTGATGTAAGTCGTGGCCATGTAATTGTGATAACTCGCGTCCTGTGTTCGCTTCCAGCACACCACTACCATAACCTGGTTATTGTTGGCGGCGTTAATGATGATTTGCTGATTCGCCGCCGCCGCGCCGGGCAACGTATTTGCCACTCGTGTGATCCAGGCAGCAACGTTCACGTTGGCCGAGGGGGCAGAAACCGGATTGCAGGTCGGCGGGGCCGCAGCCGTTACAGCTGGCGTAGGATTGTGCGAATACGTGGCAAGATTAGGTCGGTCGACCCACATTTGCCCGATAATCTGATTGGTCAAATAGCTCGCATCAGCCCGGTATTTGGCATCGCTCTGATTCTTGATCGCTGTCGCCTGCAGGCCGACCAGAGCGAGGATGCCGATAGAAAAGATCAAAATGCCGACCAGGGCTTCCAGCAACATGACACCGGATTGCGTACACTTTGGCGACATCGAATTCATACGGGCTCCTTGATCTGGATTCAGTCAGCAGGCGCGAGTATCGCCGGACCCGCTGGGAATTGCCGGGTCACACATGCGAATCTGACCACCTGTTTGCACCACAATATTCAGGCAGCGCATCGGCCCGCTATTGCCATAACAGGCGCCGCCCGTGGGATTGGTCACCTGTATAACGTCGGCTGAGCCGAGGTCGGTCTGGCCCAAGGCGGTAAACACGATAGCCGGGTTGGCCGCGTTAACCGCGACATTGGGTGTATTAAAGTTGCCGCCGCCCTGCACGAAATCGGCTGCAGTATAAACGCCCGTGGATTGGTAATTCATCACGACCCAATTAACGCCGCTAGCATCGCCGGTATTACCAGCAGCCAGAGCGGGCAGCGTGGCAGCATTGGGCGTGCTGTTGGTAAGCATGAACTGTATACGAGCGTTGCGCTTTACCGCCTCGCCGCGGGCGATCTGCAGGCCATTACTAATGGATTCGGATGCGGTGCGGATTTGAGTGTTCTGCATCCAGCTGAATACCTCCGGCAGTCCCAGCACGAGCAGAATGCCAACGACTGCGATGGTGATCATCACCTCGAGAAGGGTAAAGCCGGCAAGCAGTTTTATTTGAATCAGCATGAGCCGCCTTTTCGTCTCACCCAGCAATTGGCGTTTCCCGTCCAGCCGGCGGCGGCCGCAGGAGTACCGGCGGTAATAGTGGTCGCCATATTATTGGATTGATCAACGGTGAAGACGAACCCGTTCATTGATTGGTCGCCACCGGCGATGCCGCCGGTTGCGGTAAGGAGGTAGTTCTGGTTCCCCCCGGGATTAGTGCAGGTAAAGGTGAAGTATTTGACGGCAGGGCTCGCCGGCATTGTGACGCCGCAAGCAGTGGCGGTGGAATTCTCGTAGTTGCGATTATCCTGATACCATTGCTCCATCTTGACCCGCAAATTCGCGAGGTTCGAAACAGCCTCGGGAATTTTGCCTCGGGTGATGTAATCTCGGTACGAAGGCAACGCAATCGTCGCGAGTATCGCCACGACAATGACCACTGTCATGAGTTCGATTAGAGTGAGACCATTCTGAGTTTTCATGCAAGTCCCCTTTTCTCGTGAGTGAATCTTAGGAGGCCAATACCGGTGAAATCAAATAAGTCCGATAAATGGTCACTTTGTGCGGATAAACGGCAAAATGTGCCGATATTTTTACGGCGTAACGGATATGAATGTGAATTTCGTCACGAACTTTAGAACGTGATTTTTATCACAGAAAAGTAATGTGATTCGTGTCACAAATAATCGAATGTAAATTTATTTCGCAAGAGTTTCGCTGCGATCTGTACCAGTATGACTAGGGGCCCGACCACTGGCAATGTGCGACACCGAGCTACCGCAGATCGTGCGATTTTGCATTTATAGGATACAGATTTCTTGCTATGCTATGAATAGGTGGGATTCCCAATTGAGCAGGACTCCGCAATGAGAACATGGTTTTTTATGGCTCTGCTGTTGCTGCTGCCGATTAAAGTGGCCGGAGCAGCACAAATGTATCGCTGGGTCGATTCGGACGGCAATGTTTTCTATAGTGATCAGCTTCCTCCCGTCAGCGCCAGGGATATCGAGCAAAAAAGAATTTCGACCGATATTGCCGATGATGACGGAATGAACTACGTGCTGCGGCAGGCGGTAAGGAATTTTCCTGTGACCTTGTACAACAGTAATTGCGGTGAAATTTGCACCAAGGCGAGCGCGTTGCTCACGAAACGCGGTGTTCCGTTCAGCGAGAAAAATCCGGTGCAGCAGCCGGCTGATTCTGCGGCACTGAAGGCGCTCGTCGGCAGCTTGGAGGTACCGGTTCTGAAAGTTGGCGATACGGTATTGAAGGGATTTAAGGAGGACGAGTGGAACGACGCATTGGATGCGGCCGGTTATCCTAAAACGTCGCAACTTCGTCCCCCGCATGGTGTGAGTTCCACCTTGGCGACAGCGCAGAAAGGTGAAAAATTGGCAGACCCGCAAGCGGCGGCCAAGAATTTTCCGGTAACCTTGTATAGTTTCGATTGTGGCGAGTTATGCAACAAGGCCAAGGCGCTACTCGCCGGTCGCCAGGTGCCATTCGCCGAAGAGAACGCGCAGGACCCGGCCACTCAAGAAAAATTGCAGAGCCTGATCGGACCCAATCTGGTGATCCCAACGATTACGGTGGGGCCGGATGTTATGAAGGGTTTCGATGAAGCAATGTGGAACAAGGCTCTCGATACAGCGGGATACCCGAAGGCTAATCAGTCGCCTGACTCCGGATCGGCTGCCGTTGAGAGCAAATAATTCGCCACGGCATTTTCTTGACTGCGGCTGTTCGTTTTCGCCAAGCGTGTGTTATTCCTTAGTGCTTGGCGCAATGTGCCGAGCCAATTAAAACTCCATTTGCAGCACTAGAAGCAACACGAGGGGCTTTTGTTTATTTGTTCGAAAGAAAACCATAACTGACGGACAGAAGCCGCTGTGGCCGGCTTGACCTGCGCGAAATGCCTCCGCTCAGCCTAGCTTGTGGCAACGCCCAATGCGGTGCGTCCCGTAAGACGTCGTTAGTGCCAGCAGGTGGCGACAGTACCAGCTCCGGAACCCTTAGCGCCCGTGTTGGTTAGTGTCAGGGCGCCGCATGCCGTGTCATTAAAATTCGGTGTCGCTGTTAGAGTAAATGCAGTGTAGGGTCCAGGAGCGGCAGGGGTCAGGGTCAACGTAATAGCGTAGGCGGCATTGGTTGCGTTATCGCCTGAAAAACTGTTAATGCCGGCTGCGGCTAAAGTCCCATACTGGTTATTTGCAGTGTAATAACGCTCCTCGATCTGTGCCGCCTGCATGAGCGATGCTTTTCCTTCCGCCCGTTTTCCCTTGATGACTTCGTTCGTATATACGGAAAACGCGATCATCGCGAGTATGCCTATAATCACAACTACAATCATCAGCTCGATCAAAGTAAAACCGCGAGCGTGATTCCATTTGCTGTTCATTTGCATGGGCATCAGGTTCATGATCTATCTGCTCCGCCGGCGAAGCCGGATTAAGTTTAAAAACGCAGTCTCACATCGACTGCTGGTGCCCGTTGTGGTGTAGCGGACACTGGCGTTGATGGTTACTGCCTGAAGACTTTGCGCCGTGCGCGCATCTTGAGCGGTCCGGCGCAGAGCGTACGGCAGCCGCGAACATGCATAACTGCCGGCAAAAATTGCGATTTGGTTTCATTTTTGTACTCCATACCATTCCCGGATTAATGCTTTCCGCACCTTGATATTTCCCGCACGTCGAAAGGTAGCAGGTTTCCGGACGTAGCCAATTTTTCTTAGTGCGACCACTGCACCTCCTCTTGGAGGATCACTTTGGTCGTGGGTGTCGGGCCGTAGCCAACCGATGTAATCCGGTAGATGTACCAAGGGCTTTGGAACCCAAGATATTCGATGAGATAGCGAGGCTGCTTGGATACCCCTCCGCTGGGCAAAGTAGTTGTTCCAGCAATGCCCTCGGTGTTTTGAGTCGATATCGGAAACAGGGTCGCATTGGTGTAGGTCCCGTAACGTACGCTTATGGTGGTGTCTTCCAGGTGCGAGGGCGTTCCATCCCATACTTGTGGCACAGCGGTTGCGGGTTGGCATAATCCAACAGTCGCTCCGGCGCCCGAGCAGTTGCCGGCACCCATGGTGAATTCGGTGAACGTAATCGCCGTGGCGCGCGGGGCTGCCCCAGTATTTTGCAAATCCGCTTCCGCGTCGCGTAACGCCGCTTCTGCGGCCTGGAACGCGATGTTGGTCTCGCGGGAATTGCGCGCCATGCGCTCTTCCAACGCACTACCAATCATGCTTGTTATCCCGATCAACGTAAGAATCACCAGAAACAACATGGCCATGAGAAGAGCCGCGCCTTGCTGCCTGGAATAATTTGTCATTTGACAGTCTTTCACGCCACGCCTCCGTTATTGCAACCTGTTGCGCACACCGATAGTTGTTGAAAAAAAGTGTCTGATCCTTTTGTCCGCGGGAGCAGTGAACTGCGCCCCAAGATCGGTCGCATAATTCGGATAATCCACTCCGAAATGCTGATAGGTATTGCCATCAACCGCGACGCCGACCTGATTGTAAGTCCGCATGAGTAGCGAAATACGCAGCACAACCACATTGTTCTTGTTCACGACGCTACTGACCGGCACGTAATAATTTGGATCGCCGTCCGCGTCCGTGTCCTCCCCCCAGAGTATCTGCATGCTTTCTACCCCGGGTATTAGTACCGTGCCGTTTTGCGTACCATCATCCGTGTTGTCGCAAAACAACGAGGGTTCATTATTATTCGCGGGATCGGGGGCGATGTAGAACTGATTGTAGGATATCGTGTTCAGAGGCACGCCATTTCCAAGGCAGTCAACCACACTGCCGTCGGCAGTTCCCGGAACACCCAATTTGTCGCTTCCGGCGAAGCGCACAATAAGGGAGTCGCTGCCGTTTGCCGTGCCTGCATCGGTGCCATCGAGAGTTGGGTTGGCAAACACCGCGGTGCTGCCGTTTCCCTTGTAACCCGCCATGCGGATCGCCCGGCTCATGGTCTCAAGGGCGAAACGCGCGTCTTCCTGCATGCGCGACAGATCGTCCTGCGTCTTGTAGGCCTCCCTGTTGCTGAGGAGAACCTGGCCGACTGCCACCGCCAGGATCAACCCGATCAGCAGGGCAATCATGATTTCAATCAGCGAGAAACCTTGCTCGCTTCGAATTCCGGAACTCGATTTCAGGTCTATCTTCATGGTTGGATTTCTTTTCATGGCGTAAAGACTGAAACGAATATCGCACTTGGAGTGCCGCTACGGCTGTCGTCCCACCAGATCTTGATAACGTAGGAATCCGCTGGAGGGCCCGGGTTATTCGTGCAGTAAGTAGCCGGAGCGGCGCCCCCGGAAGTTGGCGGCGTCGGGTTACTCAGTACCGATGTTCTACACACGTGACCTTGACCGAGCGGCAGCACGGTTGCCAGCTTCTGATCCCACAAGTACAGGTCCATCTGCGCCATTTGTTGAGTGGTGCAACCGGCGGTAGTCAGACAATTCGTTGTTTTCACCCCGCCTACTACGGGGTTGTCGTAATAGCCGAGGCCCACGGCGGTTTTGTTTGCGCGCAGATTGTCGGCCATTTCGCGCGCGAGTTGAGTCGCGATGGTCTGATATGTTCCGCTATGCGCGTTGCGAAGACTGACCAATTGCATCCCCGCAAATGCTAGAAAGCCGAACGCGATCACGATGATCGCAATCAAGACTTCGAGCAGCGTGAAACCCTGCATATGACGGAGCGGAACATTATTATTCATGGCGATTCCTATGGACAGGTGTAGCTTGCGGAACTAGCCCTGCCGACGTTGGAAAGCGTTATGCGCCGACCCGTGGTGATTCCGGGACGATCGTCGCAGATATCCAAATTACCTACACTGCTAACCGGCACTCCACTGGGACGGTATCTGATCACGTACGTGGTGCCGCCCCAGGCACCGCCTGTGGCGCTCAGGGTGGCGGTGCCAGAAAGCGAGTCCCTGACCCGCAGAATGGTGTCGCCTGCATTGAATGTGCCGCTTTCGTCGGCATCCACATAAACGAGCCGACCAACTCCCCAATTACTACCGGATACAGCGCAGCTGGTTCCGTTGGAACTAATGCAGACGGCGACTTGAGTGCCCAGCGTGGCGGCCTGGCTGCGCGCGAACGCAAGGTCCGCGAGGACATCGCTTGAAACCGTCCTAATGCGATTGTCTTTAATCGAATTGGTAAATGAGGGAAGCGCAAATGCGCCGACCATCCCAAGGATAGCCACGCCGATCATTAGCTCAATTAGGTTAAAACCCGCTTGATAATTTTTCATAGTGAAAATTAAAATCCCCTTTCAACTGAGCTAATCATAGAGGACTCGTTTCGGTGAAAGCAAACGCAACTGATAAATGGTGTTTTTGTTAGAATAAACGGCATTCTAACTAAAAGGGGTGTGCGACCTGTCACAAGATTTTGTGGTCATTGGAGCAGGAATTATTGGCCTTGCAACAGCGTTGGAACTCGCCAAGCGCGGCGGCAAAGTCACGGTCTTGGAACGGGCGATAGTGGGAGCTGAATCTTCATGGGCAGGCGGCGGCATCCTGTGTGCTTTGCCTCCGTGGAAATATGCGCCCGCGGTGACGCGCCTCACCATGTGGAGCGAGCAGCTATTCCCGAGCTGGGTTGACGAGATCAATTCTGCGACAGGAATTGATCCTGAGTATTACCGCAGCGGCTTGCTTATGCTTCCAGAGTTCGACCGGGATGGAGCTAGAAACTGGTGCCGTGAGCATCTGGTTGAATGTGTACCCGTGCAGTCCACCGACGTTTCCCCCCGTATTTCGCTGGAGGCGGGTGCACTGTGGCTGCCGCAGGTGGCGCAAGTGCGCAATCCACGGCTGATTAAAGCTCTGCGGCGCCGACTTGCGATGGCCAAGGTCAAAGTCATTGAAAACTGCGAGGTCAGCGCGTGGAAAATTTCCCGGCAGCGCCTGGTAGGGGTCGTGACGCCGCGTGGCGAGTTTTCTGCCGCGGGCTATATAGTTTGCGGGGGCGCGTGGAGCAAGCACATTGTTGGTAATTTTACTTTGAACCTTGATATCAAACCGGTGCGCGGGCAAATGCTGCTGCTTAGGACTCAACCCGGTTTTCTCACCAGCATCGTGTTGCAGAATGACAACTATTTCATACCGCGGAAAGATGGCCACATACTGCTGGGCAGCACGGTAGAGCATGTCGGCTTCGACAACAGCGTCACCGACGAGGCGAAAAATCAATTACTGGCCTGGTCTGCGAAACTTTTCCCGCAGCTCAATGAAAGTCTGCTGGTGAGACATTGGGCCGGCTTGCGGCCCGGCTCGCCGGAAAACATTCCCACGATAGATCGTCACCCGCAGTTTGATGACCTATACATTAATAGCGGGCATTTCCGCTACGGCGTGACCATGGCCCCAGGGAGTGCGCGCTTGTTGGTAAACCTAGTGCAGGGGGTATCACAACCGATCGACTGCGGCCCATATGCCTGGCCTCAGGCCTCAAGCGAGATGCATTAGCTTGACCGGATTAGACAAAGTCCAAACCATATATTAGAATTAAGCCTATGAAACAGCAGATATATACGCGCGAGAACATGGCCGCGTTATTACGTAGCCATGGCATAAACCCGACTCACCAGCGGATAGAAATTGCGCATGCCCTGTTTTCGCGGCAACAGCACCTGTCTGCCGACGAGATCCTGGGTATTGTCAATTCCCGACACCCCGAAACGTCCAGGGCCACGGTATACAACACGTTGAACCTTTTTCTGGGAAAAAAATTGGTCCGTGAAGTGATCGTTAACCCGAACAAAGTGTTTTACGATCCAAATACCAGCAATCACCATCACTTTTACAATGTGGATACGGGTTCCCTCACCGATATCGACGCTTCCAACATCAGCGTATCCGGTCTACCCTCTCTACCGCAAGGCACAGAATCGGAAGGCGTTGACATCATCATCCGCATCCGGTCGCAAGCAGCTTCTTAATTTCGGCTCTCGTTGTATAATTTACGCCGAGTTGCTGTTGTAGCTCAGCTGGTAGAGCAACTGATTCGTAATCAGTAGGTCGGTGGTTCGAGTCCACTCAACAGCACCAAATGATCGATGTGCTACTGATTGAAGGTCGGGTTGTATCTCGAAAATTAAATCCTCGGCGATTAACAACGCGATTAGAGTAGAGAGTTAGGCAAAGAGCCTAATGTGGACCCCTAGGAATATAACATTCGCTCACAGCCCTACTCAGGCAAAATTTCTTGGTCTTAAATGTACGCGGTCGCACTGCAATCGAGTTTTCCCGCTTGCGTGCAAATTGCTATTGCAGCAGTGGTGATTCAGCAGCTGCGAGATCAATGCCGGTAATTCGCGCCTTACCGGCCAGAATGCGCAAATATTGCTGGATCGCCTTTTTTCTCACGCGATCAACCAGGAATTCAGCGATGCCGTGTTTGACCATTTCGAACGGCAGCTTGCGGCCTTCGATGCGACGCGCGATCCGCACAATGTGGAAGCCGTAACGCGTCTTGACCAGCCGCGGCAATACGCCGACAGCGGAGGTGTCGAACAGGGCAGCTTCAAACTCGGAAACCGTATCACCCCGACGTACTTGCCCGAGATTTCCTCCTTGCGCACCGGATGGACAATTTGAACAATTTGCTGCCAATTCGGCGAAGCGCCCGGGTTCGGCTACCAGTATCCTGAGGGTTTCTTCGGCCTTCGCGCGAATCGCGTTGAATGGCGCATTGGAAGTGACGGCAAACAGAATATGCGAGGCCTCTAGAATGTCGCCGCTGCGGAAGCGCGAGGAATGGGATTCATAGTACTTGCGGCATTCTGCTTCGCTTGGAACCGGCACGTGGACCTCACGTGCCAGCAACTCCTCGATCGCCGCATCATCGCTCGCCTCATCCCGTCCTGCGGCAAGCCCTGTCTCTCGCGCGCGCTGTAACAACAGTTCCTTGATTGCAAGCGCCCGGCACGCGTCCTCATAAGGAAATGCGCTATCGAAGTGAAACCGCGTTTCGTCCGCGATGGTCGCCTCCGGAATTTCCACATCGTTAACGCTGATTGGCATAGCCTGTCTGCGGCCTTACTTGCTGCGCACCACCTGGTAGGCGCGAGTCACGTAGCCCAGTGCGGCAAATCCGCTCCAAACGTGAACCAGACGGGAAAATGGGAACAGCAGGAATAATGTCATGCCGAAAAACAAATGAATCTTGTAGATCAGCGGGGCC
>Ga0335079_10010374_pt1 | contig 10603 bp, 14 predicted proteins | sample Lox_Sample_33_FD_206719 | JGI IMG/M metagenome (GOLD analysis project Ga0335079, IMG submission 206719) | Soil microbial communities from Loxahatchee National Wildlife Refuge, Florida, United States - Lox_Sample_3.3 | ecosystem: Environmental > Terrestrial > Soil > Wetlands | place: USA... | reverse complement strand
CGTTGTCGCCGTGGACGCGATGCGCCGCGGTGCCGAAAATTTTTTGACCAAACCGGTGAACATGGCCAATCTCGAGGTGTTCCTTGCAAAGACCCTCGAGATCGGGTCTTTGAAGCGGATGTCATCATCACGCCATCGGTTGACTAAGCACGAGACCTTCTTTTTCGGAGAGAGCCACGACATGCGAAAGCTTGCCGACCTCGCGCAGATAGCTGCTGGGTGCGACAAACCTATCCTCATCACCGGGGAGACAGGCACCGGCAAGGGAATGTTGGCAAAATGGATCCATGACAGAAGCGACCGTGTGAAACGGGAGTTCGTGGACGTGAACTGCTCAAGCTTGCGGGGCGAACTGCTTTCGCGCGAGTTATTTGGTAACGTGCGCGGTGCGTTCACATCGGCCGACCAAGACAGGCAGGGCCTGCTCGACATCGCCGACGGTGGGACCCTGTTCCTTGACGAGATCGGCGACATGGATGGCGTGATCCAGGCGGCGTTCCTCAAGGTCCTCGAGGAGAAGCGGTTTCGCAGGCTGGGCGACGTGAAGCAGAGGAGGAGCGACTTTCGCCTCGTGTGCGCCACAAACAAGGACCTCAACGCAGAGATCCAAAACCGCGGTTTCCGGCAGGACCTTTTTTTCCGAATCAATCTGCTCGCGCTTCACCTTCCCCCTTTGCGGGACCGGCCAGAAGACCTTGACGGATTAATCTGCCATCTGCTCTTAGTCCTAGGTGCAGAAGGCACGAGGATCTCGGGTGATGTCGCCCGGCTGCTTCAATCGTATTCCTGGCCTGGCAATATACGCGAGCTTCGAAACGTGTTGGAGCGTGCGCTACTTCTTACGCGGGGGACCGAGCTGACCATGGATCATTTTTCCGGAATACGGTCCTCCCTCACTGACCACGGCCCGGGGGGCCAGGATTCCCTCGAATCTGTGGAGGGTGCTCATATCCTAGCCACGCTCAAAAGGTTCGATAACGACGTGGTCAAGGCGGCCACCCATCTAAAGATCTCACGCGCGACGCTCTACCGAAAAATCAAGCAGCTTGGTCACTAGCAACGATTCCCTCCTGATCCATTTCTCCTGTTTTAATCTCATGATGAGACGTTTTTGTCTCAAAATGAGATTAATGAACCCCTCCATGCTCATCCAAGCAAATGATTTTACTTGATTTTAGTCCTCGTTTATTGTGGCATGCTTCTTGTAAAACGAATGATTAAGAGAACACGAGGAGAACTTGATGCCAACACGAAAGCTTAATTGCTGGGAAGTGATCAAATGTGGACGGCAACCGGGGGGAAACCGCGCCAGCGATGCCGGTATCTGTCCCGTATCTATACACAACGAATATGATGGCGTTCATGGCGGAGACAAGGCCGGGAGGGCCTGCTGGTCCGTTGAAGGACGGCGAACCAATCGTGATACCCGGCAATCCTTCTCTCAAACTTTCTCTGACTGCAAGACCTGTGCTTTTTTTCAGCAGGTGAAACAGGAAGAAGAGTCGTCATTACCGTTAGGTTTTGCCGCAACGCCGGCGGGAATACAGATCTGGCTCAGGAACCGGGAAAAGATGAAGGTGTGACATCCGTTACTGCTCACGCCGGTGGGAGAGGCCATGGTCTTAGTACACTTGATACGGGTGAAGAAGAAAAAACTTTTTAGGATACCGAGAGAACTCGTTCACGTTCGTGCCAGCATCGAAGCCGAGTTGAGAGAGAACTATCCAAGTGTGGTTCGCTACCGCGAATTGCTGAAAGACGTCCGGTCGGGGATGAGGCATCTGGACGATATGATCGCGAAACACGTTCATGCCGAAGAAGCTCAGAAGGTCCGCACATCACTTGAGGACCTGATGGATGAGCTTTCCACGAAGATACTGAAGAACACCATACAGGGGAAAAAGGATACTCCAACTACTTGACTCCCACGCAGCACGCGCAAAGGATCTTGAACCATTCCGTACGGATCGGAGCCACCAATGAGAACAAAGCACATTCTGGCGGTTGATGATGATACATCGACGCTCTTTGCCTACCGGATGCTGTTCAAGCACCACAATGTAGCCCTCCAGACGTGCGACACGCTGGACGAGGCTCTGCGTCTTTTGACATCACGGTCGTTTGATGCCGTGATTACCGACCTGCGGCTGACCAACGAAGGACGGGAGGAAGGTTTTACCATCCTCCGGTGCGTCCAGGTCCTTCAACCCAACGCAAAGGCGATCCTGGTCACGGGGTACAGCACAGACCAGGTAAAGCAAAAGGCGTTTGACCTTGGGGCGTCCTTCTACTTTGAAAAACCAGTTCACGTCGAGGACGTGTTCGATGCAATGAGACGATTGCACGTCATAGAGGATGAACAGACAGGAGACATGCACTATGTTGATGCAGTGGAATGATGCGTTGTCATCAGGTGTTCACGAGATCGATGCGCAACACCAGCAACTCATCGGATTGGTGAACGGTCTGATCCAGTCGTTTGACAAGGAATCCGACCAAAGCCATAACGTCACCCAGATCGTCCAGTACCTGACCGACTATGTCGTATTCCATTTCGGAGCTGAGGAAAAGCATATGGCGACGTATGGATATCCCAGCATGAAGGCCCATGTCGCCCAGCACGAGCAGTTCGTCAGGACGTTTCTTAGGCTTAAGGACAGGATCATACAGGAAGGCACCCATGCGGAGCTTTCGGCGGACACAAAGCAGGTCGTCGTGGATTGGCTGCTCAATCACATCAAGTATTCAGACAGGGCGCTCGGGATGTTCCTGAAGCTAAAAATGTGATGCATGCGGATTTTTGTTACTGATACATGGCCCCGCAGAACCCCTGTCTGATTTTGGGAAGGACTGATTACACGAGAAATATGGTCGGGAATCGGTACCTGGTTCACGTTTGAGGTATGTGCTGGAGGTTACCATGAATAAAATCATGATCATCGATCCATCGCAGGCTTTTGCGCAGTACGTGAAGGTCATTCTAACGCGACTTGGGTATGATTGCGTCCACATCAAGGACCCAGAGATCGCCCTGTCGAGCATCACAGTTCACCGTCCCGATTTGGTCATCACTGAAGCAAAGCTGCCGGGCGCATCCGTCATCGACCTCTGCCAGACGTTAAAGAACAACCCGCTATTCGCCTCGCTGCCGGTCATCATCGTTTCCGTTGATGGTACGTTTGAAACGAAACTTCGTGCGCAGGTGGCAGGATGCGCGGATTACGTGACAAAACCGGCCACTGTGCAGGTCATCCATGACGTGGTGGAAAGTCATCTTCCGTTCAGGAACAAGCGGCGTTACATGAGGGCATCCATGCGTTTTCCTGCCCTCGTTCTGTATGACGGGCAGACATACAGCTTGGAGCTTCTCAGCATGGGAGAGGGAGGAGTGAATCTGGGCACGGACATGCCGGTCCCCATCGGCCAGAACCTGTTGCTGCATCTCCCGCTGCCGGGACTACAGGCTCCGTTGGTCCTGCACGGCGAGGTTCTCTACCATACCTACAGCGCTAAGCTTGGATCACTGTCCGGCATGGGCGTCAAGTTCACAGGCATGGACCTGAACACGATGGTGCTGTTAAAGCACTACATGATGAACTACCTCTCCGATACCATGCCGGAAACCCCAGCGGATCCCGCTGCGATGCCGAGACAGGAGGTAACGGACCATGGCCAAGACTGAATGAAAGTAGCTGTGCGAAATGACACAGTCCGGCCATAAGGCACAGCCACGTCGATACCAGACTCTAGACGGATCGCACGGATGTAATCGGAGTTGACCGCATGCGCGTTAGCCTGAAGCTGGCAATCGCCATGGCTGATAAAAAATATCGTGGTGAACCGCTACCATACCTTGGATTCGTCAGCGGTGCATTCCCGGCAGGAGCTGGCATCCCCACTCCGGAGCGCCGACGAGCCCTGTGCCCGATCGTACGTATATTTCATAATGAGGCAAGGAGGGATACATGGAACGAGCCAGGTTCATCGAACATAACGGGCGGAGGCAGTGCACGCGGTCATAGAAAAGGCCCGGGAAACCATACGTAAAGAACCGTTGAATTCGGTATTGACCCTGACGAACGTGACCAAGGCGGGTTTCAACGAGGAGGTAACGCGGTCCTTGAAGAACTTCACGCTCCATAACAAGCCCTATGTCATCGCGGGGGCAGTCATTGGCGTCAGCGAGTTCAAGCAAGTTATCCTGAACTCTGTCATGTGGTTCAGCATCCGACGTTTTCACGCTTTTACATAAGCCGACAAGGCAAAGGACTGGCTTGCGCGATGACGTGCAGCGCAACCTCCCCTCCATGGTTGCTCGCATGGGAGTTCCAGTTTCACCGGGATGCCGTACTGCAAGGACGGGCGCATGTATTTTTCCTGGCATTCGGGGGAAACGACCCGCTCATTTAGGACCAAAGTCGTGAAAGGCTAAGGACACCGTAGTTTCAAGGATTTAAAAAGGTGACGGATTCTATCAGGCTAATCTTTGCTGCGACTCAGGACAGAATGACCATGTTCTCATGGTATGAAATCGTGTGAATGTTTCCCTGCCGCATCAGTGCGATATCCTTCTATCTGAAATATGCTCTTCACTTAGGTATAACCTATGATTGGGGTAACTGAGGGCATGGCTGTTTGCGTCTTCAAAGAAATAAAATTTAATGACTGCACACAGTATATTTCATTTCATATTTCTCAGTTGCCGCACATCGATATTTTCTCACCATCACCTGCATATTATGACGGCGTTTGGTTGAGCAAATCGACGAGCCAATAACAATTATAGGTTGACTCAACAACGATATCATTCTTATATTGTGCCAGCGTATTGCGAGGATCGCTCCTAGATCAGTCGGCAACTTTTCTTAAATATTCGTTTGACGGTTTCATCAATAATGACCACGTAACTATTGCTTGAATGTAAGGCAATATCTGTATACAATTTCATACAGCACTCTCTTCGTGTAAGATTGGCGTCTTTTCCCAAGAGCATATCAGAATCTAATCGATTGCGGCATGCTCAGAGGTACCTTTTATATGATTATCATGTTTCTATCTGAATTAATTAGAGATTAAATCGTTAAAAGACAGAATAATAGTGGCTAAAAATTGATTTCTTGATAGAAGTATATCTCGCGCACCTATTAAGCCGTTCATGATTACAGTGAAAATAGAAAGCGGCTGATTTATTCAATAAAATCAGCCGCTTAAATATTTTGGCTCCCCGGGCCGGACTCGAACCAGCGACAGGGTGGTTAACAGCCACCTGCTCTACCGACTGAGCTACCGGGGAATGATTAGCTATTTGGTTAAATAAGACAGGTTTTCAACAATACCATACGTAGCTTCTCCTGTCAAGAAAAGTCTATAATATGGTTAGCTCTCTAGGTTTTTATATGTTTCAGAAAGCAATTGCTATTTTTTTCTCATCCCAAATGTTAGACCGCTTTACTTTTCACTTCCTCTTCAGTTCCATAATTACCATTTTAGCAATTGCCTTAAGAGTATCAAAAACTCCAGTTCCTTCAGTAGCAATCGCTTCAAAATCTGGAACGCCTCGTTGATTTAAGGCCATCTTCAACTCTTCAATTGGAATTATATTTGGTAAGTCTCTCTTATTATATTGAATTACAAAAGGTATTTTATTTATGTCAAATCCCTGCTCGGCTAGATTCACCCTCAGATTCTCTATGCTCTCTATGTTTGCCTCCATACGTTCAATCTGAGAGTCCGCAACAAAAACTACACCATCTACACCCTTCAAAATAAGCTTGCGACTTGCGTCATAAAACACCTGGCCTGGTACGGTATACAGATGAAACCTCGTCTTAAATCCCCGTATTTCACCCAAGGCCAGAGGAAGAAAATCAAAGAACAGTGTTCGCTCAGTCTCGGTAGCGAGAGATATCATTTTCCCTTTGCTGTCGGGGTTTGTTTTCTTGTAAATCCACTGAAGATTCGTGGTCTTTCCGCACAAACCCGGTCCATAAAAGACAATTTTACAGTTAATCTCTCGCGATGAATAGTTGATAAAGGACATGGGACCGTTTTTCCTCTCCTGAAATTCGTTCAGGGAAAATACAAGGTTGGGCTAACCGAAGAGTTTATCGATATCTTCGTCCGTTATCTCTGCAAAGGGAGATTCACTGCCCTTACCATCTCCCTTTTCCGTTTCAACTTTTTGAAGAAGTTGATTAAAAATACTACCGAGTACTTCAGTACTTTTTTTCACCCGAAGTCGTACGAGCCCCAAAGATGATCGATGGTCGAAGATAACCACCAAAATTACACGCTGTCCAATTATGGATATGTGGATATTGTCACGTTGTCCTTCATGAAAAAGAATAGAAAATTCCTTTTCACCTAAGAGTTTAGCCATGCCACCAGTAGCGGCGATGTTGCCGGCAGTAAGCGAGGCAAGTGATGTTGTATCTAGGTTTTCTGTCTCCCCTGTCGCGGCGATAAGTTGTCCATTCTTATCCACAAGGAATACAACTTTTGCATTCGCTTGTTGAAGGAGCCGCTGAAGTTCTGCATCAATCTGCTTAAATTCTTCTTCATACATGACTAAGTCAGAACCCAGCATGTTTACATCTCCTTTTTAGTAAGTAGTTCATTTCGACTCCGGTAATTAAACCATACTGCCAGAAAGATTTCAAGGGTTATTTTGTTTAACTGGCAGGATGAAAAAAACAGCCGGGCATGTCAAGCCCGGCTATTATCATTTTTTATACTAGCAAAATAAGAATAATTAACTCTTGGACATTTCCTGCAACTTCTTAAGGCTCTCCCATTCCTCATCAATCATTTTCTGGAAGTCCACAAGTGATTGTTCATTGCCTGGAGCGAACATGTTCTTGAAGCGACCCTGCGGCTTGAGGAAATCTACGATTGGTTTCTTTTTGTCTTTGGGATCGTATGTGATATTCCATTTTTTACCCTTTTGCTCAACCTCATAGAGGGGCCAGTAGCAGGTATCTACTGCGAGCCGTGACATGAGTATCGAATCATTTAGCTGTGATCTCCAACCACGATTGCAGGGAGAAATGACGCCCAAATATGCAGGTCCATTGGATGCGATCGCTTTCCTTACCTTTGTCATGAGGTCTTTCCAGTTGCTCGGTGACGCCTGGGCCGCATACGCACCGTGCGCCGCCATAATGCGCGTGAGATCCTTCCTACGCTGCTGCTTCCCTGGATTTACAGATCCGACAGGGCAAGTCGTGGTGTCCGCACAAGGAGGCGTAGCGCTTGAGCGCTGTATGCCTGTATTCATGTAGGCGCCATTGTCATAGCAAATATAAAGCAATTGATGCCCGCGTTCCATAGCTCCGGAGAGGGCCTGAAAACCAATGTCATATGTTCCACCATCACCGCCAAAGGCGAGAAATTTAACATTATTTTTATATTTGCCTTGCTTTTTGAGCGACCGGTACATTGCTTCCATACCGGCAGCTGTAGCCGCTGCATTTTCGAAGGCACTGTGCATCCACGGCGTCTTCCATGCAGTATAGGGGTATATGCAGGTTGAAACTTCAAGGCAACCTGTAGCGTTTGCTACAGCCACTGGTTCATCAATAGCTAGCAAAATCTGCCTCACGATGGTCGGCGCACCGCAGCCCGCACACATCCGGTGACCGCTCGTAAATCTTTCTTGCTTTCTCGACAGCGCTTTTAGCGTCAGGGGTGTTTCCTGTGTCGTTGTGCTCATGTCATTATCTCCTTAGATTCTTAGACAGACCGGGGCACCTTTCTCTCCCGACTCCTGTCAAAAAAATTTAGTTTCTTACCGTTATATAGTCTTTTACGAGTTTGACCTTTCCGGTCTTCGCAACCTCTATGGTCTCGTCAATCACCTGTTGCACATCCTTCGGCATAAGATCTCTACCACCAAGGCCATAAATTTTATTGAACAGTACAGGTCCTTGCCGGTACGGCTGAACGGCTGAAGCAATCTCCATAAAAAGTGGGCCATAGCCACCATAGGAGTCCGCCCGATCCATGACGCAGACAGCCTTTGCATTCTTGAGTGCTGCGCCGGCCTCTTCGTATGGGAAAGGCCGAAACACTCGAAGCTTTAATAACCCGGCCTTAATGCCTTTTTCTCTATAGCGATCAATCTCATCCTTCACCGTCCCTGCCGCCGAGCTTACGGCAATGATAACAATCTCTGCATCCTCAAGACGATAGCTTTCAAACATATCGTATTTTCTGCCAGACAGTTTGCCAAACTCTGCGAATACATCCTGCACAACTTTTTTTGCTTTTAGCATGGCCTCGTGCTCAGCACGCTTATGTTCGATATAGTAGTCCGTCAGCACTAGTGCACCGTAGCTTCTAGGATGTTCTATGTCAAGAAGTGGTTCCATGGCCTGATACGGACCCACGAACTTCTTCACAGCGTCATCAGGTAGATATTGCATAGTCATGATGGAGTGGCTGGTAATAAATCCATCCATGCCAACCATAATTGGCAGCCGAACATCCGTGTTCTCTGCAATGCGAAATGCCATTACTGTGTTATCATAGGCTTCTTGAGCGTTCTCAGAATAAAGCTGTATCCACCCACAGTCACGCGCACCCATACCATCTGAATGATCACCGTGGATATTGATAGGCGATGAAAGTGCCCGGTTGACGACAGCCAAAAGAATGGGCAACCGATCACCCGCGGCTATATGAAGCATCTCCCACATGAGAGCCAACCCTTGAGAGCTCGTTGCTGTAGCTACGCGACCACCAGCCGCTGCGGCACCGATACAGGCACTCATGGCACTATGCTCACTTTCCGCAAGCACAACCTCAGTGTCAACCTTGCCGTTGGACACGAACGTAGTGAACTGCTGCATAATTTCCGTAGATGGCGTAATAGGATATGCCGCCATCACATCGGGATTTAATTGGCGGAGTGCTTCGGCAACCGCTGTGTTGCCGGTAACCGCCACAGTCTTTGTTGTTGTTGCGCCCATGTTATTTGCCCTCCTCTTCCATAACCAGTGCTTTGTTGCCCTTCTTACCAGGGCATTCTAAGGCACAGACGCCGCAGCCTTTACAGTGATCATAGTCGATACCGGTCATTTTCTCGTTTTGTACTTTAATTGATGAATCAGGGCAGTAAATCCAACAGAACAAGCATTGAATACAGTTTTCTTCAATCCATCGTGGTTTGACGGAGGAACGCCACGATCCCGTCTTATATTGTTCTGCATTTCCAGGATCCTTAATGACGCCGGCAAGCGGCAATTCTTTCCAATTCATCTGTTTCATCCCTGTTTTACCTCCTCATAGCCGCGCCTCACTGCGACAAGATTTGAATCTATGATCTTTTGTGAAAACTTCTTCCCAAAACTTCCTTTTACCTCTTCGGACAGAACCTCTAAGGCCAAAGCCCCAGACGCCTTGGCAACTGCGCCGAGCATTGGTGTGTTCGGCATGGGCCTACCAATTGTCTCGATGGAGATTTTTGTTGCATCGATTGTGAATATTTTCTGAGAAGCCTTGGGTTTCATCTTCTCACGCACTTCTTTTGGGCTCTTTGCTGTATTAACGACGAAAACAGCATCATCCTGTGCGCCTTCAGCAACATTCATCGCATCGAGAAGCGTGGCATCAACAACCGCTACCACATTCGGATTTAATACCGGACAGTGCATTCGAAGTTCCTTCTGGCTTATCCGATTATACGCACGAAGCGGTGCACCTGCTCGTTCTGGGCCGTATTCCGGAAAAGCCTGAACGTGGCGACCACCACTCAGACACGCATCGGCGAGCACCTTGGCCGCAGTAATCGTGCCCTGGCCACCCCTACCGTGCCACCTTATTTCTACCATTTCTGCCATTCTGATTTCCTCCTCCTCCATTTATGTGTGGTATAGAATTAAACGAAATCTACAGGTTTAATGCTGTTTGCCCAAAATCAGCAATAATCTCATTGACCCTGTCTAGTAAACACGTTTGCATCACATTTCTCGCCGACCTTCAAGTGCCCGCTGCACTGTATTCTCATCCGCATATTCAATGTCTCCCCCCACCGGAAGGCCATATGCTATGCGACTGACACTAATGCCGAGAGGCTTAATCAATTTCGACAGATAAAGGGCTGTGGTTTCCCCTTTTACCGTTGGATTTGTTGCAACAATAACTTCCTTTATACCACCTACTTTCAGTCGCTCCAGAAGACTGTCAATCTTAAGATCCTCAGGGCCTACACCATCAAGCGGCGCGATCGCGCCCATAATTGCATGATAGCGTCCTCGGAATATTCCTGTCTTTTCCAGAATAAGAATATTGCTCGGCTCTTCGACTACGCAGATACGTGAGCCATCTCTTGTTCCATCTCGGCATATGCTGCAAATCTCATCCTCTGTGATATTGTTGCAGATAGAACAATAACGGCTGGTATTCTTGAGACTCAGAATGGCTTGCGCAATGTCGGTCGCATCTTCATGTGGCATTGCGAGGATAGCGAATGCTAGACGTTCAGCGCTTTTTCTGCCAATGCCCGGTAACATCATGAATGCTTCAACCATTCTGCCTAGTGCTTTACCAGAAACATCGGCTGCTTGTGCTCCTACCTGTTTCTGCTCCGATTTTCCTTTGTTTA
>Ga0335079_10010373_pt1 | contig 10603 bp, 14 predicted proteins | sample Lox_Sample_33_FD_206719 | JGI IMG/M metagenome (GOLD analysis project Ga0335079, IMG submission 206719) | Soil microbial communities from Loxahatchee National Wildlife Refuge, Florida, United States - Lox_Sample_3.3 | ecosystem: Environmental > Terrestrial > Soil > Wetlands | place: USA... | reverse complement strand
AGCTCGGACGAGTGCGCAAACTACTTTAGGCATGCCGGCTATGGGTCAACCTAAGCCGATCATGCTCTAGGCGATCGCGGCGCGGCGCTGCATCAGGGCCAGCATCACGGCGACGATGACGGCGGCGAGCAGCAGCGCCGGCAGCGGCCAGCTCAGCGCTAGGAGCGCCGCGAGAACGAGAGCGGCGTCGCCGGCAAGCACGAGGCGCGCCACGGCGGCGTGATCGCCATCGGGGCTGAGCGCCCGCTGATAGAAATGGGTGCGATGCGGCTTCCAGATGCGCTCGCCGCGCAGCAGCCTTGCCGCCAAGGTCAAGCTGGCATCGGCGAGATAGTAGAGCGGCAGGATGAGCGCCGGCGCCCAGAGCCCGCGCGCGGCAAGGCTCAGCAGCAGGAAGCCGAGGAGATAGCCCAGCGGCACGCTGCCGACATCGCCGAGAAAGATCCGTGCCGGGTGCCAGTTCCAGCGCAGAAAGCCGAGCGCGCCGCCCGCCGCCGCCAGCGCGAGCGCGGCGCTGCCGTCATCGGCGCGGCCGGCGAGGAATGCCGTGAGCGCAAGGCCGATGCCGAGCGATGCCGTCTCGATGCCGGTGATGCCGTCGATCCCGTCCATGAAGTTGAAGAGGTTGACGAACCACACCCAGAGCAGCGCCGCCGCGGCGTGGTCGAGCAGGGGCGGCAGCAGCCCCTGAAACACCGCGCCGGCGGGCAGGGAGGTGAGGCCGATCAGCACCGCGGCAATGTGGCCGCAGAGCCGCAAGCCCGCCGGCAGGCCGCGCAGGTCGTCGCGCCAGGAGAGCAGCGCCAGCGCCGCGGCGAGTCCGGCCACCGTAGCGGCGCCCGCCGGTGCGCGTCCCGCCAGCGCGAGGCCGAGCCACGCCGCCAGCAGCACCGGCACCAGCGCGAGGCCGCCGCCGCGCGGCACCGGCACCTGATGCGCCGAGCGCTCGACCGGCCGGTCGAGAATCGAGCGCTGCTCGAGCGAGCGCAGCACCGGCCCGGTCAAGAGCGACGTCGCGACGAAGGCCGCGAGCGCGACAGCGACAGCTATGGCGAGTCCGGTCATCATTCCTGCGCCGGTTTAGGGCGGCGCCGCTGGCGGGGCAACTGACGCCGATGCAAGCTTGCTTAACCGCAGCCGGATGACCATCATCATCCCGCCATGCGTTACGATCCCGAGCGCAGCTTCGGCTTTCTGCTGCATGACATCGCACGTCTCATGCGCAAGCGCTTCGACCAGCGCGCCCGCGCGCTCGGCTTGAGCCGCTCGCAATGGCAGGTGCTGGCGCATCTTTCACGCCATGAGGGCATCAACCAGAGCGGCCTCGCCGAGATCCTTGAGATCGAGAACATCACGCTGGGCCGCCTCGTCGACCGGATGGAAGAGGCCGGCTGGGTCGAGCGCCGGCCGGACCAGAACGACCGCCGCGCGCGCCTCCTCTACACCACGCAAAAGGTGGCACCGGTGATGGAGCGCATGCGCATCCTCGCCGAAGAGACGCGGAACGAGGCGCTGGCGGGTCTCTCCGATGCCGAGCGCGAAGCCCTGATCGAGCGCCTCATCCATGTGCGCGCCAATCTCTCCGAGCGCGGCGCGCCCGTGACGGAAGGCGATGTCGGCGACGCCCCACCTCACCCTCCCGCTTACGCGGGTCCCTCCCTCTCCGCCCCTAAGGGGCGGAGAGGGTTGGGGTGAGGTGGGGTTACCCAAGCAGGAGCACGGAAGTGGCGCTCGATTCCCAGACCCTGCGTCAATTTCTCGACACCATCGAGCGCTTCGTGCGCGAGCGGCTCGAACCTGCCGAGGAGAGCGTTGCCGAGAGCGACAGCGTGCCGCCCGCCCTCATCGGCGAGATGCGGCAGCTCGGGCTGTTCGGCATGACCATCCCCGAGGCCTATGGCGGGCTCGGGCTCAGCATGAGCGAAGAGGTGGAGGTGCTGTTCCAGCTCTGCCGCACCTCGCCGGCCTTCCGCTCCGTGCACGGCACCAATAACGGCATCGGCAGCCAGGGCATCGTCCTCGACGGCACCGAGGAGCAGAAGCGCAAATACCTGCCGCGCCTCGCCTCGGGCGAGATCATCGCCTCTTTCGCGCTGACCGAGCCCGATGCCGGCTCGGATGCGGCGAGCCTCAAGACGAGCGCGCGGCGCTCGGGCAATGGCTGGGTGCTGAACGGCACCAAGCGCTTCATCACCAACGCGCCGGAGGCCGCGCTCTTCACCGTGATGGCGCGCACCAATCCCGCGGAGAAAGGCGCGGCCGGCATCTCCGCCTTTTTGGTCGAAGCGCCCAATCCTGGCCTCAAGATCGGCAAGCCCGATCGCAAGATGGGCCAGCGCGGTGCGCATACCGCGGATGTCGTCTTCGCGGATTGCTTCGTGCCGGCCGATGCGCTGCTCGGCGGCAAGGAAGGACAAGGGTTCAAGACGGCGATGAAAGTGCTCGACCGCGGTCGCTTGCATATCGCCGCCGTGGCGGTCGGCGTCGCCGAGCGCCTCGTCCGCGACATGCTGCGCTACGCCAAGGAGCGGGTGCAGTTCGGCCATCCCATCGGCGAGTTCCAGCTTGTGCAGGCGATGCTCGCCGACAGCCGCGCCGAGGCCTATGCGGCGCGCGCCATGGTGCTCGATGCGGCGCGGCGCCGCGATGCCGGCGAGACCGTCTCGACCGAGGCGTCGTGCTGCAAGTATTTCGCGACCGAGATGGTCGGCCGCGTCGCCGACCGCGCCGTCCAGATCCATGGCGGCGCCGGCTATGTCGCCGATTACGGCGTCGAGCGCTTTTACCGCGATGTGCGGCTCTTTCGCCTCTATGAAGGGACGAGCCAGATCCAGCAGCTCGTCATCGCGCGCAACATGCTCAGGGATGGGGGGTGACCCTCACCTTCCCACCGCTGCGCGGTAGGAGGGTGAGGGAGCGCTACTGATCGGGGTTGCCGAGGACCCAGACATAGAGTCCGCCGCCATAGTCGCGGCGGCAGAGGGTCACCTGCTGGATATGCGTCGCGTCATCCTTGGCGACGGATTGCCGCACGTCGCGGCAGAGCTGGCCGCGCACGGCGCGAAAGACGTCGTCGACCGCCACCGCCGTGCCGGCCGCGGTGTGCGCGCCGCTCGGGTCGGCGGCGACCCAGGCGACGGGCTCCATGGTGAACTGGTCGGCGGCGCGCTGGCTCGCTTCGGCGAGATCGCGCCGCTCGACTTCGGTGAGCCAGGGGCGGAGCGAATCGGCGACGGCGTCGTCGACCGCGCTGTTGGGGACGAGCGGCGGGGCGGGGCCGGCGATCAGCTCGCCGGCGGGGCCGTCGCGCACCACCGAGACGGGCGGCGGCGGCCGATCGAAGAACTGGCCGGCCTGCGGCACGGCCGGGAGCCGGACCGAGGAGACGTCCGCGCTGCTGCAGGCGGCGAGCGCCAAAACGGCGAACAGCGACAGCAGGGTGGCGCCAATTCCGCTATGATGGCGGGCATGAAACATGGTGCGTGGCTCCTTTCGGCGGTCCTGGCGCTGCTCCCCGCGGCGGCGCTGGCCCAGTTCTATGACCTCGACGGCGCTTACCGCTGCTTCACCACGCCGAGCACGGCCTGCGAGAAGGATCTGCGCGACCAGCCGCGGCCGGCGCCCCCGCCGCCGGCCGGCCCGAGCATGGAGCAGATCATCGCCAAGGTGCGCGACAAGACCGCCGGAGCCCATGAGATCGCCATTCTCGAAGCGCGCGCCGCCAACAACGACCCGCGCGCCGTCGAGGTGCTCGCCTGGTGCAAGCTCAACGGCATCGGCACGCCGGCGGACGCGCTCGGCGCCTTCTGGCTCTACCGCCAGGCCGCCGCGCTCGGGGTCGCCAATGCCCGGCAGAACCAGATCGCCATCTACGAGAGCCGGCTCACCCCGGAGCAGCGCGAGCAGGTGCTGATGCGCGAGAACACGCAATGATCGGTTCCGAGCCAAGGCGCCTCTCCGGCAAGGATCGAGGCGGCCAGTCTGACAGTGACAGCTAAACGGTGTCTTAACCTTGCCGGCGGGCAGGTTGCGGCGGCGGCCGCGGCGGCGCTATCGTCGCGGCTCCCATGAGCAACACCGATTCCGTGCAACCGGCCGCCGATAGCGCCGAGACGCTGCTGGCGCGGTTGCGGCGGCTCGACGATGAGGGCCGGCTCGAGATCCGCATCGACCCGCGGCCGCTCGGCCATATCGACAGCCCCGTCGCCTCCGAGGCCGACGGCAATATCTGGATCTATGGCTCGGTGGCGGTGGCGGGGGCGCTGCTGATCTGGCGCGGCGTGGTGCCGGCGCTGGTGGCGCTGGCCATCGGCGTTGCCCTCTATCTCAGCGTCGGCCGCGCCTATGTCCATCGCCGGATCGAGCGCCGGGTGCGCGAAAAGGCGCTGGCGAGCGCCGAGACCTGGCGGCAGGTCTGGCGCTTCCCGGGGCTGACGCTCGCCGCCAAGGACCGCCCCGACATCGCCGATTGCGCCTCGCCCGACGGCAACTGGATGGCCTTCGTCCGCGCCTTCAATTAGTCGGATTCCTTGCCGCGGCGGCTCTGCCTTTGCTAGGGATAGAGCAAGAACAAGGTCCCAAGACCGGGCTTTGGGAGGCAGACATGCAAGCACTGATGCAAGGGCAGCCGCTGTTGATTTCGTCGCTGATCGGCTTTGCCGATCGCTATCACGGCGCCACCGAGATCGTCTCGCGCAGCATCGAAGGGCCGATCCACCGCTATACCTATCGCGACGCCCATAAGCGCGCCCGGCAGCTCGCCCATGCGCTGCGCCGCCTCGGCGTTCGAGAGAGCGACCGCATCGGCACGCTCGCCTGGAACGGCTTCCGGCATTTCGAGATCTACTATGCCGTTTCCGGCATGGGTGCGGTCTGCCATACCATCAATCCGCGGCTCTTCCCGGAGCAGATCACCTACATCGTCAACCATGCCGAAGATCAATACGTCTTCTTCGACATCACCTTCGCACCGCTGATCCAGAAGCTCCGGCCGCATTGCCCCGGCGTCAAAGGCTGGGTGGCGATGACCGATCGCGCGCATATGCCGAAGGATGTGCCGGACGCGCTCTGCTACGAGGAGCTGGTGGCGGCGGAGAGCGATGATTTCGAATGGCCGGCGCTCGACGAAGGTGCCGCCTCGTCGCTGTGCTACACCTCGGGCACGACCGGCAATCCCAAAGGCGTACTCTATTCGCATCGCTCGACCGTGCTGCATTCCTACGGCGCGGCGCTGCCCGATGCGATGTGCCTCTCGGCGCAGGACGTGGTGCTGCCGGTGGTGCCGATGTTCCACGCCAATGCCTGGGGCTTGGCCTATGCCTGTCCGCTGGTGGGCGCGAAGCTGGTGTTTCCCGGCGCCGCGCTCGACGGCAAGAGCGTGTTCGAGCTGTTCGAAAGCGAGAAGGTGACGTTCAGCGGCGGCGTGCCCACCGTCTGGCTCGCGCTGCTGCAATACATGGCCGAGACCAATCATCGCTTCACCACCTTGAAGCGGACGGTGATCGGCGGCTCCGCCTGCCCGCCGGCGATGATCCGCGCCTTCGAGGCCGATCACGGCGTCGAGGTGCTGCATGCCTGGGGCATGACCGAGATGAGCCCGCTCGGCACGGTGTGCCAGTTGAAGGCGACGCATCGGGACGCCGGTCTCGAGGACAAGCTTGCGGTCAAGAACAAGCAGGGCCGCGCCATCTACGGCGTCGATCTCAAGATCGTCGACGGCGCCGGCAAGGACCTGCCCTGGGACGGCAAGGCGTTCGGCGATCTGATGGTGCGCGGTCCCTGGATCGCCAAGGGCTATTTTAAAGGCGAGGGCGGCGATCCCTTGCGCGGTGGCTGGTTCCCGACCGGCGACGTCGCGACCATCGACGCCGACGGCTATATCCAGATCACCGACCGCTCCAAGGATGTGATCAAATCGGGCGGCGAGTGGATCAGCTCGATCGAGCTCGAGAATGTCGCCGTCGCGCATCCCGCGGTCGCGGAAGCGGCGGTGATCGGCGTCGCCCATCCCAAATGGGACGAGCGGCCGCTGCTCATCGTGCAGCGCAAGCCGGGCGCGGCGGTGACGCGCGAGGAGCTGCTCGCCTTCTATCAGGACAAGGTGGCGAAGTGGTGGATCCCGGACGATGTCGTCTTCGTCGAGACGCTGCCGCACACCGCCACGGGCAAGCTGCTCAAAACCAAGCTCCGCCACGATTTCCTCGCCCACCGCCTGCCGGAGGCGTGAGCGGCGCGGCGGCGTTGTATCGCGCGGCAGGAAAAGATTCACCACGGAGGCACGGAGGGCACAGAGAAGCGAAGAATGGCGCGCTTCGCGCGCCAAACAAACAATCTCCGTGATCTCCGTGCCTCCGTGGTGAATCTATATGCCGACGCGCTAGATCCCGCCGGTCAACTCCATTTGATCGGTGCCGCTGCGGCAATGTCTTGGAGAAGGGGCCGGGGATATTTACATTGCTGCGAGCGGTTTCGGCCGCATGCGCGCTGGTGGTACCTGGTCGATGCCGAGAGGGAGAAAGTTATGTCGAAGGGTGCTGTCGTCTTGGCGCTTGCATTGGCCGCGATCGGCCTTAGCGGTTGCCTTAGCCCGGAGCACGACCCGCATTTCCTGCCGACCTGGCTCGTGCCGGGCAACAGCCCCGGCGTGATGGCCTATAGCACCAATCCCTATGCGGCGCCCGACGCGCCGTCGCCGGCATTGACGGGAGCCGGCGCCTTCCCCTGAACCTTCAAGCGTCGGGCAGCAGCACGACGCGGCCAATCGCCTGACGATCCATCAGTCGCCGCATGCCTTCGGCAAAGCGCGCGAGCGGCAACGTTGCGCTGATATGGGGACGCAGCAGGCCCTGCTCGGCCAGCGCGAGCAGCGCCGTCGTGGCGGCCTCGGAAAGCGCCGGCTCGCGTCGCGCCATCTCGCCGGCGCGAACGCCGATCACCGAGCAGCTCTTGAGCAGGATGCGGTTGGCGGCGAGCGCCGGGATGGTGCCGCCGGCGAAGCCGACGACGAGGATGCGGCCATTCCAGGCGACGGCGCGCAGCGATTGGACCAGCACCTCGCCGCCCACGGGATCGAAGATGACGTCGGCGCCGGCGCCGTCGGTGCTGCGGCGCACGCGCTCGACGAAATCCTCGGCGGTGTAGTCGATGACTTCGTCGGCGCCGCGCTCGCGCGCCACGGCGCGTTTTTCTTCGCTCGACGCGGTGGCGATGACGCGCGCGCCGAGATGCTTGCCGAGCTCGACGGCGGCAAGGCCGACGCCGCCCGCCGCGCCATGCACCAGCAGCGTCTCGCCGGCAGCGAGCGCCGCGCGCTGGACGAGCGCGTGATAGGCGGTGTGCGCGGCGACGAAGAAGCTCGCGCCTTCGGCGAAGCTGAAGCCCGACGGCAAGGGCACGAGCTGCTGCACCGGGAGCGCGATCTCTTCGGCATAGCCGCCGATGCGCTGGCGGGTGATGACGCGGTCGCCGACGCGCCAAGCGCCGCTTTCCGCCGCGAGCTCGGTGATGACGCCGGCGCTTTCGACGCCGGGGATGAAGGGCAGCTCCGGCCGATGCTGGTACTTGCCGAGGATGGTCAGCGTGTCCGGAAAATTGATGCCGCAGGCCTCTAGGCGGATGCGCGCCTCGCCGGGCGCGAGCGGCGCCGGCGGCAGCTCTTCGAGACGGAGGCGCTCGGGCGGCCCGAGCGCGCGGCAGAGAACGGCACGGGGCATGGGACGAGCGACAAAATAGAAGCGATTGCCCGAGAAGACAAATGACGCAAAACGCTACGCGATCGGCCGGCGGCCTTAAGCGCGGGTTAACCATACCCGCGCTAGCCTCATCGGGTCGATCCGCCTGGTATTCTCCGGCGCAAAGGCGCGCAATCCCCGGTCCGAAACCGACGGACACTCGCCGCGCCGCGCTGTTAGCGTCAGAGGGATCGCGGTGCGGAGAACGATGCCATGCGCATCCTCGCTAAGGCCCAAAGTCGCTATTCGCCGCTCGTCCTCGTGCTGCTCGGTTTGGCGATCGCCAGCACCATCGGCGCCCATGCGCTGCGCCATGCTGCGGTGAGCGCGGTCCACGCCAGCCGCGATTTGGTGTATCAGTTCCGCCTTCAGGTCGAGCCGGCGGTGGTCACCGGCGGTTTCGTCGTGTCGCGCAATCGCCATACGATCGCCGGCGCGGCGATGGGGTGCACCGCCGGCGCCGCGCTCGGCGCCGGCGCCGCGGCGGTGTTCGGGATTGCCAGCGGCGGCTTCGCGCTTCCCGCGGTGCCGCCCGCCGCCGCTCTCGGCTGTGCCGCCGGCAGCGCCATCGGCATCGCCGTGGGTTATCCCCTGGACAATTGGGTGCTCGACTGAGCTTGCGGCGTGGCGTTTCGGCGCGCGGCGCGCGCGTTCACTCGCATTTCCACTCGCTGTAGTAGACGATGCGCTTGCGGCCGAAGGCCCAGGTTCCCTCCTGCTCCTCGGCGCGCTCGCCCAGCATGCGCGGTTCGCGGCAGCCCATGGTCTTGAGGCGCGAGCTGATGATGTGCTGCCGGTCGGCCCAGACATCGCCATTGTAGATCAGCGTCTGCCGGTTCAGGAACATCGCCATGAAATCCGCGTTCCCCCCACTGGTGGGGATGATCTGGACGGGGTCCTCGTTGCTGCCGGATTTCGCCACGCAGCCCCAGACCAGGCCGGCGATTACGAGCGGGACGAGCGCCTTCTTCATGCGAGCTTCCTGCCGAGACTAGGACGGTTCAGAGTAGAAGAAGACGCGTGCCGCGGAAATCGCAGCGATGCCGCGGCGGCAGGCGGAGCGCCATGGCGGAGAACAGCGCGGATCCCGATCTCATCCTCGACGCGATCAGCTATGTCGAGGAAGTGCACAGGGCCGAGACGGCGGAGAACACCGCGCCGCCGCCCGGCACCGCGGGCCGCGTCGTGGCCGCCATTCTCGCGGATGCGGCGCTTTCCGAGTCTGTGCGGCGCTGGGCGCGCGAGCGGCGCATTCTCGAAGCCAGCACCGCGCCGCCGGTCCCGCCGCCCATCGACGACGTCTATCGGCGCGTCAGCCGCTGGCTCAAGACAGCGGAAGCCGCGACGCCGTAAGGTCGTTCTGTGTCGCGGTGGGCGTGGCGCCGCGCGCCTCCTTGAACACGCGCTCGCGGCCCTGCCAGAGCTCGAAGGCGTGGGAGCGGCGCTCGGCGCAGAGCTGGCGCGCCCAGGCGAGCGCGGCGTCACCGGTGTCGATCTCGATATCTTCGACGGCGACGATCTTGTCGCTTCCATCGAGGAGATAGCAGCGATACTGAGCCATGCGTTCCCCTCCCTGCCGGCTCACTTGTCGTCGGGGACTCTACTTAGGACTTTGTTGCAGAATGTCGAGGCCAACTTGCGCAATGCGCGAGAGGCCCGCTTTTTGACACAACCAGGAATTTCGTCGCCGCGATGTTATTGCCGCCGGCGCGCGCTGCGCGCGGTGGCGGCCGCTTCATCGACGAGCCGCGCCGCTTCGGCGATCACCTGCTCGCGGCTCAGTGCGGCGGGAAATTCCGTGCGTCGCATCGGCGCGTCGGGCGGGCGTATGTAGACGCGCCAGCCCGTCGCGCGCTGCAGCACGACGATGGTGTGCCCCTTGTGCTCGATGCTTTCCGTCACCCGCACCACCGGGTCCGATCGTTATCGGCCGACAGGAGTGTAGCGCATTTCCGCACGCGTCGCGCGGATCAAAGGTCCCCACTTTGTCACCCGCGATTTCATCCGCGGCGGCGTTTGCAGCAGGGATCACGCCACGGGAGGCGTCGCCCATGCAGGTCTCCGACTTCTACATCCACCGCGAAGCGCGCCGCCTCTTCGAGCGCCTCGGCGACGACGCGCTCGCCGAAGCGCGCGCCAAAGTGCGCCTCTCCCGCGCGCGCGACGACATGCTCGCCGCCGATATGTGGCTGCGCATCATCGCTGCGCTCGAGGAGCTGATGCGCGAGGTGGCGCAGTAGGGGCGAGGCGATCGCGGTGGCTGGTGCCGGATGAGGGGATCGAACCCCCGACCTTCGGTTTACAAAACCGCTGCTCTACCGCTGAGCTAATCCGGCGCGCTGATCTCGGCGAGGCCGAGTTGTAGCCTCGATGGACGGCTTCCGTCCACTTGCCTCAAGCCGAATGTTCTGATTCTGTCGGCTGTGGACCCAAATGCGACCATGACCGAGCCTTCCCCCAGCGCCGACAGCGCCCTGCCGCGGCTCCTCGCCCGCGAGATCCTGCTGAGCGAACGGCGGCGCGTGCTCGGCCTTGCCGGACTGCTCATCTTTATCGTCTGCGCGGGCCTGCTGATGGCGAGCGCGGCGCCCGGCGTGGTTCGGACGATGTTCCATGGCCGGATGCCGGTGCGCATCGCGTTCACGGCCTTCCTACCCTTCATCTGCTACGAGCTCGTCGTCGCGGGCGTCTTCACCGTTCTGCTCCGCCAAGGCCGGCACTTCTGGGCGTTCGGGCGCTTTGCCAACGCCTTTATCGAGACCAGCTTCCCGACCTTGCTGCTCTATCAGCTCAGCGGCTATGGCGTCGGGGCGCTGGCCTTCAACGGCTGGCATGCGCAGCTCTACTTCCTCTTCATCATCCTCTCGACGCTG
>Ga0335079_10010372_pt1 | contig 10603 bp, 13 predicted proteins | sample Lox_Sample_33_FD_206719 | JGI IMG/M metagenome (GOLD analysis project Ga0335079, IMG submission 206719) | Soil microbial communities from Loxahatchee National Wildlife Refuge, Florida, United States - Lox_Sample_3.3 | ecosystem: Environmental > Terrestrial > Soil > Wetlands | place: USA... | reverse complement strand
GGTGGCCCACTGTGATCGGGGGATCTGCTCGTGCAGCCGCCGCGACAGCGAGACAGGGATGAGGATGTCCTGCTCGCCCGCGAGCACCAGCGCGGGGACGGCGAGCTGGCCCAGCCGGGACATGGTGTCGTGCTGCTGGATCACCGCGAGCTGGGCGAGGTAGGCGTGGAGCGGCTGGTCCATGTAGGCCATCGCGGTCTCGAACTCCGCCAGCTCCTCGCCACGCTGCTCGAAGAACGGGACGGTGAACGCCCACAGGGTGACGTCCCGCATCACGTACGGGACGCCGAGGACCGGCGCCAGGCCGGCCCACATGGCGAACATCCGGGAGCAGAACGGCCCCGGCGCCGCGTAGGTGCACGCGAACGTGGCCGAGCGGAGGTCGGCGCCGTAGGCCAGCGCGTACTCCTGGGCGATCATGCCGCCCATGGAGACGCCCATCAGGTGGAAACCGGTTATGCCGAGCGAATCGGCCAGCGCCTTGGCGTCGTCGGCGAGCATCCGGCTGGAGTACGGCCCGGCCGGCTTGGAGCTCGCGCCGATGCCCCTGTTGTCGAACCTCAGCACCCGGTACCCAGCGGCCAGGAGGTCCTCGATCTGGAGCACCCATGTCTCCAGGTCATCGGCCAGGCCGTTGATGAGGACGATCGTCTCCGGGCCGTCGCCCTCCAGCTTGTAGTTCACGTCGATGTCATTGACCCTGGCTACCGGCATCGGCTTCCCTTCCAGATCGGACCCGGATTCGGGCGTGCAGCTCCCTGAGCAGGTCCCCGGTCAGTGAGAAGTGCCGGGCGGCGAGGCTGGCCGCCCGCGCGGGATCGCCAGCGACCACGGCCCGCGCCAGCTCGGGATGCTGGCGCAGCGCGCGCCGCCGGACCTCCGGGCTGTACGGTTCGGCGTCGAAGCCCAGGCTCACCTCGCGCCGGATGCGCGCGCTCAGCTCCACCAGCCGGGTGTTGTGCGCCGCCCGCGCGATCGCCTGGTGCAGCGCGGCGTCGGCCAGCCGCGAGGCATCCCGGTCGGCGGCGCGTGCGTAGTCCGCGACGGCCGCGCGGATCGCCGCGATGTCACCGGCGTCGCGCCGCACGGCCGCGGTCCGCGCGATCAGCTGCTCGACCAGCTGCCGGAAGTCGAGGACCTCGGTGAGCTCCTCCCAGGCGGGCAGCAGCGTGCGGCGGATCATCTCGTCGGAGTCGGCGCCCTGGCCGGTCTGGACGAACGTTCCCCCGCCGCGCCCCCGGCGGGCGGTGACATAGCCGGCCGCCTGCAGGCGCTGCAGCGCCTCCCGCACCGTCGTCCGGCTGACCTCCAGCATGGCCGCCAGGTCCCGTTCGGCGGGCAGCCGCTGGCCGGGGACGAACTCGCCGAGCGCGATGGCCGTGACGAGACGCTCGGCGATCCGCTCCCCCGCGGTCCGCAGCGTGAGCGGGGCCAGCAGCGCGCCGAACGGCTCCCCCGCGCCCGTGTCAGCCGCCATCGCCGCCTCCGGCGGCAAAGAAGCGGGCGATGAACCTCGCCAGGGTCTGCGCCCCGCGCACGATGCTGGCCAGCTCGACCGCCTCGTCGGCGGCGTGGATGTTGCGCGCCACCGGGCCGTACGCCAGGGCGGGGACGCCGAACTGGTTGAGGTAGAACCTGGCGTCGGTGGTGCTGCCGATCGCCATCCGCCTGGGCGGCCCGCCGTGGGCGCTGGCGTGGGCGTCCGCCATCGCGTTCGCCAGCGGGTGGTCGCTGGGGAGCAGGTAGCCCTCGGCCCGGAAGCCGGTCTGGCGCAGCTGGGGCGGGTGGCAGGCCAGCCAGGCATCGCCGGCCGCCGCCCGGGCGACCGCGGCCTCGACGCGGCCGAACGCCTCGTCCGCGGTCCAGCCGCGGGGGAAGCCGACCCGCACCCGCAGCCGGGCCCGGGCAGGCACGCTCGACGCCCAGTCCCCGGCGGTGATCACGCCGACGTTGATGTTGTAGGGCCGGGCGACCTCGCGGAAGGCGGGGTCGCTGGCACCGGTGTTGATCTCCTCCTCCAGGCCCGCCAGCGCCCGCAGGATCAGCGGCACCCGGTGTACCGGGTTGACCGCGCGGTCGGCCGCCTCGGCGTGCGCGCCAGCCCCCTCGATCTCTATCTCGGTCCACAGCACGCCCACGCCGCCGAGCAGCAGGCCCAGGCCGGTCGGCTCGAGCACCACGACGGCGTCACCGAGCACGCCCGCGTGGCAGGCGGCCAGCGTCCCGTTGCCGGTGCACTCCTCCTCGATCACGGACAGGAAGCCCAGCTCGCCGGTGAGGGCGCCCGGCATGGCACGGCGGAGCGCCGCGACGGCGAGCAGGCCCATCGCGAAGCCGCCCTTCATGTCGCCCGCGCCACGGCCCCGCATCCAGCCGCCGGATGTGGCCGCCGCGAACGGGTCGCCCGGCCACACGGCCGCCTCGGCCGGGACCACATCTACGTGGCCGTTCAGCAGCAGCGACGGCGATCCGCCCCGGCCCAGGCGGCCCAGCACGTTGGCCCGGCCCGCATAGGGGGCCTGTGCCACGCCCGCGCCGGCCCGGGCCGGCGTCTCCGGTGGTACCGGCACGTCGGCGACATCGAAGCCGAGCCTGGCCAGTTCGCCGGCGACGATGCGCTGGGCCACGGCCTCCTCGCCGACCGTGCTCCGGGCGCCGATGAGCCGCTCCAGGAACGAGAACGCGTCCCCCGCCCCGGCCCGGATCGCGTCGTCGACCGCCTCGAAGCCGGACGGCACGATCCCCATCGCCGCACTCCTGGTCTAAAGGACCGATCTTCAGACCATATTGAAAAACCAGCGGCCCACCGTCAAGACCCTGGGGTCTGGCCAGCGGGCTCCGGCTACCGTGGCCCCTGGCCGGCCCCGCCGGCCCCGCCGGCCCCACTGGCCCTGCCGACCCCGCCGGCCTCACTGGCCCCGCTGGCCCGGCCAGCCTGGACCGCGGCCGGCGCTAACTTCACGCTCTCCAGGAAAGCCGCCCAGGCCTGACGGGTGAAGACAAGCCCCGGGCCGGCCGGGTTCTTGGAATCGCGGACCGCAACGGTCCCGGCCACCGATGCCACCTCGACGCACTGGCCGTTGGCGCTGCTGTGGCTGCTCTTGTGCCACCGCAACGGGGGCAGGTCCGCCTCGCGCATGCCGCACCTCCTGCGGGCTCACATCTGCGCAACGAGTCCGGTTATCAGCGCTCCCGAAGCATCGGGGCTTTCCGCTACTGCGCGTAGATGCTCGAACACAAGTCTATACCGGCTGACGTCGCTCTCCTCTTCCAGGAAAAGCTCGCCGGCCATGCTGTCGATGTAGACGACATCCGCGATGGTCGCGTCCGCGAACTGCATGAACACAAAGGAACCGGGCATGCCCGCATGGGCGCCGGCGCCGAACGGTATGACCTGCAGCGTGACCTGGGGCAGCTCGGCGGCCGCCAGCAGGTACCGGAGCTGGCCGCACATCACGTCCTGGCCGCCGACCTGGCGCCGCAGCGCGGCCTCGTCGACGATCACCCAGAGCTCGAGCGGGCTGTCGCCGCGCAGCACATCCTGCCGTTCCATGCGGACCTGGACCCGCCGCTCGATCTCGTCGCGGCCGGCCGAGGGGAGCCCGCCGCGGATCACGGCCCGGGCGTAGTCCTCGGTCTGCAGCAGCCCGGGCACGAACAGCGACTCGTAGTTCCAGACGCCGCGCGCCTCTCCCTCGAAACCGATGTAGGTGGTGTACTGCTCGGGCAGCACGGACTGGTAGGCGTGCAGCCAGCCACGCTGGCGCGCGTCACGAAGCAGGGCGGTCAGTTCGTCCTGATGCGCCTCCTCGACCCCGTACAGGTCGAGTAAGGTACGGAGCGTTCTGGTCTGGGGCCTCACCCGGGCGTGCTCGATGCGGTAGAGGGTGGCCACGTTGATCCCGGTGCGCTCGACGATCTCGTCCCGTGTTAACCCGGACGACGTGCGCAGAGACCGCAGCTCCGCCGCCAGGCGGCGGAGCCGGACGGTCGGTGTCTGGCGATCGCCTGGCATCGTCTTGCTTCCTAAGTTAGTTCCAGATGCGAATGCATCATTGCATGTTCGCCCTAACCAGGGCACTGTTGGCTGAGACACCGTTGCACACGGCCCTTCCCGGAGGCGCAGGATTCAACAGGCCGGCCGGCTGCGGACCATCCCCGCGGCACTGGACGAGGAGGACCTGCCACTGATGGCGACGGCAGAAGGAGTCGGCGCTTCTGCGGCGTATGCCCTCGACCCTGAGCAGGCACCGCACACGTACCTGGAGCTCGGGGCGCTGCCGACTGCCGTGCCCTGCGCCCGGCTGCACGTCAAGCACGTGCTGCGGGAGTGGCAGATGGACGAGCTCGCCGACACCGTGGAGCTGGTGGTCGCCGAGCTGGTCACCAACGCGATGCAGGCGTCGGCGGGCCTGACGGGCAGCCAGTTCGCCGGGCGCTGGGCGCCCGGGCTGCCGCCGGTGCGGCTGTGGCTCGCCTCCGACGGCCAGCACGCCGTGATCCAGGTCTGGGATGCCAGCGACCGGCAGCCGGTACGGGAGACCGTCCCGCTCGATGCCGAGACGGGGCGGGGCCTGCTGATCGTGGAGTCCCTCGCCGACGAGTGGGGCTCCTACACGCCGGAGGCCTCCAGCGGCAAGGTGGTCTGGGCGGTGATCAGCGACGGCCAGTCGTGACCGGCCGTCAGCCCGCGGGGGCGCTGAAACTCACCGTGACCCGGCCGAACCCCAGTGAGTGCAGCATGCTGGTGAGCATGCTGCGGGTGTTCGTCTCCGCCTGCGCCCGCAGCGGGCTCTGGCTGGCCGCGGCCTGGATCTTCTGCTGCGCCGCGATGTAGACCTGCTGCTGGCTGTTCGGGTTGCCGGAGAAGAAGTTGGCGACCCGGTTCAGCAGCCCCTGCTGCTGCGCGAAGACATAGGACCGGCGGACGTCGAGCGCGGCCGGCTCGAGCTGCGGGGCCGGGAGCTGGACCCGGACCGCGGTCCGGCCCGGTGAGACCCGGATGTCGTTGCCGCCCAGCCCGGAGAAGTCGACGAAGGCGATGACGGTGCCCTGGCCGATGAACAGCGTGTCGGTGCCCTCGATGAACGACGGCAGGTATCGCGTCTTCCTGGACAGGTCCACCACCACCTGGAACGACCCGCTCGCCGCCTCGTAGCGGCTCAGCGACGTGATCGACCTGAGCACGGCCGGCTCGCTGCGGATGCTGGTCGACTCGGCGAACGGGTTCCGCAGCTGTGGCAGCAGGTGGACCGCGGACAGCACGAGCGCCCCTGCGACGACCAGCGCCACCGCCACCGCCAGCCCTGCCAGCCAGCCCAGCGGCCGCCGGGTGGGGCGCCCGCCCCCGGGACCGTCCTGCGGCCCGCTCATCCCAGATCACTCCCCCCCGCCGCGCGGGCGCGCGCACGCGGCCCACGCTGGACGACTACCCTGATCGCCCGGCTCCATGCGGCGGCGCGGGCCCGCGCCGCCGGTCCCGTTACCCGGTGTGACGGTTCAGGAACGCCAGCGTCCGGCTGTTGAACTCATCGACGTTCTCGTAGATCGGGGCGTGTGCGCAGTCCTCGAAGATGGTGACCTCGGAGTGCTTGATCCCCTCGGTGAGCGGCCCGGCGAACCGGGTCGACGTCACGGCGTCGTGGCGGCCGAACGTGATGAGGGTCGGCGCGTGGATCATCGTGAGCGCGTCGTGGGCGTCATGGGCCAGCACCGCCCCTGACTGGCGCAGGAAGGCGTCCACCGGCGGCATCGGGCGGCCACGAACGAACTCGGCCAGCGAGTCGATGTACTCGGGCCGCTTGGCGTAGAGCTCGGGGGTGAAGCACCAGGGGAAGATCCCCTGGATCACCATGTCGGTGACGCTGCCCAGCGCCGGTGCCATGGTGCGCCACGTCTCCACCACCACCCGCAGGAACGGGTCGGTGCGGTCCCAGGCGCTGTGCAGGGACAGCGACTTCACCCGGGCGGGGTGCTTGGCGGCCAGCCACATACCGACCGCCGCACCGAGGGACAGCCCCCCGACGTGAGCGCGTTCCACGCCGGCCGCCTGCATGAACGCGGCGATGTCCTCGGCGAGTAGCTCGGTGGTGTAGGTACCGTCCGGCTTGCCGCTCAGGCCCGCCCCGCGCAGGTCCACCGTGAAGCACTGGAAGTGCTTGGCGTACTCCGCCACCTGGAACGCGTAACATGCCTGATCGGCGGCGAGGTAGGGGATGAGCACCAGCGGCTCCCCCTCGCCCTGCACCTCGTAGTAGATGTCGATGCCGTTCGCGTGGACGGTGGGCATGGGGATCCTCCGCTCGACCTGGGTCGCCGCCTGTCTGCCAGCGATCTTTCCGCGATCCGCTGGTGCCCACTATGGGGCCCGGACTCCGGAACTGGCTAGGGCCCTGGCTACTGGCGGCCCGTCCACTGCGGTCCGGTCGCCCGCCAGCGGGCATCCCAGGCGGCGAGCCGCCGCCGGTCCACCAGCCACCGCACCAGCAGCCCGAGCACGACGAGCACGGCCGCGACGGCGACGGTTGCCAGCGACGCCGCCAGGGCGATCTCCTCGCCCACATCGCCGGGCTGCAGCGGGACAGCGGTCAGCTCCCCGGTGCCGTTGGCCCATACCAGCACCGTGCTGCCTGCCTTGGCCCCGGTGGGGGCGTAGATCTGCCCGGTGCGCGACGTCCCGTCCGGCGCCTTCCACCGCGCTGGCACCAGGGATTCCAGCGCTGCCTGGAACATGGGAGGTGCCTCCGATGGCGCGTTCTTGAGCAGGACCGCGGGTACCTCATGCCAGGTCGCCTGGGCGTGCTGGATGCGCTCGCCGGTAACCGCCGCCGCGTGGCCGGCCGCGACCGCGGCCAGCGGGGCACCGCAGAGGAAGGCGGCGATCAGCACCGCCATCACGGCGGCCTCCACCCGGTCGGCGGTACGCCGCAGCGGATTGCGGTCCGGGCGCCACAGGCGCACCAGCCCCGGCAGCCGGCCCCCCCTCGTCCTCCGTCGCCGCATCGTGGTTCCCTTCCGGCTGTCTGGGCCCGGCACCGGCCCAGCAGGCAAGCTGGCCTCCCGCCGCCACCCCAGCCCCCCGATAGAAGCTCCCCGGTCCGGTCAGTCTATGGGCCCGGCTGAGCTGGCGTGCCTGCTCACCCGCCCCGGGCAGGGCCTGGGCCGGCGCCCAAAAAACTGGCCCGGCGGTCCTGGCGTCACACCCGCCACTCAAGCATGCTGGTAGCCATGCAAACCCAGGAGCCTTCGCTTCAGTCACCAGCGGCCACCGCCATAGCCAGGTCGTGGCAGGTGAGCCTGTTCATGGGGATCGTGACGCTGATACTGGGGATCATCGTCGCCGCCCACCCGACGGGCTCGCTCAACGTCATCGCCGTCCTGCTCGGCATCCTCATGATCATCTCCGGGATCTTCCACCTGATCCGGGTGTTCGACCCGGCGGAGCCGCACCGGATCTGGCTCGGCATCGCCGGCCTGCTGTTCATCGTGGTGGGGGTGATCCTGATCCGGCACCTGGACCTGACCAGGGCGGTCATCGGCCTGTTCATCGGGATCACGTGGATCATCCAGGGCGTGGTCGCGCTGATCGCCGGCCTGTCGGGCGGCTCCCGCGAGGGCCGGGGCTGGTGGATCGCCTTCGGCGTGATCAGCATCATCGCCGGGATCGTGGTGACCGCCACCCCGCTCAACTCGCTCACCGTGCTGGCCGTCCTGTTCGGCATCTGGTTCATCGTGATGGGCGCGTTCGAGATCATCGGGGCGTTCATCTTCCGGCACGCGCTGCGCGACGAGGGCCCGCCAGCCAGCTGACCCACGGGGCCCGGGCAGCGCGCGGCCGCGGCCGGGCCGGGCGCCCGGATCAGCGCGGCCCGGTGGCGCCGCCCTGCGCCTCGCGCAGCTGACGGGCGATCCGCGGCACGGCCTCGCCGATCGGGTCGCGGATGACCTCGGCCGCCACCGCGTCGTAGGGGGTGGGGTCACGGTTGACGATGACCAGGGCGGCGCCCGCGGCGGCGGCGAGCCCACACAGCGAGGCGGCCGGCTCCACCGTCAGCGTGCTGCCGACCGCCAGGAACACCTCGCAGCTGGCCGCCGCCTGCCCGGCCCGCGCGAACATCTCCGGGTCGAGCGGCTGGCCGAACATGACGGTCGCGGATTTCAGGATCCCCCCGCACCTGGCGCACGCCGGGTCGTCATCGCCGGCCTCGACCCGGGCGAGGGCGCTGGCCATCGGGGACCGGTCGCCGCAGGACACGCACACCACGCTGAACATGGTCCCGTGCAGCTCGATCACCCGGCCCGCGGGTGTGCCCGCCTTCTGGTGCAGGCCGTCGATGTTCTGCGTGATCACCGAGGTGACCAGCCCGGAAGTGGCGAGCTCCGCCAGCGCCGTGTGCGCGCGGTTGGGCTCGGCGCGCCAGGCAGGGTGGTCACGGCGGGCCAGCCAGGACCGGCGCCGCACCGCGGGGTCGCTGACATAGGCCTGGTAGGTGGACAGCCTCTCGGCGCCCGGGTTCTGCGTCCACACGCCCCGCGGCCCGCGGAAGTCCGGGATGCCGGAATCGGTGGAGATCCCGGCCCCGGTCAGCACCGCGACCGCCCGGACGCCGCGCGCCCACGGCGGCACGCCAGCGGCTCGTTCAGCATGCCCGGCACGGCCCACCCTGCGATCCTCGGCCAGCACGCGGCCACCACGCAAACCAGCATGCTCCCTTGCGCAATCTAGTTTGCTATGCAAATCTCTTTCAGTACGCAACGAGCTGCGCCCGCGCCCGCCCGCTCCGGCGGCGGGGCCTGGCGGAAGGGACCGTGCCGTGGCCGGTGATCAGGGCTCCCCGGGCCCGCCGCCCGAGCGCCCGGCGCCCGGGGGCGGCCGCGGCAGCCGCCCACCCGCCGCGGCGGGGGCCAGCCCGGCGGGCGAGCCCGGCCTGCTGCTCGCCGACCTGGCCCGGCTGCGCCGCCAGACCCGGACGGCCCGGCACGCCTACTGGTTCCCGCTGATCCTGTTCGGCGTGCTCACCTGCGGCGCCGCACCGCTGTATGTGGCGGCCGCCGCGCCGCCGCCAGCATCGGGCGCCTACGCCGTCCGCTCCGGGCCTGTCCTGCTCGGCGGCACGCCCTTCGGCACGAGCACCTTCTACATCGGCTGGTACTGGGCGGTCGCGCTCGTCGGTGGCTATCTGCTCACGCTGGTGTGGTACCGGCGGCACGCAGGCCGGGTGGGCGTGCGGACACCCGCCCGGGGCTACCTGATCACCGGCGTGGTGCTGACGGTGCTGGCCCTGGCCATCCCGCCGCTGACCGGCTGGCTGCATGTCCTGAGCCTGGTGTGGCTGCCGTTCGGGGACGTGTGGATCAGGGGGACGCTCGCCTTCCTGATCATCGCGATCGGCCTGTGGGTGCTCGCCTGGGCCGAGCGCAGCCGGGTGCTGGCCGTCATCGCGCTCGTCTATACCGGCGCGGCCCTGCTGTCCAGCCTGTACAACGTCGAGAACGTCGTGTTCCGGCTCGGCTGGAACCCCGGCCGGAGCGCCTTCGCCTGGCAGCTGACGGCCCTGCCGAACGTGCTGCTTCCCGCCGCCGTCCTGCTGGTGGCCGGGTGCGGTGCGTTCCTCGCGCAGCGCAGGCAGGGCAGGACGTGACCGGTCATCCGACCAACGGGCTCGACGACACCGTCCACCAGCGGCACCGGCTCGGCATCCTCACCATCACCGCCGAAGCGCGGGCCGAGTTCGGCTACCTGCGCGACACGCTCGGCCTCACCCCCGGCAACCTGTCGCGGCACCTGACCGTGCTGGAGGAGGCAGGCCTGGTCCAGGTCGACAAGGGCTACGAGGGACGCCGCCCGCGCACCTGGGTGCGGATCACCGGCAAGGGGCGGGCCGCGCTCGCCGCCGAGCTCGCCGCCCTGACCGAGCTGGTCCGCCGCCACCACGGCTCCCCGGCTCAGCAGCCCGGCTTGACCCCCGCGCCGGGCAGTTAGCCTGCGTCTCCAGGCATGGAGTCTTGCACCCATGCCTTCGCCGGTGCCTTGGCCACCGCTCCTGTCGACAGTGCTCCATCGCCTGTCGACAGTGCTCCATCGCCCATGGGCGTGAAGCGCCCGCTACCAGGAGACGTGCGTGGGTCGGCAGTAGTAGTGACCTGGGGTGAAACGCGGGTAGTACCAGAAGCGCTGGCCGACAGGCGTCGGCTCGTACCATTTGCGCGCCCTCTCGTATGCGCGCATTGCCCGAGAAAGCCCTCCGTGTGTATGGGCATTGGTTAGAGAAATTACCGTCAAGGGACAACGTTGTATGCTCACAGATATCTCTATGAGAGATTGCCCTTTCGACAAGAATGAGGTGAGCGATGAGGTTCCGTCGTAGTTTGCGCACGCTGGAAGCTGTGGCGGCGGGTTGTATAGCCAAGGAACTAGTGGAGGATACTGTGCAGGTTGATCGATAAGCCTGGGTTGGCAGACAGATCGGCCCACTACATTGCCGGCGGAGAGATAGACAATCCTCCGGCTGTTGGCAGACAGCATAGTAAACCATCCGCCATCGGATGACAGAATGTAACCATAATAAATGCGGTTAGTACTTAGCTCGACCTTTTCCGCGGG
>Ga0335079_10010371_pt1 | contig 10604 bp, 7 predicted proteins | sample Lox_Sample_33_FD_206719 | JGI IMG/M metagenome (GOLD analysis project Ga0335079, IMG submission 206719) | Soil microbial communities from Loxahatchee National Wildlife Refuge, Florida, United States - Lox_Sample_3.3 | ecosystem: Environmental > Terrestrial > Soil > Wetlands | place: USA: Florida... | reverse complement strand
CACGCGAAGGACACGGCCCGCGGGGCGCTGATCCAGTGCGTGCCGGTCGGCGAGGGAGCGATCGACTGGGCGGGGCAGGTGCGCGCGCTCATGGCGGACCGGGTGGTTCCCCACATCACGATCGAGACGCACTGCCTCCCGCTCGTCGAACAATCGGCGAAGAACGTGCGCGCGCTCAGGGCGCTCATGGGCGCCCCGGTGCCCGCGCCCGGGAGGTAAGCATGGCAAGGCTTTTCGGACGCGATATTACACGGCGTGCGCTCCTGGACCGGACCGGCGATCTCATGCAGGTGGCCGGGATCCGGCTCATGACGCTCGCCGACGGCCCTGAATCTGGAGTGCGGATCGCCGACTGCAGGACCGGCTCGGGCCTCCGGTTCCAGGTGACGCTGGACCGCGGCATGGATATCTCCGTGGCCGAATACAGGGGCATCCCGCTTGCGTTCCGGAGCCCCGCCGGAGACGTCCACCCGTCGCACTTCGAACCGGCGGGGACGGGGTGGCTCCGGACATTCCCCGGGGGCCTCATGACCGGGTGCGGCCTGACGAGCGTCGGCTCGCCGTCCACAGACGCGGGAGAAGACCTGGGGCAGCACGGGCGGCTCTCCCACCTGCAGGCGGAGCGCGTCTCCTCCTCGAGCGTGTGGGATGGGGAGGAATGCACGTTCACGCTCTCCGGCGAGTTGAGGCAGTCCGCGACGTTCGCGGAGAACATTCTCCTCACGCGTGTGATCGAGACGCGGCTCGGGCGCTCCGTGATCGCGCTCCACGACAGCGTGAGGAACGAGGGACGCGCCGCCTCCCCCCTCATGATGCTCTATCATATCAATGCGGGATGGCCGCTCCTTGACGAGAGCGCGCGGCTCCTCCTGAACGTCGCCGGGACCGCGCCGCGCGACGCCGATGCAGCACCGGGCCTCGCCGACGCGCGCACGTTCGGCGGTCCCGTGAAGGGGTACGCCGAACAGGTGTTTTACCATGAATGCCTGCCGGGGGAGGACGGGTTCGCCTCCGTGATGCTCCGGAACCCGTCGCTCGGAATCGCGCTCGTTGTAAGGTTCCGGACGCGGGAGCTGCGCCGGCTGATCCAGTGGAAGATGACGGCGGAGGGGACGTACGTCCTGGGTATCGAACCTGCCAACTGCCTTGTGGAAGGGCGGAAGGCGGAGCGGGAGAGGGGGACGCTCCGGTTCCTGGAGCCGGGCCAGGAAGAGGCATTTGAAGTCGAGATCGGCGTGGCGGAAGGCGAAAGCGAAATCGCATCGTTCATCGGGCGGCACCGGCTTTCGTAGGCGGCGCACTCCCGTGGAAAGGAGAGGTATCATGGGCTCGACGCGGCGGGACTTCCTGAAGCTGGCAGGGGCGGCGGCATCCGGCATTCCGTTTATCCCGATCCTGGCGCGCGCCTCCCGCGGCGCATCGCCCGCGCCGGGGGAGGCCCTCCCCGGACTCTTCTTCGACCGGGAGGACCTCCCCCGGATACGCCGGGCGGTGGCACATCCCCACCTCGCCCCGTGGTGGCAATCGATCACGAAAGCCGACATCGCCGCCGATGCGAAGTTCATCCGTGCCGAGGCCCGGCTCAATGACCATTCGAAGGATATGCTCCTTGTCCGCCAGATCCTCGAACGGACGTCGTTTGTCTGGGCGGTGACCGGCGACGCGGCGCAGCTCGATGTTGCCCGCCGGGCCGTTGACAAGATCCTGGAGTATCCGCGCTGGGACTACTTCCTGGAAGGGGGCGAGGACGTGATCGGCCTCCAGAGGGCGCCGGAGGCGACGATCGCGATGGCCTGCGCCAGTGAGTGGCTCGCCGGCGCGCTCCCGCGCGAGACGATCGCTGAAATCGAAAAGCAGATCGCCGAGAAGGGGGCGCCCGCCTGCTACCGGACGCTCTACGGGATGAAATACCCCGACCGCGTGCGCGGGTGGTCGTTCGACCCGTCGGATGACTACCCCTTCCACGTCGACATGGCGCGGTGGCCTCTCATACTCAACTCGACGAACCTCAAGGCGATCCCGATCGCCGGCCTGGGCGTCGCCGGGTGCCTCCTGAAGGGGAAGCACCCGCAGGCCGATCGCTGGATCGATATGGCGGAGCAGAGCGCCCGGGCGTTTTCGGTCATGTACGGGCCCGACGGCGCGTACGACGAAGGCGTGGGGTACTGGGCCTATACCTCGACGCACATGGCGCTCCTGGCCGAAGTCTTCAGGCGGCGCCTCGGAAAGGACATCACCGGCATCATCAACTACTCCGGGACCGTCCGCTACGGTCTGCGCATGTGGATGCCCACAGTCGCGCGGCCGAACGACTGCGTCAACTTCAGCGACGCCTGGGAGATCGGCGACGTCGCGGTAGCCGCGTGGACCGCCAGGCGGTTTAACGACCGGATCGCGCAGTTCATGGCGACGCGGGTGGGGCAGATGACCAGCCCCTGGTCCGCGATCTGGCTCGATACCTCGTTTGACGCCGTGGAGCCCGGCAGCGATCTCGAGGATGTCCGTTTTTCGAACGACTGGGTGGTCTCCAGGAGCGGCTGGTCGGCTACGGACGGCGTCGTCGCACTCAGGAGCGGGGGTCCGGCCAACCACGAGCACGCCGACAGGAACAGCGTCGTCTTCTCGGCGCACGGAGAGCGGATCTACCACGACCCCTTTCACGCGGCGTACCCCCGCACCGATCCCATGTGGATACTCCGGCTTACCGCGTCGCACACGGCTGTGCTGATCGACGGGAAGGGACACCAGTACCACGACGGGCGCGAAGGGACAAACGCGTCCCTTGCCGAGTCGCACGTCGTGGCGTACAGCGCGGAGGCGCGCGCCACGGTCGTCACGAGCGACGCCACGGCGGCGTACCGCCTCGTCAACCCCGGCGTCGCGCTCGTAACGCGTACTCTGGTCTTCGTGAAACCGGACGTCGTGGTGATACTCGACCGTGTGAAGCTCACGGGCACCCCGCTCCCTGTCCAGGCGCGGTTCCAGGTCGATAACGCCGACGGCAAGGGGACCGTGGCGGCGGAGGGAGACGCCTTTGTCATCCGGCGCCCCCTCGCGACGGCTCGCACGCTCGCCCGCGCGGCGGGTCGCCTTGCCGTGCGCACGGGGACGCTCGGCGTCCCCGCCTCCGACGGCGTCTTCCCGTACGCGGAGGTCGAATCGGCACCGGCGCTCGACCACGAGATACTGACAGTCTGCGCCGCGGCCGGCGCCGGGCAGGTGGAGACGCCCGCCGGCTGCGAGAAAGAGGGGACGCACTGGCGGATTGCGCTGGAACGCCGCGGCCTCACTGTCGACATCGACGTCGCTCCCGGCGTGCCGGTCGTGACCGTACGGTGAACGCCATGAAACCGTCCGACGCGTACTTCGAAGAAGCGCTCAGGTACATTCCCTGGGGAACGCAGACCAACGCGAAACGTCCCTTCCCCTTCTTCGCCGAGACGATGCCGAAATTCATCGTCCGGGGAAAGGGGTGCAGGATCTGGGACATGGAGGGGAAGGAGTACATCGATTACCGGCTCGCGCTCGGGCCCGTGACGCTCGGCTACTGCAACGAGGAAGTGGACGCCGCCGTCCGCGAGCAGCTTGCGCGCGGCGTCCTCTTCAGCATGGCGAGCCCGGTCGAGCTGGAGCTGGCGAAGCGGTTCTGCCGCATGGTCCCGAACGCCGCGATGGTCCGCTTCATGAAGACCGGCGAGGACGCCAACTCCTGCAACGTCAGGATCGCCCGCGCGTTCACGAAAAGGGAGATGATCCTGACGAGCGGGTACCACGGCTATCCCGACACATTCGCCGCCTACGACGGGGCGGCGATCGGCGTTCCGCAGACGGTCCGTGAGTCGGTGAACGCGATTCCCTGGGGAAACTGCGAGGAGGCCGAAAAGCTGATCCGCAGGTACGGCGAGCGCCTCGCCTGCGTGATTGCGATCGGCTACGACTTCAACGAGGAGACGAGCGGGACATACCTGCGCACGCTCAGGTCGCTCACGCGCGAGTACGGCGCCCTCCTGGTGATGGATGAGGTGCTCACCGGGTTCCGCCTGGCGCCGGGAGGAGCACAGGAGTATTTCGGTGTCGACGCAGACCTGGCCTCATTTGCCAAGGCGATGGCGAACGGGTTCCCGCTCTCGGCATATGCCGGGAGACGCGAGTGCATGGAAACGCTCAATACGTTCAAGATGACGACGACGTACGCCGGTGAGACGCTTTCGATCGCGGCGGCCATTGCGACGCTGGACATCATGGTCCGCGAAAAGGTGCACGAGCACATCTGGCGCATGGGCAAACGCCTGATGGAGGGCTTCAACACCATTGCGAGGGAACTGGGGATCGCCGCTCACGCCGCGGGCCTTCCCCCGGCGCCCTACATGGCGTTCGAGCACGCAGATCCCGGCTGGGGTGCCAGGGTGGAGTATCTCTGGCACCGCGAGCTCTACCGGGAGGGGATATTCATCAACCCGCGCTGGTTCATCTCCTGGGCGCACAAAGAGGCCGATATCGACGAGACGCTGGAGAAAGCGACGAAGGCGCTCCGCCGCGCGCTGGATGCCGAGCCGCGCGAGCGCGACTCGGTGAAGCCATTCTGGTGGTGATGTGAGGTCGCTCCCCCTCCTCCTCCTCTTCATCGCGGCGTTCACGGTTTCCCCCGGGGGTGCCGGCGCTCCGGCTCAGGTCGCGGGTGGGACCGGCACGGCATCACCTGTCGCCCATGGGCAGCGCACCGCGGCCGTCCCGCGCGCGGACGCTGAACGCCGGCTCTGGGCCGCAGTGCTGATCGTGCGGGGATCCGTGCCGGGCAGCGGCGCGACATGGGGGGTCTACACGAAAGGGGAGCGCGACACGGCGTTCACGCGGAACATGAGCGCCCTCACGTTCGGGCTCGCCCTCTTTGATAACGGGAGGACGCGCCGCTACTACGTCGCCGGGGGGAACGGCGTCCACCGGTCGACGGACGGCGGGAGACACTGGCGGATACTCACGTCGTGGCGGACGGAGGAGATCCTCTGCGTCGTCCCCGACCCGGTCGATTCGGCGCTCATCTACGTTGCCACGCCGTTCGGGGTCTTTCGTTCCGACGACGACGGTGCGACGTGGCAGAAGAAAATGCGCGGCATCCCGACGTGGTACGTGCAGCGCATCATCATGGACGCACGGGAGAGGAACACGCTTTACGCCGCCACGGAGACTGACGTGTACCGCTCCACCGACAGGGGGGAGGATTGGCGCCCGCTCGGCTGCGGCCTGAAGAACGTACTCGCGGAGATCCAGGACCCTCAGCGTCCCGAAGTGCTGCTCGCCGCTGGCGAGGAGCAGGGTATTCGAAGGACGACGGACGGGGGGCGCACGTGGCGACAGGTAGCAGGCCTCGATTCCGCGAGCGTCTATACGTTCCGGTGGTCGCCGTCGGACGGTGCCTGCTACGCCGCCGGATGGCAGACGGGACTCTGGCGAAGCACGGACACGGGCGCGACCTGGCGACAGGTGTGGGCTGCGCCCGGCATCGAGGCGGTGTATTCGATTTTCGTATACCCCGGCGACGCTGATCACCTCCTCGTCGGCACCGTGGGGAGCGGGATATTCGAATCAGGGGACGGCGGCATCACGTGGAGGACCGCGGGACTCCCCGGCATGCAGGTGAAGCAGATCGAGTGGTATCCTTAACCGCGGAGTCGAACATCAGAGGCGAAACACCATGATCCGATTGAAGGCGCTGGCCACTGCGTTGATGCTCCTGGCCGCCGCCACCGCGCGTGCGCAGCAGCCGACCGTGTACGCCTCCGTCCTCGCTACGAAGCTCTTCGTCGTGGGGGCCGCAAACCCGCTCACGGGCGTTTTTTACCGGCACACGGGGGGGGACACGCTCTGGGATCATACTGGGGCGAAGAACATCCGGGCATTCGGCGTCGCGTTCGGCCCGGGAAGCGGGGGGCGGGTCATCTACATCGCCGGCGGCAACGGCGTCCACCTCTCGCGCGACGGCGGCCGCACGTGGAAGATCACGACCGACTGGCGGATTACGGAGGTCATGTGCGTTGCGCCCGATCCGGCGGATACCGCGACCGTCTACTGTTCGTGTCCCTACGGCGTCTTCAAGACCACGGACGGGTGCCGCACATGGGATGAAATGAACGCGGGGCTGACCTCGCTCTATACGGAGATGCTCGTCATCAGCGGGAAGAAGCTATACGCGGTGACGCAGGACGGGCTCTTCGCGAGCGCCGACGGCGCCCGGCACTGGAAGAGGATGGGGCTCAGCGTCGGGGGGACGCGCACGCTTGCGATCGACCCCCGCGACCCGTTGTTCATGATCGCGGGGACGGAAGATTATGGCCTCTACGTCTCGCACGACGGGGGGAACGTCTGGGCGCGGAGCGAGTCGGGCGTGGACCACATGACGTTCTACGCCGTGACGTTCGACCCGGTCGATCCCTCGGTCATCTACGCCGGGGGGTACGTGACGGGAGTCTACAAGTCCACGGACGGCGCGAACACCTGGAAGCGCTCCTGCGAAGGCCTGACCGTGCAAAATGTCCACGCAATCGCGGTGGACCCTTCGAACCGCCGGCGAGTCTACGCCGCCACGCTCTGGGGCGGCGTCTTCGTCTCGGCAGATGCGGGGGCCACGTGGACGAGCGCCGGTCTGACCGGCTCCCAGGTCTGGAGCATTGTCGTGACAACATTCTGACGGGAACGGACACATGAAACGGACAGCGGTGATTCTCCTCTGCGCGGCCGCCTGCTCGCGCGCGGTCGCGGGGACGGACGCCGAACGGGCGGCATACCTGCGGGGCTTCGATGAACGTGCCCGGTACGTTGCCGCGTATTTCGACACGTCGCTCACCGGCGGCTACTATTCGGCGGCGGCGCGCTACGCCGACAACAGGGACATCGCCGTTGCCGACAGCATATTTGCCGCCCAGCTCAGGGAGCCGCGTGGCGACATGTTCTGGATGTTCCCCTGCATCGGCACATATCTTCACGGCAAGGACCGGATGTCGGCCGTCACGAAGGCCATCGTCCGGAACGCCTGGAAGACATACATGCCCTACAGGGGGGACACGGAAAATCACTGGGCCATGTACTACTCCACGCTGTTCCTGGCGGCCGAGCAGTGGCCGGGACTCCCGGGATCCGAGTGGTACAACGGGAAATCATCCGACGAGAACCTCGCGGACGCGAGGGAATACCTGATCCACTGGATGACGATCACCACGACGATCGGCCAGGGAGAATTTGATTCCCCCGACTATTTTCCCGAATATGCGATCTCGATGTCGCTCCTGGCCGACTACGCGCAGGATCCCGACATGAAGCGGCGCGGGACGATGATGCTCGACTACCTCCTGGCGGATTTCGCGGACGAACAGCTTGAGGGGCAATACCTCGGGGGCTTCAGCCGGATTTACCAGCCCGCCGTCTTCAAGCCCCTCCTGTCGGCCGGCTCCGGGTTCGCGTGGCTCTATTTCGGGACGGGCGACCCCGTGCAGTCCGGCTGGATGCTGCTGCCCGCACTGGGCAGCTACCGGCTGCCGCAGATCATCGAGGAAGTGGCCCTGGACCGCTCCCACCCCTACGTGGAACGCGAGCGGAAGCGCGTCCGCAACGTGATCCGGTTCGGGACGGAGAAGAATCCCCCGGTCTACAGGTATACATACGTCACGAAGGACTACGGGATCGGGTCGCTCCAGGGGGGGCTCCTCCAGCCGATCCAGCAGCATACGTGGGGGGTGCGTTACACGTACGGAAAGCCTTATACGACGATATTCGGGCTCCATCCCTACTGGTCGAGTTATGAGCTGGGGATGTTCTTCCCGGAAGAGGTCAAGCCGCTGATCGCGGACGTCGTGGCCTCCAAGAGCACGTACAACAACCCCGACAAGTGGACGGGGGGATCCCCCTTCGAACGGACGTTCCAGCACCTGAACACGCTCATCGTCCTGTACGACATTCCCCCGGGTACGATGACGGAGCACATCGACGGGTTCTTCCCCCTGAACCTGGAGGAGCGCACGCTCGATCCCTCGGGCTGGATCCTTTGCAAGGCGGGAGCGACGTACGTCGGCTGGTATCCGCTCCAGCAGGGGGTGTGGACGGAAGAGCACGAGACGCCCGGGCAGGCCAAGAACGTGATCGGCCGCCCGGAAGACATCCCGAAGAGCCGGGAACCGGGGAACTGGCGCTTCCGGAGCAGTGCCCTGCAGAACGGCGAGGTGGTGGAGGTGCGCTCGCAGGACGAAATCGGATCGTTCGGAAAATTCTGCGCCATGTTGCGCACCCGGAAACCGAAAGCGGTCCTGGCTCCCGGGCGGGTCAGCGTCGAATACACGACGCTCGGGAACGAGAAGATGAAGTTCGCGTTCCCCGCGGGGCGCTGGCTGAACGGGAAGAGCGTGGACCTCGCCGCGACGCCTCTCTTCGACGGCCCGTTCCTCCACGCGGCGGTGGGGAGCAGGAAGCTCACGATCACGCACGGCGGCGAGAAGCTCATCCTGGACTTCGCGAAACTCACCATCACACAATGACATGAACGTCCCTCCCCGTTCCTCTCTCCGCGACCTGGACGCGGTGGTCGCGGGCAATGCGGTCGTCGACGTCATCGGTCGTCCAGTCAATCTGCGCACACCCCCGAAGGCGGGATCCCTGCAGGCCATCGAATCCATCACGATGACCACGGGGGGCAACGTCCCGAACGTGGGGATCGACCTGGCGAAGCTCGGATTCCGGGTCGGCGCCGTCACGCGGGTGGGGCACGATACGTTCGGCGGGTTCCTCAGGAGCCAGCTCGAAATGCACGGCATCGCCCCGGGGGGGCTCATCCTGGACGAGGCGGGGCAGACGTCGTCCACGATCGTCGGCGTGGACTCGACCGGCGAGCGGACGTTCTTTCACACGCGCGGATGCATGAGCAATTTCAGGGTCGAGGATCTCCTTGCGCACATCGACGTCGTGCGCCGCGGAAGGATACTGGTCTTCGGCTACTACGGGCTTCTCCCGGAGTGCGACAGGCACCTGGGCCGCCTCTTCCGCGCCATACACCAGAAGACCGGCATCCCTGTCCTCCTCGACACGGCGGGGGGACCCGGGAGGGACGACAGGCTCCTGGCGTCGTTCATTCCCCACGTGGACTACTTCGTGCCGAGCTACGACGAGGCGAGCGTCATCACGGGGGAAACCGACCCGGAGCGGATCGCGGGGGCGCTCGTCGCGGCCGGTGCGCCCGGCGTGGTGGGGGTCAAGCTGGGTGCGGAGGGCGTCTACATCCTCTGGCGCGGAAAGGGAAAACGCATCCCCCCGCGGAAGGTACGCCGGGTGATCGACGCCACCGGCGCGGGGGACGCGTTCGTCGCCGGGTTCGTCGCGGGCCTGCTCCGCGGCGCGGACCCGTTTGCCGCGGCGAAGCTCGGGAACGCCGTGGCGGCTTCAAGTCTGTCGGCCGTGGGCGCCTCCACGGCCATCAGGGACGTCAGCGAATACCTCTAGCCATGACACCGACATATCACGTCGTCTCCCATTCCCACTGGGACAGGGAATGGTACAGGAGCTTCGAGCAGTTCCGTGCGATGCTGGTCGCGATGATCGACGACCTCCTCGAGATCCTCAGAACGGACCCGGAGTTCCGCTGCTTCACGCTCGACGGGCAGACCGTCGTCCTCGAAGACTACCTGGCCGTGCGCCCGGAGCGGCGGGAGGAGATCACCCGCCTGGTGGGGGAAGGGAGGATCGTGACGGGCCCCTGGTACATTCTCCCCGACGAGTTCCTCGTGAGCGCGGAGTCCACAGTGCGCAATTTGATGGCGGGGATGCGGTCGGCGACGTCCTACGGGCGCGCGATGGCAATCGGGTACATCCCGGATTCGTTCGGCCACATCGCTATGATGCCGGCGATACTCCGCGGGTTCGGGATCGATACCGCGCTCGTCTACAGGGGATTCGGGGGGGAGCCGGGGGAGCAGGCCTCGGAATACTGGTGGAAGGCTCCCGACGGATCCCGCGTCCTCATGATCCATCTCTACCGGAACGGCTACAGCGGCGGCTACTTCCACGGCGAGTCCGAAGCGCAGATCATCAGCCATTTTAACGCGCTCCGGGAGGAGCTGGACAGCCGCGCCACCACGTCGCATCGGCTCCTGATGAACGGCGGAGACCACCACTGGCCTGACCCTGAGATCCCGGCCGCGCTCGCGCTCCTGAGAAAGTCGTTCGACGGCCGCATCGAACAGAGCACCGTCGAGCGCTACGCGGACGCCGTGAAGAAGGAGGTCGGCGAGATCGCCACGGTCGACGGCGAGCTCCGGTTCGGCTACCGCTACGCGTTTGCGGTCACGGGGGGTGTCTATTCGAGCCGGATGTACATCAAGCAGGCGAACTGGAAGTCGGAGATGCTCCTGGAGCGATACGCGGAGCCCCTGAATGCGATCGCGGTTGCCTCCGGCATGCGCTCGCAGGCCCCCATGCTGCGGCACGCCTGGTCCACGCTCATGAAGAACCACCCGCACGACAGCATCTGCGGCTGCTCGATCGACCCCGTCCACGCGGAGATGATGACCCGCTTCGCGGCGGTCGAGGACTCCGGGCGCTTCGTCGTCGACGCGGCGCTGGAACAC
>Ga0335079_10010368_pt1 | contig 10606 bp, 12 predicted proteins | sample Lox_Sample_33_FD_206719 | JGI IMG/M metagenome (GOLD analysis project Ga0335079, IMG submission 206719) | Soil microbial communities from Loxahatchee National Wildlife Refuge, Florida, United States - Lox_Sample_3.3 | ecosystem: Environmental > Terrestrial > Soil > Wetlands | place: USA... | reverse complement strand
CTCCTGCGGCGCCGGGTCGGGCCCTTCTCCGCCGACCTCGACCGCGCCTCGGCGGCGATCGCCGACGCGACGGGCGTCGTCCCGAGCCTCTACCGGCCGCCGTACGGCGTGTTCAGCCGGGGCACGCTGGCGCACGTTCGCGGGCGCGGGCTCGACCCGCTCCTCTGGTCGGCGTGGGGCCGCGACTGGGAGCGGCGTGCGACGGCGGCGTCGATCTCGCGCCGCGTGACGCGGCGCCTCGCCCCGGGCGACGTCGTGCTCCTGCACGACTCCGACGCCTACAGCTCGCCCGACTCCTGGCGCAGGACCGCTGCGGCGCTGCCGTCGATCCTCGACGCTGTCGCGGCGCTCGGGGCGTCGGTCGACTCCGTCACCCAGTCCACGTAACGGCGGACGCCCTCGGTGAAGGTCGTGGCCGCCTCCCACCCGAGCTCGCGGTGGGCCCGGTCGCCCGACACCTTGGCCGCGCGCAGGTCGCCGGCGCGGCCCTCGACGTGCACGATCGGCACCTCGCCGACGACGTCGCGCACGGTGCGCGCGATCGAGCGCACGCTGACGTCCTCGTCGCGGACGAGGTTGAAGATCCGGTTTCGCCCCGCGGGCGCCAGCGACGCGACCACGCCCGCAGCGAGGTCCTCGACGTAGACGAAGCGGCGCGACTGCGTCCCGTCGCCTGCGATCGTCAGCGGCTGCCCGCGAAGCGCCTTGTCGGTGAACGCGGCGACGACGGCGGTCGGGCGCGAGCGCGGCCCGTAGGGAATGCCGAAGCGCAGGATCGTGTGCTCGAGGTCGTACAGCTCGCCGTAGCTCGCCGTGTACATCTCGCCGGCGATCTTGGTCGCGGTGTAGAAGTGCTTCGGGAGCCCGAGCGGCGTGTCCTCGTCGACGAGCGCCGGGCTCGACGCATCCCCGTAGACCCACACCGTGCTGGCGAAGACGAAGCGGGCGGTGCCCGCCTCGCGTACGGCCTCGAGGAGCGAGTGGGTGCCGCGGACGTTCACGAGGTCGGCATGGGCGGGGTCCCGCGCCACGAGGTCGACGTCGGCCACGGCGGCGAGGTGGATCACCGCGTCGCAGCCGTCGACCGCGCGGCGGACGTCGTCGGCGCGGCACAGGTCGCCGACCACGGTGTCGACCGAGTCCGGGCTGCGGTACGGCGACGGCACGAGGTCGAGGATGCGCGGCTCGTGGCCGTCCGCCTCGAGGCTGTCGACGACGTGCGAGCCGATGAAGCCCGAGCCGCCGGTGACGAGCACCTTCACGACGGCCCGCCCCCGGGTCGGTAGTAGAGAGGCACGCACCAGTGATTCTCGGCGATCCAGTCGCTCACGGGCAAGTGGTCGCTCCGGCCGAGCACCCGGTGGCACGGCTCGTCGTAGACCTTCCCGGTCGACCGTTCGATCGGCTCGAACACGATGTACTTGTAGAGGCCCGACGTCATCCCTTCCGGCAGCTGCACGCGCGAGCCGTAGACGGGGTCGAGGTGCGTCTGGGCGGCCTCGTTCTTCCAGCGGACGATCTCGTCCAGGCGCCCGGTCTGGACGATCCCGAGCGCCGCGGTGAACTCGTTCATCCGGAAGTTGAGGCCGTGACGGGCGTAGTCGGGCTTGCCGTAGTTGCGGAACGCGCGGGCCAGCTCGATCGCCTCCGGATGGCGCGACACGAGCATGCCGCCCTCCCCGGTCGAGATCGTCTTGGTGGCGGCGAACGACCAGACGCCGACGTCGCCCCACGTGCCCGCGCGGCGGCCGTTCCACTCGGCGCCGTGGGCGTGCGCGCAGTCCTCGATCAGGAGGACTCCTTCGCTGCGGCAGAGCTCGGCGATCCGGTCGACGTCGAAGGCGACGTGGCCGCCGATGTGCACGAGGAAGACCGCCCGGGGCCGGTGCAGGTCGATCTTGCGCTCGAGGTCGTCGAACGACATGCAGAGGTCCTCGCGGTTGCAGTCGACGAACTCGACGCGCGCCCCTGCGTTCAGCGCCGCCAGCGGCGTCGCCATGAACGTGTTCGACGGGCAGAGGACGGTCTCCCCGCTGACCCGGGCCCAGGTCAGGGCGGCGAGCGCAGCGCCGGTCCAGCCGTTGAAGGCGACGCCTTCGATGCCGTTCCAGCGCGCCCACGCCTCCTCGAACTCGGCGGTCAGCGTCCCCTCGCTCCAGCGGTCGGCATCGAAGATCCGGTCCCAGAGCTCGTGCAGCCGGGCACGGTCGCGGTGGTCGAACCCGATCGCAAAGCGCCCGAGGTCGGTGGAGACGTCTGAGCCCAGCATCGCGCGGAAGCCTATAGCTGCCGTAGGAGGGCCATGTCGAACGAGGGCGCGAGAGCGCCTTTCCACGACGAGTGTCATCGTGGAAAGGCGCTCTACACTTGGTGCGTGAACGCGCAGGCGCTGGCGGCGCTCGAGCTGCCGGCGGTCGTCGAGCGCCTGGCCGCGGCCGCCGAGACCGAGCACGGTGCGGGCTCGGCCCGGGCGCTCTTGCCGTCGCCGGACCCCGCAGAGGTGGCGCGGCGCCAGTCGTTGACCGCGGAGGCGGTCGCGCTGCTCGATGCTGCCGCTGCTCCCGCCCTGGCGGGGATCCTGGACGTCCGCGGCCTGGTCGAGCGCGCCGCGCGGGGCGGCAGCCTGTCCCCCGCCGAGCTCCGAGCCTGCGCCCGCGCGGTTCGCGTCGCGCTCGAGGCCCGTCGCGTCCTCGGCGAGGCGCCCGTCCCGGCGCCGCTCATGCGGGCGCTGCTCGAGCCGCTACCGGCGTCGCTGGAATCGATCGCAGCCGCCGTCGAGCGCGCGGTCGAGGAGGACGGCTCCGACCTGCGCGACTCCGCGTCGCCCCTCCTGCGCCGGCTGCGCGCCGAGCTGCGAAACGGCGCTGCGCGCGTCCGTGAGGAGCTCGCCCGGGTTGCGCGGTCGGGCGATGTCGCCGGTGCGCTGCAGGAGTCGTTCCTCGCCGAGCGCGGCGGCCGGCCGGTCCTCGCGGTGCGCGCATCCGAACGGGCGAAGGTCCCGGGGATCGTCCACGACGCCTCCAGCTCGGGCCAGACGCTGTTCGTCGAGCCGTACGCGGTCGTCGAGCTCTCGAACCGGCTCTCCGAGGCCGCGGCCGCCGCGCGGGACGAGGCCGAGCGCATCCTCGCCGAGCTGTCGGCCGCGGTCGCCGGCCGCGGCGACGACCTGCGCCTGCTCGTCGAGTCCACCGGCGCCGTCGATCTGGCGCTGGCTGCCGGCACGCTCTCCCGCCGCTGGCGCGGGGCGCCGGTCGGCGCGTCCGGCGAGGTCAGGCTGCTCGGCGCGCGGCATCCCCTGCTCGACCCGGCCACCGCGGTGCCGATCGACCTCGACCTCGGCGATCTGCGGGCCCTCGTGATCAGCGGCCCGAACACGGGCGGCAAGACGGTCGCCCTGAAGACGGCCGGGCTGGCGGCGATCCTCCACCAGTGCGGGCTGCGGCCGCCGGCCGACAGCGCCGCCCTGCCCGTCTTCGACGACGTGCTCGCCGACATCGGCGACCGCCAGTCGATCGAGATGAGCCTCTCGACCTTCTCCGGCCACCTTCGCAGCATCGTGGAGATCCTCGGCGCCGCGGGCCCGCGGTCGCTCGTCCTGCTCGACGAGGTCGCCGGCGGCACCGATCCCGACGAGGGCGCAGCGCTGGCGCAGGCGCTCGTCGCCCGTCTGGCCGGGCAGGCGCGGCTCACCGTCGTCACGACGCACTACGCGGCGCTCAAGGAGTGGGCGAGCGGGGCGTCCGGCGCCGCCAACGCTGCGACCGCGCTCGATCTCGAGACCGACGAGCCGCTCTATACCCTCGCGCTCGGCCGGGCGGGCATCTCGCATGCGCTGCGCACCGCGGAGCGGCTCGGGCTCGATGCAGGCGTCGTCGCGGCCGCCCGCGAGCGCGTCGATCCGGAGCGGAGGCGGTCGGCCGAGCTCCTCGCCGAGGCGGAGTCGGCCGAGCGACGTGCCGCGGAGCGGCTCGTCGAGCTCGACCGGTCGCTGGCCGCAGCGGCCGCGCGCGAAGCCGATCTCGAGCGGGAGCTCGACGCGGCGCGCGCGTCGCGCGATCGCGTGCGCGCCGAGGCGAGGGCGGAGGTCGAGCGCGAGTTGGCCGCGGCCCGCGCCGAGCTCGCGGAGCTCCGTTCCGACGTTCGAGCTGCACGCCGCCACGAAGGGGCCCGCCGGCAGGAGGCCTCGCGGGCGGAACGCGACCGCGACCGCGTCCTCGGCCGTGCCGCGGAGCACGCCGACCGGGCCCAGGAGGCCCTCCGGCGTGTCCCCGAGCCGATCGCGCAGGTCGTGCCGCTTGCCGTCGGCGACCCCGTCGAGGCGCCCGGCCTGGGAGTCCGCGGCACGATCGTCGCCGTTCGCGGCGAAGAGGCAGAGGTCGCGGGCGCGGCCGGCCAGCGGGTCCGGATCGCGCTTGCGCAGCTGCGGCCGTCGGCCGAGCAACCGGGCCGTGCGGAGCCGCCGGTGCGCGTCAACGCGAGCGCGCTCGGCCGCGACGCACCGGACTCACTCGACGTTCGCGGGCTCGGCGCCGACGAGGCGCGCCCACGCGTGCGGACGTTCGTCGACGATGCCGCGCTCGCGGGGCTGCAGATCGTGCGCGTCGTCCATGGACGGGGGACGGGCGCACTCCGAACGGCCGTCCGCGAGGAGCTCGGCGCGCATCCGCTCGTCGCGTCCAGCGAGCCCGACTCGAACGACGGCGCCACGATCGTCACGCTGTCCTGAGCGGACACCGATTCGCCACGAGCCCGTGTCGACTCCGTGACGATTCTCCGCGGGACACTGTCGGTCGCGCGCACCGGCCGGTACCTGTGGGACGAGTCAACGTCCCCTCGGATCGGAGAGTCGCCCAATGCAAAGAGCTCGCCTGCTTGCTTCCGTTCTCGCCGCGACGGCGCTGTCGCTCGTTCCGCTCGCGCACGCCGCGTCGCCCGATGCGGTGATCAGCCAGGTCTACGCCGGCGGCGGCAACGCCGGCGCGTCCTACACGAACGACTTCGTCGAGCTGTTCAACCGGGGCAGCACGTCCGTCGACCTGACGGGCTGGTCGATCCAGTACGCCTCCGCGGCGAGCACCTCGTGGCAGGTGACCGCGCTCGCCGGGTCGCTCGCCCCGGGGCGGCACTACCTCGTCCAGCTCGCCTCGACGGCGGCCGTCGGCGCTGCGCTGCCCGCCCCCGATGCGACCGGGACGACCAACCTCGCTGCCTCGGGCGGCAAGGTCGCGCTCGTCCGCAGCGCCACGGCGCTCGGCTGCGGTGGATCGGCCGGCAGCTGCGCGACCGCATCCGGGCTCGCCGACCTCGTCGGGTACGGGCCGGCGGCCGACTACGAGGGCGCCGGTGCCGCGCCTGCCCTCGACGCGACCACCGCGGACGCGCGCGCGAGCGGCGGCTGCACCGACACCGACGTCAACTCGTCCGACTTCGCAGCTCAGGCGCCTGCCCCGAGGAACTCCTCCGTTGCGGCGAGCGCATGCTCGGGCGGCCCCGTCCAGCCGGCCGGCATCGCGCAATCGGCTGCGGTCGATCTCGAGGTTCAGCCGGTGCTCTCGCTCGCGCTCGAGCGGACGAGCGTCAGCTTCGGCCAGGCGCTGACCGGTGCGACGCCGAGCCCGGTGTCGGAGCGCGTCACCGTCACGAGCAACGACGGCGCCGGGTACACGCTGACCGTCCACCGCACGGCGTTCACGCCCGGTGATCTTCCGCTCGGCCTGTCCGCGAGCGCGCCGTCCGGTGGACAGCTCGGGACCGGGCTCGGCGGCGGCCTCGTCTCGATTCCGGTCGCCCCTGCCGCGGACCTGGTCATCGGCACCGCCCAGGCCGCGACGGGCGCGGGTGGCGACGTCTGGCCCGCCTCGCTCGGCTTTACATCGCCGCTGCCTGCTGTGGCATCCGGGCGGTATGCGGCGACGGTCACCTTCACGGCGATCCCGCGGTGATCGCCGCCGTCGCCATCACCGCCGTCTCGGCCCTCGCGTCCGCTCTCACGGGCGGCGCGGGGGCCGACCGGCCGCCGCTCGCGCTGTCGGCCTCGCCGACCCGTGTCGCGGTCGAGTCCGGAGCCTGGACGGCGGTCCGCGTGACGAATGCGGGGCGGGCGAGCGTCGTCGTCGACGTGGCCGCGGCGGGCTTCGCGCTCGACCTGCGCGGCCGGCCGCGCATGGCCTCGGCAGAGGGTGCGGGGCGCTGGCTGGTCCTCTCGCCCCGGCGCCTCGCGCTCCCCGCCGGCGCCTCGGCGCGCGTCACCGTGTCGGCGGTCGTCCCGCGTGGAGCCGGCCCGGGCGAGCACGATGCGCTCGTGCTCCTGCGGACGCGGCCGCGTGCGGGCACTCCGGTCCCGATCGTCATGCAGGTCGGTGTCGTCGTCGAGGTCCGGGTTCGCGGTCCCGTCGTGCGGCGGCTCGACATCCGCGGGCTTCGGCTCGAGCGGCGTGGACGGCAGCGCACCGTCGTGCTCACGCTCTGGAACCGCGGCAACGTCTCCGAGGTGCTGCCCGTGCGCCGCGTCCGCATCGTGTTCCGGCGCGGCGGCCGTCTGCTCGCAACGCTGCTCCCGCCGCGCCGGCGGATCCTGCCGCACAGCCTGGCGGTCATGGCCCTGCGCTACGCGGGAGGCGCGCACGGCTGGGTCCAGGCTGCAGTCGTCGTGCAGCGGCCGCGGCCGGGCGCCGCGGTCCTGCGCAGGACCTTCCGGATTCGGCTGTGAGCCGGCTCGGATCCGCGGTAGCCTGCCCGCATCGCGGCTGCACCGGTCCTGATCAAGCCTCGCCTTCGCGGCGTGTTTCACGAGTTCGGCTTCTACGCCGCGGTCGGGCTCGGGGTGCCGCTCGCGCTGACCGCAGAACCGGGCCGGGCACGGCTCTCGGCGATCGTGTTCGCCTCCTGCGTCGCGGTGTGCTTCGGGGCGAGTGCTCTCTACCACCGTCCGACGTGGACGCCGCGGATCCGCACCCGGCTCGCCCGCGTGGATCACGCCGGCGTCTATCTGCTGATCGCCGGCACCTACACCCCGTTCGGGCTGCTCGTCCTCTCGACCGGCTGGGCCGTGCCGGTGCTGAGCGTCGTGTGGGCGGGCGTGCTCACGGCGATCCTGCTCAAGGTGCTCTGGCATTCCCAGCCGAAGCCCGTGTCGGCGGCGATCGGGCTCACGCTCGGCTGGGTCGGCGTCGTGGCGTTCTCGCAGCTCCTGAAGCTGCCAGTGGCCGGCTGGCTGCTCGTACTGATCGGCGGCATCGCGTACTCGCTCGGTGCGGTGATCTACGCCACCCGGCGGCCGAACCCGTTCCCACGGGTGCTCGGCTACCACGAGATCTTCCACGCCCTGACGCTCGTCGCCGCCGGCTGCATGTACGGCGCCGTCGCCTTCTACGTGCTCCCGCGCGCCTAGGAGGCCGCGCGATGCTCTACACTTTTCGGGGAATTGAGCGAGTCTGGATGGTGCCGGTTTGCGCCTTCTTGCCGTTCATGAGTTTGGCGAGGAGGTGGAAAGAGATATGGCAACCGGAACCGTGAAATGGTTCAACGCGGACAAGGGCTACGGGTTCATCACGCCTGACGAGGGCGGCAAGGACCTGTTCGTGCACTTCAGCGCGATCCAGGGCAGCGGCTACAGGTCGCTCAACGAGGGCGCGAAGGTCGAGTACGAGGCCCAGCAGGGCGACAAGGGCCCCCAGGCCGCGAACGTGAACATCCTCGCCTAGCGGCGAGCGAACCGGGTGCGGCGGGCGCCTGCCCGCCGCATCGACACCATCGAGGCAGAACGAGAGGAGGTCACCATCCCGCAGAAGGAAGAGAAGGTCGAGATGACCGGGGAGATCGTGGAGGCGCTGCGGAACGGCATGTTCCGGATCGCGCTCGACAACGGGCACGAGACCCTGGGCTACACGGCCGGCAAGATGCGCCGCTTCAGGATCCGGATGAACCCGGGCGACCGCGTGCGGATCGAGCTGTCGGCGTACGACCTCGACCGCGGCCGGATCGTCTACCGGCTCCGGCCGGGCGACGAGCGGGAATAGCAGCCGCCGTCGCCGAAAGGCGGCGAAGGCAGGCCGTCTGGCCGATTGCGCGCTACGGTCAGTGCGATGGGTCGGGTCGTCGTGCTCGCCGCCGCGTGCACCCTGCTCGCCGCCGTTGCCGCTCCCGCGTCGCCGCACGAGGGAGCGGTCACCTGGCGAACGGTCGGCGCTGCCGCGACACCCGCGCTGCCCGACAAGCGGCTCCTGCCCGCCGCCACGTTCGCGGGGCGCGGCTGGGAGGCCGCCGTCTTCTCGTCTGCGGCCGACGTCTCGCGGGCTCTGCCCGGCCTGACCCCGGCGCTGAGAAACGCGGTCGCGCGGGCGCGCGCCTCCACCAACTTCGGGTACCGCCGCCTGCTGCTCGTCGCGGTCACGTCGCACGGGTGCTGCCCGATCGAGGTCGTGCAGCTGTCCAGTGCCGGCGGGACGGCGGCCCTCACCGTTCGCCAGGTCGCCTGCAGCGCCTGCGCCGGAGTCGGCTACCGGGCCCTGCTCGTGTCGGTGCCGCGTACCACGTTCCCGGCTCCTGCGCGATTCGCGTTGACGGTCCAGCCTCCGCCGACGTGCCCTGCCGGTTACAGCTACGCCGGGTTCGCCAGCGCACCGGCCGCGGATCTCACCGCGACGCTCATCATGGAGCGGCTGCCGACGCTGGTCTCGCCGCTCGATCATGCGCTCGCCTACGCATCGATCATCGCGCGCGACGCCCAGCAGGTCCCGCGCGAGTGGCTGCAGGTCGGGATCGGACGCGGCGCGATCGGCGCCTACCCGGACGACGGTCGCGCCTGGGTGTACGTCGAGGCGCAGACCACAGTCGGCTACCAGCTGACCGAGATCGAGCCGGCCGCCGTCGGCGTTCCGGTACAGCTCGCCTTCACGGGCAGCGGTTCGTCGTGGACCGTGTCGATCGACGGGAAGCAGGCGTACGCGGCCGACCTCGGGATGCCGGCGACGGGGACGTCTGCGGCGGTGGAGGTCTACCGGGCGAGCGACGGCGGCGAGTGCCCGACGCTCGACTTCGCGCTCGACGGCGTCGCGCCCAGGGGCGACCGCCGTGGGCTGCTTCCCCTGCTCGACCAGACGACCGACGGCTGGACGGTGCGTTTGGGGTAGCGTCCGCGGATCGGAGGAGCGGCGACCAAGGAGGCTTCGAGATGTCGGACCTGACCACGCAGCTGGATGAGGCCCGCCGTCGGTGGGACACCCTGCGGCATCCCTTCTACCAGCGGTGGGAGCGCGGCGAGCTCTGCCGCGAGGATCTCGCCCTCTACTCCGGGCAGTACCGTCACGCGGTCGTTGCGCTCGCGGACCTCGCCGCGGGTGGGGGTGACAGCGAGCACGCCCGCGAGGAGCGTGCGCACGTCGCGCTCTGGGACGACTTCATGGAGGCGTGCGGCGGCCGGCCGGCGGAGCCGCTGGCCGAGACGCGCGAGCTCGTGGCGACGTTCGCGGCCGCCGCGCCGGGCCCCGAGGCCAATGCCGTCCTCTACGCGATCGAGGCGTCGCAGCCGCCCGTCTCGCAGACGAAGTTCGACGGTCTCGTCGGCCACTACGGCTTTGCGCCCGACGGTGCCGGCACCGCGTACTTCCGCCTCCACGCCGAGCTCGACAAGCAGCATGCAGCCGAGGCGGCGACGAGGCTCGAGTCGGCGAACGGGAGCTCGGCTGCCGCGCTCGCACGCGCCGAGTCGGCCCTGGTGGCGAACTGGCGCCTGCTCGACGGCGTCGAGCGCGCGCTGAGCTAGCTCGAACCGCGGGCCGCCATCCGACGCGGGGTCACCGGGCGCCGAACTCGCGCTCCGAGCACGCGCGGCAGTAGAAGGCGAGCGCCGGCGGCTCGCACAGCTCGGGATCGTCGGTCCGGTACGCGCGCCAGCCGCGCCAGTACTCGCCGCTCGAGCGTCCGCACTCGCGGCACGTGACGACGTTCACCGGCCGTCCCTCACGGCTGTCGGTCCCCCTCGGCCTCTCCCAGGCTCCCACCCGTTGAGAATGGCACGGCGCGGGCGGTCCGGCCACTGGCTCTTTCGGCGGCCCTGCATTGGACCACTGGCTAGGGCGGCCCGACGGGCTGCAGCATGCGATGATGTGCCCGACCCGACGGGAGGAGCGTTCGCGATGAAGGGTGCGGACAAGCAGAAGAAGCTCCAGAAGAAGACTGCGCAGAAGACGCTGAAGGAGAAGCGCAGCGAGAAGCGGGCCAAAGAGGCCGCGCGGCAGTAGCGGCCGCGCAGGTCGCGCGGCCGCCACGGCCATCGCCTCCGCGAGAGGTTTGATGTGGAGTGGCGTGCCCGCGGGGATGCGCCAGACCAGGCGGATTGGACGGGGCGGGCGGAGCTCGTAGCCGTGCCTACGGGCGAGCCCGACCCGGCCGAGCCGCGCCGTGTCTGGTGCACCAGCCGCGGGTGCGTGAGTTCCACATCGAGCCTCTACGTCGAGCGCAGCGCGGCGAGCAGCTCCTGGTGACGCCGCTCCTCGTCGCTGATCGGGGCCTCCTCCTCGCCCTTGGCGCGGCGCGCCACGATCGCGTCGACCGGCTTCACGATGAAGAAGAACACGGCCGCCGCGATCGTCACGAACTGGATCGC
>Ga0335079_10010367_pt1 | contig 10607 bp, 10 predicted proteins | sample Lox_Sample_33_FD_206719 | JGI IMG/M metagenome (GOLD analysis project Ga0335079, IMG submission 206719) | Soil microbial communities from Loxahatchee National Wildlife Refuge, Florida, United States - Lox_Sample_3.3 | ecosystem: Environmental > Terrestrial > Soil > Wetlands | place: USA... | reverse complement strand
CCGGGGAGCAGCCGCGTTCAGTCCCTTGGGCGCCAGCGGTGTGATCACCATGAAAATAATGAGCAGCACCAGCAGGACGTCGATCAGTGGGGTTACATTTACGCTGGATACAGGGCCATTCTTGTTCTCAGTGGTCATCGCCATATTCCTACCCCCCTTGGAATCGGCGAGCCGTGACCCATGTGCCGAGCGTGCTTTTGACGCCAACCTCCAGCCTCACCCCCGGCACGCGGGCCTTCGACCCGCCGCGGATAGCAAACCTGGAGAAAACGAACCTCAATTGCCTTCTTCTATCGACTTGGTGATGAGGCCTATTTTATCGATCGCCGCACCTTTGGCGACGTCAATAACGGCCGCGACATCGCCGAACTCCGTACTGGGATCACCCTTTACGAAGATGATCCGGGTATTGCGGGTCTTGAAGATTTCTTCCAGCTTCGGACCCAGTTCCCCGAGCGTCGTGTTATCTTGGTTGATCTTGAGGCGCCCCATCGCGTCCACACTAACCACAACCGTCTGATTGAGGACATCCTCGCTCGTGGCCTTTTCTTTGCTCGGCTGGGGAACGAGCGTATCGAGCCCTTTGGGCGTCAGCGGTGTGATCACCATGAAGATGATGAGTAGCACCAGCAAAACGTCGATCAATGGGGTGACATTCATGTCCACCATGGGACCTTTTTTGCCGCCCCCTACGGCCATAGCCATAGTACTACCCTCCTTCGGGTTAAACGAGCCGACCCGGCCTACTGCGTTGGCACGGGTACGTGTTCGACTCGTTTTTCAGTCAGCAGGCCCAGAGAGTCCACCCCCGCGGCCCGGATGTTGTCCACCACCGAGGCGACAACGCCGTATTTCGCCCGCCGGTCGCTTTTGACGTAGACCGTCTTATCCAGCTTGCTGGAAATCCGGTCCTTTACCGTGGTGGTGATCGTGTCGGGTTGGATGGGCTCCTGCCCCAGGTAGATCTTGCCATCACGGCTGACGGCCAGCACCACCGCGTCCTCTTTATCGGCATCCGGCATGTCGTGCTGATTGAGGGTTTTGACCATATCCACGCTGAAGTTCTTCTGCAGCATGGGCGTAATCACCATGAAGATGATCAACAGCACCAGCATGACATCCACCATGGGGGTTACGTTGATATCTGAAACCGCTCCAAGCGATCCCCATTTCTTAGCCATTTACTTCTTCCCCCGCGACGTGCGCTTGATGAAATAGTCGATCAATTCCGAAGAGGAATTGTCCATCTCGACGTCGAAAGATTCGATTTTGGAAGTGAAGTAGTTGTAGATCCAGACCGCCGGAATAGCAACGAACAGACCGAATGCCGTGGTGACCAGGGCTTCGGAAATGCCGCCTGCGACCGCGCCCAAGCCGGTGGACTTGGCAGTGGAAATTCCTTCGAACGCGTGGATGATGCCCAGCACGGTCCCGAACAACCCGACGAAGGGAGCCGTGGATCCGATGGTGGCCAGGGTGGAGACGCCGCGCTTCAGTTCGGCGTGCACGATAGCCGCAGCGCGTTCCAGTGCCCGCTTGGAAGCTTCGATGGTCTCACCCGAAATGTCCGCCGACACCTGATGCGCCTGGAACTCCTGGAGGCCCGCCGTAACCACTTTCGCCAGGTGGCTCCGCTTGTTCTGTTCCGCAATAGAAATGGCTTCGTCGATCTTCCCATCCTTCAAAGCGCCCGCCACGGCCGGGGCGAAAACCCGCGACTGCTTGCGAGCCGAGCTGAAGGCGATCCAGCGATCGATCATGACGCCAATCGACCACGCCGACATGACGAACAGTACGACTACCACGATGCGGGCCGGCCACCCCATCGCGCGCCACATGGAAATGGGATCAAATCCTACTTCCTGTTCCTGAAACAACCACAGACCTAGGCTTAAAAGGTTTGCAGCTAACATAGTGTCGTTTTCCCTCCTGAAAAATTACCAGAATCTTCTGGTTATTCTGACAAAGTAAAGTTGACGTCGATCTCGGTAGCCACCTCCACCGCTTCGCCGTTCAGCAGCGTGGGTTGATAACGCCAGCGCTGCACGGCATCGAGAGCCGCTCGCACCAACAGGGGGTGGCCGGAGATGACCTTCAAATCCTGAATGGTCCCGTCCTTACTGATGACCGCGTCCAGCCGCACCACACCCTGAATGCGCGCCATTTTGGCAAGGGGAGGATACTCGGGCTTGGGTTGGAAAATCAACTTGGCCGATTCCACCTGGCCGCCCACCCGGACGCGCTTGGGAGCCTGTGGCTTCGGCGGGGGGGGCGGAGGCGGAGCCGCTGCCACGGAAGATAGCACGCCACCAATCACGCCGCCCAGCACACCACCCATCTGCCCACCCGGAACGCCGCCCGGAACGCCGCCCACGACTCCCACGGAAGCCACCGGCTCCGGCTGGTTCTCTTTCATGATGGTCTTGGGGATCGAGGTAGGCGCCCGCATCAGATCTTCTGCGCTGACCTTATGGATGATTCTCGGGGGAGGAGCCGCCGCCGGCGGAGGCGGAGGCGGGGGCGGAGGCGGAGGCGCCGCCAGGAAGGTCATTAACTGAGCCTTGGGCAATGCCTCGGTGTAAATCAGCGGGAACAAAACCAGCAGGCCCACGATGATGGCCTCAAAGAGATAAGCGATCGGCAAAGTGGCGCGCTGCCAGTCACCCGTCTTGGATGCACTGTACATGAGATAGATGATGAATCCCACCAGATTGAGCAAAAGCACCACGATGAACCAGACGGCACGGTTAAACCCGTGGCGTTTGCAATCTGCCAGGACGTAACACAGGATTACCGCGAAGGCCGTGAACACAGATGCCACAATCGCCGCCTGAGCCACGATCACCTTTGTCTCGTTGGCGGAGATGGTGGGCAGCAAGAGGTACAGGGTCAGAAACACGGCCACGCCGATGCCGAACGAAATGGCCCAGTGTATGCCTTTTAAGGTTGGTGCTTTTTCCGTCGAGGACTCCAGCAGAGTTCCCTCAAACATGGATTATCGCCTCCTGAAAAACTACGCGCCTCGCCGGGCGGGGCCGGCCAGCGGCGCGCTCAAGCCACTTTAACCTTGGCGGTTACTCCACTCCTGGCCGATCGCTGGTAAAAATACACCACGATCGGGCTGGCAATAAAGATCGACGAATAAGTGCCTATGATCACTCCCACCACCAAGGCGAAAGCGAACCCGTGAATGACTTCGCCTCCAAAAAGAAAAAGGGAGAGAACGGCCAGGAAGGTCAACCCCGAGGTCAGGATGGTCCGGCTAAGAGTCTGGTTGATGCTCCGGTCGACGAGCTTCGCGAAATCCTCGCGCTTGTTGGCGTGGACATTCTCGCGAATCCGGTCGAAGACCACAATCGTGTCGTTCATGGAGTAGCCCACCAGGGTCAGCAGGGCCGCGATAACCGTCAGGGTGATTTCCTTGTTCAACAGGGAGAAAAATCCGAGCGTAATTATCACGTCGTGGAAAGTCGCAACCACGGCAGCGACGCCATAGATTAGCTCAAAACGAAACCAAATGTAAATCAACATTGCGCCCAAACCGGCTAACGTCACATAAAGGGCCTGGCGGCGCAAATCGGAACCGACTTTCGGGCCGACAATCTTGGTGTTGGTCACGGCGTAACTGGACAGGTAGAAGTCCTTGGCCAGCGCCGAAATCACGGCCGGAGTAACACCCGGGACGCTGCGCAGGTCGTCGAAGTTCGCCAGCAATCCACTGCGAGGAGGGGCATTTCGGAAGGCAACGATCACATCCGCAAGGTCGCGGTAGGTCCGGGTAGCCGTATCCAGGCCTTTCACCCCCACGACCAGCGGATCGTCCGCCATCAAGTGCTCCGAGAGCGTTTGCGGACTGGCATTGTTGAAGTCGGCCTTTCCCTCCGGGCCCCTGCCGAAAAGATCCGCCAGGCTGCTGACCACGGCTTGCTTGCCGGCATCCAGGGCGTTCGCGGAGGATGTGGTTTGGAGGTCCAGCCCGATAATCAGGGCGTGGTCGCTGACGGGGCCGTAGGGTTGAATCGTGGCGTTGCGCAGGCCCGTGCTGTCAAGGCGGGACCGGATGGCATCGATATTGGGGTTCTGGGCAAACTTAACGTTCACCATCGTTCCACCGCGGAAGTCGATCCCGTAAATCAATCCATGATGGATGGCCATGGATACGATCCCCGTCAAAGCCAACAGCAGGGAGAGGCTGATGAAGTACCACTTTATTCCCATCCAGTCAATCTTTGGTTCGTGGAAGAATTCCATTGCCTCGCTTTACACCCCTCCGCTGAGTTTGACACCGCAGGAACGCGCCAAGTTCCCAAAAATTCTAAATACTCAGTTCCATACCCTTCTCACGCCGCGTGAGAACGTAATCGAAGATGAACCGTGATACGAAGACCGAAGTAAACAGGTTGGCAATCAGTCCGATGGTCAGGGTTACGGCAAAGCCCTTAATGGGCCCGGTCCCAAAGGCAAAGAGTATCGCGGCAGAAACCACGGTAGTAACGTGGGTGTCAATAATCGTCCGGAAAGCCTGTTCAAAACCGGCTTGGATAGCCGCACCTACAGTCTTTCCCAAACGCAATTCCTCCCGAATCCGTTCAAAGATAAGCACGTTCGAGTCCACACCCATACCGACGGTCAGAATTACCCCCGCGATGCCCGGGAGCGTGAGAACTGCATCAAAATAAGCCAAGGCAGCGACAAGAATGAGCAGATTCAAGATCAAGGCCACGTTGGCATTGATCCCCGCCCCGCGATAATAAACCAACATGAAACCCATTACTGCGAGTAAGCCCACAATAGATGCGACGACCCCATGGCGGATCGAGTCCGCTCCCAGCGAGGGACCGACGGTTTCTTCCGACAGGTAGTGGATCGTGGCCGGCAGAGCGCCCGAACGCAGCACCAAGGCCAGGTCATTGGCCGACTGAGAAGTGAAATTCCCCCCGCTGATCTGGCCGCGGTCGGTAATCTGGCCATGGATCACGGGGGCGGTAAACACCCGATTATCCAATACGATCGCGAGTTGCTTCCCGATGTTCGCGCCGGTCACCCGTCCAAAACGCTCCGCCCCTTCGCGGTTCAGGGTGAAGTTCACGTCGGGCCGCCCGCTTTCATCGTGGGAGGGGTCCGCGCCGGTAAGGTCCCGCCCCGTAACTGCCGCGATGCGGTTCAATACGTACCAGACTTCACTGCCGTTTTCGGTCCCCGGTATAAGCTGGGTGTCCGGCGGCAATATACCGCCGTGTTGGGAGAGCGCCGCTTCGCGGGATGTGTAGGGACCGTCCGTCACGAGTTTCAGTTCCAGCAGCGCGGTCGACTGCATGATGTCTTTGACGCGCGATGGATCGTCCACGCTCGGTAACTGCACCACCAATTCAAAATCGCCTTCGCCATACTCGGCAATGGTCGGTTCCGTCACGCCCAGAGCGTCCACGCGCCGCCGGATGGTCTCCATTGCCTGCATCAGCGCCTGATTCCGAATATTGGCTGCCGAACTCACTTTAAGGACGAGGTAGCGCGCGGACTCATCCCCGGGAACCCGCACCAAGTCCCAGTCGGGGAACCCATTTGACACGAGGGTCTGCAAGTCTGTTCCCCGGTCCTGCGGGATCCCCTTAATCAGGATCCGGTGAATCGGGGGATTGTGAGTCTTGTCGTCATCCAATTGAATGTCGGCATAAGGAAGGGTCTTGGCTTTCAGTTCGTCCTTGATCCGATCCAGCGTCTCGCCGGCCGTGATGTTCACCGCATCCTCAACCTGCACCTGAAGAATCAGGTTGGTCCCGCCTTTCAAATCCAACCCCAGGTGAATGCGGTTGTGAACGTTATTTTTCAGTTCCTGTATGTTCCTGGGAAAGCCGATGATCCCCAGGATGCACACCACAATCACAATCAGGATGAAAATGGCCCGGCTTCGAAGCTTGGTTTCCATGGGTTGAACTACCTCAGTGACTCCTGCGAAATCGCCAGTTCCATCGTTGACCGCTCGACCCCGCGGCGGCAACCGACGCACAGCCCGGCAGGAACGCGATACCCCTTATTGTTACTTCTTCCCCTTGGCCCCGGACTCCTGCTTGCCGGAGCTCGCCTCCTCGGTCACCACCCCGGTGATGGCTGACCGAGCCATGTCCACCTTGACCTGATTCGCAATCTGCACTTGCACCGTATTATCCTTGAACCCGACGATCGTGCCGTAAATCCCTCCGCTGGTGATCACGCGATCGCCGGTCTTCAGGTTGGCGAGCATTTCCTGGAGTTTCTTCCGTTGCTGGGATTGCGGGCGTAACACCAGGAAATACCAGATGGCAAAGAGCGGGGCAAAAAAGAGCACCCATGACAGCGGGCCGGGTGTGCCGGAGTCCGCCGCCAGGAGAATAGTATTGACGAAGAGGGACGCGATCAAGGTCGGGCCGTGCTTTCTACAGGTTCACCCTGAGAAACCCGCAGGCTACAAGCGGGTCTTTCTCATTGCGGGCTTTCGGGATTCGCTTCGGGTATGAGAACGCCTAAGGTCGCGCGCGCACCCTACAGTGGAATTCCGTAAACACTCCAAACAAAAGAGACTGCCTGATCCTGCGCATGGTGTCAAGGTAAAAGTGGAGGTTATGATGGGTGGCCAGGATCGCACCCAGCATTTCCCCGGTCACAAAAAGATGGCGCAGATACCGGCGGGTATAGCGGCGGCAGACCGCGCAGGAGCAAGACGTGTCCAGGGGCCGGTCGTCCCGCGCATAGCGTGCATTCTTTAGGGTGATCTTGCCTTCGGAAGTGAAGGCACATGCATTCCGGGCGTTGCGCGTGGGCATGACGCAATCGAACATATCGATGCCCCGGGCCACGCCCTCCACCAGGTCCTCCGGGGTGCCCACCCCCATCAGGTAGCGGGGACGGTCGCGCGGCAACAATTCCGCTGCGTATTCGACCGTATCGTACATTTCCGACTTGGGCTCGCCCACCGCGAGTCCGCCCACGGCGTAACCCTCAAAATCCAGGTCGAGCAACTGCTCGGCGCTCTGGCGGCGGAGGCTTTTGTCCGTACCGCCCTGGACGATGGCGAAGAGAGCGGGGCACGTGGTACGGGATAAGGGATACGGGGTAGAACTTACGTGACCTGCCTCTCTCTCCTCGCTTCGCGACTCGCGGGCCCCAACTCCAGAGATCCCACTCTCTGATCCCGTATCCCGTACCCCGTGTCCCATATCCCGAGCGAGCTCGTTCTTCGCGCGAGCTGCCCATCTCGTCGTAAGCGCCACCGACCGTTGAAGCGTTTCGTAGCTGGCCGGGTACTCGACGCACTCGTCCAAGCACATCATGATGTCGGGGCCCAGGGCCAGTTGGATCTCCACGGCGCGCTCGGGAGAGAGGAAGTGAGTGGAACCGTCCAAGTGCGAGCGGAACCAGACACCATCCTCGGTCACGCGGCCCAGTGACTTCAGGCTCATCACCTGAAAACCGCCGCTGTCGGTCAGGATGGGATGCGGCCAGGACATGAAGCGGTGCAACCCGCCTGCCTCGCGGATCAACTCGTGGCCTGGTCGAAGGTAAAGATGATAGGTGTTGCCCAGCAGGATTTGCACGCCCAGTGCTTCCAGTCCGTCCTGGGTCATGCCCTTCACCGTGCCGCCGGTGCCGACAGGCATGAAGATGGGGGTTTCAATTACGCCATGCGGGGTGTGCAGTAAGCCCGCGCGGGCGCGCGTGGCCTTGTCTTCCGCCAGGATTTCAAACTTGATGGGCATACGGTCTGAGGAGGGGGGGACTCCTGTGAACCATCAATCCCCTACCCTCCCAACGTCGACAGGCCCGCTTTGGCGAGCGCCCAGACCACCCATAGTCCCATATAGGTGGCGAAGATCGGCGCCGTCTTCACTTTCTTTGCCGAAGCGGCCGACAAACCCATGGCGGCGAGAATCAGAATCCAGATGGTGAAAACGTCGAAAGAGCTCGCCAAGCTGTAGAGGAACTTCGGCGTTTCACGCTGATTCAGGAAGAACCCGATGCTGCTCGGAATGAAGTTCTGAGAGTTGAATTGTTCCGGGTCCCCAAAAATGATCACGACCAGTCCCAGCACCGCCCCGATCACGCCTGCCAGGTTGGCGTAACAGATCACAGAGAAACAGGTCTTGAACTTGGCGCCGCCGCCAAACATCACGTTGACAATGAACAGGCCCACGGCGGCCAGGACGAGCAGAAAAATGGGCGCGCCCACCACCTCGGCGACGCGCGCAATGATGGCGCCAATGGTGGCGCCTTGATGGACGGCCTGCTGCATCTGGTCCGCGCTCATCTGGGAAGCCCGGGAGCTCATTTCAATCGACTTGCGCACAATGCGCTCCATCCCGATTTTGGCCATCATGGTTTCCGTTATCGCAACGGCAACGCCGATCGCCACAATCAGCGGGGCAATAAAATCAGGGCGGCGCGCGATGGAGTCAAAAGTCTGGCCCGGCGAGATGAAAACCCCCAGGAAACGGTCGAAGAAAGAATCTCCCGGCTGATCGTCTGTTGGGGGAAGTGCAATCGGTGTTTCGCCCATGATCCGCTCCTAAGTTGAATTCACACAGTCACCCTAAGACCGCTTCATGCGCTTTACCGTAGTCCGTTGGACCCGGAACTTCCGAAGCCAGGAGGCGCACGGAAGCGCACCCAACAGCGGTCCTGTCAAACTGCCACCTCGCGATGGTACGTGCCTACGACTGAGAAGGTTTCACCCAGGCGGGGATTCTTCCGCCGCTCGAAAGATCCGCCCGCCTCGCCGAAAATACCAATTCCTTGAACCGGAAGCAAGCTGTCTGCAACTCAGCTCGCGGCCGTCCCGTGGTGCCCCCCGTGTTTGGGCGTTTTCTTTCCTCCCGGCCAGTCCACGTCCACAGGGCCCTTGTCGCCGGTCAGCACTCCCTTTTGGGCGTCCCAGAACAGGCGCTGTTTTTCGTGGTAGGAGAGATTGGCCATGTGGCACGCCACCGCTGTGCCGCAGCCGAAGTCCACGTTTTCCAGGGGTTGTTGGCGCGTCTTGATGGCTTCAAACCAGTTGCGCATGTGGTCCTCGGTCCCCTCGGCGGTGATCTTCATGGATTCGGGCGGGCGGCGCGGCTGCTTGCCGTAGGTGCCGATATCCGCCTTGGGATCGTCCTTGTGGGAATCGACGAACGGACCCTTGGTGTCCCTGGGCCAGGATTCCAGCGGGTACTGAAATTCCCAGTCTTCATCGTAAGGCTTGAACTCCGCCGATTCCTCGGTAAGCACGATAGTGCCTCTATCGCCCATGAAACGCACAATTTCCCCGCCGTCCCAGTTGGAGACCAGATTCGCCATCACCACCACCTGGAAGGTCCCGTAGTCGTAAAGCGTATTGTGGATGTCGGGCACTTCGCGGTCCCCCGTCCACTTGTAAAGTCCCCCGTTGGCCACCGCGCTGAGGGGATATTGGATGTTCATCAAGTAGTGAACCCGCGAGAGCAGGTGGACGTATTCGTCGCCGGCGATGCCCGTCCCGTAGTCCCACCAGTTGCGGAATTGGAAGAAGCGGGCGGCGTCGAAGGGCCGCGCGGGCGCGCTGCCCAGGTAACGCTCCCAGTCAACCGTCGCGGGAGTGGCATCCGGCGGCACGGGGTACTTCCACGCCCCCACGGGGTCCGGCCGGAAAATCTCGCACTGCACCATGAAGACCTTGCCGATCTCCCCCGCGTCCAGGCGCTGCTTGCCCCAGGCGGTAGACTGCATGCTCAGGCTCTGGCTGCCCACCTGCACCACCCGGCCCGTTTCCTTCGACACCTTCACCATCTCCAGCGCCTCGGGAATGGTGTGGCTCATGGGCTTCTCACAGTAAACATCCTTGCCCGCCTGCATCGCCGCCACGGCAATCGGCTTGTGCCAGTGGTCGGAAGTGGCGATCAGCACGGCGTCAATATCCTTGCGGTCGAGCACCTGGCGATAGTCGCGCGTCACCGGCGTGTTGGCCTGGATCTCCTGAGCGCGCCGGAAGTGGCCGTCGTAAAGGTCGCAGACCATGGCCACGTTGGCGCCCGCCGTCAACAGGCTCTGCATGTCTTCCAGGCCCCGGATGCCGGCGCCGATCACGCCTACCGTGATCTTCTCATTCGGCGACGTCACCCGGCCCAGAGCGGGGGCCCCGAATGCCAAACTCGCCGCTGCCGCGCCCCCCATGGTGCGCCCCATGAATTCGCGACGGGACAGTTCCTGCTTGGACATGACTCCTCCTTACTACTAATAGGGTTGGAATGCAGGGAGGAATTCTAGCACAGGAAAACTCGCCTTTGTCGCTATGTCGTCCAGAACCCCGACGTGCACCTTCGAAGCGAAGGACCCAGGTACTGTTCGGAGCGCCCGGGATCCCGTTACCAGGGGCGCACATCTTCATCTCGAGGCAGTGGCGCGGAGACGGTCTTCGGCAGTCTGTTCCTGGGTACGCCTTGTGGCTTCAGTGTGAATCACAAGGCTCTGTTCGGGGGAGAAGGTGAGGCCGCCGTGGGGGCCGCGTTCAAAATCTTCACGTTTCCAATGCGGCCGCATGATGCCTTTTTCGGAATGCGATTCCGAACCCATCCGACTGTCCATGTTGTCCTCCCCCACACGCTCGCGTGGTGAGGGCG
>Ga0335079_10010366_pt1 | contig 10607 bp, 6 predicted proteins | sample Lox_Sample_33_FD_206719 | JGI IMG/M metagenome (GOLD analysis project Ga0335079, IMG submission 206719) | Soil microbial communities from Loxahatchee National Wildlife Refuge, Florida, United States - Lox_Sample_3.3 | ecosystem: Environmental > Terrestrial > Soil > Wetlands | place: USA: Florida... | reverse complement strand
CCGCCACGGCGAGCTGAAACAGGATCATCCGCCGTAGGTGAGCAATTGCATGAAGCCGAAATCCATGTGCAACTGCATGTGACAGTGGAAGAGCGTAAGGCCGGGATTGTCAGCCACGAAATCAATCGCCGCAGTGCTGCGGCGGGCGACGCTCACGACATCCTTCATCAGGCCGGCCATGGGTTTTCCGCCGACTTCGGTGACCTCAAAGGTGTGACGGTGGAGATGCAAGGGATGAATATCGCCGCTGTCGTTGTTGAACGCGAGGCGGTAGCGCTTGCCTTTTTCCAAGCGGAGCTTTTCGATTTCCGGGAAGGATTTGCCGTTGATGGTCCAATGATTGAAGTCTACGCGATTACCCGGAATCTTCTGGAACTTCATTTCGAAGGTGTGATCGGGCTGAGGAGCGGTGGCGCCGCTCGTGAACTGGGTATAGTCCCAAGGACCGCGAGCCACGTTCGCGGGCGCCTGCCACTGCGGTTCACCGCTCTTGTTCGCATATTCGATTACGACGCCCAAGCCCGTCGCGCGCTCGTCATCTTTGGGAGAGCCAAGAACCCATACGCCGGGGTTGTTCATTTCGACAAAGGCGTCGATGCGCTCGGCAATGTCCAGGTATAGGTAGTCGACGGTCTGGGGACGAGGCACAGGATTGCCATCCATGGCGATGACGGTGAAGCGATGGCCGGGAAGCGCGAGCCGGATTTCATCGGTGGCGCTGGCGTTCAGGAGGCGGAATAGCACGCGCTGGCCTTGGCGCACGCGAATCGGCTCGCCGGCGCCGAGCGCTTTGCCGTTGAGCGTTGCCGAGCGGTAAGCGATTTCCCAGCCATTATCGGGCGGACCCATGTGGGCGAGCGACGGCTCCCAATGGTGCGCGGCGAGGCAGATTTCCTGATCGTAATTGCCGGCGTGCTGAGCGGGCTCGACAATCGCGAAGCCGAACTGGCCGGTGAAACTCCCGCGATTCAGATCGCCGTGAGCCATGGAGTGGGTGTGATACCAGCGGGTGCCCGCGGGTTTCGGCGTGAAGCGATAGCGGCGATGGCTGTGCGGGGGAACGGCTGGAGTGCCTTCCTCGACTGAGCCATCGACGGCCGAGGGGATCTGCTGGCCGTGCCAGTGGACGGTTTCGAGGACGTCGGTGTCGTTGAAGACATCGACGGTTACCGGCCGGCCTTCCTTGAAACGCAGGATGGGGCCGGGCACGGAGCCGTTGTAGCCGACGGTCTGGATCATTTTTCCCGGAGCGATTTCGAGAGAAACCGGAGCGATGCGGAGAGTATGGTCGGCGGCTCGATCGGCGGCGTCCAAGGCCAAACCGGCGGGCGTCAATGCAGAAACCTTCAGGAAGTCACGGCGGTTCATATTCCCTCAAGGCTACTTCGAATTGGCGGCGGTTTGTATGGGGGTGCCTTCGCGCAATTCATCGGTGGCGCGGCGCACCACCCGGTCGCCCGGCTTGAGATTGCCGAGCACCTCGACCAGGTCGCCCTCGGTGACGCCTTTTTTCACGTCGATCCATTCGGCACGGCCGTCGCGGTCGCGAATCACGAAGGTGCGCTCGGTGGTGGTAACGACGCTCGTTTTCGGCACGAACAGGGATGGACGTGTGCGGCGGACCGGCCATTTGACGGTGGGATACATGCCGGGGGCGAGGGAGCCGTCGCGGTTCATGACGTCGAGTTCGACAGCCTCGGTGCGCGTTTTCTGATCGAGGGCGTGAGAGAGTCGCGCGACGGTTCCGGAGAAGGTTCGCTCCGGCCACGCAGGCACTTCGAACGACACGGTGGCGCCGTTCATGATTCCGCTGACGTCCTCTTCCGGGACGGGAACCACGAGGCGGAGGCGCGAGACCTGCTGGATGACGAGAAGCACGGCGTCGTCGCCCGGTCCGACCAAGGCGCCGGGGTGGACCCGGCGCTCGGTGATGACGCCGTCGAACGGCGCGGTGATTTTGAGATAGCCCTGCAAGTCCTTCAAGGCGCGGACGGCGGCTTCGGCGGCGCGGCTGGCCTGCTGGCGCGAGTTCAATAGAGCCTGGGCGGCCTCAGTCTGTTTCTGGGCGAGAATCAGCTCATTGCCGGCGATGGCACCGGGGGTTTGCGCGGCGGTCTTGGTGCGCTCGTAGGTGCTCTGCGCGGCGGCGAGCTGCGCTTCGGCCTGGAGGCGATCGGCGTCCGCGGCCTGGACCTTGGACTCGGCTTCGGCAATCTGGGCCGCCATTTCGGGAGCGCTCAATTCAACGAGCAAGTCGCCCTGTTTGACGACGCTGCCGCGGTCGACGAGAACGCGGTCGACATATCCCGGCACTTTGGCGTGCAGCGATACGGAGAGGAAGGGCAGAAACTCGCCGGGCAGGTCGATGGTGCGGGAGACCGGTTTGGAAACGACGGGTGCGAGATTCGCGGTTTCGGGCCAGAGGGGTCGGGCCAGCGCGAGGATTAGCAAGAATTTATTGGCCATCATAGTATCGGCTCGCAGGGTCCATCGGATCGAGCGAAGGAGAGGTAACGGAGGCTCGGCCTTGGACGATGGCGTAGATGGAAGGAAGAATTGTCAGGGTGGCGAAGGTAGAGACGATCAGACCGCCGATGACGGCGCGGCCGAGCGGCGCGGCTTGCGGGCCGCCCTCGCCGAAGCCGATGGCTAACGGAATCATGCCGAAGATCATGGCGGCGGCGGTCATTAGAATGGCGCGCAGGCGGCTGGCAGCGCCTTCACGCGCGGCGTCGAGGACCGGACGGTTTTCGTGGCGCGCCCGCTCGGCAAAAGTGACGAGCAGGATCGAATTGGCGACGGCGATGCCGATGGCCATGATGGCGCCCATGAACGATTGAATGTTGAGAGTGGTGCCGGTGAATCGCAGCATCAGCAGCACACCGCAGAGAACCGCGGGAACGGTAAGGACAATCGAAAGGGCGAGCCGCATCGACTGAAAATTCGCGGAGAGCAGCAGGAAAATGACGACGACGGCCAGAAGGAGGCCGGTTCGCAAACCGGAGATGGTTTCCTCGAGCGGCGGAATCTGGCCTTTCATGACAATCTTCGTGCCGCGCGGAGGCTCGCCTGCGCCGGCGACCGCCTGATTTAATTGCTGAGCTGCCTCGCCGAGGGTAATTCCGTGAATGTTGGCGGTCAGGCTGACGATGTGCTGGCCGTTGAAGCGCTCGATGAGGCCGGGCATGGTGCCGAGCTTCATCTGCGCCACGTTACGAATTTGCGTGTCTCGGGTGCCGTCGCGCATGATGGGAAGCTCGCCGATATCCTGAACGGTTTGCATGCGATTCTGCGGCAACTGGACTTGAATCTGAAACGCGTTGCCGGAATTCGGGTCGCGCCAGTAGTTGGGCTCGGTGAATCGGGAGGAAGACGTGGCGGGGACAACGGAGTGGACGACGTCGGACATGGTCAAGCCAAACTGGCCGGCGCGGTCGCGATTGATATCGATGTCGAGCGTGGGATAGTTGTACTCCTGGGCGAATTCGAGATCGCGGACAAAGCTCAACTTTGCCAACTCAGCCTGGAGCTTCCGGGCATAGCCATAGTCGGTCGCCAGGCTCGGCCCCTGGACCGCCACTTCGATGGGGGTCGGCGATCCGAAACTCATCACCTGGGAAACGATGTCGGCGGCTTCGAAGGAAACCTGGCAGGCCGGCAGCTCGCGATGAAGACTTTCGCGAATGCGCTCGCGAAGGGATTCGCCGCGCGGAGTATCGGGCTTGACGGCGACCTGGATGATGGCTTCCTGCGGCCCGGTGGTGAACAGATGGATCAGATCGACCGGATAGCTGGACGGCACGACGCCCATGAAGTCGCTGGTGATCTCGACGTTGTCGCGCCCGGCGTCCTGTTGAATGATGTTGAGGGCGCGCAGGACGATGCGCTCGGTCTCCTCGATGCGAGTGCCGGCGGGCGCGCGGAGGCGGAGGCGGAGCAGCGGCGCATTCGCGTCGGGAAACAGCTCGGTTCCCATACGGGGGATCAAGATATAAAGAAGACCGAGCGAGGTGACCAGATAGACGAGCGCCAGCGGCCAACGAAAGCGCAGCACGGCTCGAAGATAATTTTCGTAAAACGAGCGGAGGCGTCCGAACAGGCCCTCGCGCTCCTCGCCGCGGTGCGCCTCGCGCATCAGCCACGTGGAGAAGACCGGCACGAGGCTGCTGGAGAGAAGATAGGAAGCGATCATCGAAAACGCGACGGCCAACGACAACGGCACGAAGAGCTGCCGGCTCACTCCGACCATAAAGAACGACGGAACGAAGACGGCCAGGATACAGAACATCGAAAGGAGACGGGCGAGCGCGGTGCGGCTGCACGCTTCGACGACCGCACGGGCCCGCGAGACTCCGGGGAGCATCTGGGTGTGGATGTTCTCGATCTCGACGGTCGCCTCATCCACCAGAACACCGACGGCGAGCGCGAGGCCGCCGAGGGTCATGATGTTGATCGTCTGGCCTGTCAACCAAAGCACGAGGACCGCGCTGAGCAACGCGAAAGGAATATTCAGGATGACGATGAGGGCGCTGCGCCAGTCGCGCAGGAAGATCAAAACCATCAGGCCGGTCAGCGCGGCGCCGAGCAAGCCTTCGGTGATCAGGCCGCGGAGAGAATTGGTGACGAACGGGGACTGATCGAATTGCAGGCTGACGTCGACGTCGTCGGGGACAACCTTTTTGAAATCGGGAATGGCGGCTTTGACCGCGTTGATGACCGCGAGGGTGGACGCATCGGCGCGCTTCGTGACCGGGATGTAGACGGTTCGCTTACCGTTGACGTGGGCGTAGGCGGTGATGATGTCGGTGCCGTCTTCGATGGTTCCGATGTCGCGCAGGTAGACGGTGGTGCCGGAAACCGGGCGGATGGGCGTGCTCAAGAGCTCCGAGAGGTTGGCTCCGAGCGCGGCGTTGGTTCGGGCGATCCGATTGATCTCGCCGGTCCACATGTTGCCGGAAGGCATGACGAGCGTGGCCTTGCTGACCGCGGAGACGGCTTCTTCGGGAGAGATCTGGTATTGCTGCAGTTTGTCGGGGTTCAGCGTGACGACGATGGTGCGCTGGTTTCCGCCGAATGGCGGAGGAGCGGAGACACCGGGCAGAGTAGCGAACAGCGGCCGGACGCGGTTCAGAGCGAAATCCTGCAACTCGCCTTGCGTATGATTGGCGCTGCTAAAAACTAACTGGCCGACCGCGACGCTGCCAGCGTCGAACCGGGTGATGAAGGGCGGCACGGTTCCGGGCGGCATAAAGGATCGCGCGCGGTTGACGTACCCGACGGTCTCGCCCATGGCTTGGCCCATATCCGTGCCCTCGTGAAAGACCAGCTTCATGAGGGCTGCGCCCTGGATGCTCTTGCTTTCGACGCGCGCGATACCGGTGATGTAGAGGAAGTGATACTCGTAGTAGTAAGTGAGATAGCCTTCCATCTGGGCCGGGTCCATGCCTCCATACGGCTGGGCCACGTAGATGGCCGGCTCGCCGACGCGCGGGAAGATATCGACGGGCATACGTTGGACGGCGAGATAGGCGAATAGCGCGATCGCGATCAACGCCACGATGATGGTCATCGGCCGCCGGAGAGCGGCTAGCACGAAACGCACGGTTCGCCTCCTCCAAAAATCACGGGCTCACCTCGGTAAGAAATGGTTGAATTGCGCCGCGAGCGGTCGCGATCTGCAGCCGCGCGCGCCACACATTCAAGCGAGCCAACGCGTCGTCAATCTGAGCCTGCACGAGCAGGCGCTGCGCCTGCGCGACGTCGTCGATGGGAGCCAGGCCCGATTGATAGCGAGCAGTGGCTTGTTGGAGAGCGACGCGGGCGGATGAGACTTCGACGGGAGTGCTGGCGGCGACGCGGCGCGCGCCGGCAAGGGTTGCGATCGCGCGGTCGAACTGAGCTTGCAAATCAGTTGTGATGACCTGGTATTGGGCTTGGCCGGCGCGGATGTTCGCTGACTGCATCGCCTGCTGCTCGCGGATCGCGAAACGGTCCATTACGGGAAACGTGACCGTGAGCCCGAGACCGTAGTTTTGGGTGGTGGGCGCGAGACCGTTGGCTCCGCCGAGACGCGAGCCGTTGGTCAGCATGCCGGTGCCGCGTGCGGCGGCCAAACCCTGAACAGAGAACTCCGGATAGTAAGTGCGATCGAGCACCTTGAGCTGCGACTGGGTCTGCGCGACGGCCGCGTTCTGCTCGACCGCGAGAGGATTGGCTGCCGGTTGCAAAGGCGGCTCGGGGCGATCGGGCGGGAGTTGATCGAGCAACTTTCCCGGAGTGAGGGTCGGTTGCGACGAACTGCCGCCGACGAACTGGGTAAGGGTAGCTCGGGCGACATCGATGGCCTGTTCGGACTGGGCCTGCTGCGTCTGCGCTATGGCCAGTTCAGCCTGGACTCGGGATTCATCGGCTCCCGGCCGCAGTTGCGCGGCAACCTGGGCATGAATGCTTTGCTCCAACACTTGCCAGCTTTCAACGGCGGCGTGGGCGGCTTGCGCCGTCTGCTGCGCCGCAACGACGGTCAGGAAGGCGTCGGCGGTTGCAACCGAAATGTCATATTTGGTGCGAGTGAGGACGGCCTCGGCGCGCTCGCGATTGGCGGTCGCGGCGGCGACGTTGGCCGCGCGCACTCCGAAATCGAACGGCTGCCACGTCACCAGCACGCCCGCGCCGCTATCCCACACCGAGCCGAGATTGTTCGCCGGAATACCATCGACACCGGGAATGACGCCCTGCGGAAGCAAGAGGCCGTAGAACGTGTTGCGGGTGGCGCGGTTGACTTGCGCCACGCCGTCGATGCGCGGCAGGTATGCGGTTTGCGCCAAGCGGATGCCGGCGGCGGCGGCGTTCATCTGCTCCTGGGTGACGCGGATTGAGGGGTAATTGCGAAGGGCTTGTTCAACAGCCTGGGCGAGGGTCAGGCCGGCCTGCGGCGGCGCGGGCTGGGCTGCGGCTGGAATGAGAATGCCCAGCGTGAGAAGCAGAGTTAGAGTGGGGCGAACGCACACGTAGACTTACCCAGACAGCTCCTAGATAGATATGACAGGGGGAACTGAACGCAGTCCACTGAAGAATTTCTGAATCTTTCCTGAAGATTTCTTCAGGATGCAGTGGTGGACGGAGCGGGAATAGCCGCTGAGAATTCGGCGGGGCGCGGCGATGCCGAATCGGCGGGCAAGAGGAGGCGGAAGACGCATCCGCCGCCGCTGGGGCAGATGAGTTCCAGCCGGCCACGGTGCGCCTCGGCGCCCCACTTGGCGATTGCAAGACCGAGACCGGCGCCGCCGGCGTCTCGCGAGCGCGCTTCATCGACGCGGTAAAAGCGATCGAAAACCCGAGCGCGGTGCTCAACCGGAATTCCGGGGCCGCCATCCTGCACCTCGATGGTGACGGTCGCGCCCGCTGACTCGACGCGAATGGAAATCGCCGCAGCGCGCGGCGAGTACTTGATGGCGTTGTCGAGCAGATTGATCACAATTTGCCGCAAGATGGCGGGATCTGCGTGGACGCGCGCGGTTTCGTCACCCTCGACGGAAAGTCGCTGGCCCTTCTCTTCGGCCAGCACTTCGAGCAACGCCGTCACTTCGTGCAAAAAGGGCAGGACCATAATGCCGGCGGGTGCGAGCTGGATCTGGCCGGCATCGGCGCGGGCGATCGCAAGGAGGCTTTCGACCAGGTGAGTCAGGCGGCCGGCCTCTTCGAGCATGCTTCCGATCACCTCGCGGTAGTGTTCAGGGGGGGCGTGGCCGCGCAAGCCGACCTCTCCTACGCTGCGGATGGCGGTGAGCGGGGTGCGCAATTCGTGCGAAGCATCGGAAGTGAACCGGCGGAGCTGCTCGAAGGAACGCTCGAGGCGCGCCAGCGTTTCGTTGAAGGCAGCAGCCAGGTGGCCGAGCTCGTCCTCTGGGTTCTCGACATCCAGCCTCGCACTCAAGTGCTCAGCGTTAATCTCGTGGGCACGACGCGCCATGCGCTCGACGGGGCTGAGGGCGTGTTTGGCGAGAAAGTAACCACCGACGCCGGCCAGGCCGAGCGCCAGCGGCAATCCGACGATCAGCCCGAGCATGACCTGCCAAAAGCGCTCCCATAGCGGCTGCTCGCTGAATCCGACACGAATGACGGTGGGGCGGCCTTCCAGCCGGTGGCGTTTGCTGATGAGGCGCACCGGCGTGCCATCGGAGAGCCGGATGGATCGCTCGGAGTACGAATCGACGCCTTCATCCGAGGCCGGCGGGCCGCCAAGCGCACGGCTGCCCAGCAGTTCGTTGCGATAGAGAAGAGTTCCGTCGGGCGACCAGACTTCCAGCATGCGCTCCTGCATGGTGGTCGGGTACGGGTGGTCGTGGTAGTCGCTACGCAGAGTGACTTTTCCATCGGCAGCGAAACTCAGGAAGCCTTCGACGGTTTCGAGGTCTTCAACGGCCAGGTGATCGAGCTGGCTGCGCAATTGGACAATCAGCACAGCCGAGGTGCTGCCGCCGTAAATCAGCAGCACTACCGCCAGGATGGCCACGTACCAGGCGGTAAGGCGCGTGCGCACATGCTGAGGGCGGAAGCGCATCAGGATTTCTCCGCTCTCAGCACGAAACCGACGCCGCGAACGGTGTGAACGAGCTTGGTGGCGAAGCCTTCATCGACCTTGCGGCGGATGCGCACCATGTGGACATCGATGACGTTATCGAGGGGGGAATGGCGGACGACTTCCTTCCAGACGTCGCGGGCGAGCATTTCGCGGGAAACGACCTGCCCCTGGTGGCGGATCAGGTACTCCAAAACCTCGTACTCGCGCGCGGTGAGGTCGAGCGGCTGGGCGCCGCGGCGGACGGTGCGCGCAATCAGGTCCATGTGCAGGTCTTCAATTTGTAAGGCGAGGGGTGCTTCCGGCTTACCGCGGCGCAACAGGGCCCGGACGCGCGCGGAGAGCTCCGGGAAGGCGAAGGGCTTGACGAGGTAATCATCGGCGCCGGCGTCGAGGCCGAGCACGCGGTCCTCGACGGCGTCCTTCGCGGTGAGAAGAAGGACGGGCATGCGCAGCCCTTGTTTTCGCATGGCGGACAACACTTCGATGCCGTTGCGGCCCGGCAGCATTATATCCAAGATGACGAGGTCGAAACGCTCGGAGTTGGCGAGGAAGAAGCCGTCCTCGCCGGTGCGAGCAACCGCGACGGAATAGGACTCGGACTCGAGCCCTTCCTGGAGGGCCTGGGCGACTTTAGGCTCATCTTCGACTACGAGGATGCGCAAGGGGTTCATAACCTAGGACACCATACTGATGCGTTTCCGGTTACGGAAAGAAACAGGGCAGGCTCAGGTTGAGGGTTGGCCAGAATCCCGGGTGACGAGCGAGCAGCGTGAGCTTAGGTTCCCCAATGAGAGAAGAACTAAGCGCTTTTCCGAGTTGCATCGTGCATCTCTATGATCGTGCGTGCCGCTGTCTCATCCGTAAACCATACGTTGAAGAGTCCGGCTTGCAAGGCGACGAGTATTGCCGGCTCCTTGTATATTCCCGCCATCACCACAACCGGTTTGTTCGCTTCGACCATTTTTTTGAAAAATCCCGCGTCCCGGAATACGTCCCGGGAATCGTAGTGTCCCGCCGTCAAAAAGAATCTCCACTCGGGAGCGGTGACTCCATCTTTATCAAAAAGACAGTAGCCAATGTCGCCAACGGCCTTCTGCTCATGGAGGAAGCGCGGGATTCCACGCGAAACCGGCTTCAGTAAGCTCATCATCGTGAGCCGGTTGAGATGGGCAGGATCAGTGGCGTCCGGCTTGACAACGCCGAGGCCGACGAAGGCCACATCCAGATTGTCCATTGCCTCAATCATCTCCTTGATTGAGGACCGTTCTTGCAGGTTTCGAAGCTCCCTATCGATAACTTGCCGGATTTTCTGCCAATCGCTTCCGGAAAGTTCCGGGTATGGTGGCACTGTGACGTACCGGCAAGAATCGCCGCAGCGACCGCACTTACTCCAGAGCGTGGTGGCATTGACGATAGGATCGATATGGGAAGTATGTCTGGGAAGATAGCCTCTCCCGACCAGAGCTGTCGTGTAAATCTCAACGTCAGGCCGGCGCTGCTCCACGACGGAATTGACAAACTCAAATAAGGTCTCCCCGCCTGAGATTCCGACCTTGAGAGGTTTGGTGTCGAGTTTTAGGGCACGTTGCGCGGTGGTCTGCTTTTCGGTGACGGCTGCCAATTCCTCGAAATAATCAGCGCAGTAGTGACCCCAGCGCCGGATCAAGTCGGCGTATTGTTGAGGGGTCGAGATCGGTGGCGACGGGACAATCTTGACCTTAAGTAAGTTGAATCTCTGATGGAGTTCACGCTCCAGTCCCTCATCAACGGCCATGGGGGGAGCAATGGAGACCAGCCCCTGTCTTCTGATTTCCTCCAGCAGCTCATCTACTTTCCGGCGATCCAGATGTAACTCACCAGCAATGGCCGTCACATCCATCAATTCGTGATGATAGAGCCTCGCCACATCAGCCATCTCAGAGACTTCGAAGGGCTTTTTCCCTTTGGGCATTGAGAAAACAGGCCGCGCCTGACCACGCGGCGCCAACCCGCCAGCAGACATTATGTCAGTTGTGGACGCCGATGC
>Ga0335079_10010365_pt1 | contig 10608 bp, 8 predicted proteins | sample Lox_Sample_33_FD_206719 | JGI IMG/M metagenome (GOLD analysis project Ga0335079, IMG submission 206719) | Soil microbial communities from Loxahatchee National Wildlife Refuge, Florida, United States - Lox_Sample_3.3 | ecosystem: Environmental > Terrestrial > Soil > Wetlands | place: USA: Florida... | reverse complement strand
GGCGTTTCCTCGCGCCGGTACACGTCAAAGGGGCGTCCCTTCCCCTTCAACGCTCGATACGTCTTCTCCCGCAACTCTCCATCGGGCGCGTAGATCAATGCCACCGGTCCGCTGCTGATTACGCGTACTTTGCTGAGATCCGCGTAGCGGCGCAAATCGACCACGCGATCCGTCGCTTGCATCCCGTGATCGGAAACCACGATCAGATTCACTGCCAGCCCTAGCGCCTGAATCCCGTCCCGGAGCTTCCCGATCACCTGATCGAGCTGCGCCACGGCCCGCCGTGTCTCCAGCGCGTCCGGCCCATAACCATGTCCGGCATGATCGGCATCGCTGAGATAAAGAGTCAGGAAATGCGGGCGCTGCGCGGCCGGCAAATGCAGCCAAGTCAGCACCTGCTCCATTCGTTTCTCCGCCGGCACCGAGTCGTCGAACGGCAGCCAATACGAAGGCCGCACGCCATCGATCACGCCATCGCTGCCCAACCAGAAATCGCTCGCCGCGCGCATCCCCTGCTGCTCCGCCAATACCCAGAGTGGTGTGCCGCTGTACCAGCTTCCGTCCGACGTCGACTTGCTCCCGTCAAACGCCATCCGCCGCATCGGGTCGAAAAATCCGTTGGCGACAATCCCGTGATGCTCTGGATACAGCCCCGTGATGATGCTGGTGTGATTAGGAAAGGTCAGGGATGGGAAGACCGGAATCAGCGAACGCGCCGACGCGCCGTTATCCCGAATCGCCAGCAGATTTCGAGCCTTGTCGCGCGCCGCATAGTCATATCGAAACCCGTCCAGCGAAACCAGCACCACATACGGCTGGTCCGCGCCGCTTTGCGCCTGCCCGATCCCCCACGCCAGGAGCAGGCAAAGGACCAGCGTCCAGAGAATACGGGCTCGTGCGCTTGTCACTCGTTCAGCCTAGCCCCGCGCCCCCCGGCGCGGCAACTCCGATACCCGCACTGGCCCGCCGAAATGGCCCATGCGACAATGATTCGCAGAGACCGATCTTGGGTTCACCTATGGCCGCTCCACCGGCCGAATTCCGGCAAAATTACAGTGCCGCGGTCGCGCGGCTCGGTTTGGCGGTTGTCGCCGTCGTTTGCGCTCTTCTGCCTCAAATCCTGGTGCGCTCCATGCTTCAGGATCGCTCGACATTCATCCTTTTCACCCTCGCGGTGATGGTCAGCGCTCGCTTTGGGGGCCTGACTTCCGGAATGGCCGCCACCGCGCTCAGCATCGTAATCGCGAGTGTGGTCCTGCTTGGCCCCGCCGCAACACCCCGGGAGCGCACGGCTGACCTCGTGGAAATCGCTTTGTTTAGCGGCGTGGGAATTGGCATCACGTGGCTTGTCGGCCAACTGCATTCCGCGCGCGTCCGTGCCGAAGGCGCTTTGGCCCAGGTGAAGACCCTCGAAGGCTTGCTCCCCATCTGTGCAGGCTGCAAAAAAATTCGCGGCGAAGGCGGACACTGGGAACAAATCGAAGCCTATGTGAGCCGCCATTCGAACGCGGAATTCAGCCACGGCTTTTGTGACGAATGCTTCCGCCGCCTCTATCCCGGAATCAACCCATCCGACTCGTGACGGCGCGCGGACCCGCCCGATTTCGCCGATCACAATTCTTTTCAGGCGCCTAACGAAAACACACCCTTGGACTTAACACTCACGGGCGCCGGTCTCCGTACACCCTTGCGCTACCCTATGCCTGGAATTGAAAGCCATGGCTACCGCAGCTCAAATCGCAGCGAACCGGCTCAACGCGCTTCGCTCTACCGGGCCACGCTCCGTCGAGGGCAAGGCCGTCTCCCGATTCAACGCCTTGAAAACCGGCATCCAAGCCGCTTCCGAAGTCATTCCCGGCGAAGATCCCGAACAGCTCGAGGAACTCACCGCCGCGTACCATCAACAGTTCCGGCCCGCCACACCGCTGGAACGTTCTCTGGTCGATGCCCTCGCCCGCGACGACTGGCAGCTCCGCCGCCTCCACACCGTCGAAGCCCGCCTCTGGGAGCAGGGCCTTGCCGCCGACGGCTCCAACCTCGCCGACGCCTATCTCTCCAACCTGCCGGCCTTCACCCGCCTCCACCGCCGCCTCGAAGCCGTCGAACGCTCCTATTACCGCGCCCTCCACGAACTCGAGCGCCTTCGCGGCCCCGCAGCCGACTCGCTGGCGCCCGATCCCTGGCCTCCGGCTCCCGATCTGGCCCCGGAATTGGCTTCGTTTAGTTCGCCGCCTATTTCCAGCTCTGCATCGCCTGGTACGGCAGCGACTCCGGCAGAAAATCGAGCAGCTCCAGCCGCACCCCATCCGGATCCGTCGCGTTTGTGATGCTGGTTTTGGTCGACCCGGTTCGCGGATCCGCTACCATCACCCCGCGTTGCCTCAGTTCCGCGACAGTCTTGTTCAAGTTCTCGGGCCATATCCCGATGTGACTCAGTCCCGGCTTACGATCGCCAGATGCCGGCGCCACTTCGAGGAACGTGTCCTTGGAGACCTGCAGGTACGACAGCGTTGGGTTGCCATCCTTGTCTTTAATCGTGAATGCTTCCTTCAGCCCCATCGTCTGCGTATAGAACCGCATCGATTCGTTGTAATCCTTGGCGAAAATCCCCACGTGGTTCAACCGCAGTCCGAGATTCCGGCTGGTGGGCTGCGCCGCTCCGGGCTGCATCATGACAATGCCGGCAATCACTCCGGCCGCGAACAAACCGATACCCCCAATCACTCTGCGCATGCGAATTCTCCTTTTATCTCTGTGCCTGGCTGAAGTCGGCCACCTGGCGCGCCGGCCCGGTCAGCGCAAGAATGTGCATCCCGGTGTTGGCGCGATCGACGGCGTAGATGTATCCTCGGTCGTCCACTTCCACGTTGTTGGTCTGAATGGCGATCTTGCAGTGCTGCTCGGCGCCCTGCCCGACGCACCGTTTATCGGTCTTGTCCGTGATCGCCGGAATGTAATACCCAATTTCCTTAGGCTGCATCGGATTCCGCACGTCGATTGCGCGCACCCCCGCATTGAAGAACGCCAGAAACAGGATGCGGTTGTAGTAGATCGGCGTCATGTTCTCGTTCGACGAATGCGCGCCGAAGCGCCCTCCGGCGCTGCAGAAATTCCCGCTCGCCTCCGGCACCGTCCACGTGGAAACGCCGACCGACTTCGTTTCCTGGGTGATATCGACGAAGCGCACCATCTGCCGGAACTCCCGGCATTCATTGGCCACAGTTTCGCCCACCAGTGCCACGAAGTCTTTCACTTCGCCCTTGCTCTGCTTAGTGAATTCCGTCATCGGAACCCGCATCATCGGGAAGGCGGTGTGCGCGCCGACATCATCCGGGTAATCCACTCGCGCCACCACCGGATATCTCAGGTTTTCATCCGTCGGCTCAGGCGGCCCTTTCAACAGCTTTTCGCGATCCACAATTTCGAGAACCCCATCGCGCGAGTTGCCGTACGCAAAATAGACGCGGTTTCCCTTCGGCCCCGTCGACATCGGCCCGTGCATGTCTTCCGGTGTCTGCCCGCGCGCGCCCGGCTGTTGCCCCGGCAGCCCGAAATTGCGGATGAACACCGGATGCGCCGGATCGCTCAAATCGTAAATCTGCGCCATGCGCTTGGCCCGCCAGTTGGGCGCGCCCGAGACCAGGTACGCGATCCCCGTATCGCACTCCCACCAGCTCTTGTGCGTATCGCGCAGCCCGTCGACTACCACTGTCAGCCGCGACGGCTTCGCCGGGTCCGTCACATCCCAGATTTCGTGCGCCGAGCTGCCAAAGCTGCGCAGGATGTAGAACTTGCTTTTATCCGCATGCGGCAAATCCGCGCCGCTGCACGCCCGCACCATCTGCGCTCCGCCAGCCTCCCCGCCGCCACCTCCCTCGCCCGGAATATGCGCGATGTACTTGGGGTGCTTCGGGTCGGTCACATCGACCACCGACGTTCCGTTCGGCTCATCCTTTCCGGTCAGCGGATTCGGCTGTACCCCGGCATGATGTCCGACGTAAGCGATCCACCGGTCGCCCTGTTTTTGGATCACCGGCTGGTACGCGCTGCGGGCCTGCAGGTCGTTGTACCCGACCAGCTCCATGTTGCTCTTTTCCGCTTTCTTCTCCGGCGCCGCCCACAATGTCAGCGCCGCGCCAAACATCAAGAACCTTCGCCAACCCATACACCCTCCGTACCGCCGGTCTCCGACCTGCCCCGTGCCTTACTCCGGCAGCGCAAACACGTGCACCGCATTCCCGTTCGATGGATGATGCACATCCGGCACCACCACCCCCGGCACCTGCCGCGGGCTGCCGCCGCCCAACCCCGTCGCCACCGCGATGTACTGCCGCCCGCCGACGCTGAACGCCACTGGAAATCCTTGCACCGAAGTGGCGAGGCGCGTCTGCCACAGCACCGCGCCCGTCTTCACGTCTACCGCCTTGAACACACGATCCAAATCGCCCACGAACGCCACGCCGCCTGCCGTCGAGAGCACCGCGGTCAAAAACGGCGCGCGTTGCTCGAGCTTCCACATCTCTTTCATCGTGTTGACGTCGTACGCCGCCAGCTTGCCCACCTTGCCGCCGGTCCCCGGCATCTCGTAAAACCGCCGGTTGGCCGACGTCCCGCCCGAGCCTTCCTTGAAGTCCGTCTTGCGCCCGTACATCTGCATGCAAGTCTGGCTCAGCGGAATGACAAGCTGACCGGTTCCCGGATGAAAACTCATCGCCTGCCAGTTGTGCCCGCCCTCGGTCGACGGACACGAATCCACCCACTCTTCCGGCCGCTGCTCCACCACGTCGTTGCGGTAATGCACCAGCCCTGTCTTTTTGTCGATGTTGTCAAAGACGTTCTGAAACACGGTCTCCTTGTAGTCGACAAACTTCCCGGTCTTGCGGTCCAGCTTCCACAGGATGCCGTCCTTGCCGATCGTGAACACGTAATTCTGTCCGCCCGAATCCACCAGCACCCGTTCATAAACGGTATCCAGATCGAGCGACTCGCCTGGCACATGCTGGAAATACCACGCCAGCGACCCGTCCTGTGGCCGCAGCGCGAGCGTCGAGCTGGTATACAGCGCCTTATCGCCGGTGCCGCGAATCGCGCGCATCCACGGCTTCGCCTGAGCCACGCCCCAATAAATCAGGTCGAGCGCCGGATCGTAGCTGCCCGTAATCCACGTATCGCCGCCCGCCCGCAGCAGGTTCGGCAGCTTGCCCCAGGTGTCGCCGCCCGGCGCACCCTCGCGCGCCACCGTCTCGAATTTCCAGAGCTGTTTGCCGGTCGCCGCGTCATACGCGCTGATGAAACAGCCAGTCTCCTTATACCGGTCGCAGCCGCCCATCCCCTGGATCACCTTGCCGCCCACGATCAGAGGCCCGCTCGTGTTGCCGTATCCCTTGGCCGGATCGGCGACCCGCGTCTCCCACACCACCTTGCCGGTTCGCGCATCGAGCGCCACCAGCCGCACGTCAGTCGTCGCGAGGTAGACCTTATCCTGATACAGCGCGAGGCTGCGGATCGCGCCCAGCCCGTTCGAAAGATCCGGTCCGATGCGGTTCTCCCAAATCAGTTCGCCCGTCTTTGCATCCAGCGCCTGCACGATATTCCCCGGGTTGGCCAGAAACATCGTCCCGTTGTGCACGATGGGCGTCGGCTCGTTGGCCCCCGCGCTCTCGTTCATCGCCCACTCCCAAACCAGTTGCAGGTTCTTCACGTTCGAAGTCGTAACCTGGTTCAGCGGACTATAGCTCCACGCCTGGTAATTGCGCCGGATCATCAGCCAGTCGGCGGGATCGGGGTTCTTCAGCATGGCATCGGTGACCGGCGCGTAGTTCTTCACCGTGCCCGTGACCGTCAGCCCCTTCGGGCCGGAACTCGCCGCCGCCGTCGCGCCACCGCCGCCTTGAATCGCGATCGCCGGCCGCCCGGTGGTGACCGACCGGATCGGAAACGCGGCCGCCGCGGTCAGCGCCTGGTTGCCCGGCGTCGCTCCATTCGCCGCCAGAATGAATGCCGCGAGATTGATCGACGTCGCTTCGTCCAATCCGCCCGCGCCGCCCGGCGGCATCGTAGTCTGGATGGTATTGACCAGTTCACGCGCGACCCGCGAGCCCCACGCCGCCACAAAGTTCGACCCGGCCAGCGCCGGCCCTTCGTTGCCGCCCAAGTCCGCGCCGTGGCATCCCGCGCATCGCCCCTGGTAGACGCCGCGTCCGGCTTCCGCCTGCTGCATGGTCTGGCCCGACAGCCCCACGCCCGCGATCAGCGCCAGCGCCAAAGTCTTCATCCGTCCACCTCCCGCCGAGCCAAACCATGATATACGACTGTGGCGTCGCCGATGTTGTGGCGCCGGCGATCTTGTCTCCGGCGGCTTGGCCCCTCAGCCCGCACGCCGTTCGTGCTCCGCATCACCTGTCTTGCACGCTAGCGCGACGACTCACCTACCGCCCGCATCCAACTTCTCATGAGCGTGTCGACCGACGCCCCCCGTGCTACCGTGGACTCGATGGCCGCCAATCCGTTCGACGACCCTCTGCGCTTCGAACGGCGTGTGCCGGAATGTACCATCGTCATCTTCGGCGCCAACGGCGACCTCGCGAAGCGCAAGCTGCTTCCCGCTCTCTATCGGCTGGCGTACGATCGCCGGCTCCCGCCCGGGTTTGCCATCGTCGGCAACTCGCGCACCCCCCTCACCGACGATCAGTTCCGCGACAAAATGCGCGAGGCCGTCCAGCAGTTCTCCGAAGACACAGAGTTTTCCTCTGAAGTCTGGGACGCCTTCGCGCGCGGCTTGTTCTACCTCGCCGGCGACATCGGCGATGCCCAAATGTACCAGCGGCTGCGCGCCAAGCTCGACGAGATCGAAGGCGCCCGCCATACCGGCGGCGCCGTGCTTTTCTACCTCTCCACGCAGCCCAGCCAGTACGCCGCCGTCGCTGCGGGTCTGGGCGCTGCCGGTTTGGGGCAGGGAAGCGGCTGGCGCAGGCTGGTGGTCGAAAAACCGTTTGGCCACGACGTGGCCAGCGCGCGTGAGCTCAGCGATCGCCTGCATACCGCTTTCGCCGAACCGGACATCTACCGCATCGATCACTACCTCGGCAAGGAGACGGTTCAGAACATCCTGGCCTTCCGCTTCGGCAATGGAATCTTCGAGCCGCTCTGGAACCGCCGCTACGTGAATCACGTGCAGATCACCGCCGCCGAATCCATCGGCGTTGAGGGACGAGGCGCATACTACCAGGAAGCCGGCGCTCTCGCCGACATGATTCAGAATCATCTGCTGCAGGTGACTGCCACCATCGCCATGGAGCCCAGCGCCAGTTTTCGCGCCGATTCGGTGCGCGACGAGCGCTCCAAGCTGTTGCGTTCCATCCGCCCCATGAGTCCGGACGAAATCCGCGGCAACACGGTGCCCGGCCAGTATGGCCCGGGGCGCCTCGGTGGAAGCGATGTTCCCGGCTTTCGCCAGGAGCCCGGCGTGGACCCGAACGCGCGCACCGACACCTACGCCGCCGTCACGTTTTTCATCGAGAACTGGCGCTGGGCCGGCGTGCCGTTTTATCTGCGCACCGGCAAGCGCCTGCCGAAGCGCGTTACTGAAATCGCGATCCAGTTCAACGCCGCCCCGCTCGCCATCTTCGGCGGCGAGGCTGGCAGCTCCGCCCCCAATCTCCTGATCGTTCGCATTCAACCTGACGAAGGTATCTCGCTCAAGTTTCTGTCGAAGCGCCCCGGCTCAGGAATGAAGTTGCGGCCGGTTTCCATGGATTTCAACTACGGATCGAGCTTCGGCGAGCGGTCGCCCTCGGCCTATGAAACTCTGTTGCTCGACGCGCTGATCGGCGACGCCACGCTCTACACGCGCCAGGATATGGTGGAGGCCAGTTGGACTGTCGTCGAGCCGATTGAAAATGTCTGGCGGGAGAGCCGTCACGACTTTCCCAACTATGCCGTGGGTACCTGGGGCCCGGCCGCTGCCGACGAGATGCTGGCGCGCCGCGGCCACGGATGGAGGAAACCGTAATGTCCGCGGTTCTGACCCCAGACCGAATCCTTAAGGAAATGGCCGATGTGTGGAGGAGCCTGGGAACTCAGGGAGAGCCCGATACCGGCATGGGCGTGCTACGAGCCTGTTCGATGACGCTGGTGGTGATCGCCGGTCCGCGCGATGAGGCTCAGGCGCTCGGCGAAACCATCGCCGCCCTCATGCCGGAGCATCCCGCCCGCGCCATTGTCATTCACCCGGAGGCCGCTGCAGGCAACCTTCTCACCGGCCGCGCCTTTGCGCAGTGCTGGATGCCGTTCGGACAACGGCGCCAGATCTGCTGCGAGCAGATCGAAATCAGAGCCTCCGAAGCGTCGCTCGTGGACGCGATTCCCGTGGCCGCTGCGATCACCGCGCCCGATCTGCCCGTGATCGTTTGGTGCCGCGACCTCCGCTTGCTGGAGCGGCTGGAATTCCGGAACGTCGCGGCCCTCGCCACCCGCATCGTCGTCGACACCGCCCCATCTTCCGACCCGGCAGCCGCAATTCGGCTCCTGCGGCAGCGCGTGTCGGAAGGCGTCCCGCTGGGCGATCTGTCGTGGACCCGGCTCACACGCTGGCGCGAGATGATCTCCCGGCTGTTCGAAAATCGGAAGCTGCCGCAGTCGGTTCAAGCCCGCGTGGGGTACTCCGGAACAAGCATCCCGGTCGCCGCGCGATATATGGGCGCATGGCTCGCCGATTCTCTGCAGTCCGCCCGCGGCTCGGCCAATCTCAAATTCGAACCGGACTCCGAGCGGGTGGAGCTCAGGGGAGACGGCCTTCACATCGAGCTGACACGCTCTGGCGCGCGGCTGCACACCGTCGTGGATGGGATCAAGCATTGCGCCGGCCTGTCTCTCGCGACCGATTACGGCTTGATGCAGGAGGAATTGAGGATTGTCGGCCATGACCCGATCTTCGAACGCACGCTCAGCGCGGCGGCGGTTCTATGAGCGCTCAGCGGCATAGCCTTCCCGATCCTTCGGCCGCGGCCGATGCCTGCGCGCGGCGCCTGGCCGGACTCCTCGAAGGTGCTCTGGCCGGCGGCGGCGAAGCCAGCCTGGCCGTCTCCGGCGGCAGCACGCCGCGCCTGTTGTTTCAGAAACTGGCTGCGCTGCGCTTCGATTGGAGCCGCGTCCACCTGTTTTGGGTCGACGAGCGTTGCGTGCCTCCTACGGATCCCGCCAGCAATTTCAAGTTGGCCAAGGATTGGCTCTTGCCCGGCGCGCACATTCCCGAGCGGAACCTCCACCGCATCGTCGGCGAGATTGCTCCCAAAGAGGCGGCTCACGTCTACAGCGAAGAGATCCGCCGCTTTTTCGAGCTCGATTCCGGAGAGATGCCGCACTTTGACGTGGTTCAGTGCGGGATGGGGCCCGACGGGCACACCGCCAGCCTGTTTCCCGACGACCCGCTGCTGGACGATCGCGAGCAGATCGCCGCGCCGGTCTTTGCCCGCCAGTTCAACCAGTGGCGCGTCACGCTGTTGCCCGGCCCGCTCCTGGCCGCTCATCATATCCTCTATCTGGCAAACGGCGCGGATAAGGCCGAAACGGTGCGGGCAGTCTTTGAAGGACCATTCGAACCCCAAAAGTATCCGGCCCAGCTCATCGGCCGCCGCGCCGAGTGGTTCCTCGACGAAGCGGCCGCCACCCTGCTCTAAACAAAACCTTAGTTCCACACCCTAAAGTCCGCAATTCCTCAGCCGATGAACCATGCAGGAGGCCGCGGCAGAGGCGTGTCTCCGAACATAGCGGGGGTTTATGCGATTCCATCGATGGGCGGCAGTGTGGTGCCTCGGGCCGTCTCTGCTCTTAGCCCCGCTCTGTCTGGGCCAGCCGCCAGCGAAGATGGGAACCGGCGAAAGCCCCTCCAAAGACCTTGCCTCGCTCGATCTGGAGCAGCTTCTCAATGTCAAGGTGACGACGGCATCGAAGTTCGCCGAAAGCCTCGCGGACGCTCCCGGCGTGATCTCAGTCGTAACCCGCGACGAGATCCGAAGGTTTGGAGCGACTACCCTTGTGGAAGTCCTCGATCGTGTTCCCGGTCTGACCGGCACCAGCACGTTCTTCGCCGACCGTACGCTGGTGGCGGCCCGCGGGGATCAAACGCGGATCAACGGCGGGCACATTCTCATTCTCATCAACGGGCGCCCAAGCCGCGAGGCTCTCGAAGGCGGACTGATTGGTGACCTGCTGGAGTCGTTCCCCATCGGCGTTCTCGATCGAATCGAAGTGATCCGCGGGCCGGGCTCGGTGCTGTACGGCTCGAACGCGTTCTCTGCGGTGATCAATCTGATTACCATCAAGGCCGACGGCGACGGGTTCGCCATGACCGCTCTTCCCGGAACCGGTGTCGCCCGCTCAGGCTCGGGACAGGGCACGTTGAAATTCGGCGATCTCGGAATCGTCGGCGGCGTCCAGTTCCATCAGGCTTCCGGTTGGACCACGCCCTATCAAAGCTTAGCTTTGGCTCCAGGCTCGATGCCCTGGGTAAACGCCAGGATCCAGGATCAAGGCGCCGGCGGGTACCTCGGGCTCAACTATAAAGGCCTGAGTTTTATGTCCTCGGTCACCGGATTGGACTCCACGTCT
>Ga0335079_10010362_pt1 | contig 10609 bp, 4 predicted proteins | sample Lox_Sample_33_FD_206719 | JGI IMG/M metagenome (GOLD analysis project Ga0335079, IMG submission 206719) | Soil microbial communities from Loxahatchee National Wildlife Refuge, Florida, United States - Lox_Sample_3.3 | ecosystem: Environmental > Terrestrial > Soil > Wetlands | place: USA: Florida... | reverse complement strand
GCGCCCGCTCGAGGAGCAGCGCCAGCCGCTTTGCGCCATCATCGCGCGCGAGCCCTGCCTGGGTGAGGAGCACGTTCGCGAGTTCCTCGGTGCGCCCAGCGCGCCGGTGGGCGCGCGCCAGCACGGCGAGGGCCGGCTCGCTCCCTGGGTCGCACGCCAGCGCTTCCTTGGCCGCGCTCACCGCCTCGCCCCCGTCGCCGAGCGCCTCTTCCAGCTCCGCCAGCTCCACGAGCAGTGCGGACCTCTCGGCCCCCTGCGCCAGAGCGGCGCGGCGGCGAGCCACCTCGGCGAGCTTCGAAGCCTCTCTCGCGGACCCGTAGAGGCGAGAGAGGGCCTCGAGCGCCTCCGGGTCGTCCGCCGCCGAGTCGCACACGCGCGACCACGCCGCAATGGCGCCCTGCGGATCGCTCACCCTCTCGGTGCGTATCCTGGCGGCCCGGCGACGAAGCGCCAGCGCCTCCTCTCGCCCGGCGGACACCGCGGCGGTCTCGTACACCTCGGCCAGCCGCTCGTGAAGACCTCCCGCGGCGGCCAGTCGCTCGAGCTCCGGCGCGGCCTCGACCGCGGACGGACCCCCTTCCGCGAAGGCGCGCGCGGCCGCTTCGAAGGCGAGTCCAGGCTGAGAGAGATCGCGCTCGTGGATGCCCCGGATCTCCGCGTTCAGCTGCGCCCGCTCCACCGGATCGTCGAGCACCGCGAGCCGCTTCTCGCGAACGAGCGCCCGGGTGGCATGCTCGCCTCCCGGGCGCAAGAGGGCGTCGATCGCGGAGAGCGCCTCCCGACCCACTGCCCCCTTCACGGTCGCCAGCTCCGAAAGCATGGAACGGACGCGCGGGTGATTCGGGTCGGCCCGCGCCACGTCGGCCGCCAACAGAAGCGCGTCGCCCGGCGAGCCGAGCTTCAGCTTGAGATCCGAGAGCCGCAGGGCGAGCTCGAGGTCGTTCTCGGAACCCGGGCGAGAGCGACGCCGCTCGAGCACGCCGAGGAGCTCCGCCGGGCGATCGAGCTGGCTGTACAGCCGTTCCAGCGCGGCGTCGGCGAGCGCATCGGCAGGCGTCAATGCCGCCACCCTGACCCAGACGTCCGCCGCCGCGACGGGGTCCTGCAACCGGTCCTCCAGGACCTGCGCCGCCTCGCGGAAGAAGGTGAGGCGCTCCACGTCGGAATCGGCAAGTTCGGCGAGCGCGAGACACGCTTTGGCGCGCTCGCCGTCGCGCCCCGCCGCCCGATGCAGGCGCAGGAGCGCGGCAAGCGACGTCCGGTCCGAAGGGTCGAGCCGCAAGGCTTCGCCATAGGCGCGCAGGGCGCGCTCGGAATCGGAGAGGCGCTCCTCACAGATCTGGCCCAACTCTCGAAAGGCAGGGGCCGCGCTCGACCCCGCCAGATTCGGCAGCAACTCCTCGTAGGCGCGCGTCAGCTCCGCATCGGCACCGGCGCGGACGGCCGCCTCGCGCAGCTCCCGGCGCGCGCCCTCGTCGGCAGGTGCGGCTCGGACTGCCCGCCGGAGAGCGGCAAAAGCCATCGACCACTGTCCGAGCTCCGCGCCATAGATGTGCGCCGCCCGTCGCTCCAAGGCCGCTTTCGCCGCCTCATCCCTGGCGGACGCGGTGGCCACTTCCAGCGCGGCGAGGATGCGCCTCGGCTCTCCAGCCGCCTCGGCGCTCCCGAGCAGCGCCTGGGCTGCGGCGCTCGCGACCTGCGGGTCGACTTCGGCGGCGAGCTCCTCGAGAAGTGTCCGCGCTTCGGCGTCACCGGGGAACGCTTCCAGGGCGGCCCGGAGATTGGCGACCGCGCCCAGCGGATCGCGCAGCGCCTCCGCCTGCAACCGCGCCCGGGAGCGCACCGCAGCAGCCGCCTCATCCGGGTCTGGCGCTACCTTGGAGAGGTCCTCGAGAGCGCGCGCTTGCCCCTCCGGATCGCCCGCCGCCTGCAGCGCACCCGCAAGCCGGGCGAGCAATCGCGGCCGGGCCTCGGGGAGCGCGCACTCGCCGGCCAGCCGGTATGCATCGGCGGCGGCGGCGGGGCGGCGCAGTCTCTCCTCTAGCGTCTCGCCGAGCTGTGCGAGGAGGGCGGACCTCTCCGCGCCCTGGCAAAGTCCGGCCCGATCGGCGAGGAGCTTGCACGCCTCTTCCCAGTGCTCGGCGCCGAGGGCCACCCGCGTGAGCGAGGCAAGGGCTTGCCGGTCGCCCGGGGCGAGCTCCAGACATCTTCGAAGCTGCAGCGCAGCCTCATCCGAGTTGCCCAGGTCTTCCTCCGCCAGCTGGGCAGCGCGGGCGCGCACGACGCGCTCCTCATCCGGCTGCCCCTCGAGACGAGAGCCGATCTCGGCAAGAAGGGCGTAGAGTTCGGCCAGCGCGCCGACCATCCGGGCCAGACGCTCGCATGTCTGGCGGGCCTCGAGGTGATCGGGACAGGCGCGCAGGGCCGCCGAGGCGACGGAGAGCGCACCGCGCGGATCGCTGAGCTTCTCCTCGCGCAAGGCGGCCGCATCGAGCAGCAGGCGCGCCCGCTCGCGCTCCTTTCCGCCGCCCGAGAGCCCCTGCGCCAGCAGCTCGAGCATCGCCGCCTGCTTGCCGGGCTCACGCCGAGCAGCGTAGACGGGAACGAGCGCTTGCGGGATCTGAACCGGCTCGACGCCACGGCCGACCAGTCTCTCGAGCGCGACCACGGCTTCGGAGAGGCGCGCGGGAGCAAGGACCCCCGACCGAACCGCGCCCAGCAACAGGGCCGCGGCCTCGCCCGAGCGATCGAGAGGCGACTCGAGCAGCGCCGCTCGATCGAGATCGACGTCGAAACGATCCGTCCCGCCAACAAGCTGAGAGAGCTGCGAGAGGGCCTCCAGCCGCTCCTCGGCGTGCGCCGCCCCCCCCGCCTCCAGGGCCCCGGCAAGGCCCCTGAGCGCGACCTCGCTCGGCCCACCGGAAGCGATCACCTCGCGCCAGGCGCGGGCGGCACCCTCGTGGTCGCCTGCCTCCTCGTGACAGCGGGCGAGTTTCCCGTAGAGCTCGCACCGCTCGGGCCCCTCGGCGCTCTGCCCGATGCGACGGCGCAAGTCCTCGGCCACCTCCTCCAGCCGCCCCGCCCGCACCAGGCAGGCCGCGAGCGCTGCGCTCGCGCCCGCGTCTTGAGCATCGAGTGCGGCGAGGTCCCGCCATGCCTCGATAGCCTTCTCGGGTTGCTCGAGGTCGCGATCCCACACCTCGGCGGCACGGCGGAGCAGTACCTTGCGCGCCTTCGGGTTCGCCCATGGCCCGTCGGCGGCGGCCCGGTAGGCGCGCGCGAGCTCGACGAAGAGGTCGGCCCGGGCGGCTGCAGCGTCGATGGCCATGCGCAGGGCGGGGCGCCCTGGATCGAGACGCAGCGCCTGCGAGAGGTGTCGCAGCGCATCGCGCGGCGCGCCCAGCCGCTCGAGGTAGACGCGCGACAGGTCCTCGAGAAGCCGGGACCGCCGCGCCGGATCGGGCTCGGCCTGCGCCTGCGTTTCGAGCGCCTCGGCGAGGGCGCGCCATTCGCCGGCACCCTCCAGCAGCGGCGCCAGCGCCGCGGCGATGCGGGGCGATCGCGGGTCGACTCGGCGCGCCGCCTCGAGGTGAGCACGCGCGCGCGCGCCATCCCCGAGGGCGAGCGCGATCTGCGCCGCCGCCAACCTCCACGGACCGTGCTGAGGCATGGCGGGAGCAGCCGCGAGGTGGCGCTCGAGAACATCCAGCGCCTCGCCCCGCCGGCCCGCCTCGAGATGCAGCTCGAAGGCCTGTTGCGCGGCGGATTCGTTCGCCGGTTCGAGCGCCACGACGCGCATCAGCGCCTCGAGGGCGAGCGTCGCGTCGCCGAATCGCGTGAGGTCGATCTGGGCCAGGCGAAGATGGATGTTGACGAGAGCGGCGCGATCCTTGACGGAGCCAGCGAGGCGAGCGAGGACGTCCGACAGTCCACGCCAGTCTTCGCGGGATCCCAGGTGCCGCTCGAGCAGGTCCAGGACCGCGGTCGTGGACGGCGCCAGGATCAGCGCCCGTCCCGCCAGCTCCACCACCTTTTCCGTTCCCCCCGGATCGTAGGCTGCATGCAGGCCGGCGGCGCGCAGGCAATGCTGCGCCGCGCTGCGCCGGTCCTTGGCGCCGGCAGCGCGCTCCAGGAGTTCCGCAACCTCGCGGCGCCAGCCGCGAGGTTCCGCCTCGAGCCTCTGCAGCGCAGCCGCCGCGCCCGGAGCCGCGGGATCGAGCGCGATGGCCTTGGAAAGCAACTCCACCGCCAGACCGTGTTCGAGCGGCTCGTCCAAAAGCGCCGCGCCCATCCGGGCGAACTCAGCAGCCAGCACCTCCTTGTTCGCGCCGCGCTCGACCGCGCCATCAAGCATGCGCTTGGCCGAGCCAAAATGGCGCAGCGCGATCTGACAGCGGAGGGCCGCTTCCCGCGCGCGCTCGAGGGATGGATCGAGCCGGTATGCGCGCGCGTAGAAGAGGGCGGCCCGCTCGCGCCGCAACAGATGCTCCTCGCAGACCGCGCCCAGCCGCAAGTACAGGAGCGCCGCGGCGTGCGGCTCGGTGGTGCGATCGGCTTGGCGCTCCAGCGCCTCCGCGAGCGGCACCCCGTCGCCGCGCTCCTCGTAGATCTCGACCAGCGAGAGCAGCGCTGACGGGTGACGCGGGTCGGCGTGGAGGACCTGCCGATACAGCTCCTCGGCGCGCGAAGTATTGTGCAGGCGCCGGCGCGCGAGATCGGCTGCCCTGGCGAGCAACCCGCTGGCATCGCCGTCGAACCCCTTTCGCGCACGCCCCTCGTAAAGATCGACGAGGTCCTCCCATCGGTCACACTTTTGGTAGATGGACTCGAGCGCACGGAACGCTTCTTCGTCCGTCGGCGCCGCCTCCAGCGCGGAGCGATGCGCGCTTATCTGGCTCTCGTATTCGGAGGGTATCAAGGTGTAAGGAAGCGCCTGAAAGTTCGGGCAAAAGTATAGGTCCCTCCCCGGATCGCGGGAAGGCTACAAGTGGCGCAACCGCACCGCGTCAGGAGCCGGCGTCTCTCCCAACGAGATGTGCCGCAATCCATCGAGCGCGACGAATCAGCAAGGGCTCGTACGAAGGGCCGGCAACGCCATGTCGGACCCACTCGCCATGTTCGCTCCAGGAGGAGGCCAAACACGAGGTGGTGGTTCTGCGATGCGGCAGTATGGGGACCGGCAAGGCACCCCACCCGAGTCGACCGCGCCCAGCACCCTGAACGGATTCCCCGCGGAGACGAGGCGAACAACGGCAGCCGGGATGGTGGCTCGGCTCGGCGTGGCGCTGCGTCCAAACCCGGATGAGACCAGCCCCCGTGCCTGGACCACGCCGCATCGGGCGCGGATGCGAACCGACTTCTCTTTTGGCGGCGGAAGTCGTCGTCATGGCGGGACAGCTCTTAGAAGGTATAACGCATGGTGGGGGTCAGGGCGATGCCGGCGGACTTGGCACTCACCGCGTAGGCCACATCCGCGGCGAGGCCGATGGAGAAATGGCGCAGGTGCGTGAAGTATTCCAAGCCTGGACCACCCGCCAGGTAGGTGTCGTTTCTTCCGAACAGCCCAGAGGGATAGGTGAGCAGGTAGCCCGCCCGACCGTGAACGTAGAAGAAGAGGCGTTCCACCTGGCTGCTGTCCCGAAGCCCAAAGAGCGAGACCCTGACGTCCCCGCCTGCCGAAAGCACGCTGAAGCCACCGTAGGAGACGCTTGCGCTCTCGTTGCCGCCCAGGGCGTAGAGGGACAACGCGATGCGGGGGGTGACATCGTAGCCCACGGTCGCCCCCACCAGCAGGCCGTCGGCGGCCCCTCCGGATTGCCCGGCATTGGCGAAGTTTGCGCCGGCGGGGGGCGTCTTGAACAGCCGGAGATATCCCACCTCGAGACCGGTGAACAGGCCCCGCTCCACCTCGTTGAAACGAGGAGCGCGCGGGTTCTCCGGCATGGGGGGAGCCGCCTCCTGGGACGCCGCGGCGACGGGGAGCACGGCTGCAAGGGCAAGCACGATGCGTCGAATCACGAGAGGTCTCCTACCCGCCAGACGCCGACGAACCGGAGCTGCGCAGGATCCATGGATAGGTCACGATGGCCATGCCGCCCCCCTTGGGCTTCGGAAACTCCCAAGTGACGATGCGGCTCATGATGCAGTCGGCGACCCGTTCGAGCGCTGCATCGGGGGTCGTATTGGTGCGATCGATCATCGTGTTCGACGAGAAACCGTTCGAATTGATCTGCCAGCGGATGGCGACCTTGCCAGTCAACTTGGGATTGAGCGTGAGCTGCTGCTCGTAGCAGTAGCGCACCTGATCCGCATGGTCGCGGATGACCTTCCGGATGAGCTCCGGGTCGATCGCGCCGAGCACCTTCGTCTCCCCGGTATAGACGGCCACGTCGCGATCCCGCTTCGCTCCCAGGCCACCCACGCCCGACCCGTAGCCACTGCCCCCCAGCCCGCCGCCTCGACCCTTCGTGCCCACCGCGCCGATGCCGATGGTCTCTCCGGCTCCCCCACCCCCCATGCCCGTGCCCTTGAGGCCCAAGCCGCCCACGCCGCGGCTGTCGCCCACCACCGGGCCGAACATGTTTCCGATCGCCCCCTTGATGTCGCCGCCCAGCCCGCCCTTCCCGAAGACCGTGGAAAGGCCACCGCCGAGCCCCTTGCCCCGGCCGATCGCACCGAGCAGGCCCGAGTTCTTCACGAGTTCCTTCGCGTTCACGTCGATGGCACGCGGCGCCGATCGCCCGTTGGTCTTGGGCGCGTCGCGCTTGCCCATCTGACCTTCCTCTCCCTTGTGCCGCTCGGCCATCTCCCCGGGCGCCTGCTTCGCGAGATCGCTCTTGAGCTTCTCGAGCCATTTGTTCTGCTTCGGCTGCTCCGCAGGGGCCTTCATGACGAACTTCGCCATGCGCTGTTGACCCTTGGTGAGATCGTCCTGGACGATGTCGACGTCGCGGGTGGTGGTCTCCGCGATCACCGTGAAGCCCCCCTGCAGGAAGAGCAGAACGAGCAGCAAATTGAGGTAGCGGTGGTCGAGCTTCTCCCACCAGGGCACGGTCGCCGGCTTGGGAGGCCGCCGGAAGCTCGCCTCGACGCGAAGGCCGCTGCCGAACTCCGCCCGGATGGCGCCGCCGCGCGGCATGGGAACCGAAAAGGCCTGCTCCACGTCCACGTCGGGCGACGCCGCGCGCGACTGCACGAGCTCGCCAAAGGTCTTGAGCCCCCTGCCCGCCCCCCCCTCCTCGACTCCACCGGCCATGCCCTGCGCGAAGACGAAGCGATACTCGCCCTCCTCGCAACGCAGGATGGGAAACTCGGCCAGCGGCAGCGCCGGACCCGAAAGACGGAAGTGGCAGCGGGGTCCTTCGCCCACCATGACCGGCTCTTTGGGCGCGACAAACGTGTGCGCGTCGAGCAGCGTGTCACCCCACAGGACCCGGATCTCCACCCCGAGATCGGCCGCCCCGGGCTCGATGGGCTCCTCATCCACCGGGCGAGCGAGCGCCAACGAGGGCCGCACCCGCGCTGGCCTCTCGACGGCCTCGGCCGGCAGCGACTCGGCAGCCGCAGCGGCAAGTGCCGCCCCGGCAGCCGCCTTTACGGCAACGGCTTGTCCGGCGGGCCCCGGCTGCCTCTTTTCGCTCGCAGGGTCCGCGGGCCCGTTCGCGGCGGCCGGCGCCCCGCGAGCCCCCACCCCGATGGCGCCGTTGACGGGAAGGCTGCTCGCGCTCTCGCTCCCCTCTTCCAGCACCAGGCGTATTCCACCCAGCTTGATCTCGTCGCCATCCCGAAGCGGGCCCTTGGAGACACGCCTTCCGTTCACCAAGGTCCCCTCGGCGCTCCCCATGTCGATGATCGAGATGAGCCCGTCCGCGCTGATCTCGATGACGGAATGAATGCGCGAGATCCGGTCGTCCTCCAGGCAGAGGTGCGCCGAGGAGAGCCGACCGATCTTGATGATGTCCCGCGAGAAGCGCGCGGTGCGCAAAAGCTCGTCGCCGCGGTAGACCTTCAATGTGACGGAGATCGGCATCGAGGACTCGGCTCTTTCTCACATGTCCGATGAAGCTTGCTTCACCTTGTCGCGCCAGTTGTCGCGGATCTTGATGAGGTTCGAGTGATTGACCCGCTTGCGGGCTTCGACGTACTCGCCATCCGGACGGGTGAGATCGCCCTGGATCGTGTCGTCGTCGAAGTTGATGACGGTCTTCTTCTCGTATTCAATCTTGGGCTCGGGTGGCTTTGCGTCCTGTGCTTTGGCAATCAAGGGAACCACGAGAGCTGCAAGGAGAAAGCGCCTTCGCATTTGCGCTCCTTCGAATCCGTGACAAGCAGTTTAGCACCCTGCTCCCGACCCCGGGTAGGCAACAACCGTGCTCAAACCTCTCACTTTGTAGGGGTAGGTCGCTCATTGCCAATTGGTAGATTGTCGTCCGCGGGCGACGCGAGCCGCGGATCCACGCCCGGCTTCTTTCCAGCCGAATCTTGCGGCGGGGTGGGCGCAGCTGCCGCCGCCTTCCTGGCGGCTTCCCGCTCGGCCTCCACCTTGAGCTGACGCGCCGCCTCCTCGGCCTGCTTGTTCGCGGCAAGGATCTGCTCGCACTCCCGCTCGAGGCGAGGGGCGGGACCATCGGCCGATGCGGACGGCCCGGCGGCCGCCACGTAGAGCCTCAGCTCATTCAGCGCCGGCTCGCATTGCTCCTTCGACTTCATGAGGGTCACGGCCTTCGCGAGGTGCACTTCGGCGAGCTTGCCCCCGCTCAGCCGCTCGGCCTGCTCGTAGGCGGAGAGCGCCTTGTCGGCCTGGCCCAGATACCGATAGGCGATCCCCAGCGCGAGCTCCACGCGCGCGTCATCCGGTTTGGTCCGCAGGATGGCCCGGGCTTGCTCGGCCGCTCCCTCCCAGTGCTCCTTGGCGAACGCATCCGCGAGCAGCTTGTACCGAGCCGGCAAGAAATCGTCCTCGAGGCTGATCGCCTTCTTCCAGTGCGCGACGGCGGCGGGCTCGTCCTTTTGCTGCCGGAGCACGTCCCCGACGAAGGCAACCACCTCCGGGTCATCCTGGTCGAGCTTGAGCGCCTTTACTGCCAGAAGATTCGCCAGGTCCAGCTTGCCGCGCTCGAGGGCCACTCGCATCATGACCTTGTAGGCCCCGATGGCGCGGTGGTCGCGCACGAGCGCCTCGCGCGCGAGCTTCCAGGCCTCGTCGCGCTGGCCCGAGGCGAGATAGAGGGCGGCCAGCCGCTCGCGCGGCAGGGAGTCGTCGGGGAACCGGCGGGAGAGTTCCGCCCACGCCTGCGCCGCTTGGACCGGGTCCTTCGGCTCGTCCAGGAGCGCCAGGTTCGTCGCCGCCGGACCAAAACGGGGTTCGAGCGCGAGCGCGCGGCGGTAGGCTTCGCGCGCTTCGCCCGGGCGCCCGCGGTGCTCCAGCGCGACGCCCACATTGAACCAGGCCTCGGGCAGCTGCTCCACCTCGAGCACCCTGCGCCATCGCCGTTCCAGGGCCTCCCAGTTGGGCGGCACCTTGAGCTGCTTCTGCTCCTCTGCGGCGGCGACCGCCTCCTCGAAGAGCCGCTGGCCCCGCGGCGAGAGCGCGCGCGGCCGCTCGCCATCCGGACTGGCCGGCGAGGGAGACGGCTGGCTGGCCGTCTCCTGACGAGCCGCACCGCCGCCGGCGCATCCTGCGAGCGCGAGCAGTGGAAGGGCGACGAGGCATCGCTTCGCGCAGTTCACGGTAAGAGATCCTCCTCCCTAGACCCCGCGGATCCATCCCGGCGGGGCGCGGGCCCTTCCGTCCCGACGTCTGGATCGCGCGCCAGCGAATCCTCGGTGCTGCCCGACCGCCCCGCCGGCACTGCTTGCCAGCTCGTGCGGGGCGGGCCTGAATCGGGTCGAGGTGAGCTGGTGGCCGCGAGGGAGCGAGGCCACCGCATCGGGGGCCGGCTCGGGCAACTTTTCCAGGGGCGGCCCGTACTGCTCCGGCTTGAACCTCACAAGCACTTCGGTTGCCGCCCTCGAGCAAGCGTTCGAGACCGCGAGCTCGCGCGACTTCGTCATGGCGTACTCGAGCGCCTCGATCGACTTCTTCTCGGGCGCTTCCGCGAGCTGCCGAAGCTGAGCGCGGTACTCCTCGGCGAGCGCCCGGTTGTGCCGGATCTCGGGCGGAAGAGGAGCGGACTGCAGCGCGTGGGCGAACCGTTCGTAGGCGAGACCGATCTTGTAGAGCGCGCATACCGCCGGATCGGCCTGCTTCGTGTTGACGACCTCGGTGTAGCGCTTCTGCAGGTCGAGCAGCTTGCGACCCTTCCACTCCAGCTGTGCCTTCAGCCATCTCACCTGCCGCGGCGGCGAGAGCCGCGCCGGTACCGCAAAGTCGATCCGCTCGTAGTTGGCGAAGGCAGGCTCGATGGCCAGGTACTGGGCCTGCGCGACGACCTCCAGTGCTCGCTCGCCTACTCGGCCCTGGTGCGCGTGCCAGTAGCGGATCGCCTCCTCGTAGGCGCGGCGCTCGCCGCCCGCGCTGCCCAACCGGGCATGGAGCTTCGCGATCCGGCCCTGAATCACGAGCCAGTCGGTGGGATCCTTGGCGAACCGCTCCTGATACTCCTCGAGC
>Ga0335079_10010360_pt1 | contig 10611 bp, 10 predicted proteins | sample Lox_Sample_33_FD_206719 | JGI IMG/M metagenome (GOLD analysis project Ga0335079, IMG submission 206719) | Soil microbial communities from Loxahatchee National Wildlife Refuge, Florida, United States - Lox_Sample_3.3 | ecosystem: Environmental > Terrestrial > Soil > Wetlands | place: USA... | reverse complement strand
CGGATCTGTTCCGCCATGGTTTCGTAGCGCCGGCGGATGTCCAGCGCATCGTCTTCCTCGTCGATGTCAAAGGTGCGCGCGATCGCGTGTTTTTCCTCCATCAGGGAGTCGTACTGGGCGCGGAACGTGTCGCGATCCAAGAGGTCGGCCACGCGAATGCCGCGCCGGGCGATCTTGTCCTCATAACAGGGTCCGATGCCGCGCGAGGTGGTGCCGATGGAAATGCGGCCGGGACGCCCCTCGGACATGCGCTCCATCATGCGGTGCTGCGGGAAGAGCACGTGCGCGCGGTTGCTGATCGCCAGGTGGCGCACGACATCCACGCCGGCCGCTTCCAGGGAGGCGATTTCCTCGAGCAACGCGACTGGATCGAGCACCAAGCCATTGCCGATCACGGCCTTCTTGCCGGGCCGCAGAATACCACTGGGGATCAGCTTGAGAATGAACTTCTTTTCGCCGATGAAGACCGTGTGACCTGCGTTATGGCCGCCCTGATAGCGCGCCACAATGTCAAACCGTTCGCTGAAGAGGTCGACAATCTTGCCCTTGCCCTCGTCTCCCCACTGGGAGCCGAGGATGATGATATTTGCCATGAAGAGTGAATCCAAACTATTTTAGCGTAGCGATGCCGGAGGCTGTGATGATCGGCACAAATCCAGTGCGGCGCGAGTGAGCCCGCCGCGGCCGAGGGGCCGGGCGGGCGGGTAAGCTGTGAGCAAACCGAGGAACCGAATCCAGCCGGCCGTGCCGCCCGGACCTACTGCACGGGTTTCTTGCGCGGCCGGGAGGCGCGTTTTTTCTGCGTCCCGTCGCCGGATGTTTTGCGCGGGGCGCGCGGGCGGCGCTGCACCTTGGGCGGCGGCGCGGGGATGGGAATTTCTCCGGTGGCAGTCGGCTGGCCGGGCACCAGCGGCTGCGGCTCATCCTCCTCCTCCTCGATCTGCTGTTCCGGCTCGGGCTCCGGCGGCGCGGCCGGCGGATGGAACTCGGCGCCCAGGAATACGATGAGTCCGCGTTCTTCATCGGCTTGAATCCGCACGAGGCTCTTGTCCTGCGCGTAGTTGAGCAGCTCACTGAACTCCTGGAATCCGTACTGGCGCCAATCGAAGGCAGGGTGATCGGCCTTGACCCATTCGGCGAGTTCATCGGCGAGGGCACCGCTATCGACGTCGAGGCGATGAGTCTCGAGGACATCGCGGAGCAGAGGAATCGCCTCTTCCGGCTTGGCGCCCGGCTTGTCGGCCGCCGTGGTGCCTTTGAGGCGGATCATATAGCGCCCCTCGCCGCCGGAGACGTCGACGAAATCGGCCTTCTGCAGCTTTTCGACAAAGTCCGTAAAGGAGCTGGCGCCGTAGGCCTTCTCGTTAAACGTGGAATCGAGCTGCAGCATGGTGGATTTCAGCAGGCCGAGCTGGGGGCGCACTTCGCGGCGCTCGAGCACGCCCAAGGCCCTCTCCACCAGCGGCATGGATTGCGTGAGATCGAGGGCAATGCGCTTATGTGGGGAGCGCTGCGGCGGTCCTTGCTGCTGCTGCGGCTGCTGTTGCTGATGCTGCCTCTCCGGCTGCGGCCGCTCGTGCGACCGCGAGCGGGGCGAGTCGTCGATGATCGCTTCGTAAGCGACGAACTCGTGGCAGTTCTTCTGCAGAATCGTGCTGGTAAAGGCGCGTCCGCCGACGACGAAGATTCGCTTGTCGTACTGCTTGAGCTTATTGACCAGGGCGATGAAGTCGCTGTCGCCGCTGACGATGGCGAAAGCGTTGATGTGGTCGTGCGTGAACGCCATTTCCAGGGCGTCCAGCGCGAGATTGATGTCGGCGCCGTTCTTGTCGCCGCGCGGCGAAGGGTCGCGCTGCACCATCTGGACGGCGTGTTCGGAGAGAGGGCGGGTGGCCGCCTCCTGCCTGCCCCAGTTCGCATAAGCGAACTTAGTCACGATTTCGCCGCGTTCTTTCAGCGCGTCCAGCACCGCCGCCACGTCGAACTCGCGGTGCAGTGTGGACTTGACGCCGATCTCGATATTATCGAAATCGATAAACACGGCGATCTTTAGTTTTTGTTCCATTCGTAATTTCCTTAAGTCTGGCAACCGGGAGTGGCGGGCCGATTGGCCCGCCGCAGCCGAAGGCCGATGGGCATGCCGGCACGGCGAATGCCATGCCTCTGCCTCATGCGTAAGTGTATCCCAAATGCAAGGGGGCCTGGGGTGAGGCGGCGCAAGGCAGCCGGCCGGGACCACACTACCGGTCTCCGACGGGGAAGCGCATGAGGCTTTGTTGCGCGGGAGTGAGGGCCTGCCAGACGGAGCGGGGCAACCGGTCGACCTCGCGACTGTCGTCCGTATACCAGCGGCGCACATAGCGGATGCTCACCAGGGGGCGGGGCGCACCGCTGGTGTTGGGCGTGCCCCGATGCAACACCCAAGGATTGCGGATCAGCACGTCGCCGATGTCCAGGGGGACGGCCTGCACCGGTGCCCCACCGGCATCCACGGCACGCAAGGCCTCCTCCCTTGGGACGCGATGCGAACCAGGCACAACTTCCAATGGGCCGTTCTCTCTTGTGACCCGGGCCAAGGCGAAGCTGACAATCAAGGCATGAGCGGGCAAGATGAGGCCAGGCTCTTCGGCGAAGAGCGGGCGGCGGTAATCCAGATGGAAGGCCTGATACTCCGAGCCCGGAAGAGCCAGATCGCAGCCCCATTGGTCGGCGACTACGCGATCATCCATCACGCCGCGCACGATCCGCAGGATCGTATCGTCAAAGAAGAACTGCGGCGCGAAGCACGGCGGATCGAAGGACATGGGCAGGAAGTGGCGATACGGGCCGCGGTTCGGCCGGCTGCCGTGCCGTTTGAGGTACGCCAGGAAGAGGGGAGAGCACGCTTCCCGGCAGGCGTCGATGAGGTGGGGCGTAAAGTGCGCGCGGAGAACAGAGTAGCCGGCGCCGCGCATCTCGCCGATCTCATCCTGAATGGCCGTCAAACCGTGCCTCGCGCGCCAGACTCCGGTGTTACCGGCCAGCGCAGCCTACTCAGAGGGTTCATTCTTGCGCCCGGACTTGAGGATCCAATGGCGGAACATGGCGGTGTAGCCGCGGGCCTCGGAGTCGTTGCGGAGCTCCTCGAGAGAGAATCGCATTTTGCGGCCCCAGTTGGGGTACTGCCAGGTGGTTCCGGGGAGGTTTTGCTGCTCGGTTTCCTTGGTGAGGTCCTCCTGGTTGATGACCAGCAGCTGGGAAGGAGTCAGGGCCAGGAAGCCGACGATGGCATTGTGCAGCTCGCCGGTCATGACCGGATAATCCGCGGCGCGGCGGGGAAACGTGGAGGGCATCAGGTCCAGCTCAAAGAGCACGTCGAGCATCTTTTGTTTCTCTTCCAGACGGGACTGCGATTGCGCCTCGAAGCCGGCCTGGTCGAGCATACCCGCGGCGCGGCGCGCATCCAGGTCGGCGCCGATCCAGAAGCCGGCGAGAGTCGGCAAGTCGTGCGTGGTAGAAGAGACCAGCGCCTGGCGGGGGTAATCCGGGTAGCGGCGGAACCCGCCGCGCGCATCCTTTTCGAAGTAGAACAAGCGGTAGCTGAGGACGCCGAACTGCTCGAGCGTTTCGCGGATGACCGGTTCCACGGTACCCAGATCTTCACCGACCACGACGACGCGGTTGCGGACGCTTTCCAGCGCCAGAACGCGCAATAGATCGAGCGAGACATCGCGGACATAGGCGCCGTGAGCGGCGTCAAAGCCGTCGGGGATCCAGTAAAGGCGGAAGAGGCGCATCACGTGGTCCATGCGCAGCGCGCCGCCATAGCGGGCATTGCGGCGGATGGTCTCGGCGAACAGGCGGTAGCCATTGGCGCGGTGGACCTCGGCATTGGGCGGGGGGAAGCCCCAATCCTGGCCGTCCAGGGCGAAATCGTCCGGTGGGGAACCGACGCGGCACCCGGAGACGAAGAATCTGCGATGGGCCCACAGGTCAGAGCCGAAGCGGTCGGTGGCGAGCGCCAGGTCGTGATAGAGCCCGATCGACATCCTGCGGCTGCGCGCCCGTTGCTGTGCCCGCTGCAATTGCAGCCCGATCTGCCATTGCACGTACATGTAAAACATGACGGAGCGCCAGTGTTTTTTCCGAAAATCGCCGGCCGCGGGTGAATCCGGGTCGCGGTACTCAGCAGGCCACTCGGTCCAAATCCAGAGGTTGGGGTTGCGGCGATGCAGCCATTCGTCCAGCGCGCAATAGAGGGCGAATTTTTCGAGGAGATCGCCTTCTTTCCGGCAGAACTCAGCAAACTCGGCGGCGCGCGGCGAGGAAGTGCGCCATTGGCGGAGGAACTGCAGGAAGGCCAGCTTCAGAAAGCGCAACTTGAGCGCGGCGACGCCCTCGTAATCGACGAACGGCGCTTCGCGGAGCCGGTGTATCTCAGCTTCCACCTGAAGGGAGGCGCGCAACCTCCGGGCGCGCGGGGAGCGGGTGAAATCATCCATCCCCTCGACATCGAGATAGATAAAGTTCTGGTAGTAGATGCAATTGGGCAGGTAGGGGCTGGTGTTGAAAGGGCGCCGATTGTGAATCGCATGGAGCGGGTTGAGGCTGACAAAGCTGGCTTCCAGATCTTCGGCCACCCAATCGATGACGCCCAGGAGGTCGCGGAAGTCACCGCATCCCCAGTTCTGCGCGGAACGCACGCCATAGAGGCTGACGGCGACTCCCGCGGCACGGCGGCCACGGGCCGGCACGTGATCGTTCCAGGCGCGTTCCGGTGTCACGATGTACCGCGTCTCGGCACTTGCTCCGCCGACGCTGACCTGAATCTGGTGATAACCGAGCGGCAACGCCAGCGGCAGATGCACGACCTTGCGCAGCCAGGTGCGGCCGTCGATGCGCTCGGATGCGGTCTCGGGAAGCCCGTCCAGGAGAACCTCAAACACAGACTCCCCGCCGTCTTCCCGGCGGATCGCGATCTGCGCTTTTGGGTGGGGGCAATCGGCAGGAACGTTGATCGGCAACTCTGTTTCGGCGGTGACGGTCACCACCAGGGTGGGCGGCACCAGGGACTGCCATTCGCTACGGGCGCGGCGGGCGAGCGATTGTTCGAGTTCGGCAGCATTCCCGGCGGCGACACCGCGCGCGTGGAGCAATGCCTGCTTGGCTGTCAGGGTGATTTCGTGCTTACGGCCCCAAATATCCCAGAAATACGGCTCGATGCCGTAGAGAGAGGCTGCGCGGTCCAGCAGTTGCTCAAAGGTGTCGGAGGGCATCGGGTGGGTACAACTCAATCTTACAGGAGCGCCGCCAGCCATGCGAAAATAGAAGCCTGGAGGAGAGATGGAAAAACCCCTAGCCAGCGGCCCGCCGGACCTGTTCTCACGCCTGGACGACTACACTTTCTCGAACAGCGCCTCCGCGGCTGAAGAGGGAATTGTTCTGACGACGCTCGACAAGGCGGTGAACTGGGCGCGCAAGAATTCCATCTGGCCCATGTCGTTCGGCCTGGCGTGCTGCGCCATCGAGATGATGTCGATGAGCGCCTCTCGCTTTGACATCGCGCGGTTTGGCGCCGAGGTGTTTCGCGGCTCGCCGCGGCAATCCGATTTGATGATCATTGCCGGCCGCGTCTCGAATAAGATGGCGCCGGTGATTCGCCATTTGTACCAGCAGATGCCGGAGCCGAAGTGGGCGATCTCGATGGGCGCCTGCGCCACCTCCACAGGCGTGTTCCATAACTATGCGCTGGTCCCTGTGAACCAGGTGATCCCCATCGACGTGTTCGTGCCAGGGTGTCCGCCGCGCCCGGAGCAGCTGATCTATGCTTTGCTGATGCTACAGCAGAAGATTCAAGACCAAAGCGGCACCATAAAGCAGGTCCTCAATCTGGCGTAGTTTTCCTGCACGGACCGGGGTACGGGGCAAATTGCGCTGGGGTTCCGGTTTGTCCTAGAATTTTCGTGGGGATTGCGGAGGCCGCCCCCTAACAGCATGACCACTTCGGTGAAAGCTGACTACGCCCTGCAGGCGATTCTGGACCTGGCTTCACAGAAGCCGGGCGAACCGGTGAAGATCGCAGACATCGCGCGGCGGCAGAGGATTCCGCAGAAGTTCCTGGAGTTGATCCTAGTCGGTTTGAAACAGGCGGGGTTTGTGGAGTCGCGGCGCGGGGCGGAGGGTGGCTACCTGCTGGCGCGGGCGGCGGACGCGATTACGGTGGGCGAGGTGATACGGTCCATCGACGGTCCGGGAAACGGCAAAGGGCGCGCGCGCACCAAACCGGAAACACCCTTCACGGAAATGTGGTCGCGGGTGGAGGCGGCGGTGGGGGCAATTATCGACCACACGAGCATCGGGGATTTGCTGCGGGATTGGGCGGACCGGCAGAACAGACACATTTTGAACTGGGAGATCTGAGTGCGGGTATACGACGACAACTCGTTGAGCATTGGACGTACGCCGCTGGTACGACTGAATCGCGTGACGGACGGCGCGCGAGCCACGGTTCTGGCCAAGATTGAAGGGCGCAATCCGGCCTACTCGGTGAAGTGCCGCATCGGCGCATCCATGGTCTGGGACGCGGAGAAGCGGGGCGTCCTGAAACCCGGCAAGCAACTGATCGAACCGACCAGCGGCAACACCGGCATCGCGCTGGCGTACGTGGCGGCAGCGCGGGGTTACCCGATCACGCTGACGATGCCCTCCACGATGTCCGTGGAGCGGCGCAAGGTGCTGCGGGTGCTGGGGGCCAACCTGGTGCTGACGGACGGCGCGGGCGGAATGGCGGGCGCGATCGCCAAAGCCGAGGAGATCCGTGCTACCGATCCCGAGCGTTACGTGTTGTTACAGCAGTTCCAGAACCCCGCGAATCCGGCGATCCATTTTGAGACCACGGGTCCGGAGATCTGGGAGGATACCGACGGCGCGGTCGACGTGCTGGTATCCGGGATCGGCACCGGCGGCACCATCACCGGGGTTTCGCGCTACATCAAGCAGGAGAAGGGCAAGAAGATTACTTCCGTCGGGATCGAGCCGGTGGCGAGTCCGGTGATCACGCAAAAACTGGCGGCGCAGCAACTCAAGCCGGGGCCGCACAAGATCCAAGGCATCGGCGCCGGGTTCATACCGGGCACGCTGGACTTAGCCATGGTGGACCGGGTGGAACTCATCACGAATGAAGAAGCCATTGAGATGGCGCGCCGGCTGGCCAAGGAAGAAGGGATTCTGGCGGGCATATCCTGCGGCGCCGCCGCGGCCGTAGCGGTACGCCTGGCGAGGCAGGCGGAATTCGCCGGCAAAGTGATCGTGACCATCCTGCCCGACGCCGCCGAACGCTATTTGACGTCCGTCCTGTTCGAGGGGATGTTCGAAGAGTAACGAAACACGGCAGACATCGCCGCAAGCGGACGGCGTCCGGAAGCACGCAGGGGCTCCGTCAACGTCCTCAGCCCACGATCGCGGCGGTATTCACGAGTTCGCCGATTTGCGGGACGCGAATGCGGACCGTGTCGCCGGGCGAAAGGGCTGCCTCCTGCGGCACGATGATTCCGGTTCCCGTCAGCACGACCGTTCCCAAGGGAACGCGGTTGGCGAAGGTGAGGGCAGCGATGAGCTCGTCCAAGCGGCGATGCAGTGTTGAGGTGGACACGGCGCCATGGAAAATCGTCTTGCCCTCGCGCTCGATGGCGCACGTGATTTCCAGCCGATAGGGATCGGGCAGGGCGTCGGCGGTGAGGATGGTAGGGCCGAGGGCACAACAGCCGTCGTACACCTTGGATTGGGGCAGGTAGAGCGGATTCTCCCGCTCGATGTCCCAGGCCGAAACGTCGTTGGCGAGGGTGTAGCCGGCGATGGCGCCGCGGCTGCCCAGCACAACGGCAAGTTCCGGCTCCGGGGCGGTGAACCGCGAGTCGGCTCGAAGGCCGATGGGCTGCCCGGTGGGCACGCAGACGCGGGCCGTTCCCTTGAAGAAAATCTCGGGCCGCTTCTCGCGGTAGACGTAGGCGTACATGCCCTCGCGCGTGCCGTGTTCGGCGTCGCGGAAGCTGGAACTGGCCTCATACGTGCATCCGCAGGCCCAAACCTCAGGCGGCTGGATGGGCAAAGTGGGCACCAGCTTCTCGGCGTGGCGGCTCGCTAGTTCAGCGGCAACGGTGGCGAGCGGACGGTTCTCGGTGTGTGCGCGGCGGATGAGATCCACGGTGGTGTGGCTGGGGATGGGGCGTGCCAAATCCCCTTCCCAAAGGGCAGCGATGATTCTGCCCTCCACCTTTACTTGTCCCAAGTGCATGATGCTTCTCCGATAATGAATGGTGGTGCACCGCGGCTGGCCGTTCCCGCCGGCCCGCTCCGGACCGCCGCATGGCGCAGAGCGGGCGCGGAATCAAAACTGCACTTTTGGCGCGGTGCGCGCTCCAGGTTCGGTCTGGAAGTACGCGTCGTTGCGGGCCAGGCCCGACATTCCGGCGACGACATTGTTGGGGAAGAGCTCGATGGAGGTGTTGTACCGCTGCAAGGCCTCATTGTACTTGCGGCGCTCCACGGCGATGCGGTTTTCCGTTCCGGCGAGCTCATCCTGCAATTGCAGGAAGTTCTCGTTGGACTTGAGCTGCGGGTAATTCTCGGCGATCACCAGCAAGCGGGAAATGGCGGAATCGAGCTGCTGGTTCGCCTGAATCTTCTCTTGCGGCGTCCGTCCGCCGGCGAGTCTGGCGCGGGCGTCGGCGACATCCTTGAAAACTTCTGTTTCGTGCTGGGCGAAACCCTTCACGGTGTTGACCAGGTTGGGGATCAGGTCGGCGCGCCGCTGCAGCGCCACATCCACGTTGGACCACTGGCTGGTTACGGCTTCGCGCTGGGTGACCAGATCATTGCGGACGCTCACGAACTTGCCGCCGATCATCAGGCCCAGCAGCACCACCACCAGAATCACAATCAGGGCGATCTTCACGTCTTTCTCCTATTTTTGCAGGCGATCCACCGCATCGATCACCATGTCGATGGCACGCAGGTAGGCGGCCAGCACGGTAAGGGGGTCCATCTCTTTGGGCTGAATCCTCTGTTCGCGCACATCCAGTAGTGTCTCAAACGGCGCGGGATCGATGCCGAAGCGCTCTTGCGCCAGGCGCACCACCTCGCGTTTCTGCGCCGGCCCGTCCACGCCGTGCAGCCGCAGGGCGTGGCGCAGGAGCACGCAAAAGGTAGATATGGAGTCGAGGAGCAGGCGGCGCAGCAGGTTGGCGTCGGCCAGCGTGCCGGAAGCTTTCTGGCGGAGGCGCAACAGTTTGGCGCGCAGATCGTGCTCCACCTGCGCGCGGTAGAAGCGATCTTCCACCACCAGCTGAGAAATGACGTCTTTGCCGAATAAGAGCCGGTGGTGGCTCTGCATGTCATGGAACTCGATGGCGAAGCAATCGGTGGAAGTGGCCAACTCGTGCGCAGTGAGGAGGAGCGGCGCCGGGCTGCCCTGTTCGCGCCACCAGCGGAAGGGCTCGGCGGCCGCAGCCAGCTCGCGCGGGGTGAGCACCGTGAGAACGCACAGTACGTTGAAGTCGGAAAAGCCCGCGTGATGATCTCCGGCGGCTGCCGAGCCGTACAGCACCACCGACACCAGACGTTCGCCGTAGGCCTTTTGCAGTTTTTCGACCAACTGATCGAGTCGCTTGTCCATACCGCACCTACCAATCGCTGGAGGCGCCGCCGCCTCCGGAATCACCGCCGCCAAAACCGCCGAAGCCGCCGTCGCTCGAATCGGGTCCGCCGAAGCCGCCTCCGCCGCGGCTGCCCCAGGTGGAGCGGCCCATCAGATTCCCGAGGATGAGGCCGGGGAGGAAGCCGCCACCGCCGAATCCGCCAAAGCCACGCGGGGCGCCTGCGCGCATGAGCCAGAACAGGAGGCAAAGTCCGCCCAGAATCACGGGCCAGGGGATCGAATCGGAAGTGCCGGGCCTTCGGTGCCGCGGCAGGCTGGCGTTTATCGTCACATGCTTGGCTTGCGCGATGGTGTTGCCGATGGTTTCCGCGGCTGCCAGCATGGCGTCGCCGTAATCGCCCTGCCGCAGGGCCGGCCGCATCTGGCGCAGAATGCCGCCACTGAGCCCGTCGGGCAAAATCGGCTCCAAGCCGTAGCCGACTTCGAGGCGGCTACGCCGATCATGCACCGCCAGGAGCATCAGAATACCTTCATTCTTACCCTTCTGTCCCACACCCCATGCACGATAAAGGGTGTTGGCCACGTCCTCGATGGGCTCGCCCTCCAACGAAGGAATGGTAACGAGCGCCATCTGGGCCCCAGTCGATTGCTCGACGGCCGCACAGTACGCTTCGAGGGGGGCCCGATTGGCGGCCGGGATCACGCCGGCATAATCGCTCACGTAGCCCTGCGGCTGGAGAGCTTTCCAATCCACCGCCCAGCCCACGGCGGCGCACACCGCCAGCGCAAGGCCCGCCCGCAACCAGTTCCGCATGTTGAAAACTCAGTGTACTACGCGGCTCAAGATGAATTTCGCTACCGGCCGGTGTTAAAATGGGCTCGTAGTTGGGACGTCGTCTAACGGTAAGACTGCAGACTCTGGATCTGCGTATCGGGGTTCGAATCCCTGCGTCCCAGCCAACTCCCCCGTTGCAGCC
>Ga0335079_10010358_pt1 | contig 10612 bp, 6 predicted proteins | sample Lox_Sample_33_FD_206719 | JGI IMG/M metagenome (GOLD analysis project Ga0335079, IMG submission 206719) | Soil microbial communities from Loxahatchee National Wildlife Refuge, Florida, United States - Lox_Sample_3.3 | ecosystem: Environmental > Terrestrial > Soil > Wetlands | place: USA: Florida... | reverse complement strand
CCGGCTGAAACTTCACCGACACCAGCTTCGATACCCCCGGCTCCTGCATGGTCACGCCGTACATCGCCTGCGCCGCTTCCATGGTCTTCTTCGAGTGCGTGATGACGATAAACTGCGTGTGCGTGGACATCTCCCGCAGCAGCCGTGTCAGCCGCTCGATGTTGGCTTCGTCGAGCGGCGCGTCCACCTCGTCCAGGATGCAGAAGGGGCTCGGCTGATAGCGGAAGACCGCCATCAACAGGGCCACCGCCGCCAGCGCCTTCTCGCCGCCGGATAGCAGCAGCACGTTTTGCAGCTTCTTGCCCGGAGGCGAAGCCACGATATCGATGCCGGAATCGGCCAGGTTGGTCTCGTCCGTCAGGCGCATCTCGCCGGTGCCGCCGCCGAACAGCATCCGGAAAGCTTCGCGGAAATTCTCATTGATGCGCTCGAACGCCTCGGCGAATTTCTGGCGCGATACCTGGTCGATTTCGTTGATGGCCTTCTCCGTGTCGCGTATGGAATCGAGCAGATCCTGCCGCTGGGCGCTCAGAAACTCCTGGCGCTGCGAGGCTTCCTGAAACTCTTCCATGGCCTGCGCGTTCACCGGGCCCAGCGCCTCGATCCGCGCGCGCACTTCCTCGTAGAGCCGCTCGGCCTCGGCGATGGCGTCCGCATCCGGCACGGTTTCATCGCTGGCCGCGAGCTCCTGCACCGCGCAATTCAATTCCTTGCGGCTGGTCTCATCCAGATATTTCAACTCGGCTTGGCGCCTCACCAGCTCCACTTCGATCTGCGAGCGGTTCTGATAGGCTTCCTCCACCTTCATGCGGAGCTGCTTCAGTTCTTCTTCCGCGGCCGCCAGACCTTCGCGCATGCGGGCTTCCTCGGCGGCGAGCTGGTTGACCGCCGCCTCCGTCTGCAAGGCCTGTTCGGCAAGCAAGGCCAGCTTCCGGTCCAACTCGATGTTGTCCGCCAGAAGGCTCGCCCGGTGTACGCCCAGCCGCTCGATCTCCGCCGCGATTTCGGCCAGCCGCGACGTGGCAACCCTATGCTGAGCCTCCAGACGCGCCATGGCGGTGCGCTCGCCGCGATGCCGTTCTTCGAGGCCAGCCAGTTCCGCGCGCAACGCCGAGTGATCCTCGCCCAACGCCGCCGCTTCGATCTCCAGTTTCTCGAGGAACTGCCGCTGATCTTCCAACTCTTGCTCGCGCTCCTCGCGCAGATCCTCCTTTTCCGCGACGGCCTGCTGGCTGCGCTCGCGCTGTTCGGCGGACCGCTCGGCGTCGCGGGACAACCGGTCCAGCTCCAGGCGCGCCACCGAAAGACGCGAGTTCACCCGGTTGGTATCATCGGTCAGTTTGCGCATCTCGTGTTCCAGCGCCACGCGGTCCTTTTCGCGGGCTTGCTGCACGCTGCGCAATCGCTCCAGCTCGCCTTCGAGGATGCCGATCTCGCGGTCCAGATCCTCCAGGCGCGCCACTTGCTCGTCGAGCGCTTTCTGCCTGGCCTGTAGCACCACGCGCAACTCGCGCGCCTCCCGTTTCATGGCCAGTGGACCGCTGGCGGTCTTCTTCCCACCCGTGACCGTGTGGCCGTGATAGCAGACGCCGTCGGCGGTCAGGAAATACAGGTGCGGATATTCGCCCGCCAGGCGCTGCGCCGCACTCCGGTCCTCCGCCAGCAAACACAAGGAAACGCGCGGCAACAGGGTTCTCGCGCGATCCGTAAGGCCATTCGTCAGCCGCAGCGAATCGCTGAGCCGGGACAAAACGCCCGTCTCGCTCCCGATCGCCGGCTCCGGCAAGTGGCCGTTTCCGTTTCCATTGCCGTCCGGATGCACCAGGAACGTGACCCGCCCATCCAGCTCCGCGCGCAGGAAGTCGAGCCCGCGATCGGCTTGCGACCAGTTTTCCACCACCACGTACTCCAACTCGTCGTGCAGGAATTCTTCCGCCGGCTTCTCGAACTGCGGATCCACTTCGACGAAATCGGCCAGCACGCCTTGCGGCCGCAAATCCTCGGCCTTGCCCTTTTCAAGCGCCGCAAAAAGGCGCTTCACGGATTCGGTGGTATAGCTGCGGTGCGCCAGCACCTGCTCAAGCGAGTCTTTGCGCGCCTGCATCTGGGAGCACTCCGTGCGCAGCGCGTCGATGCGGGCCCGCACTTCGACGGCGTTTTGCCGCCGCACCCCCAGATCTTCCTCCGTACGCCGCCGCTCGCCGGTGACCGACTCCAACTCGAGCTGGCGCTGCGCCATGTCTCCCGAAAGCGACTTGCGCGTCACCGCCAGCCGCTCCAGCTCCGTAAGGGCGGCCTGCTCCTCTTTCTGCGCGCGCCCGGTCTCCCGTTCAATGCCCGCCAGGTACTCGTTCATTTGCGCGAGTTGGTTTTGCAGCGTCGAGACTTCTCCCAGGAGCCGCAACACCCCGGTGCGTCCCGCCTCGATGGCTTGCTCGCGCTCGCGTACCGCCGCCTGCAACTCCTCCCGCAGACGGTTCTTTTCGATCATGCGGTCGCGCGCCAGGCCGATCTGCTGCTCGAGCGTCGTAACCAGCCGCTGGTGGGTATCCAGTTCCGCGCCCAGGCGGCTGAGCCGTACTTCCAGTTCCTGCGACTCTCGCTCGGCTTGGCCGATGCGCTGCTCGATCGCGCCGCTCTCCTTCACTTGCGATTCCAGCCGTCCCCGCGTGCGCTCCGTCTCGACTTGCCCTTCCGCCAACTCCCGCCGCATCCCGGTGAGCTGCTGCTCGGTCTGGTAGCTACGGCCTTGCAGTTCGCCGTGCGCCTGCTCCTTGGCCGCCACCTGACCGGAAAATCCGCGCAGCTCTGTCGAGACCAGGTTCAAGTCCAGCGCCGACTTCGCGGCTTCCCGCTCCAGCATACGGAATTTGCCGGAAAGCGCCACGCGCAGCCGCGCATCCATTTCGGTCTTCAGCTCGCCGTAGCGCCGGGCCTTGGCTGCCTGCCGCTTGAGCGAATTCACTTGCCGGGTGACCTCTTCCAGAATGTCGAACACCCGTGCCAGGTTCTGCTTGGCGCTTTCCAGTTTGGCTTCCGCCAGCCGCTTCCTGGTCTTGTATTTCGTGATGCCGGCCGCCTCTTCGATCACCGCCCTGCGGTCCTGCGGCTTCGAGCTGAGGATCTGGCCAATGCGGCCCTGCTCGATGATCGCGTAGCTCTCCGGCCCCAACCCCGTCCCCATGAAGATGTCCTGGATATCGCGCAGACGGGCGGTATGGCCGTTGATCAGGTATTCGCTTTCTCCCGAGCGGAACAGCCGCCGCGTGATAGTGAATTCACCGTTCTTGTTCTGCGGCGCCGCGATCGGGATCGGCCCGGCATGCGGCACGTGGCCACCCGCGCCCGCCGCCGCGGCCACCTCGTGCGCTTCCTCGTATACCATCGGATCCACGAGCGTCATGGTGACGGCCGCCAGTCCCAGCGGCTTTCGGTCGCGTGTGCCGGCGAAGATCACGTCTTCCATGCGGGCGCCACGCAGGCTCTTGGCCGACTGCTCGCCAAGCACCCAACTGATGGCATCGCTCAGGTTGGATTTGCCACAACCGTTCGGACCCACGATCGCGATCAAGCCGCCGCCATTGAAGCGGAGCTCCGTCCGGTCACAGAAGGACTTGAAGCCTTGGAGTTCGACGCGCTTTAGTTTCAGCAAAACCGTTTCCTCGTCTCGCTCGGGGGATCGTAACCATACTAAACTCGTCAGAAGCAAAAGTAAAGTGCATTCTACGCTGCAAAAAGGGTTCGATTCGAATTACCCCCAAGATGTTGTGTCCCATACGCCATTCTCACCAGCCAACCGCTCCCTGAGGGTTGCGGCCCTGTTTTGGCGCGCTCGATGGTCCGCGCGCTAGATGGTCAGAGCCGCGCGCGTCAGCAGGCGGCGCCTCTCTATCCCAGCGAAGGCCACCGCGGCGCCCGCTTCTCCTGAAAGGCCCGTATGCCCTCCGCGAAATCCGCGCCGCGAAAGACCTCATCCCGCATTCCGCGAGCCAGCGCGCCGGCCTCCTCCCAACTCTTGCCCCGTGCCTCCCGCACAAACGTCAGACCGCTGCGGACCGCCGTCGGACTCGCCTCGGCCAGCGCGCCTGCGATTGCCCGTGCCTGCTCCATTAGACGGGAGGATTCCACCACGTGGTGCGCCAGCCCGTACTCCCGCGCCTCGTTCGCGCCAAAGATCCGCCCGCTAAGCGCCAACTCCGTTGCCCGCCGCTCGCCCACCGCCGCCGCCACGCTCCGGAAGATCACAAAGGGCCAAAGGCCCAGCCGGATCTCGGTGAGCCCGAAGGTGGCATCCTCGGCCGCCACCACGATGTGACAATTCGCCGTCAAACCCGTGCCTCCCGCCAGCGCGGCGCCGTGTACCGCCGCCACCAGCGGCTTCGTCATCCGTATCCCGGCCGTGAAGATGCGCTCGTGGACTTCGTGCATGGAACCCCCGGCCGGCGACAACACTTCGTGCAGATCCATGCCCGCGCAAAACGATTTCCCATTCCGCTCAGCAGCACGGCGCCCACTCCGGGATCCCCTTCGGACTGTTCCAGCGCCTCGCCGAGCGCGCCACACAGGTCCAGGTTTAACGCGTTACGCCGATCCGGCCGGTTCAGCGCCAGGTGCAACAGGCGGCCTTCGCGGCTAATCTGTAAGCTCTCCGTCATCGACCTCAATCTCCATGCCGAGCAGGGCCGCGCCCATGGTCTTGCCCTGCGCGTCCGTGCGCAGCGAAACCGTGCCGCCGCCGCCCAGGCCGCGATGCAGCAGCAGATTCAGGGCGTGCAGGTTGGGCAGTTCGAACCGGTCCACCTCGCCCTTCACCAGTTCGCCGAAAAAGCTCTTCACGCGCGCCGGCGTCACCTCCCGCAGCAGGATCGGATAGTAGCCCGGCAGCCAGGCAATCACACCGATGTTGGCGATGTCGCCCTTGTCTCCCGAGCGGGTGTGGGCGATGCGCGAAAGCGGCAGTTTCATTCGACCACCTCCACGCGCGTGCGGATCTCCCCGCGCGGAATCAGTGCCGGCCAGTACGCCACGATCTGGCGCACCTCCGGCCGCCCTTCGCCATATCCCGTGCCCCCCGGCGGACCCGTCAGGACCAGCGGAATCATTTCGCGCGTGAAACGATCCACCGCCCGCTTATCGGAACCTCGCACGCTGATGCGTACCTGCACCTCCGGTGGATCGTCCACGGGATGCGCGGCCGGACCATGGCAGGCGTTCACTCCAAAGTACTCGCTATGAATTTCGTCGAAACGCAGGCCGAGTTGTGCGAGGCGCTCGCGGGTGATGCGATCGGCTACCCGGGCTTTCTCCAAGGCTTGCGGCCAGGAGTAGACCAAGGCGCCAGACGCCTTCCAGCCGGCATCGTAGCTGATCGAAGCCTTCAGCATAGGCGGCCGCGGCCGGCCGCGCACTCCGAATCCCCGCACGCGATCCGGGCCGCAATCCTCGAGCTGGATCGTGGTGAAGTCCGCCACCACGTCCGGCGTGATGTACTGCCGCGGATCGCCGATCTCGTAGAGCAGTTGTTCCTTGACGCCGTGCGTGTCGATGCGTCCGCCGGTGCCCGAATGCTTGGTCACTACGAACGAGCCGTCGGTCTCGGCCTCCACGATGGGATACCCGATGTTTGCCGGATCGGGGACGTTCTCCCAATCCACCTGGCAGTTTCCGCCGGAGCATTGCGCGCCGCACTCGATGATATGTCCCGCCACGATGCCGGAAGCCAGCTTGTCCCACTCCTCGGGCGTCCAGCCGAATCGGTCGATCATGGGCGCGACCACCAGCGCCGCATCCGCGCAGCGGCCGCAAATTACCACATCGGCGCCGGTGGCCAGCGCCTCCGCCAGCGGGAATGCGCCAATGTAGGCGTTGGCGCTCAGGATGCGATCCCGTATCGCCGCCAGGGGCTCGCCGGTGTCGATATTCCGCATCTCGTAGCCCTTGCCCAGGAACTCGCCAATGCGATCGAGCACATCGTCGCCGAGCACCACCGCGACTTTCAATCCGGGCGCCGCCCTGCGCACAGCCCGCGCGCACGCTACCGGATTCACGCCGCCGGCATTGGCCACAACCTTGATGCCGCGCTCCTGCACCGTCTTCGCAATGCGCCCGATCAGCGGCGGGAAATCGCGCGCGTAACCGAGCTGCGGGTCCGCCTGCCGCTGCTTCTGCAGGATCGACATGGTCACCTCGGCCAGATAATCCAGCGTGAGGTAGTCGATCGGTCCGCCATCGACCAGGCGCACGGGCGCTTCCAGCCAGTCGCCCCAGAAACCTTGACCGTTAGCGATGCGGATCATAAATGTGGCGCACGCTTCGGCGTGCCGCTGCCGGCTTCACCCGGCAGTTCTGCGGGGTCCCGTTTCATAAAGTCTCCGGCGCCAGCGGCGTTGGCATTGGCTGGAGGCCGGTAGCTGGTGACCGCTTCCTTTTCACAATGTCTCCAGCACCAGCGGCGCGCCCCTCGGCCGGTGCAGCGTGACTTCGAGCGCCATCGTAAGAATTTGCCGCGTGTCCAGCGGGTCGATCACCGCGTCGCAGTGGCCGCGGGCGGCGGCGTAGCGCGCGTCCAGCCAGTGCTCGTAGTCCGCTTTGGTCTTGTCGATCGCGGCTTGGAGCTGCTTTGGCAAGGGCTCTCCACTCGCCTTGTACTTCTCCAGTTCGACGGAAAACAGCGCCTGCACGGCGGAATCGCCTTCCATCACGCCTATGCGCGCGGTCGGCCAACTGAACGTGAAATGCGGCTCGAACCCCTGGCCGGCCATCGCATAATAGCCCGCGCCGCTGGCGTGGTTCAACGTCAGGATGATCTTCGGCACACTGGTGCACGACATGGCCTCCACCATATCGGCGCCGGCCCGCACGATCCCGTCGCGCTCGGCTTCCGGCCCCACCATGAAGCCCGAAACGTCCTGCAAGTAGATCAGCGGATAACCCAGGCGCTCGTTCAATTCCACGAAATACGCCACTTTCCGCGCGGATTCCGTGTACACGATGCCGCCGATGCGCGGCCGCCCTTCGCCCCGCAGGAATCCGCGGCGATTGGCGATGATCGCCACCGAATGCCCCGACAGGCGGGCGTTGGCGCACAGCATCTCCGGCGCGTACTCGGGCTGGAACTCGGTGTAGTCTCCGGCATCGAATATCCGGAAGATCACTTCCTCGATGTCGTACGGCAGGCGGTGATTTTCGGGCAGCACGCCGTAGATATCGTCGGCGGACCGGGCGGGCGGCTGGGGTGGGGCAGGCGCCCCGGCCTGCCGAGCCGGCAATTCGCGAAAGCGCTGCCGGATTCGCGCCAGGCACTCGGCATCGTCCTTGGCCATATAGTGCGCCACGCCGCTGACGCTGGTGTGCAACCGCGCGCCGCCGATGGCTTCGGAATCGACTACCTGGCCGGTGGCGCCTTTGACGAGATTCGGGCCTCCCAAGCCCATGAAGCTCGTGCCTTCGACCATGATGATGTAATCGCTGAGCGCGGGAAGATAGGCGCCGCCCGCGATGCAAGGTCCCATCACGGCGGCAATCTGCGGCACACGGAGCTTGCGCCGCATAAGAGAATTATAGTAGAAAATGCGCCCACCGCCATACTGGCCTGGAAAAATACGGTCCTGGTACGGCAGGTTCACACCCGCCGAATCCACCAAATAGACGATGGGGACGCGGTTGCGCATGGCGATTTCCTGGGCGCGCAAGCCCTTGGTGACGGTCTCCGGCCACCACGAGCCGGCCTTCACCGTGGCGTCGCCGGCGACGATAACCGCGTAGCGGCCTTCGATCTTGCCGATGCCGGTGACCGAGCCCAGGCCCGGTGCTTCGCCTTCGTACTGGTCGTAGGCCAGCAGCAGCCCGATTTCCAGGAACGGCGTGCCCGGATCGATCAACGCGGCGATACGCTCGCGCGCGGCCATCTTGCCGGCGCGATGTTGCCGCTCGATCTTGCCCGGTCCGCCGCCCGCCCGCAGGCGGTCTTCGAGCTTTTTCAGTTGTTCGACCACGTGGCGCATGTGCGCCATGCGCGCGACTTTGGATGCGGAAGTTACAGCTTCGGGAATTGTGCTCACGTTATGTGATCGTAGCGCGAATGGCGCGGCCCGGCAGCTTTTGCGCCGCGGGGCTCGTGCTGGTGGCTTTGGTCCCGTGGGGCTGAAGTTCGAAGGGCGCTTACGAGGCGACTTGATGCCTCCAGGGAATCCAGGCCGTCGGACCAATGCCCGGCGGTGCCCCCGCTTTAAGGTTGCAGGGTTCGAGTCCTACCTGGGGAGGCAAATTTCAACACGTTGAAAACATTGGACCGCAAAGAAGCTGCAAGGGTAAAGCCGTTTGTTTTCTGGTTCGAGTCCTGACTGGGGGGCATGGAACACCACGTCATCACGTTCAAGTTCCTAAATCCCGAGTCGCCGGGCACTCGGGATTTGACGATTCATGATTCATGTCGGAGAAACCCGTCAAATATTGGCAGCGCCGTAAGTTGCCAGTACATAGTGAACGGAATGTAAAGTCCTAGGCCCAGCGTTGTCAGCACCGCGCTCAGCGGATGCGCAGTGGGGTGCGATCTCTCGGCTAAACCCCGGCACGTCGACGCGGCGAGAATAACCCACCCCAAGGGAACAACCGCCCCAAAGGCGAGAGCTACGGCCAGGTACCAAGGAATCCCCACTATGAGACGCTGAGGATCGGCCACCAGCACTGCTCCGAGCCAGGAAACGCTGTGAATCAAAATCGCCGCCGCCATCCAACGAAGTGGTCGAGGGATTTCGCTGCGACGGTTTCGCCAGAGGATAATCACGGAGAGTAGGACAAAGCAGAAGTAAAACACAATGGCGGCGCTCCCGCTCTGATACCATGCGATTCTCTCGCTCTCGCGATTCATGAAGCGGATCTGCCAAGTTGAATCCTCCTGGAAGGTCAGTTCCCGCCCATCAGTGACGTTGCGGAATCGAAGTGGTTCTACCGCGATCCATCGCTCTCCGCCGTACGCGATACTTCCGTCGGCGTTGGCGCGTACGGATTGGTCCATTGTGATCGTAAAGGTCTTGCCGAGATCATGATGTGGATACCTTACGGGCCGGTAGGTCCCCGCGACGCGCGCGGCCGATGCGCGGGCACCGGCGAAGGGCGTGATGGGAACGGCAGCCGATTGCTTTTCGGGCCCAAACCAGCTCTGCATAATTTCGGGCACAAGATTCCATGTGGCCACGTTGCTCGCGCTTGCGGCCATCGTGACGAGCGCCCGATCGTGCTCCGGGAACCAGAGCAGGACCGTGTGATATCCCCCCAAGTCTCCACCTGCGTACCAATACCGTTGGCCCCGACTGGTTCCGATGCCGAAGCCATAGCTCTCGGAGTCGCCGGACGGATTCATCTTCTCTCCCAGAATTCGATTCAGCGTTTCCGGACGGAGAATCTGACGCCCGTCAACCGATCCACGCACCTGAACGAATCGCACGAAGCACAGGAGGTCGGCGAGTGTGGTGGTCAACCCACCTGCCGACGTCGCGCGGTGGTAGATGATGTCAGCGGGATGCGTCGCGCCCAGAGCAGTCCGTTCAATCGAGGGCACAATTTTCTGCTCGGATTCTCTGGGCAATGGCTGTTGAAACGTGCTGTGATTCATGCCCAGCGGTTCGAGTACTTCTGAGCGCATGAAGTCTTCATAGCGCCCTCCCGTGACATCCTCGATGACCGCTCCGGCCAATCCGTATCCAAAATTGGAGTAGAGGCGCACCTCTCCCGGCTCATAAAGGCGCGCCGGCAGCCATCTCTTCATCAGGCTGGCTAGGTGCGCTTGCTCGCCATCGGTAGCGAGAAAACCGCTGCCCACAAAAGGTTCGTCGAGACCGGAGGAGTGAGTCAGCAAGTTCCGGAGTGTGATCGCCTTACTTTTGGTTGCGGGTACCTTCAGTGTCTTGAGGTACCGGTTGACATCAACATCCAGGTCCAGTTGTCCACGCTCGACGAGCCTCATGATCGCCAGGGCAGTCAGGGCTTTGGAGGTCGATGCCGCCCTCCACAAGGAATCCGGACGAGCATTCCCAAACGCAGCTGTCTCGCTAACTTCACCATGAGCGACTTCAGCGAAATAGGCGCCGGTTACGACTCCTCGATCGATCAACTGTCTGTAGTAGCGCTCGGCAATCGCTCGCCCGGGTTGGGCGGAGGCACACGCAACTGCCGAGAGAAGGACAATCAGCAGCTTAGCCATGAACGAGTCCTTGCAACGGGGACTGTTCCGGCCGGAATCGAGACGCCCACGGGGTCTCGACCAATACGCCGTGACCGTGCGCGCAAACCGATTCTGTGGTGGCCGAGTTCAATAGAAAGCAGTCCGTCGATCCCTCGGTCAAGGGAAGTAGCAAGCTCTCAAGGCACCGGGGACATCGCCGGCGCAAATCGCGCCACCACACGTGGCACTGTAGTGCGACAACTCCCAGATAGACCGCTGATAGGAATAGAAACCCGAGCAACGCTCTACCGTCAGTGGACCAGGCGATTCCGCTCCACAGCTGGATCGCAAGCGCCCAGGTCATCAGCGACGCCAGTGCGTGCAAAGAGCCAACGGCAAGTCCGTATCCCAGCCATCGACGCTTACTTCTGAACTTGGCGACAAAAAACA
>Ga0335079_10010356_pt1 | contig 10613 bp, 12 predicted proteins | sample Lox_Sample_33_FD_206719 | JGI IMG/M metagenome (GOLD analysis project Ga0335079, IMG submission 206719) | Soil microbial communities from Loxahatchee National Wildlife Refuge, Florida, United States - Lox_Sample_3.3 | ecosystem: Environmental > Terrestrial > Soil > Wetlands | place: USA... | reverse complement strand
GACGTACGGGACTTCGCTGCGGCGGAAGTCGTGGTCGGGAAGGTGACAAAGGCATTCGGACGTCTCGACATCGTGGTCGGCAATGCCGGCACGACCGCCGACGCCTTCGCCTGGAAGATGTCCGAGGATCAGTGGGACACGGTGCTCGACGTGAACCTCAAGGGCTGCTTCGCCTACGCGCGCGCCGCCGCCCCGGTGCTCAGGGAGCGGCGCCGCGGCCGGATCGTGTTCATCGCCTCGATCAACGGGCTGCGCGGCAAGGCGGGGCAGGCCAACTACGCGGCCTCGAAGGCGGGCGTCATCGCGCTGGGCAAGACGCTCGCGCGCGAGCTGGGGCGCTCCAACGTAACGGTGAACATCGTCGCGCCGGGGATGGTGCGAACCGGGATGACCGAGGCGCTCCCGGGCGAAGTCGTCCAGCGGGCGGTCGACGAGACCGTGCTCGGCCGGATCGCCACCCCGGAGGACATCGCCGACGCCGTGGTGTTCCTGTGCTCCGAGCGCGCCAGGCACGTGACAGGGGCCGTGCTGCGGGTGGACGGGGGACAGGACATCTGACGGCGTGAGAGGTGAGGGGTGAGAGGTGAGAGGTTCGAGTGAGAGGTGAGAAGCCAGGTGAGAGGTGAGAAGTGAGACGTGGCATCGGTGAGGGGGAGAGGATGATCAGCAGCCCGCACGTCGCGACGACGATCGAGAACGGCATCGCCCGGGTGACGATCAGCCAGCCGCCCCTCAACATCCTGACCCGCGCGCTGCTGGGCGAGCTGCGGCAGGCGCTCGGCGCGCTGGCCGAGGACCGGGCCCTGCGCGTCGTGGTTGTGGGCGCCGCGGGCCGGCATTTCTCGGCGGGGGCCGACGTCGGCGAACACCGCCCACCAACCTGGAAGGCCATGATCCCCGAGTTCCTGGACACCATCGCCGCGCTGCGGGCGTTCCCGCTCCCGATCGTCGCAGCGGTGCGCGGCCGCTGCCTCGGCGGCGGCTTCGAGCTGGTGCAGGCGATGGACCTGGCCGTCGCCGGCGAGACCGCAAGCTTCGGCCAGCCCGAGATCCAGCTCGGCGTGATCCCGCCGGCCGCCTGCGCCCTGCTGCCCTGGCTCGCCGGGCCGGCTCGAGCCGCGGAGATCGTGTATACCGGCGACCCGCTGACCCCCGCCCAGGCGCAGGCCGCCGGCCTGGTGGCGCGGGTGGTCCCCGACGACGCCGTGGACGCCGAGGCGCTCGCGCTGGCCGGCCGGATCGCGCGGCACAGCGCCGCCGCGCTCCGCGTGGCCAAGCGCGCCATGCGCCCCCCCGCGCGCGAGCGCCTGGAGGCCGACGCGCTCGCCGCCGCCGGCCGCCGCTACGCCCGCGAGCTGATGCACACGGTCGACGCCACCGAGGGGCTGGCCGCGTTCCTCGAGAAGCGCACGCCCGTCTGGACGCACAGGTGAAAACGGTCGAGACCTTCCCCGGCTGGCGCGGGCGCCCGGTGGACGAGGTGCTCGCGCAGTGCGCCGACCTGCTCGAGGACGACCGCTTCCCGACCGTGACGCGGTGGCGCGAGGCCGGCGGCAAGGTCGCGGGCCACTTCCAGGTCTACTTCCCCGAGGAGATCGCGCACGCCGCGGGGATGCTGCCCTACAAGGTCCGCGGCGCGCCGGTCGAGCCCACCCAGGCCGACTCACGCTTCGGCTCCTACCTCTGCTCGATCGTGAAGACGTCGCTCGAGCTGGCCTTGAGCCGGCGCGTCGTGCTCGACCTGTTCGTGACCCATCCGATCTGCGACGCCGCGCGCAACCTGGCCGCGGTGTGGGGCCGCAACTTCGCCTACCCGTGCGAGATCCTCTACCTGCCCCAGAACGCCAACTCCCTCCACTCGGCCGGTTGGCTGCGCGGCGAGTACGACCGCCTGCGCCGCACGGTCGGGCGCGTGGCCGGCCGGCAGGTGAGCGACGACGACCTGCGCCGCTCGATCGCCGTCTTCAACCGGAACCGCGCCCTGCTGCGCGAGCTGTACGCCCTCAAGCGCGAGGCGCCGTGGCGCGTGGGCGCCGCCGAGGCCTACACCCTGGTGGCCGTCGGCGGCCTGATGCCTCGCGAGGAGCACAACGACCTGCTGGCGCAGGCACTCCCGGCGCTCGCGGCCAGGCCGGCGAAGAAGCTCGACAAGGTGCGCGTCGTCCTCGAGGGCGGCTTCTGCGAGCAACCGCCGCTCGACCTGCTGCGGGCCATCGGCCGCTCCTGCGACCTGGTGGACGACGACCTCCTGATCGGGCTGCGCTGGATCACCGACGACGTGAGCGCCGACGGCGATCCACTCGCCGCGCTGGCGCACGCCTACCTGGAGCGCTCGAGCTACAGCCCGGTGCAGCACGACGCCCGCAAGCCGAAGGAGCGGATGCTGATCGAGCGGGCGCGGGCGGCCGGGGCCCAGGCGGTCATCGTCGGCGCCGCCAAGATGTGCGAGCCGGGGCTCGAGGAGCAGGTGGCCTACACCCGCGCGCTCGACGCCGCGGGCGTGCCGTTCTTCGTGACGGAGTTCGAGGAGAACATGACCAGCTTCGAGCAGCTCGAGGTCCAGCTCGAGACGTTCGTCGAGAACCTGCTGTTCGAGTGAGAGGAGCCGGCGCGTGAGCGAGGCGGTGGGGACGGACGGCATCGTGGGGCGCGGCAACAACGACGGTGCGCGCCTGTTCCGGGAGTGGTTCCAGGAGCTGGGCGCGGCCGCCGAGGCCGGCCGGCCCTCGGCGTACGTGTTCGTGATGGGGAGCCTGGCGGAGCTGCTCAGGACCTTCGACCTGCCGGTCGTGTTCCCCGAGATCAACTCGCTGCAGACCGCGGTGCGTCGCGCCGCTCACGAGTACCTCGACCAGGCGGAGGACTACGGGTACTCGCCGGACATCTGCGGCTACGTGAAGGCCGACGTCGCGGCGCAGCTCCGGGGCGGCGAGCTGCCGATGGGCCGGATCCCGAAGCCCGCCATCGCCGTCTACACCAACGCCTGCAACACCTACATCAAGTGGGCGGAGATCTGGGAGCGGATGTACGGCATCCCGGTCTTCACCCTCGACGTGCCGGGCACCCGGAGCGAGGGCGGCCAGACCTGGCCGGGCGACGCCGACTTCGAGCACGACCGGCGCTACGTCGAGGCCCAGCTCCGGGAGCTGATCCCGGTCCTCGAGCGCGTCTCCGGCGTGCGGTTCGACGTGGACCGGCTGCGCGAGGCGATGGGGCACACCAACGGCCTGGTGCGCGGCTGGAAACAAGTGCTGGCCCTGAACGCCAGCCGTCCCTCGGTGTTCAACGCGCTCACCGACGGCACGATCTACCTCGGGATGGCGAACTGCTTCCGCGGCGCGGCCGCGGGCGCGTCCTACTTCACCGACCTGGTGGAGGAGATGACGTACAAGAGCGCCCACGGGATCGGCACGCTGACCGAGGAGGCCTGGCGGCTGCTGTTCGTGGGCGTGCCGTGCTACCCGATCTTCCGCCGCTTCTCGGAGCTGTTCACCGAGCACGGCGGCACCTTCGTCGGGTCCACCTACCTGAACTTCGCGTCGGGCGGCGCCAACTTCGGCCACGAGTACGACCTGGCGCGGCCGCTCGAGAGCCTGGCCGAGGGCCTGCTCATCGGGGTGCGCGACGCGATGGACAACATGTTCCACCAGACCGGCCCGCTGGTCGGCATGGTGGACGACCTCGCCGCGGACGGCGTGGTCTTCCACCCCATCAAGAGCTGCCGCACCGTCTCGACCGGGCTCGCCGACAGCCGCCGCGCGCTCCAGGCGGAGCGCGACCTGCCGAGCCTGTTCATCGAGTCGGACATGATGGACCGGCGGGTGGTGTCCGAGGCGCAGCTCAAAAACCGGATCGACGCGTTCTTCGAGGGCCTGGCCTCGCGCCGCGCCCAGGCGGCGGTCCCGCGGGCGGCCGCGCCTCCCACGGCCTGAGGAGGAAGCGCACATGTCCTACGCGGCGGGGGTGGACGTCGGCTCCACCCAGACCAAGGCGGTCATCGTGGACGAGCGGCGGCGGATCGTGGCGCGCTCGCTCACCTCGACCGGGGCGAACGTGACCCGGGCCGCGGAGGAGTCGTTCGCGGAGGCGCTGCGGGCTGGCAACCTCGAGGAGGAGGAAGTCGAGTACGTCGTCGGCACCGGCTACGGGCGCTACAAGGTGACGTTCGGGAATACGCAGGTGACCGAGATCAGCTGCCACGGCCGCGGCGCGTCGCAGATGTTCCCGGGCACCCGCACCGTGGTGGACATGGGCGGGCAGGACACCAAGGCGATCCGCGTCACGCCCGGCGGCGAGATCCAGGACTTCTGCATGAACGACAAGTGCGCCGCCGGCACGGGCCGCTTCCTCGGCGCCGCGGCGAGCGCGCTCGACATCCCGCTCGACCAGCTCGGCCACCGCGCGATGGCGGGCGAGCGGGCGGTGAAGATCACCACCACCTGCACGGTGTTCGCCGAGTCGGAGGTGCTGTCCTGGCTCGGCCGCGGCAAGAAGATCGAGGACATCCTGCTCGGCGTGCATCAGTCCATCGCCGCCCGCTCGGCCGGACTGGCCCGGCGCGTCGGCATCGAGGAGGAAGTCACGTTCACCGGCGGCGTGGCGAAGAACGTCGCGATGGTGCGAGCCCTCACCGCGGCGCTCGGCGTGCCGGTCAACGTCAGCGACGACTCGCACTACATGGGCGCCCTCGGCGCCGCGCTGTTCGCGCTCGACCACGTCTTCGCGGCCCGCGCCCCGGCCCGGGCGGCCACGTGAGCGCCTGCACCGCCGGCATCGACGTCGGCTCGACCTACACCAAGGCCGTAGTGCTCGGGCCCGACCACGCCATCCTGGGTCGCGCGATGCGCCCCACCGGCTTCCAGCTCGCCCGCGTCGCCGAGGAGGCGCTCGCGGCGGCCGCGCGCGAGGCCGGCCTCGACGCTGGCGAGGTGGCGTACACCGTCGCCACCGGGTTCGGACGCCACCAGGTGCAGGTGGGCGACGTGAAGGTCACCGACCTCACCGCCGCGGCGCGCGGCGCGACGCTGCTCTTCCCCGCGACCCGCACCATCCTGGACGTCGGCGGCCAGACGATGAAGGCCAGCCGCCTCGGCGAGGGCGCCAAGGTCCGCTCGTTCCGCCTCAACGACAAGTGCGCCGCCGGCACCGGCGCGTTCCTCGAGAAGACCGCCCGGTACATGGGTTACGGCACCGAGGAGATCGGTCCGCTGGTCGCGACCTCGAAGACCGCCGTCGCGATTTCCGGCGTGTGCGCGGTGTTCGCGGAGTCCGAGGTCATCAACCACCTCTCCCAGGGCTCGGCGCCGGCCGACATCATGCACGGCGCCATCGTCTCACTGGTCGGCCGCTCGGTGCAGCTGATGAAGCGGGTCGGGATGGAGCCGGAGTTCACCCTGATCGGCGGCATCCTCCGCTTCGAGCGGATGGCGCGGGTGATCCGCGAGCAGTTGGGCGCGGAGGTCAACGTGCCGGCCGGCGACCTGGTGCAATTCACCGCCGCGCTCGGCGCGGCGCTGCTCGGCCAGCGCCGGCTGGCGCAGCTCACCGTCCAGTCGGCGTGACCGCCGGCGACGAGCCCGCGCCGCCTGGCGGCGACGAGGCACCTCGCTCGATGGCCGGCGCCGGCGAGGCGCCCTCCGCCGGCTCGCCGGACTCCGCCGCGCCACTCGGCCGCCTGGTGCGCCAGGAGGCGCAGCGGCTCCTCTCCGAGGCCCAGCTCGCCCCCGACCCGACCCGCGTGGCCGAAGGTTGGCAGCGCCGCTTCATCGCCGACGGCCCACGGTGCGAGGAGGCGCTGCGGCTCTACCGGGAGCTGGGCTACGAGGCGTGCGCCGATCCGCTCACGCCGGAGGACCTGGCGGGCGAGTGCGGGGACTGCCAGCTTGTGATGGCGCTCCAATTCAAGACGATCTACACCCGCTCTCCCAGGGGGAGAACCTGACGATGCGCTGCACCCGCTGCGGCCGGGAAGCGGCCGAGAACGACAAGTTCTGCGCCGAGTGCGGGATGTTCCTGCGCGACGCCTGGACGGACCAACGCTTCCAGGCGGCCCTGATGCTCGAGTGCGAGGGCAAGCACCAGGAGGCGCGCCGCGAGCTCGACCGGCTGGTCGAGCTGCGGCCGCAGGACGCCCTGCCCTGGCACTGCCTCGGCACGATGCACTTCCACCAGGGCACCCTGAACCGCGCCATCGACTGCTATCGCAAGTCGGTCGAGCTGGCGCCGCAGTTCCTGCTGTGCTGGTACGATCTCGGCGTGGCGTACTACCATCGCGGCAACATGCCCGCCTCCATCGCCGCGTACCGCAAGTGCCTGGAGATCGACCCCCACTACAACGCCGCGCACTACCGGCTCGGCGTCGCGCTGTTCCACGCCGGCGACCTCGACCAGGCCAAGGCGCAGTTCGAGCAGTGCAGTGCGCTCACGCCCGAGTACCTGCGCGCCCGCTACCACGTGGGCCTGATCCACCAGCGGAAGGGCGAGGCGGATGCGGCCGAGCGCGAGTTCCGCGCCTACGCGGCCGAGGCCCTCGGCGAAGCCAGCAGCCTCTACCACCAGGCGGAGATCCGGAAGGGCCGCGGCGACGAGAAGGGCGCCGCCGAGTTGCTCGAGCGCGCGCGGCAGACCGGCCGCAAGGCGTCGGCCTGAGCGGCGCGTGAGCGGACCGGCCGAGGAGCGCCTCATCCACGACTGGGCGGCCGCGGGCGGAAGTGCGGCGCGCCCGGCGGCGCCGCCGATGCTGGACGACGAGACCCTGCGCGACGGCCTGCAGAGCCCGTCGGTGAAGGACCCGCCGGTCGAGGCGAAGCTGGAAATCCTCCACCTGATGAACGGGCTCGGGATCGAGACCGCCGACGTCGGGCTGCCCGGCGCGGGGCCGCGCCAGCGGGAGGCGGTCGAGCGGCTGTGCCGCGAAATCGGCGACCACAAGCTCCGCGTCAGGGCCAACTGCGCCGGCCGCACCGTCGTGGCCGACATCCAGCCGATGGCCGACCTGGTGCAGAAGACCGGCGTGCCGATCGAGGCCTGCATCTTCATCGGCAGCAGCCCGATCCGGCAGTACGCCGAGGAGTGGGACATCGGCCACATCCTCCGGCACACCGAGGAGGCGGTCCGGTTCGCGGTCGGCGAAGGCCTCGAGGTGATGTACGTGACCGAGGACACGGTGCGCTCGCACCCCGACGACCTGCGGCAACTGTTCAGCGCAGCGGTGCGGGCCGGCGCGAAGCGGGTGTGCCTCACCGACACGGTCGGGGCGGCGGTGCCGCAGGGCGTGCGCAACCTGGTCGGCTGGGTGCGGAAGCTGCTGCGCGAGCTGGGCGCGGAGGGCGTGGGCGTGGACTGGCACGGCCACCGCGACCGCGGCCTCGCCGTGGCCAACACCCTCGCGGCGATCGAAGCCGGCGCCACGCGGGTGCACGGCACCGCGCTGGGCGTCGGCGAGCGGGTGGGCAACACGCCGATCGAGCAGCTCCTGGTGAACCTCAAGCTGCTGGGCTGGCGCGACGACGACCTCACGACCCTGCCGGAGTACTGCGGCGCCGTCTCGCGCGCCGTCGGCGTGCCCATTCCGGCCAACTGGCCCATCGTGGGGCGCGATGCGTTCCGCACCGCCACGGGGGTGCACGCCGCCGCCGTGATCAAGGCGCAGAAGAAGGGCGCCGACTGGCTGGCCGACCGGATCTACTCCGGCGTGCCGGCGAGCTGGGTCGGCCGCTCGCAGGAGATCGAGATCGGCCACATGTCGGGCGGGTCGAACGTGCTGCACTACCTGCGCTCGCGCGGCCTGCCGACGGACCAGTCGGTGGTGGATGCGGTGATGGCGCTGGCCAAGCGCTCCGAGCGTCTGCTCACCGAGCAGGAGGTCGTCGAGACGGTGCAGGCGGCGGCGCGGCGCACAGGGTCCTGAGGCGTGCGGGCGCCGCCCGCGCCCGCGTCAGGCGACGCCGAACGCGCGGGTCAGTGCGACCACGCCGGCAAACACGCCGAGGACTCCCGCCGCTCGCGCCGCGAAGGCGGGCCACGGGGCGAGCCGCTCGAAGGTGATCGCAACGGCGACCACCGCCATCAGGCGCAGGTCCATCACGCCCGCCACCAGCAGGATCGTCATGAAGCCGGAGCAGCACAGGGCGCACGCGACGCCGGCCTCGAGGCCGTGCCGCCACGCGCCCCTGCCGCCGGGCGCCGGTGCCCGGGCGCAGGCCGGGGCCCTGCAGCGTCCGAGCTGCCGGGCCTTCCATCCCGTGAGCTGCACGAGCCCCGCGGCCACGAGGAGCACGGCGGCGGCGAGCGGCGCCCAGCGCGCCACGCCCGCCCAGCGCGACCCGGCCTCCCGCCACAGCACGCCGGCGAGATACGCCGCGACGCCGATCCCGGCCCACACCGTGAAGTAGCCCGCGCCCACGAGCGCGGTCCGGAGACCGGGGCGCGCCCCACCGGCGTCGGGGGCCAGGCGCCGGTATCTCGACAGCATCGGCACCAGCGACGGCATCATCATCGCCACCATCATCACCACCCACATCGCCAGGAAGACGGCTGCCGCGCCCAGGCGGCCCTGCCCCGGCATCGGCGTCCACGGGCCCGCCGCCACGCCGCCCGCCAGCGACATCGCGCCGGCCGACGGCATCGCCGCCGGCGGCATCGCGTCCGGCATCGGCATCGCGCCCATCATGGACCGCCGCAGCGCGACCGTCGCACCGACGCCCGCCACGAACACGACCGCGCTCGCCGCCAGGAACGCGCGCTCGCGCGCCGGGGCCGGGCCCGCAACCGGCGCCGGCTCGCCCGGCGCGCAGCAATCGTCCTCGGGCCGGCTCAGGCGCCGTACCGGTCGTGATGCCGGACCCAGGCCTGCGAGAACTCGAGACCGTCCTCGTCGCGCCCCTTCGGCATCAGGTCGAGCAGGTTGTAGGTCCCGTTCAGCAGGTCGATGCCCCGGGCGTAGGTCGAGTACGTGTGGTAGATCGCGCCGTCCTCGTCCTGGTAGAACGCGCTGAAGCCCTCCCGCTCCGAGCCGACCGGCACGCTCGCCTGGTAGTTGTAGAAGCCGCCGCTCTTGACCTGCTCCGGCGTGAACGACACGTGGAAGTCGTAGTTGAACTCGGTCCGGTTCGACGAGACCCATTTGAACCGCCACCCCATCCGCTTCTGGAACTCCGCGATCTTCGCGAGCGGCGCCCGCGACACGGCCACGAAGCTCACGTCACGATGCGGAAGGTGCGGGGTCATGCCGTCGTAGTGGTCGGCCCAGAACGAGCAGTGCGGGCAGCCCTGCTTCGCGTCCGGGTCGAACATGAAGTGGTAGACGGCGAGCTGGCTCCTGCCCGCGAACAGGTCGGCCAGCGTCTCCTGGCCCTTCGGGCCGTCGAAGACGTACCTTTTCTCGATCTTCACCCAGGGAAGCTCACGCCGCCGCCGGTTGAGGTCGTCGCGGAGCCGGGAGAACTCCTTCTCCTTCGCGAGGAACGCCGTCCGGGCCGCGAGCCACTCCTCGCGGGAGACCACCGGGTGACCCTCGAGACCGCCGCTGTGTGCCATGGGTATCGCTCCCTTGCCGGGTGCTGCGTCAATATGGACAGGAGTGGTCGGCAATGATAATATTCTACCATCCGGTTGAATACAAGCCATGGCCATGCGAGCGGCGGAGCTGAATCGGGTCTACGGGGCGCTCGCGGATCCCACCCGCCGCGCCATCCTCGGCGTGCTGGCCCGGGGCGAAGCCAACGTCGGGAGCCTGGCCGGCCGCTTTCCGATCACGCTCAACGGCGTCTCCAAGCACGTGAAGGTCCTCGAGCGGGCGGGGCTCGTGGCGCGCACGGTGCGGGGCCGCGAGCACCGGCTGCGACTCGTGCCCGGGCCGCTGCGGGACGCCACGGCGTGGCTGGAGCACTACCGCGGGTTCTGGGAGCAGCGGCTCGAGGCGCTGGAGGCGTACCTGGTGGGCCGGCCCGGCGGACGGCGGGCGCCGCGCGCCGGGCGGAGGCACGGATGACGGCGGGGCCCCGGACCGAGCTGGTGGTGCGGCGGCTGGTGCCGGTCGCGCGCGAGCGCGTGTTCGCCGCGTGGCTCGACCCGGTGAGCCTCGCCCGGTGGATGTCCCCGGGCACGGTGACCGGCGCCGACGTCGAGCTCGACCCGCGCGTCGGGGGCGCGTTCCGGATCGTGATGCACCACCCGGGCGGCTCCGTGGAGCACCGGGGCGAGTACCTCGCGATCGAGCCGCCGGCGCGGCTCTCCTTCACCTGGATCTCCGAGAACACGGGCCAGCTGCCCTCGCTCGTGACCGTCGAGCTTTACGAGCGCGGCGCGGGCACGGAGATCGTGCTGACGCACCGACGCCTGCCGGGCGACAAGGTGGACGCGCATCGCCGGGGCTGGACCGACATCGTACGCAAGCTCGCGGAGGCGCTCACCGGAGGACCCCATGGCTGACGTCCGCGCCAGCATCGACCTGGCACTCGAGCCGGCCGCGGCCTTCGACGTCCTGGTCGAGGAACTGGCCAACGCGCTGGTGCGCTCGGGGATCCGCTTCGAGCCCGGGCCCGGCGGGCGCGTCGCCGAAGGCGCCTTCGAGGTGGGCCGGGTGCTCGCCTGGGAACCCGGGCGGGGGGTCG
>Ga0335079_10010355_pt1 | contig 10616 bp, 10 predicted proteins | sample Lox_Sample_33_FD_206719 | JGI IMG/M metagenome (GOLD analysis project Ga0335079, IMG submission 206719) | Soil microbial communities from Loxahatchee National Wildlife Refuge, Florida, United States - Lox_Sample_3.3 | ecosystem: Environmental > Terrestrial > Soil > Wetlands | place: USA... | reverse complement strand
GAGGGTGGGATTTGAACCCACGATACCCGTTAAGGTATGTCCGCTTTCGAGGCGGATCGTTTCAACCGCTCACGCACCTCTCCGCGCCGGACTAAATCGACTCTCTATCCCAGTTCGCTACCTGCTCATCCTCGGCGATTCACCGCTCATCGCTCGGAGTTGGTAGCTAAGAACTGGATGCCCCGTCGCCCCGCCGTTTCCTGAAAAATTCCTGCAGGATCTCGGCTGTCTTGCCGGCCAACACTCCTCCACGAACCGACATCCGGTGGTTCGCGCCAGGATGGTTGATCACCGACAGGACCGAACGAACCGCTCCTGCCTTGGGATCGTCGGCGCCATACACCAGGCGGCGAATGCGGGCATGAAGCAGCGCACCCGCGCACATCGAGCACGGCTCAATTGTAGCAAACAGTTCGCAGCTCGCCAGACGATGGTTGCCCAGGATCTTGCCGGCGGCTCGCAAGGCAATGATCTCGGCATGCGCGGTCGGGTCGTTGTCGGTGAGGTTGCGATTATACCCTTGGGCCACGATTCGCCCGTCACAGACCACGACCGCGCCGACGGGAACCTCTCCGGCCTCGAGCGCGCGCTGCGCTGCGCGGAGCGCTTCCTCCATCCAGAGTTCGTCGTTGAGCGATGTCTCCATCTTCGCAGGCTGAAGTATAACTCTGGAAATGAGCATTCCGTTTCAATCCGAGGCCACCCGCCAGAATTGTGATTTCGATATATCCAGATGACGCCTGGTATGTTAGAACTTCCTTGCTGGAAATTCCTTGGCAGGAATTCCTCCCATGCCGAAAATGTTACTGCGCTCCATATCTGTCTTGGCGATCCTTGTTACGTCAGTTAGTGCACAGTCCTCTCCATCTCTTACAGTGCAGTGGCCCGATGACGAGAAGCCGGTGCTCAGGCTGGTATTTGCCGCCTTCGTGAAGGCCGGGCAGACGAATGGGCAGGGCATCTACACCTCGGCCGTGACGGCGCAGAATCTTGCCGAGCAGTCCATGCCTCGCTCAATGTTCACAGTGAATGTTCTGGACGCCAGCGGAATCAAGATCGGAAGCACGCGGCTGCGATTGGACCCCATTCCGCCCTACCGCACGGCCACCGCCCAGGTACAGTTTTCCGCTGTGGGCACGCCGGCAAAGGTTACTCTGATGGCGGGTAAGACCGTGTCCCTGGCTGTGAAATCGGTGCCGCCGGGCGCAACCTTCTCGGTTGACGGAGAGGCGGCCGGAGTCGCTCCCAAGTTGTTTGACTTCACCATCGGCTCGCACACCATCGAATTTCACAAAGACGGATATGCGCCCGGAAGCACGCAACTCGATGTCGGAGTCGATGAACTCCCCGGCGGCAGCATCACTCTCGAACTGGGCGGTCTTTCTCAGGATATGGTCGAGATGCGCGACGGTACCACCCTCGCGGGAGATTTACTTTCGCTCACCCTCGAGGAGGCGCAGTTTCAATCGGAGGGAACCACCAGGACTCTCGCCCGGAACCAGATCAGAAAGATATCTCTGGTCGAGCGGCTGCCCAACGGCGGCAATCCGGGCGGCGCAGTCGGTAAGGACATGGTTCAGTTCCGCGAGGGAACGGTAGCTTTTGGGGAAGTGATCTCCATGTCCGCGAAAGAAGTTGTTTTCGAACACAACGGCAAGGAAGTGCACATCGACCGCCGCATCGTGAAGAGAATTGTTCATGAAGAGCCCTCCGCCGCCCCCGAGGCCGGCAGCCGATAGCCGCCCCCGCATTCGCGTTTTTGCGAAAGAGCGGGCAGTAGCTACCGAAAAAAAAGACCCCGCCCAAGCCTAGCTTGGACGGGGCCTGATTGCTCACAGCCAATGCCTGAGAGCTGATAGCCGTTCTTTAGTACATGCCTTCCATGCCGCCGCCGTGGCCGCCGGGCATCGGAGCTTCCTTCTTTTCCGGAATCTCGGAGACGAGGGCTTCGGTGGTGAGCATTAAGCTGGCGATGGAGCCGGCGTTGGTTAGTGCGGTGCGCACTACTTTCGTCGGATCGAGCACGCCCGCCTTGACCAGATCTTCGTACTCGCCGGTTTGGGCGTTGTAGCCGAAGTTCTGGTCTTTGGAGTCGTTGACTTTGCCGAGGACGACCGCACCCTCTTCGCCGGCGTTTTCGACGATCTGGCGGAGAGGCTCGGTGATGGCGCGCTTCACGATGTTGACACCGATCTGCTCGTCACCTTCGAGTTTCAGCTTGTCGAGAGCCGGGACGCAGCGCGCGAGCGCAACGCCTCCGCCCGGGACCACGCCTTCTTCAACGGCGGCGCGGGTGGCGTGCATGGCGTCTTCGACGCGGGCTTTCTTCTCTTTCATTTCGGTTTCGGTTGCGGCGCCGACTTTAATGACGGCTACGCCACCGACCAGCTTCGCGAGCCGCTCCTGCAACTTCTCGCGGTCGTAGTCCGAGGTGGTCTTGTCGATCTGGCTGCGAATCTCTTTCACGCGGCCTTCGATCTCGTTGTGCTTGCCCTTGCCCTCGACAATGGTGGTGTTGTCCTTATCGATGGTGAGCTTCTTTGCCTGGCCGAGGTCTGACACCTGAACGTTCTCGAGCTTGATGCCGAGATCTTCGGTGATGGCCTTGCCACCGGTCAGGATGGCGATATCCTGCAGCATCGCCTTGCGGCGATCGCCGAAGCCGGGGGCCTTGACAGCCGCGACTTGCAGCGTGCCACGCAGCTTGTTGACGACGAGAGTGGCGAGCGCTTCGCCTTCCACGTCTTCAGCGATGATGAGGAGCGGCTTGCCGCCCTTGGCGATCTGCTCGAGCAGCGGGAGCAGGTCCTTCATCGAGCTGATTTTCTTTTCGTGGATGAGGATGTAAGCGTTCTCCTGGATCGCTTCCATGCGCTCGGGGTCGGTGACGAAGTAGGGCGAGAGATAGCCGCGATCGAACTGCATGCCTTCGACAACGTCGAGCTGAGTTTCGAGCGTCTTCGCTTCTTCGACGGTGATGACGCCATCCTTGCCGACTTTCTTCATGGCCTCGGCGATGATCCTGCCGATGGTCTCATCGTTGTTGGCGGAGATGGTGCCGACTTGGGCGATGTGGTCGCCCTGGATCTGCTTCGAGAACTTGTCGAGTTCACCGGGCTTGCGGTTGCCTTCTTTATCGAGGCTGCCGCAGATGGCGACGACGGCCTTCTCGATGCCGCGCTTGAGCGCCATTGGATTGGCGCCGGCAGCGACGGTCTTGACGCCCTCGCGGAAAATTGCCTGGGCGAGAACGGTGGCGGTGGTGGTGCCATCGCCGGCGATGTCGCTGGTCTTGGAAGCGACTTCGCGAACCATCTGGGCGCCCATGTTTTCCTGCGCGTCCTTCAGGTCAATTTCCTTGGCTACGGTGACGCCGTCCTTGGTGATGGTCGGCGAACCGAATTTCTTTTCGATGACCACGTTGCGGCCCTTGGGACCGAGAGTAACCTTCACAGCGTCAGCAAGAATGTTGACGCCGCGGAGAATGGCCTGGCGGGACTCTTCTCCATGAATAATTTGCTTTGCCATTTTCTTTGTCTCCTAAATTGATTGCAGCTGAAGGCTGCAGGAATTCTTTACGGGGCATCGCCGATCGGCCTTTAGCTGTTAGCTATTGGCTATCAGCTGGAACCCCAAAAACTGACTACTTGCGCGCGCCGGCGGTTTCTTTCTTGGCGGCGCCGGTGATGATCCCGAGAACCTCTTCTTCGCGCATGATGATGAAGTCTTCCCCATCGAGCTTGATTTCGGTGCCGGAATACTTGCCGAAGAGAATGCGGTCGCCTTCTTTTACGTCGAGCGGACGGACCTTGCCTTCTTCGCTGATCTTGCCTTTGCCGGCGGAAATGACTTCGCCTTCCTGCGGCTTGTCTTTCGCGCTGTCGGGGATGATGATCCCGCCGCGGGTGGTTTCGGCTTCCTCTACACGACGGACAAGAATGCGGTCGTGCAGGGGGGTGAACTTGGTTGCCATGGTTGTGCTCCTTTCAGATGTTCGTTGTTTTTGGCTTCCTGGGTTGCCAGGACTAGGTGCTTTTGTTAGCACTTGTGTCTTATGAGTGCTAATTCTATGGATATGAGTGTGGGGTTGTCAAGTAAGGGCCGGAAGTTGATGCCAATCAGGGGGTCCGGCACCTCGCAACGTAGAACTTAAGGGGCCAAAAGGCGGGTGTTGGGTCGTAACCCTTGTGCGATGAGTCCATTGAGGAGCGAGATCACAGAAAAAGGTGTGATCCTCACGGTCAATAGTGATGGAGATCACTCATTCGTGTGCCAAAAGACCCAGTCGCGATGCCGACTCTGAAAAAGACGCAGCTGGAGCACACCCCAGAAAATCTCCTCAAGTTTATGATTTCAATGGATATCTCTCTTGACGGCGGACGGAACCGAGAAGGCAACGGGGATTGGCCCCAAGGTTGCCCTTAAGCTAAGTGCAGGGCGAACAAGGAATACGAGAGAAATAAAGTCAAGCAGAGAGAGGACGAGCGTATGGCGAGCGCAACTTTGGCAGTATCGAGAACGTCGGCCCACGGTTTTCGGTGTTTTGCAGACACGCAGACGAAGGCGAATTCTCCTTACGGCTTGCCGATCGTCGAGGATATGCGGGAATTCGACCTAGGCGACCAGAGCTTTTTGAGCGGACTGGCCAGCCAGACGTTGGAAGAGCTGAACCGGATCAAGCACACGAGTTCGTATCCGGAAGGCGCGGTGGTGCTGATGGAAGGACAAGCGCCGCGCGGTGTCTATATCGTCTGCCAGGGCCGGGTAAAGCTGATGACCACCAACAGCGAAGGCAAGACGCTGATTGTGAAGATTGCGCAGCCCGGAGAGGTGCTGGGGCTGCAATCGGTGGTGATGAACACTCCTTACGAGTTGACCGCAGAAACACTGCAACCGAGCCAGTTGGCCTTCGTAGCCAGCGACCGTTTTTTGAGGTTTCTGAGAACGCACGGCGATGCCTGCCTGCGCTCGACGCAACACCTGAGCAGCGATTGCCAGTCGGCATACGAAGTGATCCGTTCCATCGGGCTCTGTCATTCAGTGGCGGGGAAATTGGCGCGACTGCTGAAGCAGTTGTCGTCGGACGCGCCGGTGAGCAACGGCATGTTGCGGTTCAAGATGTCGCTGACGCATGAAGAACTGGCGCAGCTGATCGGGTCGTCAAGAGAGACGGTGACGAGAATTCTGGGCGATTTCCGGCGGCGCGGCGTGGTGGAACTGAACGGGGCAACCTTGATCATCCGGGACAAGGCGGCCCTGGAGACGTTGAGCGTATCGTAGGACGGCAGAGGTTCGAGGCCGCGATCATCAGCCCTCCCCCCTTTGATTGCGGTCGCGAAAGCTGACGGGAACCGGCGGTGACAGATGTTGAGGATTTTTAAAAGCCGGGAGTCGAAGCCGTAACTGGCGCCGGTCCCGGTGGTGCAAGACTCGAATTGCGGCAGAAACTGGCCGTCGATCATTGTGGTCCTCCTCCTTTTCCCCGGCACGGCCGAAACTGGCTGTGCCGGGGTTTTGGTTTTTCATCGGCCCGGATTCGATATAATCCACGCGGATGGCACTCTCCGCTGGAACCAAGCTAGGACCTTACGACATCGAAACCCTCGTCGGCGCCGGCGGAATGGGCGAAGTGTATCGGGCGCGGGACGCGCGCTTGAATCGCACCGTCGCCATTAAAGTGCTGCCCAAATCCTTTTCGGCTGACCCGGACCGGCTGCAGCGTTTCATGCAGGAGGCGCGCGCGGCTGCCGCACTGAATCATCCCAACATACTTTCGATCTTCGACATCGGCGAGGAGCAGGGAGCTCCATATATTGTCTCGGAGCTGCTCGAAGGCACCACGCTGCGGGAGGAACTGCGAAGCGGCCCCCTGCCGCTGCGCAAGGCCGTAGACTACGCGCTGCAGATGGCGCGCGGCTTGGCGGCCGCGCATGATAAGGGCATCGTGCACCGTGATCTGAAGCCTGAGAACATTTTTCTCACCGCCGACGGGCGCGTGAAGATTTTGGATTTCGGTCTGGCAAAGCTCACGCGCCCGGACCCGGGCAGTGAGGGCGGAGACACGCTGACCGCCCAGGTCAATACCGAACCCGGACATGTCCTGGGGACGGCCGGATATATGGCCCCCGAGCAGGTGCGCGGAAAGGCAACGGACCATCGCTCCGATATCTTCGCCGTGGGTTCCATTCTCTATGAGATGGTATCGGGCCGCCGCGCGTTCCGCGGCGAGACGCCCGCCGACACCATGAGCGCGATCCTCAAGGAGGAACCCGAGGAACTGACGGAGACGGCGCGGAACGTTCCGGCGGCACTGGAGCGGGTCGTGCGGCACTGCCTCGAGAAGAATCCGGCGCAGCGCTTCCAGTCGGCGGGCGATGTGGCGTTTAACCTCGAGGCCCTCGCGGAGAGTTCCATCAGTTCGCGCACCAGCGCCCAGGCGCCCGTGCTCGATTCGTCCGTGTCGGCGCGGGCCGCCAGCCGCGCGGAGGGCGGGTTACCGCGAAAGGCCGTGGCCCTGGCGGCCGTGGCCGCCGTGGCGTTCGCCGGCCTTGCCTGGTGGCTTGGACGGCGTAGCGCGGAGGCGCCAATGGCCGAGTACCAGCAGATTACCTTCCGCACCGGTGCCATCGGCAATGCGCGATTCACTCCCGATGGGAGCATTGTTTACTCCGCGGCATGGGATGGCGGGCGACAACAGTTGTACATGGCGCGCACCAATGAAAGCGGCTCCCGCGAATTGGGGTTGCACGATGCGGACTTGCTTGCGATCTCGCCCAGCGGAGAACTCGCTATCCGGCAGGGCACGGTCTACTACTCCGGATATGGCAGGTCCGGAACTCTGGCCCGCGTTCCGTTGAGCGGCGGAACGCCCCGCGAAGTGCTCGACAATGTGCAGGACGCCGACTGGGCGCCGGACGGCGAACACCTGGCGGTCGTGAGATACGTTCCGGAAAACCGCCATTGGAAGCTGGAGTATCCGGTAGGCAAAGTCTTGCTCGATACAATTAACTGGATCAGCACGCCCAAGATTTCGCCCGACGGCAAGAGCGTTGCCTTCTCCGATCACGAAAATACCGGCGGCGACGATGAAGGCTCAATTGCGGTGATCCCTCCCGACGGCCAGGAAAAGAAGCTCTCGTCGGGATGGGCGTCGATCCAGGGGGTGTTGTGGTCACCGGCGGGTGATGAAGTCTGGTTTACGGCAACCCGCGCCGGCAGCGCGGAAAACCTCCGCGGCGTCACCCTCGCCGGTAAGCTGCGAACCATCACGAATGTTCCGGGAGGAATGTGGCTCCAGGATCTCCGCAACGGCCTCGCCCTGACCGTGACCCACCAGATCCGGCTCGGCATTCGAGGAATTGCGCCGGGAGGAAAAGAGGAGCACGAGTTGGGGTGGCTGGGATGGGCCGGGCTCCGAGACATAAGCCGCGACGGACGGAAAATTCTGTTCGAGGAAGAGGGTGATGGCGGCGGCCCCAACTACACCGTCTTCCTGCGAGACACGGACGGCTCGCCTCCCGTCCGAATCGGAGAGGGACTCGGCGAGGCCATTTCTCCCGACGGAAAGTGGGTGGTGACACAGCCCGCCAGAACCGGTGAGCTATACCTGGTGCCGACTGGGGCCGGAGAAATGCGTCAGTTGACCCACGACAACATCGTCTACGAATCGGCCAGTTATCTTCCCGACGGCAAACAGGTGCTCGCCGGTGGAATTGTGGCGGGGCATGGAGCACGGGACTACTTGGTAAACGTCAGCGATGGGAGCGCGAAGCCGCTTACCCCCGAAGGGCTGGTGGGCACAAACCTGTCCGCCGATGGGACTAAGGTCGCGGTCCTCGGAGGCGATGGGAAATGGGGTGTGTGGCCGCTCGATGGAACCGGCTTGCGGCTCATCCCCGAGCTCGATTCCAGATACCGTGTCCTTGGTTGGTCGCCGGACGGCGCCTCGTTGTACGTACAAGCCAGCCACCATCAGGAGCGGGTGGCCCGAATCCTTCGCGTGGATGTCAAGACCGGCAAAATGCAGCCCTGGAGAACCTTTGGCGCCGACATGCCTTCCGGAGCCACCTGGGCAATTGGCCCGAAGCTCTCGCGCGACGAAAGCGCGTATGCCTACCTCTATTTTCAGGATTTGTCTGTGGGCTATGTTGTGCGAGGCTTAAAGTAGTGGCGGGAGAAACCGGAATCATGAAGACGAATCTGGCGATAGCACGGCTGGCGATCATCGCGCTTGCCCTCGGCGCCTCCGGGTGCTTGTGGGCGCAGGATGAAGATGAAGGCCCGATGTCGAACATGCGCTTTGTGGTGGTGCGCGACGCCGGCGGTAAGCCGGTGAAGAATGCAGCGGTGGTACTCCATCCGGTGACGAAGAAGGGCAAGCAGGCCATGGGGGGAATGGAACTGAAGACCGATGAAGATGGGAAGACGGGGATTGACGGGATTCCCTACGGTCCGCTGCGGGTGCAGGTGCTGGCGCCGGGGTTTCAGACCTTCGGCGAAGACTACCAGGTGAACCAGGCAGAAATGGAGATCACCATCCGGCTGAAGCGCCCGGCCAGGCAGTTTACGACGTACGGGGTACAGGAGCCGGTCCACAAGGCGGATGAAAAAAAGGCCGACGACAATCAAACCAGGAAGCCCGACGATCCCAAGCGACAGTAACCCTGAAGATGTGAAATTTATTTCTCTCCTTAACTCCCCCGAAACTCTCCCCACCGCCTAACACCCAGTAGTTCCTTGTTGTCTCCGAGCTGCAAAAATGCGACCGTCGTTCAAGCCAGGTAGGGCGCGCGGGGGCGGGGTTTTTTGGATGACAGAGCGCGTGCCATCTCCTACAATCGGCAAAATCGGTTGGTTTGGTGAAGTATGGGATTGCAGGAATTAACTGTCGAGCGCTATGAGGGAGTGGCGGACGATCAGCGGATTCTGCTGCTGAAGGGCCCGATCACGATTGAGACCTCGCCGCTATTCGAGCGGGCGGTGCGGAACGAGCACGCAGAGACGATGATTCTCGACTTGTCGGACGTTCCCTATGTCGATTCGGTGGGGTTGGGGTCGCTGGTGGCGGCGTACGTGTCGCATCAGAAGACAGGCCGATGCCTGGTGCTGACCGGGGTGACTCCGCGCGTCAGCAAAGTCATGGAGATCACGAGGGTGAGAGATTTCTTTGTGACGTTCCCGACAACGTGGGAAGCGGTGGAAGCGCTGGCCAACACGGGGACGGCGTAGGGAAAAGTCAGACGTAGGATTTCAGAGGGAAAAGGCCAGAGGGAAGAAGTAAAGGCGGCGCATTTCGATGTAACAGTGTGCTGCCGACCATCCGTTGTTGTCGCGGGGACAATTGATCATGGATTACTTGCTGAAGACTGAACCTACGGTTTATTCCTTCGCAAATCTGCAAAGCGAGAAGACGACAGTCTGGGACGGCGTGACGAACCCGGTCGCGGTGAAACATCTGCGGGGGATGAAGCCGGGGGAGCGCCTGGTGATCTACCACACGGGTGACGAAAAGAGCGCGGTAGGCACGGCGACGGTCGAGTCGGTGGACACGCAAGACGCAAAGACGCCGCTCGTGAAAATCAAGGTGGGGAAGGCGATTGCCGCTCCGAAGACACTGGCGGAGATCAAGGCGCACAAGTTGTTTGCAGATTCGCCGCTGGTGCGGCAGGGACGGCTGAGCGTGGTCCCGCTGAGCGATGCGCAGTGGAAATGGCTGGTGGGGTGAGCCGCAACAGAAGGCAGAAGTTAGAAGTCGGATTTGCAGAGTCAGATGAGAAGTCAAAGGCTGACTTACTTCCCCGGCCAAGTGGGCCACCTCCTACAAATGCCGGCATTTTGATCGTTCGATCATGGTTGGCGAAGAATCGCGTTCCACTCAAAATCGCGTTGAACACCTACGCCAGGAAGGAAACAAGCATTCCCGCCCGAGTTGCTTGCCGGTGCTACGTGCGCAGGACGCGCTCGGGGCAGTCGGGTTCGGTGCAGGCGTAGGTCAAATGATTGCGCTGACGATCGATACTAATGATGAACATGGGGCGTCCGTGGCGTTCGCACTTAGGCTGGTCGGGTAAGAAGATAGGCGGCGCGCCTCGTTGGGGGGTGCTATAGCCGATGCGCTCGCCGAAGCAGCGATGGCAGAATTTGTCGGTGCAGCGAAAGAATTCGATGGAGAAATCGGCGCTGTAGGGGGCCAGACCTGGCTCCATGGTGCGGTAATGCTGGTCGCAGAGGGGGAGGAGGTCAGTGCGCATCGCAGCGAGTGTAGCACTTGAGGATGCGCCAGAGGCTGGGGGAGTCTCCAGTGCGGAACGGGGCAGGCGGGGCAGGAAATGTAAGGGGATGCCAGCATGACTCTACTTATTTCGCTGTATACAGTGCCGCCGGCGCAGCAGCTAGAATAAACTGCGCGCAGGGCGTCAGATACAGGGCCATTGCGCGATACTTTCATGCGGATACTTCTAGTCGACGATCACGAGGTGGTGCGCCGGGGGGTGCGCTCTTTCCTGCGTACGTGCGCGGGGTTTGAAGTGTGTGGCGAAGCAGCCAACGGCGAAGAAGCGGTCGAAAAAGCCCGGACGTTGAGGCCCGATGTCGTGGTGATGGACATCACGATGCCC
>Ga0335079_10010354_pt1 | contig 10616 bp, 6 predicted proteins | sample Lox_Sample_33_FD_206719 | JGI IMG/M metagenome (GOLD analysis project Ga0335079, IMG submission 206719) | Soil microbial communities from Loxahatchee National Wildlife Refuge, Florida, United States - Lox_Sample_3.3 | ecosystem: Environmental > Terrestrial > Soil > Wetlands | place: USA: Florida... | reverse complement strand
GTCATGACGGCCGATGTTGTTACGGCCGCCGAGGATGCGCCATTCAAGGAGCTGGTCGAGATCCTGGCCGAACGGCGCATCAGCGCCATGCCAGTCCTCGATGCACACGGCCGCGTAGCCGGTGTCGTCTCTGAGCTGGACCTGCTCCGCAAAGAGGAATACCAGAGCGACGAGAACGCGAAGCCGTTGCCTCGATGGCGGCAGTTGAAGTACCGGGCCCAGGCCGAGGGCCTGACCGCCAGGGACCTGATGACCGCGTGCCCGGTCTGCATCGGACCCGACGCCAGCATCGTCGAGGCAGCCAGGGTACTGGACCGCCACCATCTCCGTCGGCTGATGGTGCTCGACGCCGATGGAAGGCTGGCGGGCATTGTCACTCCGCGTGATCTGCTGAAGGTCTACCTGCGGCCGGATGAGGACATCCGGGATGAGATCCTCCACGGCGTCCTGGCCGACTACCTCGGCACCGGACGGGCCCCGGCAGGTGTCGCCGTCGCCGAGGGCGTGGTGACCCTCAGCGGCAAAGTCGCGACGAAGAGCATGATCCCGCTCCTGGTGATGACGGCGCGCTCCGTCGACGGCGTCGTCGATGTAGTCAACATGCTCGGCTACCGGATCGACGACATCGAGGTGCCGCGGTACCCGGGCTGACCTGCTGCTGGCGAGGAGCCGGCTGGTGGTTACGCTGGTAAAGGCGCCGGGTCATCATCGCCTGCCAGGCGACCCCTCGATCTCATTGCTGCATCCCTGCGGCCCCCAGCGCCGACGGCTGTGTCCCTGCAGCAAGGCCGGATGCGCGCACCGTCGGCAAGCTGTGCGCGGTCGGCCTGCGCCGGACAGCCGCGTGAAAGGGCCTGGAGGCCCGGCTGGAACGCCGTGCGGGGCCGGCCGGGCAGGTGCTTGCTGTTTCGCGGAGGGGACCATCGGCCCTGGCGGGGCGGCACGGCGGGAGAAGGCTTGTATCTACAGAGGCAGCGGCGGAACGGGGAGCAGTCTTGGTGTTCGCTGATCGTGCCGATGCGGGGCGGCGGCTGGCGGCGCGGCTGCAGCACCTGGCAGATGCGCCGGTGGTGGTGCTTGGCCTGCCGCGGGGCGGGGTCCCGGTTGGCTTCGAGGTGGCCCGCGCGCTGGGCGCGCCGCTGGATGTCATCGTTGTCCGCAAGCTCGGTGTGCCGTTCCAGCCGGAGCTGGGCATGGGCGCGATCGGCGAGGACGGGGTGCGGGTCATCAACCAGGAGGTGGTCCGCCGGGCCGGGGTCTCCGGGCAGGAGCTGGCGGCGGTCGAGGCACGGGAACGGGCCGAGCTGGAGCGGCGGGCCCGGCGCTACCGCGGCGGCCGGCCGCGTCGGCCGCTGGACGGGCGGGTCGCGGTGGTGGTTGACGACGGCATCGCCACCGGGTCGACAGCCCGGGCTGCCTGCCGGATCGCCCGGGCGCAGGGCGCAGCCCGGGTGGTGCTCGCGGTGCCCGTCGCGCCGCGAGGCTGGCAGGACCGGATCGGCGGCGATGCTGACGAGCTGGTCTGCGTGCAGGCCCCGCCGGACTTCTTGGCCATCGGGCAGTTCTACGCTGATTTCTCCCAGGTAGCCGACGACGAGGTGGTCGCCTGCCTCCGGCGCGCCGCCATGGCTGCGCCCGCTTGGGGCGCGGTGGTGGATGACCCGCCTGCCCGGCAGGAAGAAGTGCAGGCCGTTGCCGGGGCGGTCCGCCTCGCCGGTCAGCTGACCGTGCCGGGCCCGGCGACCGGGATCGTGGTGTTCGCCCACGGCAGCGGCAGCAGCCGGCACAGTCCGCGCAACCGCTACGTGGCCGCCGTGCTGAACCAGGCGGGCCTGGGCACCCTGCTGTTCGATCTGCTCACCCCGGCCGAGGAACTGGACCGGGCCAACGTGTTCGACGTCGGCCTGCTCGCCCGCCGCCTCGCCGACGTGACCGGCTGGCTGCGCGCCCAGCCCGGCGCGGCGGGGCTGCCGGTCGGTTACTTCGGTGCCAGCACCGGCGCCGCCGCCGCGCTGTGGGCCGCAGCCGAGCCCGGCGCCGGCATCGGGGCGGTGGTGTCCCGCGGCGGACGCCCCGATCTCGCCGGCCCGCGCCTCGGCTCGGTGACGGCGCCGACGCTGCTCATCGTCGGCGGCCGCGACGATGTGGTGCTCGGCCTTAACCGGCAGGCCCGGGCCGAGCTGCGCTGCGAGAACCAGCTGGCCGTGATACCCGGCGCCACCCACCTGTTCGAAGAGCCGGGCACCCTCGCCGCCGCCGCCGGGCTGGCCCGTGACTGGCTCGCCCGGCACCTCGCCCCCGGTGCTGACCCGTGACCTGGCATGCGCCGCCGGGCTGGGCACATCGACGTTGAGCTTCCGGGGCGCAAGCGCTTTCGGCCGGGCCCTGGTCCGCCATCGGGGCCGCGCCACCTGCTTCATGCTCTTTGATGGTCTTTGGTCGTGCCGGCTCTGAGCCGGTGGGTAACCGGCCGGGTGCTGCGCCCGGACGGCTGCCAGGCGAGCGCGCTGCCCGGCCAGCTCGTCAGATCGCGCGCTAAGCGGGCACGGAGCGCACGGAGACGAGAGACCCTTCTTTCGGATGATCATAGGATCGCTTAACGTAACAGTGCCGTGCGGTGGATTGGGGCTTAGCGCCTGATCCGGCGGGCGAGGCGGACATTTCCGGCGAGGCCGGAAGCGTTAGGCCACAGGGCCTGCTGGCAGGTGAGGTTCGGCTCTGGCTCCCTGCTTGGGAGTGCCTGCCGGCCCTGACGGGGAGGTGGTAGCCCGAAGGCATATACGCACATGGCTGCACCGTCCGGCCGGCTGATCGGAGGTTGTGGGATGGCCGACGACAAGGGCACCGCCCTAGCACCAAGATCACGTTCGGCACCCAGGGTTGTGGCGCCGAGGAACAAGGTAAACGTTGCGCTTCCCTTCTCGAAGATCACGGTAGGGGAGCCGATGAGGATGGAGGTGGGGGACTGGATCGGCCTGGCTGGATTGGTGATCTCGGTCATCGGATTCAGCGTTGCGATCCGGCAGCTCATCCGCATCGCACACGCATCCGAGGCGGACCAGGCGCGCCGTCGGGCGAGCCGGGAAGAGGCAGACTCGCTTGCTGGCCAGTCTTCTTCTTCGCCTGACGTTGGAAGGCCGGATTAGCCGGGAAGATTCCGCAAAGACCGGTGCTCGCCCGCCCCACCGCGCTAGTTTCCTTGACCGGACGCAAAGGCATTTTTGTTATCATTCCCTAACAGCCGATCGTTGGCCTATGGTGGCTGCTAGCCAGCGTGAAAGGGATGCCATGCCATTCGCGCACCGCCCTGACGCCCGGATCTGGTGGGACCAGAGCGGAACGGGCGACCCGATCCTGCTCATCATGGGTCACGCGTACGGTGCTGACATGTGGTATCGCAGCGCCCCCGAACTGGCCGCGTCCTACCGTGTCATCCGGTTCGACAACCGGGGGGTCGGCCGTAGCTCCGACCCGCCCGGACCCTACCCCGTGCAGCTGATGGCAGACGACGCGCTGGCTGTCCTCGACGCGGCCAGCGCCGCGTCCGCCCACGTTTATGGTGTATCGCTGGGCGGAGCCGTTGCCCTTCAGCTGGCCCTCGACCACCCAGGCCGGGTCCGGTCGCTGACCCTCGGGTGCACCGCCGCCTCGGCCGAGGGTTTTTCGCGTGGCGCACTGCTCACGCGAGTCCGGTCCCTGCTGCCCGCCGCCGCCCTCAACCGGATGGCGTGGAAGCTGCTTTACGGGCCGGGCACGCCGGCCGCCCGCCGGGCGGAAGACCAGCAGATCGTCCGGCGCACCCGGTCCAGCGGACGGGGACGCCGCGGCCAGCTGACCGGCGCCGCGAGCTTCGACGTCACCGGCCGGCTGGCAGAGATCCGCATCCCGACGCTGGTCATGCACGGAGCCCGGGACCGCATCGTCCCGGCAGCCAGCGCTCAGCGACTCGCCGACGGCATCGCCGGAGCCCGGCTCGTGATATTCCCGGACGCCGGTCACGCTTACATCACCGACGTCGCCCAGGCCGCCAACCAGGAGGTCCTGCACTTCCTCGGCGGCATTTCCGGTCCAGCCGCCGGCGCGCGCCCGGCGACCAGCACGGTGGACACGTGAGCGGTATGACGGATCCGCTGGTGCGGGTCAGGGATACGGCCGTCCCGGCAGGGCCGAAGCCGGGATCTGGGCGTTTTTGGGTATTCCTGCCAGCGGGAGGAGCATGATATGAGCGGCGTCGGCGGGAAAACCTTTTTGCCTGTTCTTGGTCAGCTGGCTGAAAATGATCCGGACCGGCCCGCGCTGACGTGCGGAGAGGTCACGCTGACCCGGGCCGGATTCGTGGAGCGGGTGGAGCGCCTGGCTGCCCTGTTTGGGGCCCGCGGAGTGGCGGAGGGCTCGACGGTCACGATCGGCCTGCCCAACTCGATCGGGTTCGTGGAGTGCATGTTCGCGGCCTGGGCCGTCGGCGCCGTGCCGCAGCCGGTCTCCCACCGGCTCCCGCCACTGGAACTCTCCGCCATCATGGACCTGGTCAGTCCGTCACTCGTCGTGGGAATGCCGCAGTCACAGGCGGGAGCATGGCCGGCCCTGGAGTCGGTGCCCCGGCGGCTTCCCGCTGGCTCGTTCACGCCGGGCGTGTCGCCGGTGTGGAAGCTCGTTACCAGCGGCGGGAGCACGGGCCGGCCGAAGCTGATCGGGGCGACCGCACCCGCCCTGCTTGAGAGCGTGGCTGGCCTCGCCCCGCTGGTGGGCCTGCCTTCCGGCGAGTGCGCCCTCATGACCGGGCCGCTGTCCCACAACGCGCCGTTCGTGGCCACCGCGGCCGGGATACTGCTCGGCAACCACGTGGTGCTCATGTCCAGGTTCGACGCGGCCCAGACGTTGCGGCTGATCGAGCAGCACCGGGCGAGCTGGCTGTACCTGGTGCCGACCATGATGCTGCGCATCTGGCGTCGGCCCGAGGCGGTCCGGCTGGCCGCCGACGTCTCCTCGCTGAAGGTGGCCTTCCACGTGGCCGCGCCGTGCCCGCCGTGGCTCAAGCAGGCCTGGATCGACTGGCTCGGCCCGCAGAAGCTATTCGAGCTGTACGCAGGCACCGAGCTGCAGGCAGCCACCGTGATCACCGGCACTGAATGGCTCGCTCACCGCGGGTCAGTCGGCCGCACGGTGCTCGGCGAGATAGAGATACGCGACCTCGACGGCCGGCCCGTCCCTGCTGGCGAGGAAGGGGAGATCTGGATGCGCCGGGGCCCCGGCGTCCCGCCCCCGTACCGGTACATCGGGGCGACAGCACGCAGTGCCGCCGACGGCTGGGAATCGCTCGGCGACATCGGCCGGGTCGACGCCGACGGGTACGTCTACATAACCGACCGCCTCACGGACATGATCCTCATCGGCGGATCGAACGTCTACCCGGCGGAGATCGAGGCCGCTTTGGACGAGCACCACGCCGTGCAGTCCTCCTGCGTGATCGGCCTCCCACACGAGGACCTGGGCAACATTCCGCACGCCATCGTCGAGCTGTCCGAACCGGCATCTGATGAGCATCTGATGGCCCATCTCCGTCAGCGGCTGGCCCCGCACAAACTCCCCCGCGTGATCGAGCGCGCTACCACGCCGCTGCGCGATGACGCCGGGAAGGTCCGCCGCTCGGCGCTGCGGGCCGAACGACTCACCCAGCACCCAGCCATCCAGCAAACCGGCTAAGCCCGCCGAAGGGCAGCCGCACGCCGTGCTCGTGCGGCCGATCTGGCCGGACACCTGTCCCGGGACGTCCAGCGGTTCATCATCCAACTGGCCAACGCGGTGGCCCAGCAGGCCGGTATATGCCAGGCTCCGGGCGAGCAAGTTGTCGAGGTAGCCGTCGGCCTCCCCGCCGCGTGCGCCGGAGATCTGGGCGGCGGCGAAGGCGGCGCGCGCGGCAATCCACGAGAACTTCTTATCCCATCCGGCCGGCCGGCCGCGCGAGGACGGCCGCGCCGAGGTCCCGCCGCCCGGCCGGGACGATCGCCGCCCCCGCGGTCGCGGCGACGAGCAGGATAACCGGCACTAACGCGAGCGGTTGCGACCCGGTTAGCGGACGGAGCTCCTCGAACCAGCCGAGCGGGTTTCCCGATGAAAGCCAGGGTTAGATCTCGGTGGTGGCTTCGGCTTCGCCTTCTTTGAGGGCGGTCTTGAGCGCGGCGTAGTCGCGTTCGTTCTGGTCGGCGTATGTTTCGGCGAAGTCGGCGATGGCCTGGTCGAACTTGGCGGAGCCGCCGAGGTAGGCGGCCAGGGTGATGCGGTCCCCGGAGCGGGCGTGCGCCCGGGCCAGGGTCCACCCGCACAGCCGGGCATACAGGGTCATGCCCTCCGGGAGCATCTGCTCGATCGGCACGGAGAACTTCCAGTCCTTCAGCTGGCGGACGTAGAAGTCGCGGTCCACCCCGTCGAGGGGGTTGGCGACGCGGGTCCAGCCGAGGAAGATGTCGCTTTCGGCTTGCATCAGATGCTGCCCGGCGACGACGCGCTCGCCCTGGTTGGGGTACTGGCTGCGCCCGGCATACTCCGCCAGGACCGACGGCTGGGCCTCCTTGGCCTGAAGGAACAGCGGCTCGACGCCGTCCAGGGCGTCCATCAGCAGGACGTAGGCGCGGGTGCCGACGCTGCCGACCCCCACCACCTTGCGGGCCGCCTGGATCAGCGTGAACTGCTCGAGCAGGTGCCGCCGGTCGGATTGCAGGGTCCGCCCGTACTTGCCCAGCACGGCCTGGAGCAGCTGGTAGATCGCGTCGGCCTGCACGTCGGCGAAGGCCTCCTCGACCGGGACGATCAGCGGGGGATCGCTGACGATCCGCCGCCGCCCGTCGGCCATGGTGGTGAGCTTGGCCATCGCCTTCGTGCTGTCCTGGGTGTGCGCCTTGGCCAGCAGCTTCTGGGCTTCCTTGTACCTTTTCGCCTTCAGCTGGGAACGGAACTGGGCCAGGACCGGCTGGATGTCCAGGTGCGTGTACCAGACCTCCAGGAAGGTCTGCTCCGCGAACCCGCGCATCGCGGTGCGGTAGCCTTCTCCAGCCGCGAGAGCGATCTTGCGGCAGGCCTTGGCGGGGTACCCGTTGTCGCGTCCGGCCACGGTCAGGCTCGCGGCCAGCCGCTTGACATCCCACTCGAACGGGCCGGGCAGGGTCTCGTCGAAGTCGTTGACGTCGAAGACCAGGTTCCGCTCCGGCGAGGCGAACGCCCCGAAATTGGACAGGTGCGCGTCCCCGCACAGCTGCACCCGCAGTCCCGACGTGGGAGTTGTGGCCAGGTCGGCCGCCATCGGCAGCGCCGCGCCCCGGTAGTACGTGAACGGCGATACCAGCATCCGCCCGTGCCGGACCGGCACCAGCTCCGGCACCCGCGTCTTGGCCTGACCCAGCAGCAGCCCGACCGGATCCCGCTTCCCGGCCGGGGCGAACTCCGCGTGCGACTCCAGCGGAGCCTCTGCCCGGGCGTCCTTACCCTGGGCCACCCGGTCCGCGCGACTCAGCTGCTCCACCGTCCCGGCGCGCCCCGGACCTTTACCGGATGCCCGCGCGGCAGGGCTCGCCGACACGCCATCTTTAGTTTTCACAGTCATGGCCACTCCTTCTGCTTCCGCCTAGGCCGGAGTTATCGGTTAATCGGCCGGTTCCTCCAGCGGGGCCGCGATGTCATGCCGCGCTTGCCGTATCGGCGGGCGGCGCAGGCGCCCCGGCCGAGCCCGGCACCGGGCGATCGCCAGCAGCACGTCCGCGATCTCGTCCTCGGTCGCGCGCGTAGCCAGCACCCGGCTGGTGCTCCGTTCCAGGTACACCGCCGGTGACCCGAAGGCCACCGACATGGCCACTTGCAGCAGTGCCCCGGTCTTGGGATCCAGGGCCGATGTCTTGTCCAGGCCAAGCCCGAGTCCGGCCTCGTCTTCGACGGAAGCCTTCGCCGATCACCGCCAGCCTTCGCAGAATCTCCTGGAATCTCGCTGTCTGGCCCATATCCCTCCGCTCTCGCCGCCAAGCACCACTCCACCTGACGGCTGGGCGAGTTCCATCCTCCTGATGGGATGAAAGACAGTCGTCGCCCCGCCGAGCCGGGCAGTGCCCGATCCATCCTGCCGGGCCGCTGCCCCGCCAAAGCGGGGCCCGGTTCGCGGCCCGCAGCCCCGAGCGCTGCGGCGTCCAGGCGCCGGACAGTGCCTCAGCAGCGGGCGGAGCACCTGGGGCTCTGTCGCTGAATGACAAGCATTGGCTCGGAGGACAGCCTGACCTCCCTGCTGCATTGCGCGCGCCCCGGCTGGCTGACGTGCCGCCGAACGCTTGGCGCGGCACACCGCAGGCACGCTGCCCCGTGCGTGAGCGCCATGCCAGCACCGCCAGGACAAACGACCGCATTACGCCGACGGCCAGAATCGGCGTTCCAGGAACCTCGAATGCCTGGGCTGCGTGATCCATGACCGTGGTGTAGGACGAGGCTGCCACGGTATCCCACGCAGCCAGCGTGGTTAACGTCAGCAATGGCCCTCCCGCCCGTCCCGCCCGTCCCGTCCCGCCCGGTCAGCCCGTCCCGCCCGGCCAGCCCGGCCAGCCGGGCATCCCAGGCCACCGCAACGCCAGACGTCCCCCTGGTGCTCGGGGCGTGCGGCCCCAGGGCAGACAAACGGCGCACAGTCCTGCGCCTTCCTTACCCGCCCGCGGCCATCGGCTACCTCCCTGCTGCTGGCCGCGCCGTCTGGGCTGCGCCCCCAGTCAGAACACCTACCGGATGCCCATAGCCGTCCGCGCCGCCACCAGGCCGAGCCTGCGCGCCCCAGTACTGGCAGCCGGGCAGCGGCTCACTGGGCGATACCCAGCACCGCATGGCTGTCCTATGCCTGCTGACCACAAAGCTCACCAGGGGCGCCGCCCGGCCCAGCAGGGGGCGATCCAGTGAGGCTGTTTACGGTCCGCAACCTGACGTGACATCTCATCCAATGAGGGCGGCGACCGCGGGGGCCTGCCGCTGGCAGGCTGAGACTATGCAGCAGCTGGCGCGTCACGCCTGTGGATGAGGAGGCCGGCATGTCCGGATCCGGCGGCACATTCGCGATGGTGGCAACCTGTCCAGATGAAGCAACAGCACAGGGGACTTGCAGGTCGTCAAGGACGCGCACGCCGCGGGCCTGGTCGGTTCCTGCGACGCGGCTGTCGTCACCAGTGACGCGCCCGGCAAGGTACACGGGAACAGCTGCCCAAAGAAAATCTTGAGCATAGCGGCCACCGGAGCGCTGATCCTGGCGCTGGCCGTCGAACTGCCGGCCGCGGCCTTCTCGCTCTACGCAGCGCATCGGGTGGGCCGGCGCGTACCCGAACTGGCCCATCTCGAACACGCGACAGGCCCATCTCGAACACGCGACAGGCCCATCTCGAACACGCGCCAGGCCCCCGCCCGCCAGCCCCTGACCGGGCGCCGCAAGAGTGAGCCGGAAAGGAAATACACTTCCTTCCCCGGCTGGGCACTGTTGCCGGAACGATGCGCGCGTGACGGGAAGGCTGACGGCAGTGGTTCCCTCCCGAAACGGAGCCTGTCTGGACGAGTGAGTCCCCATCCGGCCGGTGCGGCGTATCGAGTTGATCTTGGAAGGGAGGAGGGCATGACTGATCACGCGGACCCGGAACCTGGCGCCCGGCATGAGGCCAGGCCCCCGCGCCGCATCATCGTGCGGGCTGTGCTGCGAGCGGTGGGATCCACCGCCGCGCTGGTAGCCATCTACTATCTGCTGCCCCTGGACCGCTCCTCGACCTGGGTCGCCGTCACGATGCTGGCAATCGGGCTTGTGGTGCTCAGCGGACTGGTCGTCTTTCATGTCCGCTGGATCCTCGCGTCACAGTTCCCGGGCCTGCGGGGAGTCGAAGCCCTCGCCACCAGCATTCCGCTGTTCCTGCTGCTGTTCGCCGGCACCTATGTCGTCATGGCCACGATTTCCGCCAGCAACTTCAGCGAGCCGCTGACGCGCACCGACGCGCTGTACTTCACCGTCACCGTGTTCGCGACGGTAGGGTTCGGCGATATCACTGCCAAGACCGAGGCGGCGCGGCTTGTGGTCACCGGACAGATGATCGCCGATCTCATCACCATCGGGCTCGCAGTCAAGGTCATCGCGGGCGCGGTCAAGCAAGGCCGCCAGCGGCTACCAGCAGGCGACTGACCTTGCGGGGCCAGATCGGCGGCCTCGTACTGCTCCAGCAGGTACCGCCGGTGGGTTTCCAGCGTCCGTCGATACCCGGCGATCAGGCCCGTCAGCTCTGCGCCCAGAAGGCGGCCAGGCCCTGCTCCCCGGGCAGCAGCTCAGCAGCCGGGACCAGCAGCGGCGGGTCCGAGGCGATCCGCGGCCGGCCATCGACAAGATGGTCAGCGTGGCCACTTCCTGCATGATGTCTCGGATCCGTGCCGTGGGCTCAGGGGCCGGGGGACCTGAGGTCGGGGAACTTTAGGTCAGGGTCGTGCTCAGACAGCACCAACGGCGGCCCGATGAGCATCTTGTCCGGTTCCCCGATGGCCTCCTCGTCCTTGCCGTCGTAGTCGAACTTCCTCAGCACGTGCTTGATCGCCTCGAGCCTGGCTCGCTTCTTGTCGTTGCTCCTGAC